>Ga0078972_1000083_pt1 | contig 362920 bp, 373 predicted proteins | sample YelNatPaOPGAMG01_FD_67568 | JGI IMG/M metagenome (GOLD analysis project Ga0078972, IMG submission 67568) | Hot spring thermophilic microbial communities from Obsidian Pool, Yellowstone National Park, USA - OP-RAMG-01 (SPADES assembly) (version 2) | ecosystem: Environmental > Aquatic > Thermal...
CCGAGGAGGCCTGCAGGACCGGCGGGTTCGGGGCCGAGGTGGCTGCGATCGCGGCGGAGGAGGCGATAGACGCCCTCGATGCGCCGATAAGGCGGGTGGCGGCCTTCGACGTCCCGATACCCTTCAGCCCGCCGCTGGAGGATTACGTGATACCGGATAAGAAGAGGATAATCGAGGCCGTGAGGAGCGTCGTATGATCCGATCCGAGGCCCGCCCCGGGCCCGCGGGCGAGGTGGGATTGGCTTGGTGACCGTCGTGACGATGCCCAAGTTCGGGTGGACGATGACCGAGGGCAAGATAGTGAGGTGGCTAAAGAAGGAGGGCGACGCCGTAAGGAAGGGGGAGCCGCTCTTCGAGATCGAGACCGAGAAGATGGAGACGGAGGTCGAGGCCATAGCCTCAGGCGTCCTGAAGAAGATATTGGCGCCCGAGGGCTCGGTGGTGGAGGTCGCGAAGCCCATCGCGATAATCTGCGAGCCCGGGGAGGAGCTCCCTCCGTTGGAGGCGATCCTGCAGGGGGCCCCGGCGCCTGGGGAGGGAGTCCCGAGGGCGGAGGTCTCGGGGGAGGCCGCGGCGCCGGCCAAGCCCCCCAAGCCCGCTAGGGCATCCCCGCTGGCCAAGAGGATCGCGGCGGAGCACGGCATAGACCTATCCGCCTTGGAGGGGACCGGGCCGGGCGGGCTGATAGTCAAGGAGGACGTCCTGAGGGCCATCGAGGCCAAGAGGGCCGCGGAGGCCAAGCCGGCCGCGGTGGAGGAGCGCGCGGAGCCGAGGCCCGCCGAGGCGCCAAGGGAGGAAGCTATCCCGGGGTTGCCCAAGGCCGGCAAGGTGATACCATTGGAGGGCATGAGGAAGGCGATAGCGGATCGATTGTCCCTATCCGCCAGGACCGCCGTTAGGGTCACGATAACGGCCGAGGTCGATATGACGGAGGCCGTGAGGTTCAGGGAGCAGCTCGCGGAGGAGGTCGAGCGCCGATCCAAGGCCAGGCTATCGTTCACCCATATGGCCATCAAGGCCGCGGCGAAGGCCCTCGAGAGGCACCCGATCATAAACTCGCTCCTGATCGGGAACGAGATACGGATCATGGATGAGATAAACGTGGGGTTCGCCGTGGCCCTGGAGGAGGGGCTCATGGTCCCGGTGATCCGGAACGCCAATAGGAAATCGCTGTTCGAGATCGCCTCGGAGGCGAACGAGCTGGCGGAGAGGGCTAGGAAGCGCGAGCTCTCCCCATCCGACGTCGCCGATGGGACCTTCACCATAACCAATTTGGGCATGTACGGCGTCGAGGATTTCACCCCGGTCATAAATCCGCCCCAAACGGCCATACTGGGGATCGGGAGGATCGCCCAAAGGCCGGCGGTCGTCGATGGGAGGATCGAGCCCAGGTGGATCGCCCGCCTGAGCCTGGCCTTCGACCACAGGGCCTACGATGGCGTGCCGGCCGCGCAATTCCTGCAAACGCTCAAGGGGATCCTGGAGAGGCCCTACGAGCTCCTCGTTTGAGCGGCCCCCTGGGCCGCCCCCCTCGAGGCCCGGAACCTGAGGATCACCTCGGCTGCTATCCTGGCGGCGGAGGCGCATACGAGCGGGCATTTCTCCCTCCCGCCGGCCCTCCGCCAGGCCTCCGCCTCCTCGGGCCTCTTAAGATCGAAATGCCTCCCGAATAGCCTCTCCTGGATCCCATAGCACAGGGTGGTCCCGTGCTCGGCCTTGAACCTCTCGTATACCTCCCGGCCTAGCGCCATCGCCTCCTCGTAGGATTTGCGATCCTCGAGCCTATCGCTTCCCGCCGCGAGCCCAACGGCCATTATCGCCCCTATGAGGGCCCCGCAGGTCTCCCCCATGCGGGCGATCCCGCCGGAGAGGGCGGCGCTGGCCCTCAGGGCATCGCCGTCCCCCAAGCGAAGGTGCTCCTGGAGCGCCGCAAGGGTGCAGCGGCAACACCCCATATAGGCCCTATCGTAATCGTGGGCCGCCTTGGCGATCCTCTCTATCAACTCCCCCTCAGGGATCGATCGGCCCTCCGCGCTATCCAACGCCCAATCACCGCGAGCCCTTGGGAAGCCCTTTTAATGGCCGGGGGCGGCTCTTATCATTTTCCCTCAGAGGCCGAGCAGGGCTGGGGATGGGGGCCGATGGCGAGCCGCGATCCAGCCCGCGCCCTCTTCGGGATCGGGCGCTGGCGCTTGCTCGATCTGGAATCCGAGGACCCGGCCATGAACATGGCCATCGAGGAGGCCATAGCGAGGGCGGTCGGGATGGGGGCCTCAGGGGCCACTGTGAGGTTCTGGAGGAACGGGGGCGCGGTCGTCATAGGGAGGTTCCAATGCGCGAGGCTCGAGGCGGATCTCGATGCCTGCAAGCGCCATGGCGTGAGGGTCATCCGGAGGTTCACGGGCGGCGGCGCCGTATATCAGGATCTGGGCAACCTCAACTTCGCAATCTCGATCCCCTCCGAGCGCTTGCCAAAGGCCGCCCAGCTCTCCTGGCTCCGGCTCCTATCGTCCCCGGTGATCTCGGCCCTGAGGTCCCTGGGCCTCGATGCAGAGCTATGCGGGATGAGCATAAGGATCTGCGGGAAGAAGGTCTCGGGATTGGCCGGTTGCCTCAGATGGGGGTGCGGGTTCCTCCACGGGACCCTCCTTATAAGCTCCGACCTCTCGATGATCCGGGAATTGTTGAGGGCCCCCCAAGCGGGCTCCCCGTACGTCAGGAGCCGCCCAGAGGAGGTCGCGAACATCGGGGACTTGCTCGATGGCGTGGGCATCGATGCCGTGAAGGGGGCCATAGAGCGATCATTCGAATCGGCCTTCGGCGCCGCCCCGGATCGGGGCGGCCCCTCGGATCTAGAGGCCGAGTTGGCGGATTCGCTATACGAGGGGAAATACTCCACCGATGAATGGAACCTGAACCCCTGAGGGCCGATGGGGATCGGGCCCCGGCGGTTCGGTCGGCCGACCGATCGCCTTAGAAGGCCATCGCGGCCGCATATAGTGGCGGGGGAGCGATCGGGATGCGGGGCCGGATTCGGGAGGCCGTGCGGCGCTTTCTGATCCCCAAGGCCAAATCGATCATGAGGAGCCCGCCGCGGACCATAGAGGGCCGCTCACCGGTCCTGGAGGCCGTTAGGGCCATGACGGATCTGGGCATAGGGAGCCTCATAGTGACCCGGGATGGGAGGCCGGTCGGCATATTCACCAGGCGCGATCTGATGCGCAGGGTCATCGAGCGGGGGCTGGACGTGGGGCGCACGAGGGTCGAGGAGGTGGCCTCGTCCCCATTGATATCGATAGGCCCCGATGACGATCTGGCCAGCGCCATGGAGCTGATGAGGTCGAGGGGGATATCGAGGCTGGCGGTCATGCGCGGCGGGGAGCTGGTCGGGATCCTGACGATGACCGACATAAGGTTGAGGTTCCCGAAAGGATATCTATCGCCCTGGATCCTTTTGAAGAGGTTCCTGGTGGATACGATGGCTTATCTCACGTTTTGGTCCGGGATATGGACCTTCGTGCAGATCTACGTCCTCAAGTTCACTGTAACGCAGTACATAGCCAACGCCGCCATAGGGTCGATCCTCACGATCGCCCTCGGGGGGATCTACGGGAGGTACTTGGACGCCATTAGGAGGAGGGCCGACGTATGATCTAGGGCCCAATGGGCAGCGCTATATATCGGTTCTTACATGGAACGATCCGGGGGTGCGTTGGCGATGGCCGGATCTATTCCGAGGGCGCTGACCATCGCGGGGTCCGATTCGGGGGGCGGGGCCGGGATACAGGCGGATCTGAAGACCTTCGCGGCCCTTGGGGTCCACGGCATGAGCGCCATAACGGCCATAACGGCCCAGAACACCGTCGGGGTGACCGCGATCCAGGACGTGGACCCTGAGGTGGTCAGGGCCCAGATAAGGGCCGTGGTGGAGGACATAGGGATAGATGCAGCTAAGACGGGCATGTTGCATAGGCGCGAGACCATAGCCGCGGTATCGGAGGAGCTATCCCGAGCCGGGGCCCCGATCGTGGTGGACCCGGTCATGGTGGCGAAGAGCGGGGCCAGGCTCCTCGAGCCCGACGCCGTTGAGGCCCTGGTGAAGGCCCTCCTGCCCATTAGCACGGTCGTGACCCCGAACGCTATGGAGGCGGAGGCGCTATCGGGCATTAGGGTCGCGGATTTGGAGGGGGCGAAGGGGGCCGCGGAGGCCATCGCCCGCCTCGGGCCGAAGGTCGTGGTGGTCAAGGGGGGGCATTTGAGCGGCGAGAGGGCCATAGACGTGGTCTACGATGGGGATTTCCACCTATTGGATGGCGAGAGGATCCCCTCCAGGGCCACCCATGGGACCGGCTGCAGCTTCGCCTCGGCCATAGCGGCCGGCTTGGCCAAGGGGATGGATCCTCTCGAGGCGATCAGGGAGGCGAAGGCGTTCGTCGCCCACGCCATAAGGTTCGGCTTGGAGATCGGGAGGGGGCATGGGCCCATCAACCCCATGGCGCTCCTCTTCAATGAGGCCGAGCGCTATAGGGTCCTGAGGAAGCTGAGGGAGGCGGTAGATTTGCTCGAGCGGAGCCCCATCGCCTCCAAGCTCGTCCCGGAGGTCCAAATGAACTTGGCCTTCGCGCTCCCGAACGCGTCCGGCCCGAGGGACGTGGCCGCCATACCGGGCAGGATAGTGAAGATCGATGGGGGGGTCAAGGCATCGTCCCCGCCGGAGTTCGGGGCCTCGGGCCACGTCGCCAACACGGTCTTGGCGGCGATGAGGTTCGATGCCCGGGTGAGGAGCGCGATGAACATAAGGTACTCGGGGGCCATCATAGAGGCGTGCCGAAGGCTCGGCTACTCCCTATCGTCCTACGATAGGAGGCTCGAGCCGCCGGAGGTCAAGGCGAGGGAGGGCGGCACCACGGCCTGGGGGGCCGAGCAAGCGATAAGGAGCTTCGGCGGGGTGCCGGACGCCATATACCACGAGGGGGATTGGGGCAAGGAGCCCATGGTCACGTTGCTCGGTAGGGATCCGCTGGAGGTCGTCGAGAAGGCCCTGAGGCTGGCCAGGAGCCTTTAGCGGCCAGCGGCCCGCCGATCCCGCGGCCTAATGCTCCGCGCGCACGTATTCCTTCAGGAGCTTTATGGCGCAATATTCGCCGCACATGGAGCAGGTCCTCGACTCCCCCGGGGTCCTCGCCGCCCTCATCCTCCTGGCCCTCTCCGGGTCTATGGCCAGCTCAATTTGCTTAGCCCAATCCAGATCGCGCCTCGCCTCGGAGATCCTGCGATCCCATTCCGCGAACCTCCCGCCCCTGGCGGCGTCCGCGGCGTGGGCGGCGATCCTGGCGACGATCACGCCCTCCCTCACGTCCTCCTCGCTCGGCAGCCCTATGTGCTCGGCTGGGGTGACGTAGCAGAGGAAGTCGGCCCCGGCCAGCGCGGCTATGGCGCCCCCTATCGCGCTCACGAGGTGATCATAACCCGGTGCGACGTCCGTCACCACCGGGCCAAGTACGTAAAATGGGGCGCCCTTGCAAATCGACTTCTCCAACCTCACGTTCGCCTCTATCTGGTTCAATGGGATATGGCCGGGCCCCTCCACCATCGCTTGAACGCCCCGCTCCCTGGCGCGCTCGACGAGCTCCCCGATGATCAGGAGCTCCTGCACTTGCGGCGCATCCGTGGCATCGGCGATGCACCCGGGCCTCAGGCCATCCCCGAGGCTCAGGACCAGGTCGTATTCCTCGGCGATATCGAGCAGGTAATCGTAATTCTCGTAAAGGGGGTTCTCCTTCCCATGGTGCATTATCCAAGCGGCCGTGAAGGTCCCGCCCCTGCTCACGATCCCCAAAACCCTCTTCCCCTCTATGACGCTCCGCAGGCTGGCCTTCGTGACGCCGCAATGGACCGTTATGAAATCCACGCCGTCCTTCGCGTGCCTCTCTATGGCCCGGAAGATGTCGTCCTCGTCCATGTGTATTATCGCGCCCTTCTTCCTTCGGGCCTCGATCGCCGCTTGATATATCGGGACCGTGCCCACGGCTATCGATACCCCCTCCAAGATCTTCCTCCTGACCAGATCGAGATCCCCCCCGACGCTCAGGTCCATGACGGAGTCGGCGCCGGCCTCCTCGGCCACCCTGGCCTTCCTCAACTCCAACTCGGGATCGCATATATCGGACGAGGTCCCGACGTTCGCGTTGACCTTGACCCTCAGGCCCTCGCCTATGCCCAAGGCTTTTGCCCTCCCGCCCCTGGCGGGGTTCTTGGCTATTACGATCCTTCCCTCCCCGACCCCCCTCATGATGTACTCCGGGCTAACCCCTTCAGCCTGGGCAGCCTCCCTCATCTCCTCCGTCAATTGGCCCCGCTTTGCGGATTTCATTTGGGTCATAAGCCGATTTTTCCCCTCGCTTTTTCGCGATGGGTATCCTCGCCTAACTTAAAAACGAATCGCTCGAGGCCCATTGGGTTGGTTGGAGGCGCGATCTCCAAGGTCTCGCGGGCCCGGAAGGGCTTTTTGGTTCGGAAATGCGCTGGGAAAGCCACTCGGATGACCCCCTCCAATCCAGCCGTCGGCGCATGAATTCATCCGAAACTCGGGGGGCCTATACTGGTAGGTTGCCCATCCGAATCTTGCTCCCCGCTCCAACCCCAAGATATATCTCCGGCCTTCGTTGAAGCGCCAAGGCTTTGATGGAGATCCCGGAGCAATGGGTGGGCGCTACCCTCTCAACTCCCATTTCCAAGAGTTCGTCAAAGGTTCTCTCAATGACCTCCTTCGCCGATTTCAGCAAGTGGAATCCCCCTATGGCTGCATGGATCTTGCTCACTCCGGTTATTTCCATAGCATGGCGAAGCGTATTTATTAATCCAGAGTGCCCACAACCAGTTATTACGACTAGCCCAATATTTTTGACATTAATTATCAACGATGAGTCGTCGAGGAGGGGATCCCGCACCATTTTAAATTTCTCATCGAAGGTGTAGAAGCCCTCCGTTTTCTCATACTCAGTAATCCGAGGGATTTCACCGCTCGTAATGATGCCCTCTGCAATCTTTACGGGACTACTCGCCATTATTAGGGAGACATCCCTTTCGGCCAATTGCCTGCTCGTGAAATTTGCCCCTACGTTATTTAAAAAAGGCTTAATGACCAAGCTCGGCTCAAATATTTTGGGGTGGCATATTATCGGCACACGAGGCTTTACCTTATCGACTACTTTCAGGAGCCCGCCTACGTGGTCGTAATGCCTATGGCTCAAGACGATGTAGTCGATGTCTTTGAGATCAATCCCGGCGAGCTCGGCATTCCTGAGTACTACATCTCCAGTCGTCCCGACATCGAATAGTATGTTGAGCGTAGATGCCTTCGTTTTGGCCCTCACCATGATCGAGAAACCATGTTCGGCGAGAGAGAACTTGACGCGATTAGCGAAATCGAAATCTATTTCATCATCCGACAATATTGTGAGCTCTACTCCGTACACTTCCCCAATATCGGACATATCCAAGTTAGTAGAAAGGATGCCTCAACTATAAAAGGATTTCTTCAAGGCACAATAGTTCGCCCAAATAAGGATCTATGGGTGGCTGCACAACCTTAAGGCGATCTGCGTTTGAGGCCGCTGCGAACCAGCGTGAGCATAGGGGCGGTCGATGATGGCTTGTTGAAGTGGTTCCTTGGGACCCATGGAGGAGTTAAGTAATTAACTTAGCCCATTCGGATGAATCACAGCTAAAATATGGGCTTGATGTTAAGTTATTTTATTAAAAGATTTCATTAGACCTTATATAACAATTAACACCTTTTTGTTTAAAAATAAGGTTTATAAAGAAGATTGATATTACACAAAACCAAGTGAGATCGTATGGAAAAGGAAGGCAAATCCAACGAGATTCGCCTTGGCTCTGGACCACCTTTAGAAATCCTCGATGAAGTACCAAAGCCTTTTGGAAAGGATAAATTGACCATTGGAGACATATTGAGGATAATAGGCCCGAGTGCCATTGCTGTTGGCATAGCCATAGGTGGAGGGGAATGGATGATCGGCCCTTCATTATTCGTCAAATGGGGACTGGGGTTACTTTGGATAACTACGTTATCTTGCCTTTTCCAAACGATTCTAAACATAGAGATGTCCAGATATACCCTCTATACGGGCGAGCCCATAAACATAGGCTTCATGAGGCTACCCGGGGGTGGGAAAGTATGGGGAAGCCTTTTCTTCATCCTAGCAACGTTGCAAGTTGGATTTCAGGGCATATCCTTGGCTTTGATGGCTGGTACTGCCGCGGCCTCATTACAACTGGGTCGCATAGCCGGGGCTGGGGATCAAGGGCTCGTTATCGCTTGGGGCATCCTCCACTTTATAATAGGATTCATACTGATTTCAATAGGTAGGGCGATTGAAAGGACCTTGGAAATTTTCTTCTGGGCCTGTTTGATAATAATGATCGGAGGTCTTCTGATCTTGGATCTGGCGGTGGTGCCAGCTCACATTTGGATGGAGGGCTTCAAAGGTTTCGTATCCTTTGGCTATATCCCAGCTGGGGTCGATGTGCTGATCCTCGGGGCAATTGCTGCTTACTCCGCTATGGGTGGCATATCAAACAATGGCATCACCAACTATTATAGGGACAAGGGCTATGCAATGGGGGGAAAGGTCGGGTACATACCAGCGCTGATAGGGGGGAAGAAGATCCCCCTCTCTCCATCGGGTAAGGTTTTCAAAATAAATCCCGAGAACATAAGAATATGGAAACAATGGCTGAAGTTGCTCTATATAGACCAATGGGGCCTATTCTGGTTTGGCGGGATGATCGGGATGCTTTTGCCAGGATTGCTCGCCGTCGCTTTGCTGCCGCCCGGGACCACCATAGGGGGGTGGGGAGTGGCAGCCTATCAAGGCGATGCTTTCAGAAAGCTTTGGGGCCCAATTGGGTTCATTGCCGCCATAGGCATTGGGTGGATTATTTGCTTTAACACGCAGATAGGTATCGTCGAGAACTATATTAGACAAATCGTCGATATGGCTTGGTCTGGAATTAAGGGCATAAGGGAATGGGCCAAAGGGGATGTCAGGAGAGTTTACTATCCGATTACAGTTGTCTATATGATATGGGCCTTTATAGTGATGAATGTTGGTGCGCCATTGGTACTGTTAGCAATTAGCGCCAATATAGCCAACCTCATAATGGTAATTACGGCCCTTTTAACGATATATATAAATGAAAAATTCCTTCCGAAGGAAATAAGGTCTCCAATGTGGCAACACATCCTCCTGGTATTCGGGGCAATATTTTGGACAATTTTCTTTTTCTTCTTCGTCACGCAAGTCCTGCTTGGCATAAAGATCCTTTGACCTCAAAAATCCATTTTTATTTTTTTATTTAACCCATTTATTCGTAGTTTATAATCCGCGCGCATAATTCACCATTCTCGCAATAAAACTCGATAAGTGGACCAATGGGCCCGATAATCCCCCTTCGGCCCTGCCCTCCCCCCTCAATATGGCCCTCCTCAATTCCTCAGGGCCCATATCGCGGTCGAAGGCGAGATAGGCCCTCCCGAGCTCCCGGGCCGAGTGGGCATCGCTGCCCGCGGTGACGGGCTTCCCCAAGGCCCTGGCCAATTCGAGGGCCGAGAGGTTCGCGGACATTGTGAGGCATCTGGAGTTTAGGGCCTCAACGGCGTCGATGAGCCGGGTTAGCTCCCCCGCTCGGAATCGCTCCGGCCTGAGCCTGCTCCTCCTGAAGCGATCGAATGGATGGGGGAGGACCACGATCCCGCCCTGGGCCCTTATCCGATCCGCGGCCTCCCATGGGTCCCTCGCGTCTATGGGCTCCTCTATGAAGAGGGCGAGGAGCTCCCCGGAATCGGTTTCAATCTCCAATCCGGGTATGAGCATGACGTTCCCCCATGACCCCGCGTTCCTGAACCCCTCCATCGTGCCGTGATCGGTTATCGCGGCCCCATCCATCCCGGCCCCGGCGAGGAGCCTGGCTATGAGCTTGGGGTCCAGGTTCGAATCCCCGGAGAATCGGGTGTGAACGTGCATATCCAGCTTCAATTCGGGGCCGCGTCCCCCGAGGCCTATCCGCCTCCCCCGAGCCTCCGGAGGGCCAGAGCGAGGCCGACGATGGTCTTCGCATCAATGATCAGACCCCTCTCGACGAGCCCCCAGGCATCGGAGATGCCCATCTCCACGACCCTTATGCGCTCGTCCTCATCGGGCCTTTGGCCCACGGCCCTCAAAGCCCTAGCCAGGTAAAGGCGCATCAGCTCCGTGCTATACCCCGGGGCCAAGAAGAACTCGGCCAGGGGCTCCAACTCGCCGGCCTCGTAGCCCGTCTCCTCGATGAGCTCCCTCTTGGCGCACTCGATCGGATCCTCCCCCGGCCTCAGGGTTCCTGCCGGTATCTCCAAGAGCTCGCGCCCGGCCGCCAGCCTGAATTGCGTTACCAAGGCCACCCTATCGCCGCCCAGGAGCGGCACGATGGCCACCGCGCCCGGGTGCTCGACCACCTCCCTCCTGGCCACCTTGCCGGTAGGCAATTTGACGTCGAAGATCTTGAGCCCCAGCAGGCGCCCCTTGTAGGCGGTCTCGGCGGAGAGGACCTCCTCGGCCAATCCCCTATCCCTTCCCGGAGAGGTATTCATGGATGGCCCTCGCCGCCCTCCTCGCGGCCCCCATGGCGGAAATCACCGTCGCCGATCCCGTCACTATATCGCCGCCCGCGTAAACCCCCTCGAGGCTCGTCTTCCCCGTTTCCTCATCGACGACTATGTAGCCATCCTCCGTGAGCTTGAGGCCCGGCGTCGATCTCGGGAGCAGCGGGTTCGCGGTCGTCCCTATGGCCACTATGACCGTGTCGACCTCTATCGTGAACTCCGACCCCTTTATCGGGATCGGCCTCCTCCTGCCGGATTCATCCGGCTCGCCGAGCTCCATCCTTATGCATTCGATGGCCTTCACCCTGCCCTTCTCGTCCCCTATTATCCTCACCGGCAGGGTCAATAGGTGGAATATGATGCCCTCCTCCTTGGCCCTCTCCCTCTCCTCGATCCTCGCCGGCATCTCGGCCTCGGACCTCCTGTATATCAAATAGACCTCCTCGGCCCCAAGCCTCCTCGCCGTCCTGGCGGCGTCCATGGCCACGTTCCCTCCCCCTATGACGGCAACCCTTTTACCGGTCTTTATCGGGGTGTGATACTTCGGGAAGAGGTAGGCCTTCATTAGGTTCGATCTGGTGAGATATTCGTTCGCTGAATAAACACCGTTTAAGTTCTCGCCCGGGATTCCCATGAACATCGGGCTCCCGGCCCCTATCCCTATGAAGACGGCGCTATACCCCATCTCGAATAGCTCCTGAATGGAATAGAGCCTCCCGATGACCGAATCGGTCCTTATCTCGACCCCGAGGCTCTTGACGTACTCGACCTCAGCCTCCACTATGGCCTTGGGGAGCCTGAACTCCGGTATCCCATAGACCAATACCCCGCCGGGCTTGTGGAGGGCCTCGAAGATCGTTACATCGTACCCCATCTTCGCCAGATCCGCCGCGGCCGTCAATCCGGCCGGGCCGGAGCCTATGACGGCGACCTTCTTCCCCCTCTTGACCGGCGGATTGGGGATCGTTGGCCCGCCGTGCTCCCTTTCCCAATCGGCCGCGAACCTCTCCAGCCTCCCTATGGCGACGGGCTCGAACCTCTTCCCGAGGGTGCAAACGGCCTCGCATTGCGTCTCCTGGGGGCAGACGCGCCCGCAGATGGCGGGCAGGGCGTTCTTCTCCTTTATCTTGAGCGCCGCCTCCTTGAACTTCCCCTCGGCGATGAGCCTTATGAAGGCCGGTATGTCTATCTCCACCGGGCAACCCTTCACGCAGGGCGGATCCCTGCATTGGAGGCAGCGCCTCGCCTCCTCGATGGCCTGCTCGGGCGTGTAGCCCAGCGGGACCTCCATGAAGTTCCTTATCCTCTCCCCCGGGGGCTGCTCGGCCATTGGGACCCTCTTGGGCGAGATCCTGGAGCTCACCCCCCCTCACCTCAGCAATCCGCGGCCGCTATCCTCCTCTCCTCCTCGACGTATTGGTTCAGCCTATCGAGGAGGAGGTCGAAATCGACCTCATGCCCATCGAACTCCGGCCCATCGACGCACGTGAACTTGGTCCGGCCGCCGACGCTTACGCGGCAAACGCCGCACATGCCGGTCGCATCGAGCATTATGGAGTTGAGGCTGACGATGGTCTTGATCCCATAGGGCCTCGTGGTCTCCGAGACGAACTTCATCATAACGGCCGGCCCCACCGCGACGACCCTATCGGCCCTGAGGCCCCCCTCCAGCAGATCCCTGAGGGCGTCCGTCACGAACCCCTTCCTCCCCTTGCTCCCATCGTCGGTCGTCACGATGAGCCTATCGGAAACGGATCGCATCTCGCCCTCCAATATTAGCAGATCGGCGGTCCTGGCCCCTATGATGCTTATCACCTCGTTCCCGGCGAGCTTCATCGCCCTGGCTATCGGGAAGATCGCAGCTATGCCGACGCCTCCCCCGATGCAGACGACGCGCCCAAACCTATCCACGTGGCTCGGCAAGCCCAAGGGGCCGACCAGGTTGAGGATCCTATCCCCCGCGGCCATCTTGGCCAAGAGCCTCGTGGTCTTGCCAACCTCTTGGAAGACCATGCTTATGGTGCCGCCCTTCGGATCCCAATCGTAAAGCGTTAGGGGTATGCGCTCGCCCTCCTCCACCAAACGCAATACGACGAATTGGCCGGCCCTGGCCTTCTTGGCTATCTCGGGGGAGAGGACCTTGATGAGGTGTATGTTCCTCGCGAGCTCCCTCTTCTCGATTATCTCGTTCGTTTCGGATCCCCCTTGCCCTTTCGTCCGGAATCCGGAAATGCTGGGATGGCGGCCCTCGGGAATTAATATTTAACGCTTCGCGCCCCCATCATCCCCGGGCGGCGCTTCGGGGTTCGATATCTTGGTCGACATCAGGTCCATCAAGCCCACCCCGGCCCATGAGGCGGCCATTGAGCCAAGCGCCGATATTGAAACGAGGGAGAATATGTGGAAGGCGAAGCCTATGGGCAAGGCCTCATCTGCCCCAACCCCCAATGGGGCGAACGCCAAGAGCCAATAGAACTCGAACGTCCCCGCGTATCCGGGCGGGGCCGGGATCGCGAACGATAGGGTGAAAAGCATCATGCCCAATAGCGATAGGCCCATGGGGAGCCCCAGCCCGTATGCCCTTAGGAAGGCCGCCCCAGTCAAAGCGTATAGCGCCCATATGGCGAGGGAGAGCGCGATAGATGAGGAAAGGGATTTGAGGGACGCCATGCCGGAGAGGCCGTCGATGATCGATCCCGCGGCCGGCGCGATCCTCCGCCCGATCCACGGCAACTTGGCAACGAGCCCCCGAAGGGCCTCCCCCTTCCTGATCGCGAAGGGCGTCGCCGCCAAGGCGATAGCGGATATCGCGAATAGGGCCTCGGCGAACGCGAGCAATTGCGGGGGGAGCGCCAGCTCAGCCGAGGAGGCCAGGATCGGCGCCGAAGCCAAGCAGACGACGGCCAGGACGTCCAGCGCCTTCTCGGCCGCTATCGAGGAGAGTCCGGAGAAGATGTTCACGCCCAAGCGCTTGTTTATAAAAGCGGCCCTGGCGACCTCCCCGATCCTGATGGGTATCAGGGAGTTTATGAAATAGCCTATGACCACGGCGGGGAAGAGATCCCTGGACCGCAAGCGGCCCGCCTTGGGCCCGAGTATGAGCCTCCACCTCATCCCCCTCAGCCAATACGATGCCAAATTCAGCGCCGCGCAAGGGAGGAGCCATATGGGCGAGGCGGGCGAGAAGGCCCGGAGGATCTTCTCGAAGCCCACGTGGGCCAATAGCGCCGCGAAGATCGCCGCGCCCAGGATCCCGGATATGAGGAGCTTGATGGCGGGGCCCCGGGAGGCCATAACCCTTTTCGGATCGAGGGCTCTTATAAATGCTCCGCGATCGAGGGGGCGGGATTGAGGATCTGCATCGTGAACACGTTCTTCCCGCCTTGGAGGGGAGGGGCCGAGTACTTCACCCATGGCTTGGCCAAGGAGCTGGCGAAGGGAGGGGACGAGGTATCGGTCCTTTGCGCCCAAAACCCGCTCCGCCCGGGGATTCGCGAGATCGATGGGATCAAGGTGATCAGGCTGAGGGCCTCGGGGTGGCTATACGGGGTCCCGATAATCCCCGGCCTATTTGGGGCGATCCTCTCAGAGGACCCCGATCTGATACATTGCAATTTCCCGAATCCCTATAATGCGTCGATCTCGGCGCTGGCCTCCTCGCTCTTCGATATCCCCTCCGTCCTGACTTGGCATAACGATCTCCCGCCGGTTACCGCGGCCGCCTCCTTGCTAACGGCCGCGCACGATAACCTCCTTTCGACGGCCTACCTCAAGCGCTTCGATAGGATCGTCGCCACGACCAGGAGGTACCTCGCGATCTCCCGGATCCTTAGGAGGTTCCATGGCAAGGTCAGGGTCGTATGGAACGGGGTCGATTGCTCGAGGTTCAATCCATCCATCGATGGGGGTTGGGTCAGGTCCAAATTCGGGTTGGATGGCTACAGGGTGGTGCTCTTCGTTGGGGCGTTGACGAAATGGCATAGCTATAAGGGCCTGGACGTCCTGCTGAAGGCCTTCGCCCTGGCCAAGGGGAGGGATCCCGGGATAAGGCTCTTGATCGTCGGGGAGGGGCATCTGAGGCCGGCGTATATGGGGCTCGCCTCGGATTTGGGAATAGGCGATTCCGTCATATTCGCGGGCGATGTGCGCGACGAGGACCTCCCGAGCTATTACGCGTGCTCGGACGTCCTCGCCCTCCCGAGCAAGGATTCCTCGGAGGGGTTCGGATTGGCCATATTGGAGGCGGGGGCGTGCGGGAAGCCGGTGATAGCCTCCATGGTCGGGGGTGTGCCGGAGGTCGTGGAGGATGGCGTGAATGGGCTATTGGTCCCGCCCAACGATGCGCGGGCGCTATCGGAGGCGATCCTGAGGATATTGGGGGACGAGGAGCTGGCGCGGAGGCTGGGGGAGCGCGGGAGGGAGCTGGCGGAGGCCAGGGATTGGCCGAGGGTCGCGAGGGCCTATAGGACCGTTTATGAGGAGGCGATATCGGAGAGGGGGAGGGCCTCGGGTTGATAATATGCGTGATACCGAGCTTCAACGAGGAATCGACCATAGCGGAGGTCGTCCGGGGGGTCGGGAGGCATTGCGATCGGGTCATAGTCATCGACGACGGCAGCACGGATGCGACCTCAAAGATCGCGCGGCTACACGGCGCGGACGTCCTTAGGCATCCATTCAGGATCGGCGTCGGGGGCGCCCTATCCACGGGTTTCGAGGCGGCCATGAGGCTGGGGGCCGAGGCGGTCCTGACGATCGATGGGGATGGGCAGCACGACCCGAACGAGGCCCCCAGGTTGTTGAAGCCCCTATCCTCCGGGGAGGCCGATTTGGTCATAGGGTCCAGGTTCCTGGGCGATCCGAGCGCCATGCCGCTCCATAAGAGGATCGGGAATAGGGCGATCTCGGCGCTCACCTCGATCGCCTCGGGCATCAGGATAACGGATTCCCAATCCGGGTACAGGGCCTATTCGAGGGCCGTTCTCGAGGCCGTTAGGCACTCCTCGTTCGGCTATGGTTGGGCCTCCGAATCCATAATACTCGCCGCGAGGGGCGGGTTCAGGATCGTTGAGGTCCCGATAAGGACGATCTATCACGCGAAGCGCGCGAGGGGCGCGGGGGTCATCGATGGAACGAAGATCGCATACGATACCTTAAAAAGGATCCCGAGGAAAAATCGGGGCAAGCGCTGATGGGCTTTGATGGAGCCCTATGGGATCCTCGCCGCATTGCTCGGGGCCATCATGATGGCGATATCCATAAGGGAATACTTGAGGGGCAAGCTTTCCACGACCTCCTTCCTGGCCTGGATGGCCATATGGGCCGCGATCCTCCTCACCGCCCTCTTCCCCCGCCTCTATTACTCGCTGGTCGCCGCGCTCGGTATGGCGACGCCCATACACTTCGTCACGACCTTTTCGATAATCCTCCTCTTCGCCATAGTTTATCAATTGAACAAAAGGCTCGAGGAGGTTAACTCCAAGTTGAACTTGATGGCTAGGGAGATCGCCCTGATGGGGGTCGATCGCGACAGGCTCGAGGATCGCCCGGGCTAGGGCTCACATCCTCTCCGGCGCCTCTATCCCCAATAGATGGAGGGCATTGCCCAGCGCTATCCTGAAGGCATCGACGAGGGCGAGCCTCGCATCCCTGAGCGCCTCGGGCTCGCTCCTTATGACCGGGAAGTTATCGTAAAAGTAATTGAACTTCCCCGCCAGATCATTCGCGTAATTCGCTATGATATCCGGCGCGAGCTTCTCCGCCGCCCTCTCGACCAGGATCGGGAATTTCCCGATCATCACGACGAGCTCCCTCTCGGGGGCCTCCGAGAGGAGGCCGTAATCGGGCCCCGAGATCCGGATCCCCTCCCCCTCGGCCCTCTTCAGTATATTGCACGCCCTCGCGTGCGCGTATTGTAGGAAGGGCGCGCTATTGGTCTCGAAGTTCACCGCCCTATCCCACGTGAAGGTCACGTTCTTGCAGGGCTCGACCGACGCCAGGGCATATTTCACGGCGCCAACGCCGACCAACCGAGCCACCCTATCTACCTCCCCCTCGCCCAAGCCGGGGGACCTCTTCAAAACCTCCTCCCTGGCCCTCCTCACGGCCTCGTCCAGCACCTCGTCCAGGCTGATGGCCCTCCCCCTCCTGCTGGACATCTTATGGCCCGGGAGCTCCACGAGCCCATATGCGAAATGGGTATACTTCTCCGCCAAATCCCTCCTGCCAAGGACGCAGAGCGCTATCCTCAGGTGGAGCTGCGCGAGGCTTTGCTCGGATCCGATGACCGTTATGGCCCTGTCCGCCCTCTCGAACTTCCAAAGGCTATAGGCTATATCCCTGGTGGTATAAAGGGATGTGCCATCGGACCTCGTCAGCGTCAGCGGCGGGACCTCCTCCTTGCCTATGCCCAGGATCGGGCGCAACCCCATCTCCTCCACGGCCCTGTTGGCATCCAGTATCAGCGCTCCCCCCTCCTCCCTGACGTATGGGGATGATGAGAGCTTCTCGAGGACTTGGGCCACGCGCCCGCTCCAGAGCAAATCGCTCTCCCAATCCCAACTATCGAACGCTATCCCCATCCTTGCCAAGGTCTCCTTGAACCCCTCGAGGCAAAGCTCCACAACGGGCCTGACGACCTCCTTGGCCCAAGGCTCGCCGCGCTCGTAGCCCCTTATTATCTCATCGACCTCGGCCCCGGGATCCCCGCTCGCCAGGGCCCTTGAGAGGGCGGCGAAGGTTTCCGGGAACTTCGCCTCGAGCTCCCCGGCGATGGAGCGCCACTCCCCCAACTCCCTCGAGGCCCCGTCATCTCCGCCCGGCCCGGCCAACTCGATCTGCCTCTCCAGCCTCCTGATCTCCAAGAGGCAGGATGTGATCGCGTATATCTCCCCAACGAACTCATCGGGCTTCCCCCTCGGCTTCGGCCTGCCGAGCTTTTGATATCCATAGGCGGCTATGGCGCTTTGCCTCCCCGTGTCGTCTATGTAGAAGTGCACCGAGACCTCGTTTCCCGCGGCCCTCAATATCCTGGCCAACGAATCCCCGAGCACCGGGTTCCTGGCTTGGCCTATGTGAATCGGGTGCACGGGGTTCACGCTCGTGTGCTCGAGGAGGATCCTCGAGCGGCGCCGCGGCTCGGATCTCCCATAATCCCGGCCCAGGGACCTCGCCTCCTCTATTATGAGGCGCGAGAGGATCCCATAATTGGCCCTGAAGTTGATGTAGCCCCTGACGGCCTCCGCGGATCTAACAAGCCCGAGGCCGCGGGGGGATATCTCGGCCGCCAACCTCTCCGCTATCCTCGAGGGGTCCCCCCCGAACTCCCTCGCCAGCTCGAAGGATATCGAGGAGGAGAGCTCGCCCAGCTCGATCGAGGGGGGCTCGGCCATCTTGAGATCCCTCGGGCTAGCCCCGGGATAAAGGCGATCCAACGCCCCCAAGAGCCCGCTTTCGCATTCCCTCATGAACTCCTTAAGGGCCGGCAACCCAATCACGCTGCCCTCGAGCCCTCACGCCATATGCCATTTCATCTTGGCCGCTTCGACCGCCCTAATGGATCGGTGTTTTTAAAGGCTTCCGGTTTAAGGGCTCCCCAATGGGGGCGGGGCTTGGGGAGGATCACGAATCGTGGGGGGATCGCGAAGGGCGAGGCCGAGGCGATGATCCTCGACATCCTGGAGGAGGGGCTCGGGGCGGCCGACCCGTTTTCGTCCGTCAAGGAGGCGCTCTCGGGGCTCGCTGGATACGCGAGGTCCTTCGGGAGGATAGTCGTCATCGGGTTCGGGAAGGCCAGCCTCGGCATGGCCCTGGCTTGCGAGGAAGCCTTGGGCGATGCCATCTCCGGCGGCGCGATAATAACCCCGAGGGGATCGATCGGCGGGGAAAGGCCGAGGGGGATCGAGGTCCTCGAGGGGACCCATCCAATCCCCAGCGAGATGAACTTGAGATCGACCGAGCGCCTGCTCTCCATATCCGGTGGCCTCTCCAAGGGGGATTTGGTAATAACATTGATATCTGGAGGGGGGTCCGCCCTATTCGCGTACCCGGCCCCAGGCATAACGCTGGAGGATAAGGGTGAGACGACCAAGCTCCTATTGGCCGCCGGGGCGACGATACGCGAGACGAATTGCGTTCGAAAGCATATATCCGCTGTGAAGGGGGGGCAGCTGGCGAGGCATATACATCCGGCCCGCGTCCTGGGGCTCATCCTGTCGGACGTGGTCGGCGATGACCTGAGCTCCATCGCCTCCGGCCCGACCTCGCCGGATCCATCCACCTATGGGGATGCGTGGGCTATATTGGGGAGGTATCGCCTGATCGATAGGGTTCCGGAGAGCGTTTCGAGGCGCATCCGGATGGGGTTGGAGGGGAGGATCCCGGATACCCCGAAGCCCGGGGATGCCATATTCGAGGGGGTCAGGAACGTAATCGTGGCCAACAACATGCGGGCCCTCTCCGCGATGGCGAAAAGGGCGGAATCGCTTGGATTGAGGGCGATGATAGCGACCTCCTATCTCGAGGGGGAGGCTAGGGAGGTGGGGAGGGTGGTGGGCTCCATAGCGAAGCAGATCCGATATATGGGGCAGCCCCTGGGCCCCCCTTGCGCAATTTTGTTCGGTGGGGAGCCCACGGTGACGCTGAGGGGCCGCGGGAGGGGCGGGAGGAATCAGGAATTGGCGCTTTCAACGGCCATATCGATCGCCGGGTTGAGGAACACCTGGTTCGCCTCGATCGGGAGCGATGGGATAGACGGCGCAACGGACGCGGCCGGGGCCATCGTGAGCGGCGAAACATTCGAGGAGGCCCTGGGGAGGGGCCTGGATCCCATGGAATTCCTCGAGGAGAACAATTCCCATGAGATCCTCAAGGAGCTCGGATGCCTCATATACACCGGCCCGACCGGGACCAATGTGAACGATTTGGCCATATTGCTGGTCTTGGAGTAAGGGGCCGCATCGATCGATTGCCAATGGCCCGCGAGGGGCTAATCGCCCTCCTCCTCCGCGAAGAGCAGCGGGAATACTATATCGCTCGTGCAGCAGGGAACCCAGACAGCCAAGAAAAGGAAGGCCAGGAGGGCCGGCAATAGGGGGATCCAGCCCCCCGCCCCCGCGAGCGCCATGGCTATGTGGAATAGGGATGCGAACGTGCTTATTAGGACGTGCCCGGCATGCGGGGCCTTGGTCCCATGCCTCCAATAGCCAACGATTATGCCGATGGCCGCCATCGAATTAACGAGCAGCGGTTTTTCCAAGAAGCCTATATGGGCCTCCGGATTGGGGAGGCGCAATAGGGTTTCGCCGATGTATGGGATCAGGGAATCGCTTACGGTGGCCGGGACTATCGTCCCAAAGTAACCCACAGCGGCGATCCGCATCCACGAGGCCTTGGAATGCTTCGCGTACATCGCCGCTGTGGTGATGGCGCTCAGGAGGACGTGGAGCGGGTGGAATACGTAGAAGAGCCCCTCCAGGACGTCCTCCGTTGGCCTCAGGGAGGCGACCGCGATGAGGAGGGCCCCCCCGATGGCGGTCCCGAGGGCGGTGAAGGGGACGTGCCGAGCCAGCTCGACCGCTATGTGCCTCAATCGGCCCATCGCTCGCCAATGGAGGGATCGGGGGATTTTATTAATTTTTCTAAGAAATGTTAATAATTTTTGTTCGATGGATTTATATTTCCATATTAAAGTAGACATTAGGGGCCATGGCCATAATAAGCGTATCCCTGAACCCGAAGATGCTCGAGGAGCTGGATAGGGTCAAAAGGGAGATGGGCTTCTCCGGCCGATCGGAGGCCATCAGGGCCGCGGTGAGGATGATGATAGACGATGCCAGGGAGAAGGAGGCGATGAGGGGGAGGGTCAAGGGCATATTATTGCTGATCCATAGGCATGAGGCCGAGGGATTCGTTTGCGATGTGAAGCATGGCTTCCTCGATATAATCCACACGCAGCTCCACGATCGCTTCGAGGAGAGCAAATGCCTCGAGCTGTTCATCTTGGATGGGGAGGCGGAGAGGGTGAGGGATTTCGTGAAGGCGTTCCAGAGGAACGAGGACATAGATCACATGAAGCTCATCATAATCTGATCGATCCATCCGCGGGGGATCCGCAAAAGTTATCCATCGGGGCGGGATCGGGCCCCGGATCAGACATGCCCCCGATAATATCGGCCATGGGCTTGACGAAGATCTACGGCGGGATCAAGGCGGTCGATCGCATAGACTTCGAGATAAGGGAGGGGGAGTGCTTCGGCTTCCTGGGGCCGAACGGCGCCGGGAAGACGACGACGATGAGGATGATACAATGCGCCATCCCGAAGACCTCTGGCCGCCTCCTCGTGAAGGGCATGGAGGTCGATGAGCGGCCGAGGGAGATAAAAAGGATCCTGGGGGTCGTGCCGCAGGAGAACAACTTGGACCCGGATTTCACGGTCCTGAAAAACCTCACCGTTTATGCCAGGTATTTCGACATACCCAAGGGGGAGGCCGAGCGGAGGGCCCTGGAGCTGTTGAGGTTCGTGCAGTTATATGAGAGGAGGGATTCGCCCGTCGATAAGCTCTCGGGCGGGATGAGGAGGAGGCTCATGCTCGCGAGGGCGTTGATCAACGAGCCTGAGATATTGGTGATGGATGAGCCCACCACGGGCTTGGATCCGCAAGCCAGGCACGCCATATGGGATAAGATCAGGGCGCTGAAGCGGGAGGGGGTCACCGTGGTCTTGACGACCCATTATATGGAGGAGGCGAGCCAGCTCTGCGATAGGCTGGTCATAATGGACCTCGGGAGGATAATAGCGGAGGGAAGCCCCGCCGAGCTCATAGAGGAGCACGTGGGATCCGAGGTCGTAGAGGTCGATAATAGGCCCGAGGTCCTGGGCCTCATAGCGAGGGAGGGGGAGAGATACGAGATGTTCGGGGATAGGATCCACGTCCTCGCGAGGGATCCCAAGGGGTTCGTATCAAAGCTCATGGGGGCTTGCGACCTCGAGAGGGTCGCCATAAGGCGGGCCACCTTGGAGGACGTATTCCTGAAATTGACTGGCAGGGCGTTGAGGGATTGAGGCCGGCGGACTATTTCAGGATCCCGGACGTTTCGTATAGGGTTTGGAAGGTTTGGATGAGGAATAGGGACGTATTCATGAAAACAATAAAGGTGAACTTCTTGGTGCCGTTCTTGGAGCCGATCCTATACCTATTTGGCATCGGGTTCGGCTTGGGGCTCTACGTCGGGGAGATGGACGGCATGCCCTACGCGGCCTTCATAGCCCCGGCGTTGATTAGCATATCCATGATGAACGCCTCCTTCTTCGAATGCACCTATGCCTCCTTCGTCCGAATGTATCATCAAAAGACCTTCGACGCCATCATAAGCACGCCCCTGAACGTGGACGAGGTGATATTGGGGGAGATCCTATGGGGCTCGACCAAGAGCCTCATAAACGCCTCGATAATGCTCTCGGTCCTCTCGGCGCTTCAATTGGTCAAGCTGCCGGATTCCCTATTGTTGATCCCATTCTCCTTCTTGGTCGGGCTCGTCTTCTCGGCGATCGGTATGTGCTTCACGGCCATCGTCCCAACGATAGACTCCTTCAATTACCCCACCTTCCTCCTAATCACCCCGATGTTCCTCTTCAGCGGGACCTTCTTCCCCCTATCGGCCCTGCCCGAGCCCGCGCAATTGGCGTCCCAAATATTTTTCCCCCTGACGCACGCCGTCATCATATCGAGGGGGCTTGCATCCGGGAGGATTGGGGCGCAATCCCTCGTCAGCTTGGCTTGGCTCGCCTCCGTTGGATCGATCCTGACGATATTGTCCATCAATTTGATGAGGAGGAGGCTGGTGGCTTAGCTAGGATGCTGAAATGGATTTCGAGGGGCATCGCGAGCCGAATCCCCGACCTTCTAGGCGCGATCCCATAAAAATGGGGTGGCGAAGATTTTTTATAGAATGCGCCCAATGCCCCATTCGCGCTAGGCCTCGGATGGGATCGCCTTGAGGGATTACATAAGGATCAACCAACCATGCATCGACAAGGAGGAGCTGAGGGCGGTGGAGGAAGTCCTACTGAGCGGAATATTGACCGATAAGAACGGCATGGGGCCGAGGGTCATGGAGTTCGAGAGGGCGTTCGCGAAGTTCATAGGCGTGAAGCACGCCATCGCCGTCTCGAGCGGAACTGCGGCCCTCCACGCGGCCCTCTTGGCGGCCGGCGTGAGGGAGGGGGACGAGGTCGTCCTCCCCTCCTTCACCTTTTCCGCCACGGCCGAGGCCGTGGTCCTATGCGGGGCCAAGCCCGTCTTCGCCGATATAGACCCCGAGACCTTCTCGATAAACGCCGATACCATAGGCAGGGTCCTTAGCTCCAAGACGAAGGCGATAATACCCGTCCACCTATACGGGCGGCCGGCGGATATGGCCCCGATACTCGAGATCGCGAGGGAGCGGGGCATAGTGGTCATAGAGGATGCCGCCCAGGCCCACGGCGCCAGCTTGGGTGGGAAGATGGCGGGTGGCATGGGGGACATGGGCTGCTTCAGCTTCTACGGGGCCAAGAATATGACGACCGGGGAGGGCGGGATGGTGACCACGAGCGACGACGATTACGCCGAAGCGCTCAGGGCCATAAGGACGCATGGGGAATCGAGGCCCTATTGGACGGTAAGGCTGGGCCATAATTATAGGATGACGGAAATAGCGGCCGCCATGGGCTTGGTTCAATTGCAAAAGCTGCCCAGGATGTTGGAGAGGAGGAGGGAGAACGCCGCGCGGTTGAGCGAGGCTCTCAGCATGATCGGGAAGCTCTCGATCCCCAGGGATCCGGAGGGCGGCTCCAACTCGTGGTACGTTTATACGGTTAGGCTCATAGGGGCCAACGCGGGCAGGAGGAACAAGGTGGTGGAGAAGTTGCGATCCAAGAACATAGATGCCCAAGTATATTACGAAACCCCGGTCCACCTGCAACCGTTCTATATGGAGAGGTTCGATCTGAGGGCTGGGATGCTCCCCGAGACGGAGAAGGCCTCGAGGCAGGTATTCTCCTTGCCCGTCCACCCCATGGTCGAGCCCGATGACATAGAATATATGGCCAATACGCTCAGGAAGCTCATAAGGTAGCTTGGGCCCGATCGCGGGGGATGGCGAAAGGCTCGACCGGTGAAAGGGGCTGGCGGATTCGAGGATCCCAGTGGAGTTCCTGGTGGAGGGCGTGGGGAGGGTCGAGGGGGAGCTCCTCAGGTTCCTGGCCCCGAGGACCGTGGACGCCCTGCTAAGGGGGAGATCCTTCGAGGGCAGGGCCTTCAGGACCCATGGGGGGATATATTTCCCCATAGGCTTGGGGATGGGCAACGAGAAACCGATACAGGAGGTCCCGAGGGGCGCGATAGCCTATTGGCCGAGGCCCTCCGCCATCTGCATATTCCTCGAGGGGGTTAGGTTCGGCGACAAGGTAACGAGGCTGGGGGGGATCCGCGGGGATCCCCGATCCCAGCTTGGGGGGTTGAGGGAGGGATCCAGGATCAGGATGGTCCTAGGCCGAGACGACCGAGAATATCTTCAGCCTTGAGTTGCCGAGGATCTGCTTCACGAGGTGCTTCCTCTCCATGTCCCTCAATAACTCCTTCGCGGCGCTCAGGGTTATGTTCAGCTGGGACGCCAGGGCCGAGGGAGTTATGACCTTCATCTTGTTCATGACCTCGATTATCTTCCCCTCATCGTAGGAGAACCCAATCCTGAACAACCTCTCCTGGGTTCCGGTTTGACCCTTCTCCCCCTTCTTCTCCTTTTTCTCCTTCCTCTCCTTCAGGAGTTGGGCCTTCTCCATTTGCGAGATGCTCTTCTTCTTCGCGCCGCCCATATCCCGGACCCGAGTTTCGGATCGGGGCTTGGAATAAAAGTTTTTCCGAACCGAGGGGCCCGGGCGAGGGTCACGGGAACAGCGGGAAATCCTCTATGTTTATTATCTTGGCGTAGAAGAACTTGGGGTCCGATGTATTCTTGGAGAACTCGATCCTTTCCCCGGAATTCCTGGAGGCGTTGTACTTGATGAATGGGAGGTCCACCCTCCTCTTGAGCTTAGTGTATAGGAAGAGGGGGAGGGAGTCGAAGTTGTAATAATGCTCGAAGACGAAATGCGATCCGATCACGAACTCCTCGCCCCTCCTGAATTGCCATAGGGGCATGCTCGTCCCGTCCTTGACCACCTGGGGGAGCATCGCCCTGATTATGCTGGATACGTCCTCCATATCCATCAGGATCGGGGCCATTGGGCTCTTGAATTTGCCGCCCAAGGAATCCTCGAAGAGCTTCGGGGGCCTCCTTAGGTTGACGATCGATGCGAAATTGTACTTTGGGTCATCCGGGGCCTTGGAATAGATGCATTCCTCCCCGGCTTGGCCATCGCTCCTATAGCCCAGGAACATCCCCCTGGGCTCCTCAACGAAGGCGTAGGATAGGATCGGTATATCGCCGGACCAATAGATATAGGAGCTGAGGTGGGCGAGGACGTGCTTTCCATCCAGCTTGAAGTGCCATAATATTTGCGGCTCATCCGTCAGGGCCAATGCGAGCCTCGCGAGATCCATCAGGTCCAGGACCTTTAGGGCCACCGGGGCCTCGACCGAGTTCCTGCCCACCTATCCACCTCCTCCAGCCCTTTAAATCCCCCGGTTTCTCGCCGCAGCCTTTAAGGCTTCGGGGATCAGAGCGCCCTTTTTAAGCGATGCGCCTCTTATAACCTTAGCTGGCGACCCCTCCAAGCGGCGAGTGGGCGCCGATCCCCGGCGAGGGCGAAAGGCCCCTTCAGCTCCTCCTGCTAATCGGCTCGAAATGGACTTAATGGGGAAAAGATTTTGCCCTCGCGAATGGCCATAACCAAGATCCAGGCCGCGATAGCCATAATCATCATCCTCGTAGTGGTCATCGCCGGGGCCGCGTATTATTATTACGCGGCCACCCCGCCAGCCCCGGCGGCCATCACAACGCCCACGGTCACAACGGTTAAAACGCCAGTCGTTAAGACCATGAGGTGGGGGACCTCAGCGACGGGCACATCTGGGCATAGGGCCCTCGTCGGCATAACGAAGGTCCTTGGGGAGGAGATGCCGGATTACAGCTTCAGCGTTTTCCCGACGGCTGGGGCCGTGGCGAGCATGAAGGGCTATGCGGAGGGGGAGCTGGAGGGCTGTTACGTAGCGGACATGACGTTCCAAGAAATGTATACCTCGACAGGCCGATTCGAGGGCTACAAACCCAAGAGGCTGCCCGTCCAAACCTTCTGGGCCTTCACCTTGGAGACCACGCTCGCGATCCACGCCTCCAAGGCCGAAGCCTATAAGAAGTGGGGGGACCTAGCGGGTAGGAAGATATTCGATGGGCCAGCTGCTTGGGACGTCAGGGCCAACCTCGTGAGATCCCTGAAGGCCTTGGGAATAGAGTTCCAGCACATCGAGGTGGATACTAAGATGGTAGCCACCGCCTTGGAGAAGGGGGATATAGAGGCCACGATAGTTTATACGACGTCCCGCAAATCCCCGGCGCCCTGGATAAAGGAGATGGAGCTGGCGACGAAGATAAGGATCCTGAACCCGAGCACGGAGGAGATCGAGAAGCTCAAGGCCGCCGGCCTCCAGGTTGTCGAGATAGACCCCAAGGGGGTATATGCGACCGATGTGGGCGTGAAGACGATCTATGCCGTCCCATTCTATTACGGCTTCCACGTCGGGACCGAGGTCCCGGAGGAAGACGTCTATAGGATGCTGAAGGCCTTGGAGAAGCGCGCCAAGGAGCTGGTCGCATATGACCCCGGGTTCGAGGATCTCGCGAAGGACTTCGCCGGATACCAGGTCAAGGGCATAATGAATACGCCAGGAAATATACCGATCCATCCGGGGCTGGCAAAGTACCTCAAGGAGAAGGGCCTTTGGAGGAGCGAGTGGCGCATTGCGGCCTAGGATCGCGAACCCCATCCCCATTTTTTACGGGGGCTTATCGCTCCTTCTTACGCTATATTTGCTGAACTACTTCTTCACGGGCCTTGGGGGCCCGACGCTCCTCGCGGCGACCCTGGTCCCCATATTGCTGATGATCGATGCGATCGCATCCCTGAGGGAGGGCGGGCCCTATCCGAGGCTCGGCAGGGGGGGCCAATTGCGCCATAGTCGCGATCCAAGCTGCCCTCTGCTTGATCGTCTCGGCGTATCTCCATACCTCGTTCAACGACTTGATCTATATCAGGCTGGGCTCCTACAATACGATGGATTTGGTCATTGGGGCCATAGCGCTCGCCCTGATGATGGAATATGGCAGGAGGAAGCATTTCGCGCTCTTCTGCATAAACGCATTCCTGATGTTCTACTCCCTTTACGGGCGAATATTCCCCGGGTGGCTCGCCCATGGCGGGATAAGCCCCAAGAGGCTCATAACGATATGCAGCGTGGAATTCGCAACAGGCATCTTCGCCAGCCTCCCGCAATTGGCATTGACGTTGATAGCGGCCTTCCTCCTCATGGTCGGGATAGCCTCGGGCTTCGGCTGCCAGGAATCCCTGATAAACCTGATCCTCAGGAAGGTCGGCGGCAGATCGATATACGCGGTGCCCCAGACCGCCACCCTGAGCTCCTTCGCGGTCGCGACAATAAGCGGGAGCGGGGCCGCGAACGCCGCGGCCACGGGGCAATTCACGATACCCCTGATGAAGAGGTATGGGATCCCGGCAGTGACGGCCGCGGCGGTCGAGACGGCGTCCTCGATAGGCGGCCAATTGCTCCCGCCGGTCATGGGCGTCGCTGCCTTCATCATGACCGATTTCCTCGGCGTAACGTACTTCGACGTTATTATCCGCGGCGCGATCGTCGGGGTCATATATTATTTGGGGGTCATATTGGCCGTATATTTGATGAGCCTGAAGTTCATCAGCCCGGCCATCCGATCCTCCGCGGAGCTCGAGCGGGCGAGGATCGATCCCCTGGATAAATTCAATGCGATGGCGTTCTTCTCCAGCATAGCGTTCCTGATCCTTTTGATGGGCCGGATGATCACGGAGATGTACGCGGCCCTATTGGCATCGGCCTTCCTCCTGGCCCTGGCGATGGCCATAAGGGCCATCGCCCTCCGGCGATCGCCGGGGGCCGCGGCGGCGGAGCTCGCGAGGAGGCTCATGGCGAGCGTCGAGAGGTTCGTCGGCTTCCTATGCGATATATGCCTCCTCCTGGCCACGCTCGATATAATGGTCGGCCTCTTCTCCGCAACCGGCGTCCCCATAAAGATAGGCCTCCTGATGATGGGCGCCGGTAGGGCCAACGTGGCCTATATGGTGGCCGCGGCCTTCGCCTTCGGCTACATCGTCGGCCTTGGCCTACCCCCATCGGCCACCTACATAACCACGGCCCTCGTCGTCGCCCCGATAATGATCTCGGCCGGGGTCAACCCATGGGTCGCCCACTTCTTCGCCTTCCTCGTGGCCGTCATGTCGGAGCTATCCCCGCCCACGTCCGTCACGGCCGCGGTCGCGGCCAGGATAGCCGGCTGCTCCTTCAATAGGGCCATGCTGAAGGCCTGCGAGATGGCCATACCGCTCTACATTATGATGTTCGGGGTCTTCACGAGGGGCGAGCTCGTCACGGAGCCCGGGCCATCGATGCTCCTGGCAATGGCCATGGTCCTCATGGGCGTTTTCTCGGCCATCGTGGGCGTGCACGCATCCTATTCCAGGAACAGGGCCATGGACCTCCCGATAAGGGCCCTGGCCATCCTCATGGCCCTCCTGGCCGTCTTCCACCCGGATCCGGCCATCGGTGCAGCGGCGGCGATCGCCTCCGCGCCGATGGTGGCCCTCGGGGTGCTCCAGAGCAGGCGGATATTCGGCGCGAGATCCCCCAGCGGATCCTCGATGGGATCCTAGAAGGGCCTGTTCGATCGCGGGGCAACGCCATCTGAGGGCACGGGGCTCGATGGAGCCCTGATGCCATTTCCATCGACGAAACGCATATTAGCCCTCCGCCCCCATGGCCCTGGATGGGCCGGATGAGATCCGGAAGGGACGATCCCATCAGCTCGCCAGCTCCATAGAGCCCTCGAAGGTGATGCGATGCCCTTGGGGAGGGCCTCCAGCGAATTCAAGATCGAGACCGAGGGTTTGAACGTCTGGTTCGGGGAGAAGCACGTCGTGAAGAATTTCAACATAGGCATAAGGAGGAATTGCATAACCGCGATAATGGGGCCGTCTGGATGCGGCAAGACGACCCTATTGAGGGCGTTCAATAGGATGAACGAGATAATAGAGGGCTCCAGGACCTCCGGATCGGTTTACTTGGACGGCGAGGACATAAACTCGCCCAAGACGGATGTGGTCGAGCTGAGGAGGCGGGTCGGGATGGTCTTCCAGAAGCCGAACCCCTTCCCGAAATCAATTTACGATAACGTGGCCTTCGGCCCGAGGATCCATGGCGTCAGGGATAAGCGGAAGCTCGATGAGATAGTCAGGTTCAGCCTCGAGGAGGCGGCGCTTTGGGACGAGGTGAAGGATAGGCTCCACGAATCGGCCCTGGGGCTCTCTGGGGGGCAGCAGCAGAGGCTGTGCATCGCTAGGGCCCTCGCGGTGGCCCCCGAGGTGATCCTGATGGATGAGCCCTGCTCGGCCCTGGACCCGATATCGACGTCCAAGATAGAGGAGTTGATGCGGAGGCTGAAGAGGAATTATACGGTGGTCCTGGTGACCCACAATATGCAGCAGGCGGCCAGGGTGGCGGATTACACGGCCTTCATGTACTTGGGCGAATTGATAGAATACGGGGAGACGAGCCGGATATTCGAGAGGCCCGAGAAGGAGCTGACCGAGCGATACATAACCGGGAGGTTCGGGTAGGCTTGCAAAGCGCGGTCGAGAGGGAGATATCGGCCCTTTTCAAGAGGGTCGGGGAGATGGCGGAGCTCGCCGAGAGGACCGTGAAGGCGTCCGTGGAGGCTTTCCTGAGCGGGAGCGAGGCCGGGATCCAATTGAGGAGCTGGTCCGACGAGCTCAGGTCGATGCAGGAGGTCGTCGAGGGGAGGGCCGTGGAGATAATCGCCAGATATCAACCGGTGGCCACGGACCTGAGGCGGGTGAAATCCCTCATGAAGGTCAGCTACGATCTATCGAGGTTCGGGAGGTACGCCTACGACATAGCCAGGACGCTCGAGCTGATAGGCCCATATGGGCCATGCGAGCTCGGGGCCGTTCGAGATATGGCCCAAAGGGCCGTCGAGGTGATAAGCGCCAGCATAAGGGCCTTCCTGAACGGCGATCTGGAGCTGGCGAGGAGGATCGATGCCATGGATAGCGAGATCGATGGGATGTACATCGAATACATAAGGAGGGCCGTCAGGGAGCCCGCGGAGGATGCCAAATGCCTCGCCGCCGGCTTGCTCTTCGCCAGGCATTTGGAGAGGATGGCCGATCACGCCGTTTATATATCTAAATCCGTGATATACATGCTCACCGGCCAAATGGATTGACCCCGCCCCAGGGGAACCGCCAACGAAGGCTTAAAATTCGGGGGCATTGTGCGGGCCAACCCCGAGGCTCGGCATGGGGTGGGGGCGGCGGGATTTGGCCATTAGGGCCGTAATATTCGACTTGGACGGGACCTTGATAGACTCCATGGACGTCGTACACGGGGCCCTGAACCTAGTATTGAGGGACCTGGGATTGAGGGGGGTTAGCAAGGGGGAGATGGCGGAGCTGGCCGGGATGAGGCTATCGGATATAGTGGCGAGGATGGCCCCTTGGCTCGGCCCCAGGGCGGCCGAGGAGGGCGAGGCGATGTTCAAGAGGATATACTCGGATTCGGCCTGGCGATTTCGCTTGCTGCCGGGCGCCAGGGAGGCGCTGGGGTGGCTGAGGGGCCGGGGGATCCGGATGGGCCTGGTGACGACGGCGCCCAGGGGATCGGCCATCGAATTGATCGAGCGGCTCGGGATAGCGGATTACTTCGCGATCGTGGTTGCCGCCGAGGACGTGGAGCGCCCAAAGCCCCACCCGGACGGGCCCTTGAGGGCCATGAGGGCCCTGGGGACGGATCCCGGGGAATGCGCCCTGGTTGGCGATAGCCCGAACGACATAAGGGCCGGAAGGGCCGCTGGGGCGAGGACCATCGGGGTCCTAACGGGCTTGAGCCCCAGGGGGATTTTGGAAAGGGAGGGGGCCGATTTGATACTGGAGGGCGTTTGGGAGATCCCATCGGCCCTGCAGGGGTGGGATCCCTAGGCCAATCCCGCGGCCCCCTTGGCCCCCTTCCTTCTTATGGCCGCCCTCGCGGCGGCCAACCTGGCGACGGGGATCCTATAGGGGGATGCGCTCACGTAGGTCAAGCCCAGCTCGTGGCATATCTCTATCGAGGCCGGGTCCCCGCCATGCTCGCCGCATATCCCTATCTCCAAATCCGGCCTGGTCCTCCTGCCCTCCTGGACGCATATGGCCATGAGCCTAGCGACCCCCTTATCGATCGTTTGGAATGGGTTGAAGGCCAGGATCCCCCTCTCCATGTACTTCGGCAGGAATTTGTTCTCGGCATCCTCCCTGCTGAAGCTGAAGGTGCCCTGCGTCAAATCGTTCGTCCCGAAGCTGAAGAACTCCGCGTACTTGGCGATATCCCCGGCCATCAAGCAGGCCCTGACGACCTCTATCATCGTCCCGAACTTGAGGTCCAGCTTTACGCCGTATCTCCCCTCCACATCTGCCCTCACGCCGTCCACGATCCTCTTTACGGCCTCCAGCTCCTCGGCCATGGCGACCTGCGGGATCATTATCTGGGGCTTCACGGCCACCCCCTCCCTCGCGAGCTCGGCCGCCGCCTCGAGGATCGCCCTGACCTGCATCTCGTAAATCTCGGGGTGCGTCACGCCGACCCTGACGCCCCTATGCCCGAGCATGGGGTTCACCTCCGCCAGCGCCCTCGCCCTGGCGAGCATCCTCCTGAGGCGCTCCTCCTCGTCCGGCTTCCCCTTCGCGGCCTCGAGGGACCTGAGCAATTCCTCGACGTTCGGGAGGAACTCGTGGAGCGGCGGATCGAGCAGCCTTATGGTGACCGGGAGGCCCTCCATGGCCCTTAGGATCTCCTTGAAATCCCCCTTCTGCATCGGCTCGAGCTTCCCCAGGGCGGCCCGCCTTTGGGCCTCGTCCTCGGCCATTATCATCTCGACGACGACGGGCAGCCTATCCGGCGCGTTGAACATCCTCTCGGTCCTGCAGAGGCCGATCCCCTCGGCCCCGAACTTCCTCGCGAGCGCGGCCGCCTCGGGCGTATCGGCATTGGCCCTTACGCCAAGCCTCCTGAACTCATCCGCCCAGGCCAATAGCTCCGGGAGGCCGCCGGCCAGCTCGGGCTCGACCAAGGGGACCTGGCCCAGGTAGACCTTCCCGGAGCCGCCGTCTATGGTTATCAAATCCCCCTCCTTGACGACGACGCCCCCGGCCCTGAATAGGCGCTCGACGGGGTCTATGCTTATGCCGCTGCACCCGACGACGCAGGGCTTCCCCATCCCCCTCGCCACAACCGCGGCATGGCTCGTCTTGCCCCCCCTGCTCGTCAGGATCCCCTCGGAGGCGAAGAACCCGTGGATGTCCTCCGGCTTCGTCTCCTCCCTGACCAATATCACGCGCTCCCCTGCCCTATGCCTCCTCTCCGCCTCATCGGCATCGAATACGGCGATCCCGGATGCGGCGCCCGGGGAGGCCGGAACGCCAACGGCCAACGCCTCCCCGTTGAACTTCGGATCGACCCTTTTGTGAAGGAGTTGCTCGAGCTCCTCGGGCTCGACCCTGAGGATCGCCTCCTCCTTGCTTATTATGCCCTCCTTCGCCATATCTACCGAGCTCCTGATCTTCGCGGCGGCGTTCATCTTCGCGTTCCTTGTCTGGAGGATCCAGAGCTTCCCCCTCTCGATCGTGAACTCTATGTCCTGCGGATACTTGAAGTACCTCTCGAGCCTCTCCGAGATCTCGACGAGCTCCCTATATAGGCGCGGGGATTCCGCCTCCAGCTCCTGGATCGGCCTCGGCGTCCTTATGCCGGCCACAACGTCCTCGCCCTGGGCGTTCGGGAGGTAATCCCCGTAGAGCCCCTTCTCCCCGGTGGCCGGATCCCTCGTGAAGACGACTCCCGTCGAGCTATCGGGGCCCATGTTCCCGAAGACCATCGCGACCACGTTCACGGCGGTCCCATCGGCTATATCGGGCGTTATCTTGAACTGCCTTCGATAATCCACGCACCTCTTGGAGTTCCAGCTCCTGAAGACCGCCGCTATGGCCCCCTCCAGTTGCTCATATGGGTCCTCGGGGAACGGCCTCCCCAGCCTCTCGAGTATTATGGCCTTATATCGCTTCACGAGCTCCTTGAGGGCTTCTGCGTCCAAATCGGTATCGTATTCGGCCCCCCGCTCCCTCTTGATCTCCTCAAGGGCTCGGTTGAAGAGGGATTCCTCAACCCCCAGGACTATCTTTCCGAATAGCTGTATGAATCGCCTATAGGCATCGTAGGCGAACCTCTCATCCCCCGTGGCCCTGGCGAGCCCCTCGGCGACCCGATCGTTCAAGCCCAGGTTCAGGACCGTGTCCATCATGCCGGGCATCGATATCGCGGCGCCGGATCTTACCGATACCAGGAGCGGGTTCTCCGGATCCCCGAACCGCTTCCCGGTGAGCTCCTCGAGCCTCTTCATGGCCCTCCTGACCTCCTCCATCAGCCCATCCGGCAATCTCTCGCCCCCCTTGTAGAAGAGGCGGCAGACCTCGGTGGTTATGGTGAAGCCCGGGGGGACCGGTATCCCCAGCTTCGTCATCTCGGCCAAGCCGGCGCCCTTCCCGCCCAATAGCTTCCTATCGGCGATCCCCTCATCGAAGAAGATTATACTCTTCCCTGGCCCCAATTTGGCGACCCGGGGTAAGGGTCATCGGCTCTAAATTAAAACATATCGCTGGCTTTCGATATATCGCCGGCGCCCCGCTCCCCCGATCGCGGCCTCAGGAGGAAGAACCTGGCCGAGCGATGCCTTTGGGGCATCCACCCCATGCGCCGCTCGAAATGGAAGCCCGCCTCCTCCCCCCAATAGGGCCGGATCAGGAGATCAGATCGCACCCTCTTGGCCAATTCCGCGGCGTAGGGGATCAATTCCGGGGGCGGTCGAATGGCGTAGAGCAGGTCCGCGCCCTCGTATAGCTCGATCCTCGGGGAGAGCAAATCGTCCAACTCAGCCCTTATGCGGGGGCAGAGGGATTTTATCGAGGCGATCGCGCCCGGGTCTATATCCGTCGCCAATATCTCGGTGGATGGCATGAGGCCCGATAGGGCCATGGCCAGCCAAGGGCTCCTCCCTATCATCAGCTCCGCTATCCTCGCTGCGCCAGCGTAATTATCGGCTATGAAGCGCGCGAGATCCCATAGATCGAGCATGGGGGGGTGGGCTAAGGGATGTTGAGGACCCCCTGGGGAGGCCTCGCGTTCCTTATGCCCTCCAGGATCATCCTCTGCTCTATCGACGCCACTAGGAGCTTCGTTTCAACGACTTTATCCGGGTTCACGGAGAGCGAGCTCGCCCCTTCCTTGACCAGGAACTCCACGAGCTCCGGGTAGTTCGAAGGCGCTTGGCCGCAGATCGAGGTCGTGACCCCGCGCTCCCTGCAGACCCTGATGACGTGGCTCATGGCCCTGAGGACCGCCGGGTTCCTCTCGTCGTATATCTCCTGCACCGAGGCGTCGTCCCTATCTATGCCCAATATCAGCATCGTTAAATCGTTCGTCCCGAAGGATACGCCGTCTATGCCCTCGTCTATGAACTTGTCTATCAGGAAGACGGTGCTTGGGACCTCGACCATTATCCAAAGCTTGAAGTTCGGGGATCTCACGAGGCCCTCCTCCTCCATTATCCTCTTCGCGTTCCTGAACTCGTTCAATGTCCTGACGAAGGGGAGCATCGCCCAGACGTTCGTTAGGCCGAATTGCTCCCTCACCTTCCTTATGGCCCTGCACTCCAGCCTGAAGACGTCGGGCTCCTTGACGTACCTGAAGCACCCCCTATACCCTATCAGCGGGTTCGGCCCCACGTGGCCAGCATCCCTTTCGTATTTATCGCCCCCGGGCAGGCTGAGGAACTCATCGGGCTTGAAATCCAGGAACCTATAGACGACGGGCCTCGGGAAGGCCGCCTCGGCCACCTTCCTTATGCCCTCGGCGAAGGCGTCTATCATCCTCTGCTCTCCTCCTTCCTCGATGAGGAGGCGCGGGTGCTTCCCGACCGATAGCATCAGGTGCTCCGCCCTGAGGAGGCCTACGCCATCGGGATTCGTCTCCCTGAAGACCTTCTCGGCTATCTCGGGGATCGAGAGGTTCACGTAGACCTTCGTGGCCGTTATGGGCGATGGCGGGGCCGGCCTCGGGAGAGCGGGAGCCTCCTCGGCCTCCGGCTTTAGGAGCGCCTCCACGATGCCCTCGTAGACGGCGCCGGATTTGGCATCGATGGTATATTCCCTCCCGGTCTTCAGGACCTTCGTCGCGTTCTTTGCCCCCACGATGCACGGTATCCCGAGCTCCCTCGAGACTATGGCCGCGTGGCAGGTCACGCCCCCGTCATCCGTTATAACGGCCCCGGCGCGCTTCATATACGGGACCCAATCCGGGTTGGTCATCCTCGTCACCAATATATCGCCCTTCTTGATCTTCCTCTCCGCCTCCTGGGGGCTCATCACGACCTCCGCCTTCCCGGCGTGGACGCCCGGGCTGGCCGGCAGGCCCCTCAGCACCGGGACCATATCGGCCGCCGCGGCCTTCGCCGCGATGGTCTCCGCCTTCTCCTTCATCGACCAAACCGTCTCCGGCCTGGCTTGGACTATGAATATATTCTTCGGGAATTCCGCGCCCCTTTCGATCGCGAACTCTATGTCCTGCGGGGCGCCGTAATGGTCCTCTATCTCCCTACCGAGCTCGGCCAGGCGCTTCACCTCCTGATCGCTCAGGGACGGCCTCCTCCTCCGATCCTCCGGGACCTGGGAATGTATCGTCCTCCCGGTTTGGGGATCCCTGATGTACTCCACCCTCTTATCCGCTATCTCCCTCAGAGTCACCTCCATCTTGTTCTTATCCACGACGAACCTATCCGGGTTCGCCGCCCCGGAGACGAGGCTCTCCCCGAGCCCCCAGGTGGACTCTATGACGATCTTGTCCCTATCACCTGTCACCGGGTCCAAGGTGAACATGACGCCGGAGGACCTCGCATCCACCATCCTCTGGACCCCGACGCTTATGAGGACCTTTTCATGCGGGAACCCCTTGTTCGCCCTGTAGAATATCGCCCTGGGCGTGAATAGGCTCGACCAGCATTTCTTGACCTTCTCGATGAGCTCGTCCTCGCCGCGCACGTTCAAATACGTCTCCTGCTGCCCGGCGAAGGACGCCCCCGGCAGATCCTCGGCCGTCGCCGATGACCTGACCGCCACGAGGGCATCGTCCCCCCCAGCCTCCCTCGATAGCCTCCTATACGCGGCCCTGATCTCCCTCTCTATATCGCCCGGGATCTTCGCCGCCTCCATTATTGAGCGGATCCTCTTCGAGGCCTCGTCGAATTGGGCCGGATCCGCCCTATCCTTTATCGTTTCCTCCAGTATGGAGAAGATCCTCTCGGCTATCCCGGTTTCGGAGATGAACCTCCTATATGCGTGGGATGTGATCGCGAAGCCCGGGGGGACGGGTATCCCGAGCGACCTGAGCTCCCCGAGGTTGGCGTTCTTGCCCCCGACCAAGCCGATATCGTCCCTGCTCAGTTCGTCGAGCCAAAGCACTATCCTTTCGGATTTAGCAATCGATCCCATGATTCGATCCCCTTCGCATCAATCCGATGGGCGGGAGGGCGCCGCCGATAAGCGCATAACGACGGCCCACGCCCATCCCGCCCATCGTGGCCACACCCTCGCTGAAGGGGGGCCATCCCGGCCGATTGATAATTAAAGCTTTCTGGGGAAGTGGAATTCCCATTACGCGCCCGATAAGCGATCCGTTCGGTTCCCATTGGGCGGGCTGAGGCAGGCTATTTGGCCCTCAACCCGATTTGAGGGCCAAAAATGATTCGCTTAAAAATTTGGTGGGCCGGGGGAGATTCGAACTCCCGACCTTCCGCGTGTAAGGCGGACGTTCTGGCCGGGCTGAACTACCGGCCCCGGCCTTTAATGGATTGGCTCCTCGGGCCTTAAAAAATGAGGGGGGTGGAGCCGGGCCCGGCCCCCTTGGCTACCAGGCCCGCTCGACGAACTCCCGGTTCCTTACCTCCACCTTGACCTTCTTGAGCTCGTTGACGATCCTGGCCCCGTAATCGGCGAACCTCTCGAATAGCTTCTCGCCCTTCTCCTTCGACGCCTTGAAGGGGTCGCCCACCGTCCCATCGTCCGAGTATTCGTGATGCTCCAGGGGCATCCATATGTAGCCGTCGTAGCCGCCGAAGGTGATCGTCGGAGCGCCATCGTGCTTGTGGAACGACTCCGGGAGCCACCTCGGGCCGTGGACGCTGGGCTTCTTGGCCCTCTCCATGCGCACGACCCCGTCCTTGTAGGCCATGTCCTGCGACGTCTCTATCTCACCCGCGTGCCATCCCGGGTTCCCCTCGAGCGTTTCGCATAGGTCCTTAACCAGGGCCACGTTGCGCTCCGCATAGGCCATATACCAGAGCACCAGGGCGCCAGTTTCGTACCTTATGGCCCTCAGGACGTCGTCGACGACCTTTATCAGCGAGCCGTGGCCGGCTACGAAGACTATCTTATTGAAGCCGTGGTGGATGAGGCTCCGGGCGACGTCGTAGATGAGGCGCCGATAGGTCTCGCTCCTGAGGGTTATGGTCCCGGCGCCCTGCCCCGGGGGCCTCATGTGGTGAGGGGAGTACCCCATCCATATCAGGGGCGTATGCGGGACGTCGGCCTTCCTCGCGATCCTCTTGGTTATCTCCCAAGCCGATATGCTATCGGTGCCCAGGGGGCAATGGGGGCCGTGCTGCTCCAGGCTCCCGACGGGGACGAGGATCAAATCGGTCTTCTTGAGCCATTCCTGGACATCCGGGGCGCACATATCGAAAAGGTCGTATATCTTCTCCGCCATTTGGGATCACGCCCCTATGGGCTGGCGTAGTGGCTATTATGGCTTTCTGAGGGATCGCGCCCCCCTTGGGAAAGTTTATTTAATATCCCAGATCATTCCGAGGCCATCCAATGGGGGAGAGGGCTAGGAATATAGATGTACAAGTACATAGCAGAGGCTTGGAAGAGGCCTAAGGATGGGTACTTGGGGGAGGCCCTGCGCCAAATGGCGATAAAATGGCGGAGGGGCCCCTCCATAGTCAGGGTCAGGAGGCCCTCGAGGCTCGATAGGGCGAGGCAGCTCGGGTACAAAGCGAAGCAGGGCTTCGTGGTAGTCAGGGTTAGGGTCAGGAAGGGCGGCGCCAGGAAGCCCAGGCCCAGGTCCGGGCGCAGGCAAAAGGCGATGGGCGTCGTGAAATACACGAGGGCGGTCGGCCTGAAGGAGATCGCCGAGGGCAGGGCCGCCAAGAAGTACCCGAACCTTAGGGTCCTCAACTCCTATTGGCTTTGGGAGGATGGGCAGCACGCTTGGTTCGAGGTCATAATGGTCGACGAGAGCCACCCGGCCGCCGCGTCCCCCAAGCGAGAGATAGGACGAGATCGATGCCGGACGGGCCGATAATAGTAAAGCTCGGCGGGTCCGTGATAACCGATAAATCGGCCAGGAACGAGCCGAGGCTCGGGAAGATCTCGGAGATAGCCGATGCGATCTCCTCCTTGGACCCGGGCGGCTGGCTCGTATTGATCCACGGCGCAGGGTCGTTCGCGCATCCGGTCGTCCGGGAGCATCGCCTCCACGAGGGCCTATCCTCCAGGGATCAGCTCAAGGGCTTCGTGGAGGCGAAGTATTGGCTCCTGGAGCTCCAGCGGATCCTCGTTGGGGCCTTCCAAAGCCGCGGGGTCCCGGTCGCCCCGATAATGCCCTCAAGTTGCATCGTGGCGAGCGATGGGAGGATAAGCTCCTTCAACCTGGCGCCGATCAGGAGGTTCATGGGATTGGGCTTGATACCGCTCCTTCACGGCGACCTGGTGCCTGATTCGAAGAGGGGCCTCTCGGTCATATCGGGCGATAGGCTGGCGCTCCATTTGGCCGAGAGGCTCGGGGCGAGGAAGGTCATATTCGGCTGCGACGTCGATGGCCTATTCGATGGGGATCCGAAGCGCGATCCGAACGCGAGGCTGATCCCCTTGGTGACGCCCTCGAATTACGACGAGGTCCTAAGGGCGGCCGGAGGATCCGGGGGCCCCGACGTCACCGGGGGCATGCGGAACAAGGTCCTTGAGAGCATCAGGCTGGCGAGGAGGGGGGTGGAGGTGGTGATATTGAACCTGAATAGGCCGCGGGATTTGGTGGGGGCCATCCGGGGCGAATCGATCGTTTGCACGCGCTTCCCCCCGGTTGAGGGCTAGAGGAGCTTCAGCCTCCCGACCAGCCCGTCCACGTCCGGCTCGGGCGCCGGCCCTATGCCGGCGCAGGTCGCGGTCCCGGGGGGCAGCTGGGTGAGGCCCATATCCCTCACCAGGGCCGTCGGCAACCCCCTCCTCCTGGATTCCTCGTATATCCTGAGCAGCTCCTCCTCGCCCTCCACCCTTAGGACCACCTTCTTCTGCCCCTCCCTCATCCACTCGCTCCACCAACCCGGGAATCTCTCCCTGGCCTCCTCGGCCGCGGATACGGCCGCGTGGGCCACCTGGGCCGCCAATTTGCCCTTGCCCATCCTCAGATCCCTGCGGACCACTATCGCTTGCTTGAATCCCCCCGGCATCGGGATCGCCCGATGCCCGGGAATATTGAAAAGGGGGATTTATCCTAATTGCCCCCCGGAGGCGATCGGGACCCATGCGCGCGGAGCCGAGGTCATTGGAGATCAGCGCGATAGTCCACGCCACCGAGGACGAGGGGAAGGTGATAAGGGCCTTGATGAACGCCCTCCCCGAGGCCGCGGCGCGCGGGCTATCGATAAGGAAGGGCCGCTACAGCGGGCACCACGGCAACCCGATCACGTTCCTCAGGGCCCACCTCAGGGGGAATCACCCCAGGGAGGCGCTGAGGCACGTCCTCTCGAGGCTCCCGGATGGCGATAGGGGAGCCCTCTACTCGGGGCTCGGGGCGCATATAGACGAGGGCGGGAACCTGTACATTAGGTTGGATAAGCAGCGCGCCTACCTCAATGAGCTGAGGCTCTCCCAAGCCGATCCGATAAGGCTGAAGTGGGCCTTCAAGGTGGATCGAGATGAGGGGGTCGAGGAGGGGATAAGGAGGGCCTGCATGGAGTTGGTCCCCTGATGCGAACCTTCGCAGACCTCCACCTCATCCACCCGGGCCACGCCCAAGGGCTATCGAGCATGGCGGAGAGGGCATCGATCCTGGGATATGGCCTCGTGGGCCTAACCGTGAGGGGCAGGCCCGAGGATCCCGAATCCCTGAGGAGGGAGTTCTCGGAGCGCGGGATCGACGTCGCCCTGAGGGTGGACCTCTCGCCAAGCTCGAGGCAGGAGCTCCTATCGCTCCTGGGCAAGTACAGGGCCTCCTTCGAGATCGTCTCGGTGAACTGCGCCAATAAGGCGATATGCGACGTGGCCTCCAGGGATGGGAGGGTGGATTTGATATTCTTCGGCTCAGGCCCGATAGGATCCAGGGTCCGATTGCCCAAGGAGGCGAGCTCGGCTCTCGAGGTGAACATCCGCGAGCTCATAGCCCCGAGGGGGGGCCTGGATCTCGCCCAAGCCCTCAGGAAGGTGAAATGGGATTTGGAGGTGGCCCTCGAGAACGGAATGAGGGTCGTCGCCTCGAGCGGCGCCGATGGCCCGGGCCTAATGAGGGCCCCGAGGGAGATCGCGTCCCTGCTCAAGTTCCTCGGGATGAGCCCCGAGGGCGCGCTGGCCTCCGTCTCCACAACGCCGGCCTCCCTGGTCCGGTCGAATCGGATGAAGCTCCGGGGGGAGATCGTTTGCGAGGGCGTGAGGGCCCTGGCGGGGGATCGATGGGATGGGTAGGTGGAGGTACCTGCTATTGGAGGAGCTCTCCGGGGAGCTCCCGGGCGGGGAGGTCTTCAACGCCCTCAAGAGGTCCATCGTCGACCTATTCGGCCACATGGGCCTGATGGAGGCCAGCCCGAGGCTATTATACGCCCGCGGGAGGTACTCCGTTATCCGTTGCCCTAGGGGCGAGGTCGATAGGATAAGGGCATCGCTCATCTTCCTCTCCGATGGGCTCGGGAGGCCGATCGCGGCGCGCATAAAGAGCGTATCGGGGACCCTTAGGGGCCTGAGGGCCGCAATCCCGAGCGGGGGAGGGGCCGGGGGACCCCGGGCGAGGGGGGAAGCGGGCTAGGGCGCCGATCCCCCAATTGACGCCGGGCCGTAAAACCTTTTTATCCCACCTAGTCGGAATGATACAAACGTTTCATTAAAACGGGTGCATATGGCAATGTCCATGTTCGCGATGCCGGGGGCCTATGATCGCGCGATAACCGTGTTCTCCCCAGACGGGAGGCTCTTCCAAGTGGAATACGCCTCCGAGACGGTCAAAAGGGGGGCCACCGTGCTCGGGATCGCATGCGATGGCGGGGTCGTATTGGCGGCGGAGGAGAGGATAACCTCCAAGCTGCAGGATACGTCCTTCATGTGGAAGATATTCCAGATAGACGAGCACATAGGGGCCGCCGTGGCGGGCCTGAGCTGCGATGCCCATATATTGATCGATCAAGCCAGGCTCTACGCGCAAAGCCACAGGCTATTGTACGATGAGCCGATAGAGGTGGAGATACTCACCAAGAGGATCGGGGAGATAGAGCAGCTCTATACCCAGCACGCGGGCGTGAGGCCCTTCGGGATATCGATCCTCTTCGGCGGGATAGATAGAAGGGGGAGCAGGCTCTTCTGGACCGATCCGAGCGGCGCCTATTTGGCCTACAAGGCTTGGTCGATAGGCTCCGGCGGGGAGGCGGTGAACGAGTTGCTCGAGGCCGAATACAGGAAGGATTTGACGCTTGATCAGGCCGTGCTCTTGGCCATAAAATGCATAGACAAGGTATTGGACGGGAACGTCGACCCCCAGAAGATCAGGGTGGCCGTCATACCCTCGACCACCCGGAAGTTCAAAAGGCTGGGCCATGAGGAGATAAGCGATTACATAAGCAAATACAAGAGAGCGGCGGGCAAATGAGCGGCAAGTTCACGACCGCGAGGATCTCCATCGGCGGGGAGAGGTTCGAGATCCTCGTGAAGCCGGAGCCCGCCCTGGATTATAAATTGAGGAAGCAGGTACCCATCTCCAAGATCCTGGCGATAGAGGAGGTATACACCGATGCCAGCAAGGGGACCAAGGCCTCCTCGGAGAAGCTCAGCAAATACTTCGGGACCACGGACGTCATCGAGATCTCCAAGAGGATCCTGGAGGAGGGGGAGCTCCAAGTAACCACGGAGCAGAGGAGGCGGTTGATCGAGGAGAAGAGGAGGCAGATAATCGCGTTCATCTCCAAGAACTGCATGGACCCGAGGACCTCGGCCCCCCATCCCCCGCTGAGGATAGAGCAAGCGATGGAGCAGGCCAAGGTCTCGATCCACCCCTTCAGGGATGCGGAGGAGCAAGCTAAGGAGATCATAGAGAAGCTGAGGGCCATCCTGCCCATAAGGATGGAGATGCTCAAGGTCGCGATCAGGCTCCCGCCGGGCGATGCCCCGAAGGCCTACGGCGCCCTTAAGGGGTACGGGAACATAGTCAAGGACGAATGGCGGGCCGATGGATCCTGGGCCGGGGTCATAGAGGTGCCGGCGGGTTTATACGGCCCGATGATGGAGAAGCTGGGGAGCCTCACCCAGGGCGGGGTGCAGGCAAAGATCATAAAATGAGCGCGCGTGTTTGAAGATGGCTCCGCTCTTGGTCGCTAGGAGGGAGATCGTCACGCCGGGGGACCTCCTGGCCGAGGGGGACCTGAGGCCGGGGGATAACGTCCTGAGGGAGGGGGATAGGATATACGCCCTCAGGGTCGGCCTCGTGGACTTGGATGGGAATAGGGTATCCGTGGTCCCCCTCAAGGGCTGCTATTTCCCCAAGCCCGGGGATCTCGTGATAGGCCGAATAGTCGAGGCCGGGCTAACGGGGTGGGAGGTCGACATCCTCGCCCCATATCCCGCCCTCCTGCCGATGTCCGAGACCTACGCCAAGGGCCACGCCTCCAAAACGGATCTCTCCGCGATATTCTCGACGGGGGATCTGGTCATGGCGAAGGTCATGGCCTTCGATAGGACCAGGGACCCCCTCCTAACGGCCAAGGGGCCCGGCCTGGGGAAGGTCTTCGGGAACCGCGTGGTTAGGATATCCCCGATGAAGATCCCGCGCTTGATAGGGAGGAAGGGGTCGATGATAACGATGCTGAAGAGGGAAACGGGATGCAGGATAACCGTTGGCCAGAACGGCGTGATTCTGGTCTCCGGGAGCGACGAGAGGGCGGAGAGGGTCGTCGTGGAGGCTATATATAAGATAGAGAGGGAGGCCCATACGCAAGGCCTCACGGATGAGATCAAGGAGATGCTGAGGAAGGAGCTCGGGAGGTGATCCGGATGCCGCAGCTCTCGCCGGAGGATCTATTTCGCAACGGGATAAGGGTCGATGGGAGGAGGTGGAACGAGCTCAGGCCGATAAGGATGGAGGTCGGCGTATTGGACAAGGCCGATGGATCGGCCTACGTGGAGCATGGGAAGAACAAGATCCTGGTGGCCGTCTACGGCCCCAGGGAGGCGCATCCGAAGCACATAGCACTCCCGGATAGGGCGACGATAAAATGCAGATATCACATGGCGCCGTTCTCCGTGGAGGAGAGGAAATCGCCCGCCCCATCCAGGAGGGAGATCGAGATATCCAAGGTCATAAGGGAGGCCCTGGAGCCGGCCATATTATCGGAGTATTACCCCAGGACCAGCATAGACATATTCATAGAGGTCCTCCAATCCGATGGGGGATCCCGATGCGCTGGGATAAACGGCGCCTCGCTGGCGCTCGCGGATGCCGGGATACCGATGAGGGATCTCGTGGCCGCCTGCGCCGTGGGCAAGATAGCCGGCCACCTCGCGCTGGATCTATCCGACGTCGAGGACAAGCTGGGCGAGGCCGATATGCCCGTCGCCTATATGCCGACCTATAATTCGGTGACATTGCTCCAAATGGATGGCGTATTCACCCACGACGAATTCGCGGCTGGGCTCGAATTGGCGGTGGAGAATTGCAAGAAGATTTATCAGATGCAAAAGGAGGCCCTCAGGAGGCAATACCTCGAGATCGGCTCGGAGGGCATCGAGGCCAATAGGTGATCGCGATGTCGGCCACGCCGCAAATACCGCCGATATCCCAGATAGAGGGCAAGACGATAATCGATTTGATAGCCAGCGGCAAGAGGTTGGACGGGAGGGGCCTATTGGACCACAGGGGGTTCGATATAAAGGCCGGGATAATAGAGAAGGCAAATGGCTCGGCGCACGTGAGCCTCGGGAAGACAAAGGTCCTGGTCGGGGTGAAGGTCGAGATCGGGGAGCCCTTCTCGGACGTCCCGGACCAGGGCGTCCTGACGGTCAACGCCGAGCTCGTGCCGATGGCGTATCCCCTTTTCGAGCCCGGCCCGCCCGATGAGAACTCGATAGAGCTGGCGAGGGTGGTCGATAGGGGGATAAGGGAGTCGAAGATGGTGGATCTGAAAAAGCTTTGCATAATCCCCAACGAGAAGGTCTTCGTGGTCTTCGTCGATATATACGTCCTCGATCACGACGGCAACCTCATCGATGCCTCCGCCGCGGCGGCCGCGGCGGCCCTGCTGAGCGCTAGGATAAACAAGTTCGAGGTCAAGGATGGGGAGGTCTCCCTCCTGCCCGAGACCATGCCCCTCCCGATATCGAACATACCCGTCACCATGACCTTCGCCAAGATCGGCGGGCCGATAGTCCTGGATCCATCGTTGGAGGAGGAGCAGGTGATGTCCTCCAGGCTGACCGTAACGATTGATAAGGAGGGCCGCCTTTGCGCGCTCCAGAAGGGGGGGATGGGCTATATGACCGTCGAGGACGTGAAGGAATGCGTTAGGCTCGCGATGGAGAAGGCGCCGCGGATTAGGGGTCTGATATTGGAGGCGGTCGGATATGGGAAGGACTAAGAAGGTCGGGCCCTCGGGCAGCCTCGGGGCCAGATACGGGACCTCGGTGAGGAATAGGTATAGCGCCATCCTCAAGGAGAGCAGGGGGAGGAAGGTGTGCCCCATCTGCACGTATCGGAAGGTCAAGAGGCTCAGCGTGGGGATATGGTCATGCGGGAAATGCGGGCATACGTTCGCCGGGGGCGCGTATTCCCCGGTCACGAAGCTGGGCAGCATAGCCAGGAGGGCTGCGCTGGCGCGATCCTCCATCCAGGAGGCCGGGGGCGAGCTCACCGGGCCGATCAGGTCCGTTAGCGAATTGATCGCGGAGCTGGGATCGCCGAGGAGGGGGGCTAGGGCGTAGGGGGCCCCCGATCCGATCTGCCGCGTTCGAGGGCCGGCCGTGCTCCTGATATCAACGAGCAGGAGGCCGACGAGGCGGATCCTCAGCTTCGCGAAGGACCTCCGGAACTCCATACCCAATTCCATAAAGCTCCAAAGGGGGAAGAGGGGCCTCCGGGACTTGGCGAGGGCCGCCCTGGAGGCGGGCTGCGATCGCGTATTGCTCATAAATAGGTGGAAGGGGTCCCCGGGGAAGCTGGAGATGATGGAGGTGGAGGGGGAGGCCCTCAGGGCCATCCCGCCCCTGATCTACCTGAGGGGCATAAAGCTCAGGAGGGAGTACGGCGTCGAGGGCAGGTTCACGGCGTCATCGATCACCATGGGCCGGCTCGGCCCTGAGGGCATCGAGCTCGCGAGATCCCTATCGCGATTCCTGCGCATGCCCCTCGTGGGGGATCCGGGGGCGGCCAAGGGGGCATCGATCCACATCTCCGAGGACCGGGCCGGCTCGATAAGGGTCGCGGTCACGAGCCCCCCCGGGATCGAGGAGGTCGGCCCCGCGTTCACGATAAGGCACCTCATATGGGAGCTCGAGGCCCATGGGAGGGAGGGGGAATCTCGCTAGGATAACCCTGAGGCCCGGATCCAAGCGGATGGCGAGCGCCGTATTCCGGGCCCTCGAGCCGGAGGCGAGATCGGCGCCGACCGGAAGATCCAAGATCGAAGTCTCTAGGAGGGGGAGCGCCGTTGAGATATCCATCCTATCGAGGGACCTCAGCTCCATGAGGGCCGCCGTCAATACGTTCCTGAGGCTCGCATCGGCTTGCCAGGGGGCCCTGGAGGCCCTCGAGGGGTTGGGCGGGGATCGGGCCCCGCATCGCCGAGCGCGGGGCGGACCATAAGTTAAATAGAATCCGCAAAACCCCCATACCGGGTTAATAAGGTGTTGGCGCGTTGAGCCAGGAACGCGAGATCCCCCCGCAGCTGAGGGAGCAATTGATAAGGTTCCAACAGCTCCAGCAGACCCTCCAGGCGATCGTTTCCCAAAAGCAACAACTCGAGCTGGAATCGATCGAGGTGGATAGGGCCATCTCGGAGCTCGAGAAGGCGAGCGACGACGCGCCGATTTACAAGAGCGTCGGCGCGATATTGATGAGGGCCGATAAGGGAGCGCTCCTGAACGAGCTCAGGGAGCGGAAGGAGCTGATATCGACTAGGATCACGGTGCTGGGCAAGCAGGAGGCCAGGACCAGGGAGAGGTTGAAGGAGCTGCAGGATAAGCTGCAGGAGAGGCTGAAGCCCCAAGCGTGAGCGGCCGGGGGCCCCGGGGAGCCACCTTCGGGTCGATGGGACTTGCCGAGCCTCCGAAGGCTAAAGAGGGTCCTGAGGGACCACAGGCGCTTCCTGATACTTTGCCATCCGAACGCCGACCCGGATGCCGTTTGCTCCGCGATCGTATTGCGGAACTTGATCAGGAGGCTTAGGAGGGGGGCGGAGGTGGAGATGGCGGCCCCGGAGGGCCTGAGCTCGATCTCGAAGGGGATCGCCGCGAAATTCGGGCAGGAGTTCTCGGAGGAGCCGGATCTATCCGGGGCCGAATCGTTCTTCGCCCTCGATTTGAGCAGCCTATCGCAGCTCGGCGCTTGGGGGGAGGCGATCCTCGGTTCGAGGAGGCCCCTGATCCTCATGGACCATCACGCCCCCGATGCCCAAACCAAGGGCGGCGCTTATATGGCCATAATAGACGAATCGGCCACCTCGACCTGCGAGATCGTATACCGGGTGATGAGGGGCTTGGGGGCGAAGCCATCCAGGAGGGATTTGGAGCTCCTGTTCATAGGCATCGCCCACGAGACCAGGTCCTTCTCCATAGCCACCAGGGAGGCGTTCCTGATCGCCAGCGAGGCCGTCAGGGCGGGCTCAAAGCCCTTCGAGCTATTCCAATTGATAAGGCCGCAGATGGATAGATCCGAGCGCATAGCGAGGCTGAAGGGGTCCCAGAGGATGGAGTTGAGGACGCATGGGGATTGGATAATCGCCATATCCCGGGTGGATTCCTTCCAAGCCTCCGTCGCCAGGGCCCTCATCAACCTGGGGGCGGATCTCGCGATAGTAGGCGGGGGGGAAGGGGAGGCGAGGGTGAGCCTACGATCCACCGATGCCTTCTCGAGGGAAACCGGGATCCACCTGGGGAGGGACGTCGCCCAGCCGATCGGGAGGGCATTCAACGGGATCGGCGGCGGCCACAGCACTGCTGCCGGGATCAGCAGCCCCGGCCCCCCGGCGGAGCTGACGAACGCGTGCTACGAGGCCATCTCGGCCCTCTTGAGGCGGTCCGCGGAGGGGGCGGCGAGGGGGGCCGGCTAGGATAGGGGGAATATCCGGGGCGCGGGGGCGAACTCGGGGGCCGATCGCGGTGCCGCAGATAAAGGCCGAGGGCTTTTCGTTCACTTACTCCGGCTCCAAATCCCCCTCGGTGAGGGATCTGGATCTGGCCATAGAGAGGGGGGAGTTCGTCCTCCTGACCGGCCCCAGCGGTTGCGGGAAGACGACCTTTTGCAGATGCCTCAACGGGCTCATCCCGAACTTCTACCCAGGCCATTTGGAGGGCCGGTTCGAGGTTTGCGGGATGGATATCGCGAGGGCGAAGACCTACGAATTGGCCAAGCTCGTGGGACACGTGTTCCAAAACCCGGAGAACCAGCTGTTCTCGCTATCGGTCGAGAGGGAGGTCGCCTTCGGCCCGGAGAACTTGGGCCTCCCCAGGGAGGAGATACGGGAGAGGGTTGAATGGGCCATGGAGCTCGTCGGTATCTCGGATCTGAGGGATCGCGCGCCGTACGAGCTCTCGGGGGGACAGCAGCAGAAGGTCGCGATAGCCTCGGTCCTGGCCATGAGGCCGGAGGTCCTCGTCCTCGACGAGCCCACTTCCTTCCTCGATCCGAAATCCGCCAAATCCATATTGGAGACAATAGCCAAGTTGAACGAGGAGCTGGGCATGACGGTCATACTCGTCGAGCATAGGCTCGATTTGGCATCGAGGCTCGCGGATAGGGTCCTGATCATGAACGAGGGGAGGCTGGTCCTCGATGGGGAGCCCAGGAGGATCTTCGGGAAGGCCGCGCACCTGTTGGGCGTGGGGTTGCCGAAGGTGACGCTGCTGTTCCAAATGCTGCGCGAGGACGGGCTGGACGTGGGGATCCCGATAACGGTCGAGGAGGCCTCCGCCATCCTGAGGGGGTTGCTGGATTGATAGAGGTCGAGGGCCTCGTCTTCCGATATCCGAATGGGTTCGAGGCGCTGAGGGGCGTCGACCTCAGGATAGGGGATGGGGAATTCGTCGCGATAATGGGCGAGAACGGCGCGGGCAAGACGACCTTGGTCAAGCATTTCAATGGCCTCCTCAAGCCCACGCTCGGCCGCGTCCTGATAGACGGCGTGGACACTAGGGATGCGAGCGTCGCCGAGCTCGCGAGATCCGTCGGCCTGGTCTTCCAAAACCCCGATCGCCAACTCTTCAGCGAAACGGTCAGGGAGGAGGTGGCCTTCGCGCTTAGGAACTTCGGGTTCAGCGAGGAGATCGTGAGCAAGAGGGTCGAGAGGATCCTTGGGATGCTGGATTTGAGCGAATACGCCGATACCTCCCCCTTCCTGCTCAGCGGCGGCGAGAGGAAGAGGGTCGCCCTCGCCTCGGTCCTGGTCTGGGATCCGAAGCACGTCATCCTGGATGAGCCGACCATAGGCCAGGACTATCTCCAGAAGGAGCGCTTGAGGGACTTCATAATGCAGATCAACGACCAGGGGAAGACCGTCGTGATCGTAACGCACGACGTGGAGTTCGTCGCCGAGGCGAAGCCGAGGGTCGTGCTGATGTCGAAGGGGGAGATAGTCGGCGATGGGAGGGCGGAGGAGGTCCTATCGGATCGCGATTTGGTGGATAAGGCGTCGTTGATAAGGCCCCAGATCTCGGAGCTCGCAGATTCCCTATCGGATAAGGGGCTGCCGAGGGGCCTCATCGATGCCTACTCCGCCCGATCGGCCATATTGAGGCTCTTGAGGGAGAGGCATGTCCCTGAGCTTCCTTGAGGGGTTGAGGTTCGCGAGGGTCGATAGCCCCCTTCACAGGGCCGATCCCAGGGCGAAGTTCGCGATGGCCCTATCGTTCTTCGCCTCATCGCTGATCTTCACGAACGCACTGGCCCTGTTGGCGCTGTTCGCGCTGCAGATACCCATCGCCCTAATGGGGAGGATAGCCCGCAGGTGGGCGAGATCCCTCAGGGGCGGCGCATTCCTGGCGATCCTGATCTTCCTAATGAACTTCCTGACGGGGCAGGGCGCATCCTTCTCGATCGCCATGAGCCTGAGGTTCTTCTGCCTCCTCTCATCCTTCTCCATATTCTTCCTCACGACCTCGCCCGATGACCTCGGCTTGGCTTTGGAGCAATGCAAGATCCCCTACGCCATCAGCTTCACGTTCACTACGGCCGTCAGGCTAGTTCCGACCATGGCCATGGATGCCCAGGAGATCATCGACGCCCAAAGGTCCAGGGGGCTGGAGCTGGAAAGGGGGAAGCTCCTCAGGAGGGTGAGGAATTATATCCCGATCCTCGTCCCCCTCATAGTCTGCGCCATAAGGCGCAGCTTGGAGATGGCGGAGGCCCTGGAATCGAGGGCCTTCGGGGCCTCGGAGAGGAGGACGTCCCTGATCGCCCTCAGGATGGGCGCTGGGGACTTCGCCATCGTGGCCCTCTCGATCGCGCTTTTGGCGTCATCGATCTACATCTCCAGGTCCTTCCAAATGCCCTCCCTGGAGGCGCTCGACTCCCTCCTGAGCTTCAAGTGGGGATTCGCCCAACCCGCGGCATTGGGCCGAATACCAAAAGCGTAAAATATGGAGTCGCGGGATCCTAAACCGGGCGTGAGGGGGTTGGCGCTCACAAAGTTCAATCGCGCCGTCGAGGGCATAATAGGCGGCGTCCTCTCCTCGCTCTCCTCCATCGACGAGGCCCAAGTCGAGAGGATGATCGATATACTCATGGAGTCGAGGGATAAGAAGATATTGATCATAGGGGTCGGGCGGAGCGGGCTCGTCGGGAAGGCATTCGCCATGCGCTTGATGCACTTGGGCTTCAACGTCTACGTGATGGGCGAGACGATAACCCCCGCGATAGGGAAGGGCGACCTCATAATAGCAATCTCCGGATCCGGGACCACGAGGCTTGCGGTGACGGCGGCGGAGATAGGGAAGGAGGTGAACGCGAGGATAATCGCCATAACCTCATTCCCGGATTCGGATCTCGCGAAGCTGGCCGAGCACGTCGTTGTCGTCAGGGGGAGGACCAAGGTCGCGAAGGAGAAGGATTACTTCCTTAGGCAGATAATGGGGGTCCACGAGCCATTGGCCCCCCTCGGGACGATCTTCGAGATATCCGCGCTCGTATTCTTGGATAGCTTGGTCGTAGAGCTAATGCACAGGCTCGGGGAAACGGAGGAGGAGATGAAGAACAGGCACGCCACGATAGAATGAGCGCCCGCGATCGGAGATGTCGATCCTAATCAAGAACTGCGATTGGATAATCACGGAGGACGCCAGGAGGAGCGTGCTGAAGGGCAAATCGGTATACATCCAGGACGGCCTCATAGCTGAGATCGGCGATGGGATCCATTGCGAGGCGGATTACGTGATCGATGGATCCAGGAAGTTGATGATGCCCGGCTTGATAAACGCCCATACGCATTTGGCGATGACGCTCTTCAGGGGCTACGCGGACGATATGCCGGTGAAGGAGTGGCTGGAGAGGAAGATATGGCCATTGGAGGCCTGGCTGGACGAGGGGGACTGCTTCGCGGGCTCGATGCTGGGCTGCCTCGAGATGATAGAGACGGGGACCACGTGCTTCTTGGATATGTACTTCTTCAATAGGGCCACCGCCGATGCCGTCGAGAGGTCCGGGTTGAGGGCGATCCTCTCCTACGCCATCATCGATGCCTTCGATCCGGAGTCAAAGGGGGCGCCGGACATAGGGCAAAAGCTCGCGTCCTTCAGGAGGGCCTCCGGGAGCGGGAGGGTGGAATACGCCATAGGGCCCCACGCGCCCTATTCGTGCTCCGACGAGACCCTTTTGAAGTGCAAGGAGAGGGCCATCGAGGAGGGCGCCCTGATACATACGCACCTGGCGGAGGCGGAGTGGGAGCAGAGGATGTTCAGGGAGAAATACGGGAAGGGCGTGGTGGAGCACTTGGAGGAGATAGGGTTCCTTTGCGAGAACCTCGTGGCGGCCCATTGCGTTTGGCTCGATGAGGGCGACATCGCCCTGATGTCCAAAAGGGGCGCCAAGGCGGCCCTGTGCCCGGTATCGAACATGAAGCTGGCGGTCGGCGGGGTCGCCCCGGCAACGAGGATGCTGGCGGGGGGCCTGACGATCGCCCTGGGGACCGACGGCGCGGCCAGCAATAACTCGCTGGACATGTTCGGCGCGATGAAGATCTGCGCCCTGGCCAATAAGCTCGTGGAGCGCGATCCAACGGCCCTGCCGGCCAACGTCGCCCTGGATATGGCGACGATAGGCGGGGCTAGGGCGCTCGGGAAGGAGGGGGAGATAGGGAGCATAGAGGTCGGCAAGAGGGCCGATCTGATATTGCTGGACCTCAGGTCCCCGAACCTCCGCCCGATACATGGGAAGGATACGGTCGTATCGGACGTGGTTTACTCGGCGAGCGGCTATAACGTGGATACGACGATCGTGGATGGGAAACCCCTCATGCTCAACCGGCGGCTCCTGACCTTGGATAAGGAGGAAGTTTTGGAAAGGGCGGAGGAGGCGGCGATCCGGCTCATCGAGCGCGGGCGCCGATCGGCTTAATCGGCGCTTAAGGGCCCCCTCGGCCATCGGCCGTCCCGAGGGCCGCGGCCCGGACCAAAACATATAAAAAACCGATCGGGCCCAGAGGGCCCAAAACCGGGATCAGGTGCGAAAAATGCCGAGGTTCAAGACCGTCGCCGACATCCTGAGGATCGCCAAGGAAAAGGACCAGATCCGAAAGGCCGAGCGGCCCTGATCGATGGGCGAGCGCTCGGCCCGGGAGATATTGGGATAATCGCCCACGTCGATCACGGAAAGACGACGATGAGCGATTCCCTCTTGGCCTCCTCGGGATTGCTATCCCCGACCGTCGCCGGGACGGCGTTGGCGCTGGACTACATGGAGGAAGAGCAGAAGAGGCAGATGACGATAAAGGCCGCCAACGTTAGCCTATACCACGAGATGGATGGGAAGCCCTACCTGATAAACTTGATAGATACGCCGGGCCACGTCGATTTCTCCGGCAGGGTGACCAGGTCCCTCAGGGCCATAGACGGCGCCATAGTGGTCATCGATGCGGTCGAGGAGGTCATGGTCCAAACGGAGACCGTGACCAGGCAGGCCCTGGAGGAGAGGGTCAGGCCGGTGTTATACATAAATAAGATAGATAGGCTCATAAAGGAGTTGAAGCTCACCCCGGCGCAGATCCAGGAGAAGATAGGGAGGATAATAAGCGATTTCAACAACCTCATAAACCTATACGCCGAGCCGGAGTTCAGGGAGAAATGGAAGGTCAATTTCACAACGAATACCGTGGCCATGGGCGCGGCGAAGGATGGATGGGGCTTCACGGCCGGGACGGCCCAAAAGGCGGGCATAAAGTTCTCCGACGTCGTGGACGCCTATGAGAACGATAAGGTGGATGAGCTGAAGAAGAAGGTCCCGCTCCACGAGGCCGTATTGAACATGGTGATAGGCGCTGTGCCCCCGCCGCACGTGGCCCAGAAGTATAGGATCCAAAAGATATGGCGCGGCGATATAAACAGCGAAGTCGGACAGGCCATGTTGAACTGCGACGACAACGGCCCGGCCGTCATGAGCGTCTCGAACATAGTGGTGGATCCGCACGCCGGCGTGGTCGCAACCGGGAGGCTCTTCTCCGGGACGCTGCACGAGGGCGACCAGGTCTATTTGATAGGCGCCAGGACCCAGGGCAGGATCCAGCAGGTCTGCATCTACATGGGGCCGCATAGGGAGATAGTCGGATCCCTAACGGCCGGCAATATACCGGCCCTATTGGGATTGGAGGCCGCGAGGGCCGGCGAGACCATATCGACAGTCAGGGACATCGTGCCATTCGAGGCCGTCAAATACGTGACCGAGCCGGTCGTGACGATAGCGGTGGAGCCCAAGCACAGCCGGGACCTCCCGAAGCTGGTCGACGTCCTCAAGAAGCTATCGATAGAGGACCCGAACCTGGTGACGACGATAAACGAGGAGACCGGGGAGTATTTGATATCGGGCATGGGGACGCTGCACCTGGAGATAGCCACGACCCTCATCCAAAAGACCGGCCTCGAGATAGTGACGTCGAAGCCCATAGTCATCTATAGGGAGAGCATAAGGGGCAAGGCCGGCCCCTTCGAGGGGAAATCGCCCAATAAGCACAATAGGATCTACATAAGCGTCGAGCCGCTCGATGAGGAGATAATCGATATGATCAGGACGGGGAAGATAAACGAGTACATGGATCGCCACGAGATGGCCAAGGTCCTAAGGGAGAAGGGCTGGCCGACGGAGGAGGCCAGGGGAGTTTGGAGCGTTGACGAGGGCGGGAACATGCTCATAGATTTGACGAAGGGGGCCCAATACCTGCAGGAGGCGAAGGATATGATCATCTCGGGCTATAGGTGGGGCATAAAGGAGGGGCCGATAGCCTATGAGAGGGTCAGGGGCGTTAAGGCTATCATAAACGACGTCCAGCTCCACGAGGACGCGGTCCACAGGGGGCCGGCCCAGATAATGCCGATGACCCGCAGGGCCCTCTTCGCCGCCATCCTATCGGCCGATCCATGCCTCATGGAGCCGATCCAGAAGATCACCGTGAAGGTCCCCCCGGAGCTTATGGGCGAGGTCACGAGCATAATAAGCCAGAAGAGGGGGAAGGTCCTCTCCGTCGAGCAGAAGGGCCACTTGGTCTACGTGACCGGGGAGATCCCCACGGCCGAGACCTTCGACCTATCGGAGGTCATGAGGAGCGCCACCGCGGGGAGGGCGTTCTGGGGCCTCGAGTTTCTCAGATGGGCCCCGGTCCCGGCATCGCTGTTCAATGGCATAGTCCAAGAGATAAGGAAGAGGAAGGGGCTGCCGCCCGAGCCCCCGACGCCTAAGGACTTCATGGAGATGTAGCCCGCTCGGGCTACCCCATCAACAATTGCTTCGAGCGCTCCGTGGCCTTCAGGACCGCGTTGATCAGGGCTATGCGTATCTTGCCCTCCTCGAGCTGGAGGATCCCCTCTATCGTGGCCCCGCCGGGCGTCGTGACCATGTCCCTCAGCTTTGCCGGGTGCTCCTTCGTTTCCAAAACCATCTTGGCCGCGCCGAACGTCGTTTGAGCCGCCAGCAATAGGGAGATCTCCCTCGGCAATCCGACCTTCACCCCGCCCTCCGTAAGCGCCTCTATGACCATGTATATGTACGCGGGGCCGCTTCCGCTGAGGCCCGTGACGGCGTTCAAATGCTCCTCCTCGACCCTAACGACCTTGCCGAGGGCCCCGAATATCTCCTCGGCGATCCTCATCCCATCCTCCCCAACCTCCTCGTTGCCGGATATGGCCGTCATGCCCTCCCTGACCAATACGGCCGTGTTCGTCATCGCCCTGATTATCGGGACCCTCCTCCGGAGGTTCTTGGCGATGAAGGCTATGGGGACGCCGGCCGCTATGGTGATTATCAAATGGTTCGGGGTCACGGCATCCCTTATCTCGTCCAATAGCCCCTTCACTTGATTCGGCCTAACGGCTATTAGGACGACGTCGCTATTCCTCACCAGCTCCGTATTATCGGAATAGCATTTCACCCCATATTTCTCGGAGACGATCCTCCGCCTCTCCTCCTTCTCATCGCTGGCCGATAGCATATCCCTGGAGATCCTTCCGGCGGATAGGAGCCCAGCGATGATGGCCTCGCCTATCTTCCCGGCCCCTATTATCCCTATGCGCTTATCTATGGCCATTCGGATCCCCAGGCCCCTGCATGGCCGCGGATAAAAAATTGTCGATCCGGAAACCCTTAAAACCACGATCGCCGGCCTGGGGGCATCGGGGTGGCATGGGGCATTGGGATCGGGGCCCATAGCCGGCTTGGCCAAGGCGGTGGGGGTTTTGAAGCGCTTGAAGAGGGCCGGGTGGGCCAGGAAGCTGGGGATGGGGGATCCGGAGTCGGTCGCGGAGCACTCCTTCAGGGCGGCCTTCCTGGCGATGGTGCTCAGCGATCTTAGGGGGCTCGATTCCGCGAAGGCCATGAGGATGGCCTTGCTGGACGATCTGCCTGAGGCTATAACTGGGGATTTGACGCCGGAGGAGAAGGCCGAGATCGGGGCCGGGAGGGCCTTGGAGGCTGAGGAGGGGGCCCTTCGATCGATCCTATCCCCCCTCCCGCCCGGCCTGAGGGAGGCCTATTTGGGGCTATGGAGGGAGGCCCAAGGTGGGGAAACCCCGGAGTCGAGGCTCGTGAGGGACGTGGACAAGCTCGAGATGGCCCTCCAGGCCCTGGAATACCTGGAGGAGGGGTGGCCGCTCGAGGGGTTGATGGAGTTCATGGAATCCGCGAGGGCCGGGATAAGGGATGGGGAGCTATCGGCCCTCGCGGATGAAATCATTCATGAGGCGCGCCGGCACCCTAAGCGGTATTAGGTGGGATCCATCGCAGCTCCCCGCGCCGAGGAGCTCGGGGAAGCCCTCCCTGCAGGTCGAGAATGTGAGGCCGCGGCCCTCGGCGATCCCCTTAACCGCCCTGAGGATATCGAACCTCAGGGCCCTTGGGAGGTACCTCTTCCCCCCCACGGCCTCGCCCTCCTCCGCGTATAGCCTCCTCAGCCCCTTCGCCAGCTCTGGGAAGGCCCTCAGGACCCTGGCCAGGTTGTCCCATTTGGCCTTGTATGTGGAGGCTATCACGTGCCCGCAGCCGGCCTCGGCGGCGGTGGATATCAACCCATCCAGCGCCCCGGGGTCGTCGTTGATCCCCGGTATTATCGGGTCCACCCTGATCGAGCATGGGATGCCCTTGGAGGATAGGGCCCTCAAAGCCCCCAGCCTCGCCGATGGCCTGGGCGCGAGGGGCTCGAGCCTCCGGGCGATCCTATCGTCGAGCGTCGAGATGCTGATGCTCACGCTGCAATTGCCCCTCGCGATCAAATCGGCGTCCCTGACCACCAGATCCGATTTGGTTATCAGGAGGACCCTATGGCCCAGGGGGAGGATCCTCTCCAAGGCGGATCTGGTCAGCCCCCTCTCGGCCTCTATGGGCTGGTAGGGGTCCGAGCTGTTGGACATGGAGATCAGGGAGCCGGGCTTCAGGCGGGCCAGATCCACCTCCAGCCTCGCCAGGAATCGGGCCTTCTCCCTGCACCTGAACCCGTCGGGGATGTAGGAGGTTATATAGCAATAGGCGCAGGAGTGGCTGCAGCCAACGTATGGGGATAGGCTGAACTTCCTGGGACATGTGCAGAGCGGGTCCCCCCATGGATCGAACTCGGTCATCGCCCGCAAGTTCGAATCCCCTTGAATACCCTCGAATCCCCAAATTCCCCTAAATAACTTGATAACCGGCCCCGGATCCCATTTAATGAAAAGGCATTTATTCCATGAGGGATCTAGAATCGGCGATCGGATTTGAAACTGAATAAATCGAGGGAGCTCTTCGAAAGGATTGAACGGGTGGTCCCGGGCGGGATACACTCCAATATAAGGTACCTTTCGAACCTCCGGCAGAACGTCTTCTTCTCAAGGGGGATGGGCTCCAGGCTTTGGGACGTCGACGGGAACGAATACATTGATTGCGTCGTTAACATGGGGGCCCTCATTTTGGGGCATGGCCATCCCAAGGTCTCCGAAGCCGTCAAGCGCCAAATCGATACGGGGTTGGTCGGATCCCTTGAAACGGAGCTCTCCATCAAAATCGCCGAGGAGCTCTCCAGGCTCATCCCTTGCGCCGAGGCCCTGAAATTCTCGAATACGGGGACCGAGGCTATCATGAAGGCCATACTCTTGGCGAGGGCTTATACTGGGAAGGACAAAATAGTGAAGATGGAGGGCTCCTACCATGGCCATTACGATTCCGTATTATTCAGCTATCATCCGGATCCAAGGGTTGCCGGTCCGGAATCGGAGCCCAAACCAGTCCCGGAATCCAAGGGGATGATCAAGGGGGCTCAGGAGGAAATATTGATAGCCCCATATAATAACGTCGAATCCACCGAGAAGATCGTAAAGGGGCATAGGGGCGAGATCGCGGCCCTGATAGTCGAACCGGTCATGTTCAACTCGGGGTGCATACTCCCGAAGGATGGATACCTGAACGCCCTTAGGGAAATATGCGATGATAACGACATCCTATTGATCTTCGATGAGGTCATAACCGGATTCAGATCGGCCCCGGGCGGCGCCCAGGAATATTATGGGGTGAAACCGGACTTGGCCGTCTTTGGGAAGGCCATCGCCAACGGATATCCGCTAAGCGCGATCGCTGGCAGGAGCGATGTAATGGAATTGAGCCGCCCCGGGAAGGGCGTTTTCTACGCCGGGACTTTCAACGGCCATTTGATATCGCTCGCCGCGGCTTCAGCGGTTCTCGAATTGGCGAGGGATGGGAGCCTGCAGAGGGGCCTTCATGAGAAAAGCGATGAGCTTTCCAAAAGGTTCAATGAGATTACGGAGGACTTAAAAATAAACGCGAAGCTTTATGGGTTCGCTGGACAATTCCAAGTATATTTCACGAAGGAGGAGATATGGGATTATAGGAGCGCCGCGAGATCCGATAAGGAAGCATATGATCGCTTTCAAAGGGCGATGCTAGAGCGAGGTATATACCTCCTGCCGAATTATCTATTCCACCACGGCGTGACCGCCGCTCATACTAAGGAGGACATGGAATTGATAATAAGGGCATTTGATGAATCCTTGAGGGAGGCCATGCCATCCTAGGAGGGGATCCGAGATGGGCGAATGTGGGTTGAAGGTGGGCTTGGTCGGGATAGGGGCCATGGGGAAGCTCATAGCGAGGCTCGCCTTGGAGAAGGGCTTCGATATCGTTGGGGCATTTGATATTGACGAAAAAATCGCCGGGCGGGATCTCGGGGAGGTCATTGGGATCGAGAGGAAATTGGGGGTTAAAATCGATAAGGACGCGGATCGCATAGGGGATACCGGTGCAGACGTCGCGATATACGCAACGGTCGCTAGGGTCAAGGAATTGATGCCCCAAATACTCCCCGCAATAAGGGCGGGCATCGACGTCATTTCTACATGCGAGGAATTGATTTATCCTTGGCATATCCCGGAAAGCAAGAGGATAGACGAAGAGGCGAGGAAATACGATGTAACCGTTTTCGGGACGGGGATAAATCCCGGATTCGCCATGGACGCCCTCCCGGTCGCTCTGACATCGGTCTGCCACGAGATCGATAGGATCGAGGTCAAAAGGATCGTGGACATTTCCCCCTATAGCGAAAGGGATATGAAAATGTGGGGGATAGGGATCTCGACGGAGGAATGGTGGAGGTTGAGGAAAGCCGGTAAGGTCGGCATGATAGGTCTGGATTGCATGGCCTATTACATTTCCGATTGCCTCGGGGTTAAAATAGATAAAATAGAGGAGGAGTGCAAGCCGATAGAGGCCAAGGTCCCCAGGAGGGGCCTTTGTTCATCGGTGAATCCAGGAGAAGTGGCGGCCTTCGAGCATTTATTATACGGGATCGCGAATGGCGAGAGGTTTGTCTCGCTAACATACATCGGGGATCTCGATCCCGCGGCGGAGGGGAAATTCGAACCAGGGGTTTCAATAAGGATTTACGGGAAGCCAAACATCCAAGTCGAACTTAAGGGGACCACCTCCGGGGACGAGGGCGCCCTCGCCACCACCGCGCGAATCGTGAACATGGTGCCGCTCGTGGCCAAGGCCTCGGCGGGCCTATTGACCCAAAGGGATTTGCCAATAGGCCCGTGTTTGCCGAAAAGGGGAAGATAAAAAGAAGGGGGTTTATTCTCCCATTCTCCGCTTATGGCGGAGGCGTGTATTTGGTGGTGGCGTATTTCGAAGGCCAGATCACTGGCGCCTCTATGGATTTCTGCTTGACTTTAGTATACTGGATGAACATGTCTGGGGGGTTCTTCATGTTGTGGAACATATAATTCGGCAACCCCTCCTGGGGACCCTTTGAGAACTCTATCGGGCCGAGCACCCCTTCGTATTTCATCTCCTCCAGCGCCTTGACGATATCATCGCCCTTCGTGGATCCGGCCCTCTTTATGGCTTCGCACATCACGTATATCCCATCATATGCTTGCAGGCAGACCACGGTGGGCATTCGGTTGTACTCCTTCTCGAATTTCGCTATGAAGTCCTTGGTCTTGGGAGAAAGGGTCGCGGCTGGGTGGAACATCGTATAGGCTACGACGTAGAGGCCCTTTTCGCCCAAGGTATCCCAATATTCCGGTGCGATGGATTCGTCCAATGGATAAATCAAGGCGCATTTGGCAGTTGGGGCTATCCCCGCATCATGGAGTTGCGAAACTAGCGTATATCCCGCCAAACCTGTGAATATGTTCACAATAGCATTTGGGTCGAAGCTCTTTATCTTCCCCAATACCGGGGTGAAATCCGTCGTGCCCAAATCCAAGGAGAGCATCTCGTACTTAATCCCGGCTTTCTCGAGGACTTTCTTGACGTCATCGGCTGCTCCCAGCCCGAAATCGGTGTTCTCGACCACTATCGCGACTCTGGAGAATCCCTGTTCCTTTATAAATTCGCCAACATAGGTGAAATGAATCGCATTGCAAAGCCCCAATCTGAAGACGTATTTATACCCCTTAGCGGTTATGAGGTTCGACCATGGGGCCAAAGTGAGATATGGGATCCCATTCCTTTGCGCCACCTCCATATTTGCCAATGTAACCGAGCTATGGAAGGCGCCGACCACGGCGACTACGTTCTCCTTGGTGATCAGCTTCTCCATGGCGGCGACTCCCGCCTCCGGTATGCCCCTCGTGTCCTCAACGAAGAGCTGGATTTGCCTTCCCAATACTCCGCCAGCATTGTTTATCTCCTTTACAGCCAACTCCATGGCCATTTTCATCTCCGCCCCGCTCATGTATGCTCCAGGAGGGGTCAGGGGAAGGACTGAGCCAATTTTTATGACCTGGGGGGTTGGAGGAGGCCTAGGCCAAAGGGCCCATGCGGCTGCTGCTATGACCAAGATAACCACGATGATTGCTACCACAGTTTTCGTTACAGCTTTTCTTCTCCACATAATGGATCGCTCTTAGCTTTGTCATAAGCTTAATTTATAAAACTTTCGGCTAGGGATCTTGCCCAAAGCATAAACTAAGGAGCCCTTTAATAAGGGCTCATAAAACTCATGAGCCCTTTAATAAGGGCCATGAGCCCATCGCTTCGAAATATTCTGTAAACCGATAAGCCGATGATAATGCGTGGCCTTGGGGCATGATTCGCCTACCTCGCAAGATTTATATATCTTCAGGGCCCGGTAGGAATACATAAATTCGGAGAAGAGGGCCTCAAATGGTCTTAGCGAGGAAGGCGGAACTCCTTCTATCCCTTTTCATCGCCGGATTCATATTTCTCGGATCCATACTCACCTATGTCGTATATGGCGCCGATGGATTCAGCATATTCATCTTTAACGTCATAAACAGCTTGGTCATAGGGGGGGTTTATGCCCTAACGGCCTTTGGCCTATCTTTGGTTTGGGGCGTCATGAACCTATGCAATTTTGCCCATGGGGATTTTTACACCCTTGCGGCATATGTTCAATTGTGGTTTATAATGGCGATTGGACTCAATCCAATAGCATCCGCATTGACGTCGCTGCTCTTCGTTTTCGCTCTTGGCCCGGTGCTCGAAAGATCCTTGTTAAGGCCGGCATATTACTCGATCAATCCGCAATACGCTTGGTTAATTACCTTTGGCTTGTCCTTATTCCTGCAAAATCTATTTTTAAACATTTTCGGCCCATTTCCCAAGAAACCCCCCTCCCTGTTTTTTGGGAAGATAGACGTATTCGGATTGTATTACCCGAATGAGCGGGCGATGGCCGGTTTGATAGCCGCGATCATAGTCGTAGCCCTTTATTTCATGCTCAAATATACATGGTATGGCAGGGCCCTGCGCGCTCTAGTCCAGGATAGGGAAACCGCCTCCTTATTCGGAGTTAACGTATCCTCCATAATGGCCATATCCTTCGGTTTGGGCCTCGCCCTGGCGGGCATATCGGGACTTCTCGTAGGCCCGTTCTTATTGATAGATCCGACCGCCGGATTCAGGCCCGGTTTGAAGGCATTCGTGATAGTCGTATTGGGCGGGATGGGCTCGTTGAAGGGCTCCGTGTTCGGGGCCATGATCTTGGCCTTATTGGAAACGTTCGGCGCCGCTTATATATCCCCTGGATATCAAGATGCCTTTGGATTCTTGCTATTGATACTTACGTTGATATTTAAGCCGGAGGGGTTGTTTGGGAAGGAGCTATGAGGTGGTTCATGGTGAAAAATAACGTTCAAAAAATCCTCATCTTTTTGTTGCCAATCATATTTTTGGCAGCTCTGCCCATGGCCCTCTCCAGGTATTGGATTCACGTAACCATAATCACCTTTTATTACATAATCTTGGCCACCAGCTGGGATTTATTGGCCGGATATTCGGGGCAAATTTCCTTCGGACACGCAGCTTTCGCCTCAATAGGGGCATATACGGCCGCGATATTGGCGATAGATTTCTCCGTGCCGACGGCGATCGCCCTCATCGCGGGCGCGATGGTGGCATGCTTGATCGCCGCGGCCCTCGGGGCAGCGTGCGTTAAAATGGGAGGGGCTTATTTGGCCCTAACCGCTTTGGGGTTCTCCGAGCTGGTGAGATTGGTTTTGGTGAATGAGCGCGAATATACGAGGGGCCCCATGGGATTGCACGTCCCACCTCTATTCGAAGGCCAAACGGCCTTCACTTATTATTATGTTCAGCTGGCAATGACCGTTATATCCGTAATCGCGATGTATAAGATCCTATATTCCCAGAGGGGCTTGGTGTTCAAAGCCATATTGAACGATGAAGTGGCCGCCGGGGCGTTGGGCGTGGACGTCGTTAGGGAGAGGTTGTTTGCGTTCTCCATAGCGGGATTCTTCGCTGGGCTAGCCGGAGCGCTCTATGCTTTTTACATAGGGCTGATAACTCCATCGATGGGCGCCCTTTTGGAAACATTCAATGCCGTTTCCATGACCGTGATCGGGGGCTATGGGACGCTCATAGGGCCCTTGATCGGCGCCCCCCTGCTTTATATATCCTCGGAACTCCTGAGGGCTTACGGGGAGCTAAGGTATCTGACGTTTGGGATCTTGGTCATCATAGTCATCAGGTTTGCACCGGAGGGGCTCGTCGGATTATTGAAGAAGGCTTTGATCGTTATCATGAGGAGGGGGCTTGCGGAGGGGGAGAGATGAACATCTTGGAAGTTAGAAATGTAACAAAGAGGTTCGGAGGATTGATTGCGGTCGACGACATAACGCTGGATATAAAATATAAGGAAATAGTGGGTTTGATAGGGCCCAATGGCGCTGGGAAGACCACGCTCTTTAACGTAATAACGGGGATACATACTCCGGAGAAGGGATCCGTGAAATTTGAAGGGAAGGAGTGCGTTAATCTAAAGGCCCATGAAATAACCAGGATGGGCATTTGCCGAACTTGGCAAATAACAAGGCCATTCAAGAATATGTCTGCCTTGGATAACGTTTCGGTGGCGATAATCGCCTCGCGCGGGGGGAATGCGCCCTTGGGGAAGATAAGGGAGGAGGCGATGGAATGGTTGGACTTCGTGAAAATGCCTCAAAGGAGGAACGTCCTGGCTAGGGATTTGACCTTCGCAGAATTGAGGAAGCTTGATCTCGCCAGGGCTTTAGCCACTAGGCCAAAGCTACTCTTGCTGGATGAGCCATTGGCTGGGCTGAACCCGGTGGAGGTGGATGAGATGATCAAATTGATAAGTCGGCTTAGGGATGAAATGGGCATGACGATATTTTGGATCGAGCACCTCATGAGGGCTATAATGAATGCATGCGAGCGCGTTATAGTGATGAATTTCGGGAAGAAAATAGCGGAAGGCTCGCCATCGGAAGTATCGAGAAACGAGGAAGTTATAAGGGCATACTTGGGTGAAAGGCATGCTAGAATTGCACAAAGTTAACACGGCCTATGGCAAACTCCAAATACTTTGGGACGTTTCATTTAAGGTGGAAAGCGGGGAATTCGTTACATTGATAGGGCCCAATGGGGCCGGAAAAACCACTACCTTGAAAACCATCTCCGGGATATTGCGCCCGATATCCGGGGCCATAAACTTCCTAGGGGAGCCAATAAGCCGCTTGCCACCGCATAAAATCATTGAAAGGGGCTTGGCTCACGTCCCCGAGGGGAAGAGGATATTCCCCAATATGACAGTGTATGAGAATTTATTGATGGGGGCTTATTCCAAGGAGGCCAGGAGGAGGATAAGCGATAGCCTGGATTATGTTTTCAAAATTTTCCCAATACTCAATGAAAGGAGGAACCAGTTGGCTGGAACATTGAGCGGGGGCGAAAGGCAGATGTTGGCGATAGGGATGGGGCTCATGTCTCGACCAAAGCTCCTGATGCTCGATGAGCCCTCGCAAGGCCTGGCCCCGCTAATTTCGCTCAAGCTCTTCGAAGCCCTGAAGGAGCTTAATGAGGAGGGGGGCCTAACGATTCTGTTGGTGGAGCAGAATGTGCATTATGCCCTGGACTATAGCGATAGGGGGTACGTAATAGAACAGGGGAGGATAGCGCTCTCGGGCACTAGCGAGGAATTGAAGGAGAACGAGCACGTGAAGAAGGCCTATCTCGGCATATGACGGGGCCTCCCCAGCCGGGGGAATGCCATCCGAACCTGGCCCCTCCCCGCCCAAATTCATCGAATCCCGGCGGGGCGCAGGAAAGTATATATCTGGAGCAATGCGCTAGAATAGAGGAGCGGCCGTAGTCCAGCCTGGTCTAAGACGCTGGCCTCCCATCGTCCCGGGGGCCAGCCAGTAACCCGGGTTCGAATCCCGGCGGCCGCACCTCCCACGGATCCACCCCCGAGGGATCCGCCGGCCCTTGGGCCGATCGAGTCCCGGGAAGGGGATCCGGGATTGGGATTGGATGGCGCCGCGCCCCTCGAGCTCCCCGAGCGCGATTTGAAACCACCAAGGGCGCGGCATTGCCCAAGCCCTCCCATATGCGAGCCCGCGGCCCGGCCCAATCGAGTGGCGGGAGCCCTCCATCCGTCCATTATGGAATATACTATCCCGAATTTTCGATTATCTTTATAAAGGGCCATTCAATTTAAGGATAATCGAGGGCCCGCCCCTGGGCGATGCCCAAATCGGGCGATCCGGGCCCCGAAGTGGCCGAAAGGGCCACGGTTGCAGAGGAAATCCCAACATAGTGGGAATTGAAAGAACATCGGTTTTTACATCAACGACCGCCGGTTGCAGATTTGTTGCAGAGGAAATCCCAACATAGTGGGAATTGAAAGGCCAGCCTAACCTGCTCCTCCACCCACTCGGGGGGCAGAGTTGCAGAGGAAATCCCAACATAGTGGGAATTGAAAGTGGACTACCATAAGATGGAGCTATTCACTTTTCAAATCGGTTGCAGAGGAAATCCCAACATAGTGGGAATTGAAAGTCATGCCAGCCCTCGAGCCTTGGGGCCGGATAATCGTCAGTTGCAGAGGAAATCCCAACATAGTGGGAATTGAAAGATCTTCTCCCTCCCGGCCATCGAAGGCCGCGTCTAATAGGTGTTGCAGAGGAAATCCCAACATAGTGGGAATTGAAAGCATAATTCCATAAGCATCTCCCCAATCTTCCTTCCCCTTTGTTGCAGAGGAAATCCCAACATAGTGGGAATTGAAAGCAATGTCCAGATATATGACGCCCTCGCCCTTGGCCTTTGGGTTGCAGAGGAAATCCCAACATAGTGGGAATTGAAAGAAATCCCCTTCTCCATCCTTCTCCATCCCCTCCGGCGCCGTTGCAGAGGAAATCCCAACATAGTGGGAATTGAAAGTAATCTACGGCGAGGATGACCACGGGCGCCCATATAAGGTTGCAGAGGAAATCCCAACATAGTGGGAATTGAAAGATCATTTCCAGATCTTGGACGATGGGAGCGAGATTGAGGGTTGCAGAGGAAATCCCAACATAGTGGGAATTGAAAGTTATGACGCCGTCGAGGACCTGGATGAGATAGGCCTGGAGGTTGCAGAGGAAATCCCAACATAGTGGGAATTGAAAGTATAACTCTGGGCCTTCTTACTCCGTAATCGCTCGGAGTTGCAGAGGAAATCCCAACATAGTGGGAATTGAAAGTCTCCTTCTTCGTTTACAAGGAGGGGGAGCCGGGGTATAGTTGCAGAGGAAATCCCAACATAGTGGGAATTGAAAGACAATGAAGACATTATCGCCGACGTCAATGACGATACGGCCGTTGCAGAGGAAATCCCAACATAGTGGGAATTGAAAGTATTAAGCTCCTCAACGATCTCCTCCTCCCGACTGCCGGTTGCAGAGGAAATCCCAACATAGTGGGAATTGAAAGTAGTCCGACCAAATGAGCCGAGGTTCCTCCCAAACATGGTTGCAGAGGAAATCCCAACATAGTGGGAATTGAAAGTGATCACTGCATTGAAATTTATTACGCCGTTTTGCGGATGTTGCAGAGGAAATCCCAACATAGTGGGAATTGAAAGACGTATTCCAAGCCCCATTTCGACAATAGCGATATCTTGGTTGCAGAGGAAATCCCAACATAGTGGGAATTGAAAGAATAATCGACGCCGCCGTCGAGTCGAAAGACCTCTCCGAAGTTGCAGAGGAAATCCCAACATAGTGGGAATTGAAAGGCAGAAATGATCCTAGCATCTCTCGGAATGCCGGTCAGTTGCAGAGGAAATCCCAACATAGTGGGAATTGAAAGCATATATCGAACGTCGCGATCTCCAAGCGCTCGAAGTGGGTTGCAGAGGAAATCCCAACATAGTGGGAATTGAAAGTGAATTCGATGGGCACCGTGACGAGGAAGTCGCATGTGTTGCAGAGGGAATCCCAACATAGTGGGAATTGAAAGGCGAGATCGGCGAAAGATACTCGATGCCATCGACGGCCGTCAGTTGCAGAAGAAATCCCAACATAGTGGGAATTCCGGAGGCGCTTGGACGCGATCGAAGATCCGGGAACTGGACGAGCTGGCCCAGCGGTTGGGCCTCGAGGCCATACGCGAGGCCTGCATAGTCCCCCTCTTCAAGGCGATAGACAGGCCCGCCGAATACTTCGCCGCCAAGGCCAAGGTGAGCGAGAGGCTCAGGAGCCTGATCGAGCAACTGAGCTGAGCAGAAAAGGGAAGCGCGCGCTTCCAACTTTTTTTGGGTGCGGAGGTGATATGGCCTTGGGGAAGAAGCGGGAAAGGGAGGGGCTATCCGACGAGGAGAGGGCCGAGTTGTGGATGAACATAGCCGTCACCAGCTACCTCGGGGGATTCCTCTCGATGGGCCTCGCGGCCCTAAAGCCCATGGTCTGGTGGATGGCGATCATCGGGGCCCTCTGGTCCCTCGTCGGCCTCTTCGCCCACAAGCGGGCCCGAGCCCTCGGCGGATGAGGGCCCGCCATTTTTCCCTTGAAAGGAGCTACGTCACCGTGGGGACGGCGGCCTCCGCAGCGCTCTAGATAACCCAGCCGATGCTTGGGGCGACCGAGCTTGATGTGGTGGAGCGATTCGAGGAGCCGCTGGCGCCCACCCGATCTTTTTAGGTTGGATCGCGCCCCATGCGATCGCGAAGATGGCGAGGATCGGCGATGGGGGCCGGTCGATCCGGGGGGAGCGGGGAATTGGGCGAGGGAGCGGGCGAAGGCGGCCAATATAGCTCGCGCGTAATCCAAGTCTTCGATGCCTTTGTCGAAAGATATGACGCGTGGTTTGATTCGCCCTTCGGGAGATCCGCCTTCGAGCTCGAGAGGTCTTGCATAGAATCCCTATGCCGCGATTTGAGGGGGCCATCCCTTGAGATAGGCGTGGGCACGGGGCGCTTTGCGGAGGCCTTGGGGATAGAATACGGGGTCGACATCTCCGGGAGGGCGTTGGAGTTCGCCAAGAGGCGCGGGATAACCGTTGTGAGGGCCTCGGGTGAGGAATTGCCATTCCCTGATGGATCGTTCGGCTCCGTGTTCATCATAGTGACCCTCTGCTTCGTTGAAAGGCCGAGGGAGGTCCTCGAAGAGGCCTCGAGGGTCCTGGCGAGGGATGGGGGGCTCATATTGGGCCTGATATTGAAGGGGAGCCCGTGGGCGCGCTTTTACATGGAGAAGGGCGAGGCGGGCAACGTCTTTTATAAAAACGCGAGATTTTACAGCATCGATGAGCTGAGGGCGATGATGGGGAGGAGCGGGCTGGCCATGGTGGATGCGTGCTCAACGATTTTCCAAAAGCCGACCGAGAGGCCGCTTCGCTTCGAAGCCCCGAGGAGGGGATATCATGGGAAAGCCGGGTTCGTGGCCATTAAAGCCGTGAAGGGACCCCCGGCCAGCGTTTAAATTGAGATCGCTCGGCGCCGAAATCAATCCACCTAGGCGCCTTTCACCAATCGAGCCCGCGCCCGCGAACCCCGGCCCCTTTGATGGCCCCGGCCCGGGGCCCCACGGCCCCCAATGGCGCGATTATAACGCCGCTGACCCCCCCTAGGGGGGAGGGGGTTCGCGGGGCCCTCGCTTGATTCTTGATTTTTTTCAAATAAATCAAGTAAATCAAATCTTGGCCAAAAGGGGCCAATTTTGGGCCCAAATTCGGCGGAGGGGCCAAAAAATGGGAAAGGACCCCCAATGGGGTCGGAAAGGGCCCCGAGGTGGGTCGGGGATCGATCGAGGCCTATCCCGGGCCCCCGGCCCGCAACGCGAACCTCACCGAGAAGGATCCATCGGCCCCCTCCGCTATGCCCTCTATCGAGGCCCGGATGCCCCGCCTCCCAAGCTCGATGGCGAGATCCTCGAACCAATCTCGAACGCCGCAGCTCTCGCAAAAGGGCCCCCGGAACCTAATCGACAAGTGTCCCTCGGAGATCCCCTCCAGCTCCGCGATGGCCTCGCGGCCGTGGTATCGGTTGTATTCCCTTATCGCCGAGAGGACCGCATCCCTCAAGCCCGAGCCCAATCCGGATCGGGGTTATTGCGAGGCCCATCCGCATTATAAGCCCATCCCCGCGGATCCCAACGCCTTATATCCCCCCTTCCCCAATGGCCCCGATGGGGGGCGCCTTGTTCCCGAACGTCGTCGAGGATCGATCCCTCAGGGGCATAATAGGGGCATTCGCGGATAGGGCGCACGCCGGATGGCTATTAGCCCAAAGGCTTCGGGATCGCGCTCCCGGGGGCGACGCGATCCTATTGGCGATACCATCTGGCGGCATCCCGGTCGCCTGCGCGATCGCGCGGGCCCTGGGGATCCCGATCGATGTGGCCATCGCCAGGAAGCTCCAAATCCCATGGAACCCTGAGGCGGGGTTCGGGGCCGTGGCTTGGGATGGGACGTTGGCGATCAATGAGCCCCTGGCCAAGGGCTTGGGCCTCGACCGGGCCTCGATCGAGGCGGCGATATCGAGGGCCAAGGCGATCGCCGAGGGGAGGCTCCGGAGGTTCAGGGGGGATCGGCCCTTCCCCGATCTGAGGGGGAAGGCGGCGATCCTCGTCGACGACGGCCTCGCCTCGGGCTTCACGATGCTCGCGGCCGTCAGGGCCGTTCGAAAGCTCGGGCCGGGGTCAGTCCTGGCGGCAGCGCCGACGGCCTCCAACGATGCGATCTCCCTATTGGCTCCAGAGGTGGATTGGTTGATTTGCCTCAACATAAGAGGCGGCCCGCTCTTCGCGGTCGCCGATGCCTATAGGGAATGGCGCGATATCCCGGACGATGAGGCGGCCGACCTCCTCGAGGGGGCTTGGCGGGAGGGGCTTCGGCCATGAGGCAGATCGCAGTCATCGGGAGCGGGGGCCCGATCCCCGGGGAGGTCCGCGCGATGGCCGAGGAGCTGGGGAGGGCGATCGCGCGGGCCGGCGCCGCCCTTATAACGGGCGGGAGGGGCGGGGTCATGGAGGCGGCTTGCAAGGGCGCGAAGGAGGCGGGCGGCTTGACTATCGGGATCCTGCCCGGCCCCGGGAGGGATGAGGCCAACCCGTACGTCGATATAGCGATCGCGACCGGGATGGGGGACGCGAGGAACGTCGTAAACGTCAGATCGGCCGATGCCGTGATAGCCGTCCACGGGGGCGCCGGGACCCTCTCCGAGATCGGATTGGCGTTGAAGGCCGGGAGGAGGGTCATAGCCCTTGAGCCGTCCGGTGGGGTCGCCGGGCTCCTCGCGGGCATGGAGATAGGGGGGATGAGGGTGATCCCCGCGAGGTCCGTGGAGGAGGCGATCGAGCTGGCCTTGGGCGAGGGGGCTGGATCGGGATGAGGATCGCGGAGGAGCTCGGCCTGAGGGTGAGCCCAAGGCTCCGCGTCGTCGCGCTGACCGGCGCCGGGATATCGCTGGAGAGCGGGGTCCCGATATTCAGGGGCGAGGGCTCCATGTGGGAGATCCCCGAGGCGAGGAGGCTGGCGAGCAGGGCCGGGCCGCCGTGGAACACGAGGGGGACTTGGGAATATTACGAATGGAGGAGGGGCCTGGTGAGCCGCTGCAAGCCCAACCCGGCCCATTACGCCCTCGCGGAGATGGAGGAGTACTTCGAGGATTTCTGCCTCATAACGCAGAACGTCGACGGCCTCCATTCCAGGGCCGGCAGCAGGAGGGTATTGGAGCTCCACGGGAGCATGTGGAGGGGGAGGTGCCTCGAGTGCGGCAGGGTCATCGAATTGCCGGAGACCCCGCTGAAGGCCCTTCCGCCCCTTTGCGCCTGCGGGCGGCCCCTCAGGCCCGATGTGGTCCAATTCGGGGAGCCCATAGACCCGGCCGTCCTGAGCTCCGCCCTCGCGGCCTGCAGGAGCGCCGAGCTCTTCCTGGTCGTGGGGACGTCCGCGGTCGTTTACCCGGCCGCCCAAATGCCCCTGATCGCGATCGAGAGCGGGGCGAGGGCCGTGGAGATAAACCCCAACCCGACCCCCTTGACGCCCTTCATGAGCCTATCCATCCGCGGCAGGGCGGCCGAATCCCTGCCGAGGCTTTGGAAGGAGCTCCTCTCGAGCGCATCGGCTTGATGCGGCCGGGGGCGATGGCGCATTGGATCGATCGATCCGGATCCCGAGGATATTGCTGGGGACCTCGCCCTTCATCGGCGCAGGGCAATTCGGGCGCAGGGCCGCCTCATACTACGCCAAGTTCTTCCTCAATCCCGGGAACATATTGGCCCTGCTGAGGAGGGCGCATGGGATGGGGATCGAGGGGATCCAGCTCCTCCCCTATGGGCCGGTCGTCGAGGCTGTGGAGAGGGCCATGGAGGAGGGGATGGATTTCAAGATAGTCGGGAGCGTTAGGCCAGGGGACGTCGAGGGGGATATAAGGCTATTGGATAGGCTCGGGGCGATCGCGATGATAGCCCACGCCGGGATAGCCGATAGAAGGGATCCGAGGGCCCTTGGGAGGGTCCTGGGGGCGATCCGCGGCGCAGGGAGGCCGGCGGGCTTCGCCTCACATGAGCCCTTCAAGACCCTGAGCTGGGCCGAGGGGGCTGGCTTGGAGTACGAGATCGTCATGATCCCGATGAACGCCGCTGGGGCCTTCATGGATTGCGGGCCGGAGGAGCTCGCGGGGCTGCTGAAGCGCTTGGGCAAGTTCGCGATCGCGAAGAAGGTCCTGGCCGCGGGCTCCCTGCCGCCGGCGAGGGCCATCGCCTACGTGGCTGGATTGGATTGCATACAGAGCGTGGCCCTCGGGGTCGCCTCCGAGCGCGAGGTCGAGGAGACTATGGCCTTGGCTAAGGGGCTATTGGCAGGATCGCCACCGTGAGGCCGCGAGCGGCGGACCCGCTCACCCGGGGATCCCCCACCTCTCGAGGGCCGCCCGGAGCTCCTCGTGATCCCTCGCGTATTCCTCCAGCGCGATACCCCTCGCGGCGGCGATCGCGGCTTGCACCATGGCCCTAATGCCCGCCCTGGGGCCCATCGGATGCCCCAGGACGGCCCCACCGGCGATCATGGCGAAATCCACGCCCAGATCGCCCACGTGCCTCGGCGCTAGGCCCGGGTGGACGGCCCCGCCGATGGCCGGGAGCGATGCCCCTATCCCCCCGAGCGGGCTCCTAAGGGCTTGAACGGACCAGAAGTATTCGCCGAAGGTCTGATGAAGCTTCCCGTAGGGCGATGATAAAACGGCGATATCCGCGCCGCAGACCCTGGCGAGCTTCTTCAGGACCGGTAGGCCGATCCCAATCCTCTCGGGCCTCGCGAGGGCCCTGGCCATCGTCGGGTGGGCCAATATCGGGATCCTTATGCTCGGGTCCTCGGCTATCGCCCTCAATATCGAATGGCCGGCCGTTATATAATTTACCATCAAGCAATTCGCGCCAGCTTGGGCCATGCGCTCGGCTATCTCGGGCATCTCATCGACCTCATCCGTTATGTTCAGGGCGTAGAGGCATCTCTTGCCGCTCTCCTCGCAACCCCTATCGATCGCCTCCATGACGGCCGAGAGTCTCTCCTCCCTTTTGCAATATGGCGGGTTGGATTGCATCTCATCGTCCTTTATCAGATCGGCGCCGCCGGCCGCCGCCTCGTAGCAGATCTTAGCCATTTCCCTTGGGGACATGCCGAGCTTTGGCTTCATTATGGCGCCGACCAAGGGCCTATCGCTTACGCGGAGGAGATCCCTGAGGCCCGCTATCCCGAACTTCGGCCCCTTGAACTCCCTCAGGAGGGATTTCGGCATTATGAGGTCCACCAGCTTGACCGAGGCCGATGCCATCGAGTACGCCTCGCCCGCTATCCCAGTCATGATCATCGGGATCGGGGCCCCCTCGCCGAAGTTCTCCAGGGGATGGGCTACGATGGCGAGGAACTTCCTGGAACCCCCCTCGGCCGGGAACTCGTATACGCCCAGGGCCTTCCCCTGGCTCCTCTCCCTTATCCCATCGGTCTCCGTCGGGACCCTCAGCCAGGTCCCGGTCGTGGTCTCGGAGGCCAAGGCCTCGGCCACCTTGGATGGCTCCTCGCCCCCGATCGCCTCCACCCTGTATACGGCTATCAGGAAGGCATCCGGATCGATCCCATCGAGCGTCGAGAAGGCGTAGGGATCGTAGGCAAGCTCCCTCCCCAATCAGCGTTCCCCCTTCGATCTCGATCGCGCGGGGTTGTATAAGGGATATGGGGTTGTATAAGGGATATGGCGCCTCCCTCGCCCCGGATGGGGCCAGGTTGAACGGGGCGCTTGGCCCTCCGCCCTTCGAGGGCCAGGGCCGCGGCCGCGATCGCGAGCGCGATGAGGCCCATGGCCACGAGGGAGCCCTCCACAATCGCCCCCAACCTTGGGCCGCGCCCCCTTAGGGAATTCATGCCATCTTCTCGCATTGGAACCTCAATCGGCAGGCGTCGTCCCCCTTGCAGAGCTGGGATTCCAGCGAGAACCGAATGCCTCCGCCGAACTCATCCGCCCAAGCCCGGTACTCGGTTGAGCATATCCTCTCCCCGATCCTCCCCGCGAGCGCCCCCCTGCCGGCCCCCTTCATGATCTCGAACCACGGGCATTCGCGGATCGATATAAGGGCGCGATCCCCCTCGAACTCGATGCCGGCCTCATAGCCCTCGATCTCGAACTTGATCCACAGGGCCCGCAATAGATCCCGAAGGCCTTTCCCCCCAATGCCGTATAACTCCCTTATCTTCCTCGATTGGATCTTTGGCATTACCCTCCAGACCTTTTCATCGATCTCCAATGCCCTATCGAAGGAATCGGCCCCCTCGAGCATGACGAACCATAGGCCATCGATCGCGAAGAACGACCTCTTGAAATACTCGAGCGCCTTCTCCACCCTATCGGCCATATCGAGCGCCCCGGGCCGAGGATTATGGGCTAAGCCAGCCCCTCCGCCTTCCTATAAACGGTCCCCTGGCACGAGGCTATCAGCTCGCCGCCCTCAGATCTGACCACGATGCGATATAGGGCCGTCCTATTGCCGAGGCTCTCCTCGAAGGCCTCGGCCACGAGCCTCATCCCCTCCTTGGCCGGCGATCGATAGCTTATGCTCATGCAAAGCGCGAGTGCCCTTTGGCCGTGGGAGTTGCTGGCGGCCGCGAAGGCCGCATCGGCCAGGGAGAATATGGCGCCGCCGTGGGCTATGCCGTGGAAGTTGAGCATGTCGCCCTTGACCGTCATCGCCACCTTGCTATACCCCTCCCTCAGCTCCAATAGCTCGATGCCCAGGAGCCTCGAGAATCGATCGCCCTCGATTATCCCCCTGATCCTATCGAGGGATCCCATGGGGATCGGGATCGCATCGGATTCGATTAAAGGTTCCGCCCGCCCTCGGCCCTCCCCGTCGCCCCCCTCAGGGCCCCCTCCGCCCCCTTCCCGAGTATTATATGCCTCCTCGGATATGGGATCTCTATGCCATTGGCGTCGAACTCCTTCTTTATCTGATACAGCAGATCCCGGGCCATCTTGAAGGCGGTCGGCTGATCCTTGGCCCTGCTGAGCAGCCTCAGGATTACCCCGGATTCCCCGTAATCCATGACGACGACGTTGGGCAGATCCTCGGTCGGCATGCAATCCGGATGCCTTAGGGCGACTTGGCGCATTATCTCCATGGCCTTATCCAGATCGGATTCGTAGCTGACCTGGATCGAGATCGGGACCAGCATCGTGGGGTCCCCCGCGCTATAATTGGTGACGACCTCTGAGAGGAATAGGGAATTTGGGACCACGAGGCGCCTGTTGTCCCAGGTGCGAAGGATCGTGTGGATCAACTTTACGTCCTCCACGAAGCAAAAATCGTTCCTGAACGAGACGGCATCCCCTATCCTGAAGGGCTGGGAGAGCGCTATGACCATGCCGGCTATGATGTTCGAGAGGCTCGTTTGGGCGGCGAGGCCTACGATTATGGACGCGAACCCGGCGGCCACGAATATCGATGCTATCGCCCCGGCCATGGCCGGGAATGCGATGAAGGCGGCCGCCGATGCCCCGAGCATGGCCACGGTCACGAGCACCAGCCTCCTTATGAAGGCGTATATCGTTTCGAGCCCGGGCTCCTTGGTTATGAGGGGGCCGAGGCGCCGCTTCATTAAGGAGTTCAATATGTGAACGGCCAGGTATGTGAGCAATATGCCGGTCAGGAAGTTAATAGCCGCCCATAGGCCCTGCGGGATCGCCAGGGCCGGTTGGGACGCGAGGATCTCATGCGCGACGGCGATCCCGCCGATCCCGTATAGGGCGTAGATCGGCGTCCTCTTCGACGGGCGGCCCCCCTGGGCCGATGGGGGGAGGCCCTTCAGCAATGGGGCGGCGGCTTGAACCGCGGAGATCAGGATAGCTATGCGAACCAATAGGGCCAAATTGGCGAGGCTCAGGAGGGGCGGGAGGGCGGACGGGGAGAGGGCCTCGATCCGCTCGGCCGCCAGGAGCGCCCCATAGCCCACTATCGCAACCGCGACCGGCCCCTCCATGATCAAGGATATCGCATCCTTCGCGAACCTCGGGAGGGGCGAGCCGAGGATCAGCCTCTTGGACGCGGCCCATATGATGAACGATAGGGCTACGGAGGCGAGGATTATGGAGGCTGGCGCCGTAAATCCCTCGATCAAGGCCTCCACCCGCTCCATAAGGGCTCCCGGCGATCTAATAAACCTGAGGAGGGGATTGGGGGCGCCCGGGCGAAAACGATTTCAATCCGCCCGGGGGGCGGCCCGAATTGGGGCCGGTGGTGCGTTTGGATGGCGACATAGCGGAATATTGCCTCGAATGCGCGATGGCCATGGGCGCGGATTACGCCGAGGTCAGGGCGTTGGATAGGAGGGAGGAAGAGATAATCCTGAGGAACGGGGAGCTGGATGCCTACGCGATCGCCTTCGATAGCGGGTTCTCCGTCAGGGTCCTGGCCGATGGCGGCTTGGGGTTCGCCTCCTCGAACCGCTGGACGAGGGAGGAGGCGAGGAGCATCGCGGAGGAAGCGCATCGGCTCGCCAGGGCCTCCGGGCGGATGGGGCATATCGAGTTCTCGGAGGAGGGGGCCGTTGAGGCGGAATGGGGCGTTAAGCAAAGGAGGAGGATAGAGGACGTCCACCCCGAGGAGAAGATATCCGCCCTCTTGGAGGTCGATGAAGAGATCGTATCCCAGGGCGCGAACGTGATCTCCAGGGCCCTCATTTGCGAGACCGAGCTATTGGAGGGGTACTTCGTCAACTCCGAGGGCTCGAGGATCCGCTCCTTCGTCCCGAGGGTGGGATTCGTTGCGAGCGGCATAACGATCTTCGAATCCGGGAGGATGGAGCAGATCCCCTTCAAGGAATACGGCCAAAGCGGCGGTTGGGAGGTCCTGGAGGGCTGGGGCCTCGGGGCCGATCTGGCCAGGGAGGTCAGGGCCATGAAGCGCCTCATAGAGGAGGGGAAGGAGATCCGGCCCGGCAGGATGGACCTGGTCTGCGGGCCCGAGGTCGTCGGGATCGCGTGCCACGAATCCTGCGGCCACCCCATGGAGGCCGATAGGATCCTCGGCAGGGAGATGAGCCAGGCCGGGAGGTCCTTCATCCACAGCGAAGGCCCCTTCTGGATCGGGGCCAGGATCGGGAGCGAGCTCGTGACGATCGTCGACGACCCCACGATAGAGGGCAGCTATGGATATTACCTATACGATGACGAGGGGGTGAAGGCGAGGAGGAGGTACCTCTACAAAAACGGCGTCATAAACGAGTTCCTCCACAACCGGGAGACGGCCGCGAGGATGGGCACGAGGAGCAATGGATCGGCCCGATCGATGAATTACGATAGGGAGCCGATAGTCAGGATGGCGAATACGTACCTCCTGCCGGGGGATATGACGGAGGAGGAGATATTCGAGGACATAGAGCGCGGCGTATATATGCGATCCTTCGCGGAGTGGAACATAGACGACGTCAGGTTCAACCAGCGCTACGTCGGCAGGGAGGCCTATTTGATAGAGGGGGGCGAGCTCGGGGCCCCCGTCGCCAGGCCCATAATAGAGACGACCACTCGGGCCTTTTGGATGGCGGTCGATGCCGTTTCGAGGGAGGTCGAGTTCCAAGCGGCTACTTGCGGCAAGGGGGACCCCATGCAAGGCGCCCCGGTCTTTCACGGCGGCCCGATGATAAGGCTGAGGGGGGTTCGCATCCGATGAGGAGGGAGGAGATAATAGCCAATACCGAGGCGATCGTGAGGGAGGCCAAGGCCCTCGGGGCGGATGAGGCCATAGCCAATACGGTCATCGGGAGCTATCGCCAGATCAGGTTCAGCAACGATCGGATCGATATAGGCCTTTCCTGGAGGGATTATTCCACGAGCGTCATGATCTCCTGGAGGAGGAGGGTCGCCCTCACGGAGATAAAGGACTTCCGGGACGCCCCCGGGGCCTTGAGGCGATTGATCGGCTTGGCCAAGATCTCGAGGGAGAACCCCGGCTACGGCGGCGTGGCCAAGGGGAGGTTCGAATACGCCGGGCCGATGGCCGATGGCGCGATAGAGCGTATCGAGGATCCATCGGAGTACATAGAGGAGGCGATAGGCGCGGCCAAAAGGGAGGCCGGGGAGGGGGCCGAGACCGGGGGCATATTGTTCACCAAGTACGAGCGCGTATTCCTTTGCTCCTCGGAGGGCCCGGAGGGGTGGGATGAGAGATCCGCGATAGAGCTCTCGATAAGGGCATTCTCGCAAAGGGACGCATCCGGGCACGGGGTCGAGTGCAGCAATTCGCTCAGGGATTTCGATCCCGCTAGGGCCGGGAGGAAGGCGGGGGAGATCGCCAAGCTCGCCGCGAACCCCAGGGCCGGCAGGGCCGGGGTATACGACGTGGTCCTGGACCCCCTGTTCTTCGGCTCCTTGATGGGCGTATACGGATCCATGGGATCCGCATTCCACGCCATGACCCGGATGTCGATATTCTCCGATAAGCTGGGGGAGAGGGTCGCGCCGGATATTGTCACTATCAGGGACGACCCGAGGTCATGCTCGATAAATTGCAGGGCCTTCGATGACGAGGGCGTGCCCGTCAGGGAGACGGTCTTCATAGAGCGGGGGATCCTAAGGACGTTCTTCCACAATACCTCCACGGCTAAGGCCTTCGGGACGGAGACCACGGGGCACGCGGGGATCATCGTCCCGATGCCCTGGAACCTTTCGATGGATCCCGGGGACTTTGGGAGGGATGAGATGCTCGAGGAGCTGAGGGGGGGCCTTTACCTAACCAATACGTGGTATACCAGGTTCCACAATTATGCGACGGGGGATTTCTCGACGATCCCCAGGGATGGGATATTCCTCGTGGAGGGGGGCGAGGTGAGGGAATCCTGGAAGGGGATCCGGGTCAGCGATAACGCGCTGAGGATCCTATCGAGCATATCCGCCATATCCAAGGAGAGGCAGAGGGTCCATTGGTGGCTCGAGGCGGATCCCCCATCTCTATCCCCATACGTACTCATCGAGGGCGTTCGGATAACGGAGCCCGATTGACGCCCGGCCGCCGGGATCGCCCTCAGGCGTATTTCGCCGCTATGCCAATGGCCCCGCCTATGAGCGCCAATAGGCCGGAGATCCCGCCCCCTATGGCCCCGACTATTATCAAAACGATGCCCCAAGCAAGATCCGGCAACCTCTTGGCCCCGATCAGGGCAACGATCCCGCAGATCAGGGCGATCAGGCCTCGGATGGCCCCCGCGCCAACCACGAACGGGATGGCCCACATCATATGCGGAGGGCCGATCCACATATAGCCGTCTAAATGCCAGATCGCCACGCCCAGGAGCCTCAGGGCGCCGGATATGACCAGCAGGATGCCCCCGACCAATGCCAGGGCGCGCGATATCCCCCCAAGGCTTTCCCCCAATTCCGAGCACCGCTTATGCTTCCATGGGGCTGGTAATAAAACCTTTGCGCGCTATAGGAGCCTGAAGTCCTCCTTTATCGTTGTCAATATGACGTGCGTATTTGTCCTCTCCACGAAAGGCAGCGCCAATAGGCCCTTCGTGAAATTGCTCAAATCCTCCCTCCTCTTGAACTTGGCGATGACGATGGCATCGACGTCGCCCGTCACATCGTAAACGGCGCAGGTGTTCGGGAGCTTGGCCACCTCCCTCTCGACCTCCAGCAGCCTCCCCCTCGAAACCGTCAGCTCCGTTATGGCGGTCAATTGGTAGCCCAATTTCTCATGATCCAGGATGGCCGTATAGCCCTTTATCACGCCCGCCTCCTCCATCCTCCTCACCCTCGAGAGGACGGTCCCGACGGAGCTACCGACCCTCCTGGCTATCTCCCTGAAGGAGAGCCGGGAATCCCTGAGGAGCTCGGCCAATATCTTAGAATCCAGCTCATCGATCTCCATTCGTTCAGCCCTCCTCAACCCATATTGAACGGATATATCGCGCATATTTAAAGCGATGGGAGAATCGCCGCGCGGGCCGCGGCCCCGATTCCCGATGCTTAGCGCAGCGGGGGCGGGGTCAGCCTCCTCTCCTCAGGATCCAGCCTGGTCCACTCGAAGAACTCCTCGGATGGCTTGAGGGCCCTATAGAGTTCGCGCCTCCTGCACTCCAATAGGTTCCTATCCTCCCCTATCAATTCGTTGGCGGTCATCACGATGTTCCCATTCGCGGCGGCGGCCTCGAGCGCCGGCCTCAGGCGCGCCTCCCAGCCCTCGTCCCTGAGCAGGTGGTGATCGACCACCACCCTCCGAACCCTCCCGCAGATCTCGGCCAGGTTCCTCAAGCCCCTCTCTATGGCGGCCTCCCCCACCCCGTAGCCGGATAAATAGGTGGGGGGCCCGCCTATGATCAGCAGGTCCGGCGCCTCCGAGAGGATCGCCCCCATCGCGGAATCGGAGGAGGGGCCTTGGACGTCCGAGGCGAACATGACCTTCTGCCCGCCGTATTCCACCGTTGCCATCAGGACCCACCCGAGCCTGCCGCCCTCCTCCCCATGCGGGACTGGCCTCGAGAAGCTGAGGCGCGTGGACCCGAACTCGAAGGACCTCCCGTCCGCGACCTCCACCCTCCCGGCGACGCCCTCGGCGAACCTATGGAAGAGCCACCCGCGCCTCCTTTGGCTGAAGTTTATCGAGTTCCTGAAATCCTTGGCGTAAACCTCCTTGCCCTCGTATATGGCCCTGGATTCGGCCTCCGAGCTCCAGAGCCAAACGAAATCCGTGAAGTTGGGCGTATAATGATCGTGGTGGTAATGGGAAACGGTCACCACCCGCGCCCTCCTCGAGAACTCCCTTATCCTCTCCCGGCTGCGAAGGAGGGCCTCGTATTCCAGGGGATGCGGCAATAGGGATTGCCTCGGCCCAAGCGCCGCCCCCGCGTCCATCAATATCCCGAGATCGGGCGTTTCGACGAACGTGCACATCGATCTAACCCCGAGGCTCTCGAAAGCCAGGGGGAGCACCCTTATGCCGTCCATCTCCATGGATTTGGCCAGGTCCGGGTTTAAACTTTTATTGAGGCTCCGCGGAAGATCAATCCGGTGAGCGATGACGAATCTGGCCAGGATGAGCTCGGATGATTTGGATCTTGAGTGCGTTTGAGCTCACCGCAGACCCCATGGCCCATCCGAGCCCCACCGCATAGGCCCGCGCTCCCCTCGCCCTTCCTTCGCGATCAATCGCTGGCATCTCCCCCCAGGGGCTCCCGTCCATCTGGGCGCCGCCAGCTCTCCCATATTCCAAGAAGAATAATTAACGCAGTAGTATATTAATATTGGAATTAATGGTTAACTCGGTTATTAGGAGGTGATGAGGGCTCATAGCCGGTTTGAGATGCAGGGAATGCGGCTCCGAGCACGAGCCGGCGAGGCTATCCGTTTGCCCCGAATGCCTCGGCCCCCTCGATGCCTTTTACGACTACCGGGAGGTGGATTGGAGCGAGGCCTCCCTTTCGAGGAGGCCGAGGAGCATTTGGAGGTATCGGGAGCTCCTCCCATTGCTCGATCCGAGGAAGGCCGTGGACCTCGGCGCGGGATTCACGCCTTTGCGGAGGGCCGATCGATTGGCGAAAGAATTGGGCCTCGAGGAACTCTATTTGAAGGACGATACGGTCAACCCCACCTATTCGTTCAAGGATCGCCCGGCCTCCGTGGCCGTTTCCAAAGCCATGGAGCTCGGATACGAGGTCGTGGGTTGCGCCTCCACGGGCAACTTGGCGGCCGCCACCGCCGCCCATTCGGCAAAGGCGGGTCTGCCGTGCTACGTCTTCATCCCGAAGGGCATAGAGGGAACCAAGGTATCCCAAGCCATAGCCTATGGCGCTCGGATAATTCGCGTGAGCGGGACCTACGATGAGGCGAACGCCGCGGCCTCGAGGGCCGCGGAGCGCTTCGGATGGGCCCTCGTGAACATAAACGTGAGGCCGTATTACGTCGAGGGATCGAAGAGCCTCGCCTTCGAGGTATGCGAGCAGCTCGGATGGGAGGCCCCGGATCACGTCATCGTCCCGATAGGGAGCGGGGCCCTCTTGAACGCCATAGCCAAGGGCTTCGGGGAGCTCAGGGACCTCGGCCTCATCGAGGGCCGCGGGCCCAAGATATCCGGCGCCCAGGGCTTGGGTTGCTCGCCGGTCGTCGATGCCTTCAAGTCCGGGAGGGATTACATAGAGCCCGTCGAAGCCCCGAACACGATAGCCAAGAGCCTAGCCATTGGGGATCCGGGGGATGGCATCTATGCCCTCCGGAGGATAAGGGATTCCGGCGGCCGCGCGGAGGCGGCGTCCGATGCGGAGATAGCGGAGGCCATAAGGCTGCTCGGGAGGACCGAGGGCCTCTTCGCGGAACCGGCCGGGGCGGTCACCGTGGCGGCCCTCAAGAAACTGATCGCCGCGGGGGCCGTGGGGAGGGATGAGAGGGTCGTTTGCTATATCACCGGGAACGGGCTCAAGGCCCCGGATGCCGTCGCCCCCTCGGAGGCCGATATCACCGACATAGGCCATGATCTCGAGATATCCGCGGCCGAAATCTCGGGGGTTGGAGATTGGCGAAGGTGAAGATCCTCCTGCCCTTGGCCCTCCAGAGATTCGCGGGCGGCAGGGGCGAGATCCTATTGGAGGCCTCCACGTTGCGCGAGGCCCTGAGGAAGTTGGCGGAGGAGTTCGGGGACGACCTCGGGAGGAGGCTCTTCGATCCCAATGGCAACGCGAACCGCCTGTTGAACTTCTACATAAACGGCAGGAACGCCAAGTTCCTGGGCCTTTTGGAGGCCGAGTTGAGAGACGGCGATGCGATCGCCATATTCCCGGCCGTTAGCGGGGGATGAATCGATGGCGCCGTTAGATGCGGAGAGGTATTCGAGGCAAATGGCCCTGAGGTTCATAGGCCCGAGGGGCCAGGAGAGGATAAGGGAGGGTAGGGTCGCGATCGCCGGCATCGGCGGCTTGGGCTGCGTATCCGCGATCCAATTGGCCTCCATGGGGGTCGGCTACCTGCGCCTCGTGGATCACGATTTCGTGGAGCTATCGAACCTTCAGAGGCAGCCGCTTTACGATAGCCCTTCGCTAGGGGAGCCGAAGGTGGAGGTGGCCGAGAGGAGGCTGAAGGCCCTCAACCCCGACGTCGAGATAGAGGCCCTGCCGATGACGATATCGGAAAGCACGGCCGAGGACGTCGTGAGGGGCGTGGACGTGGTGATCGATGGGCTCGATGGGCTCCCCCCTAGGTACGCCCTCAATGGCGCGTGCAATAGGCTTGGGGTTCCCTACGTATTCGGCAGCGCGATCGAGGCCCATGGGATCGCGAGCACCGTAATCCCCGGCGAAACGGCTTGTCTGGGTTGCATCCTCGGCCCCGAGCAGGATTCGGGGGATCCCTTGCCAACCTGCGATGCCGTAGGGGTTCTGCCCTCGATATTGAGCGCCGTGGCCAGCTTCCAGGTCAGGGAAGCCCTATCAATCCTATTGGGCGAGAGGCCGAACCTCGCCGGAAGATTGCTCTTCTTGGATCTCAGCGGCCCCCTCGATTTGAGGATCTTGGATGTTGGGAGGTCCCCGAATTGCCCCCTGTGCGGCGCTGGGCGGGCGAGGCCTCGCGGGTCGAGGTTGACGAGGCTTTGCGGGGGGTCCTTCATGATCGAACCCGAGGGCCGGATCGAGCTGGATTTGGCCAACGTGGCCCGCGCCTTGGGGGACAAGTTCCGGATAAGGGTTGGTGGCAAATACGGAATAGCGCTGGAGGGCGATGGGGGCATTTCGATAAGCATCACCAAGACCGGCAGCGCCTTGATAAAGGGCGTGGAAGGCGAGGCCAATGCTCTTAAACTCTATGAGAAATTGATGGGCTTGATCCACGAAAGCGTAATGGCTACGTAGTCGACTTTCCGAAATACTTATATCGATGTTTTATTTAAAACAATGTTTCAGGGATGCATGTATGGGTGGAATAGTAGCCAAGGACGTAATGGAGTTAATAGGAAACACGCCAATGGTTCGTATAAATAAGTTAACCGGTCCGGAGGATGCGACGATATACGCCAAGCTGGAATGGTACAACGTGGGCGGGTCCGTGAAGGATAGGATGGCCCTATCCCTCATAGAATACGCGGAGGCGGCGGGGAAAATGGATAGGGATAAGGCCATAATCGAGGCGACATCCGGTAACACGGGCATAGCGCTTGCGATGATAGGCGCCGTGAAGGGCTATAAGGTGGTGATAATCATGCCCGAGAACGTCAGCATCGAAAGGAGGTGCCTCATAAGCGCCTACGGGGCGGAGCTCATCCTATCGCCGGCCGAGAAGGGGACCGCTGGGGCGATAGAGCTTAAGCGAAAGATCCTCAGGGAGGAGGGCGATCGCTACATCGATCTTGATCAATTCAAGGATCCGGCCAATATATTGGCCCATTACAAAACCACGGGCGAGGAGATATTGAGGCAAACGGGGGGGAGGCTCGACGCGATCGTGGTCGGTATCGGGACGGCTGGGACGGGCGTAGGGGTTTCGATGCGGGTCAAGAGGCACAACCCGGCCATAAGGATCGTGGGGGTGATGCCCGAGCTCGGCGTCAGCATCCAGGGATTAAGGAACCCCGCCGAGCCCCATCCGACCCAGCTTTTCAGGAGGGATTGCTTCGACGAGATCGTGGAGATCTCCCAAGAGGAGGTCCCGAGGACCTTCGAGATCGCTAGGGAGGTGGCCCGGAGGGAGGGGCTATTGATCGGGATGAGCTCCGCGGCGATCATGTACGTAGCCCTGGGGAAGGCAAAGGAGCTCGGCAAGGGAAAGACGCTGGTGGCAATATTGCCCGACTCTGGGCTGAAATATTTGAGCACCCCGCTCTTCGGCTGGCCGCGGTGTTGATCTATTTGGAAATCCCCCGCGGCGATGGGAACATTGATATATCGATTCCCGAAACGGCCCATCGGTGGGCCTTGCTGAATCGAGGGACGGGAGGGGCCCTGATCCCATTCGATCCGGATGAGTATTATAGGAGGCAGATCGCACTCAAGGAGCTCGGGCGAGAGGGGCAGGAGAGGCTGAGGCGATCGAGGGTCGCCGTCGTCGGGCTCGGTGGGCTCGGGAGCCCGGCCGCCATTTACTTGGCCTTGGCGGGCATCGGCCATTTGCGCCTCATAGATCAGGATACGGTGGAGCTCCATAACCTCCATAGGCAGATCCTCTATACGATCGATGACCTGAGGTATCCGAAGGCTGAGGTGGCCGCGAGGAGGATAAAGAGGATGAACCCGGATGTTGTGGCCGAGCCGATCCCCGAGAACTTGGGGAGGGAGAACGTGGATCGGATCCTCGAGGGCGTCGATTGCGTCGTCGATGGCTTGGATAACATGAGGACCCGTTACATAGTCAACGAGGCATGCGTTAGGAAGGGCATCCCATATGTTTACGCCGCCGTGATAGGGTTCGAGGGTTGCCTCTCGGTCTTCAGGCCCCCGAGGACCCCATGCTTGGCGTGCGTATTCCCGAACTTGGACGATAGGGCCCTCCCGAGTTGCGAAACGCGCGGGATCCTCGGCGCCACGGCCGGGATCGTTGGGGCGATGGAGGCCATGGAGGCCATAAAGGTGCTCGCGGGGATCGATTCGATCGAGGGCTCCCTCCTGATCTGTGACTTCATCGATATGTACATCTCCAAGGTCGAGATCTCCAGGGATCCCAGGTGCCCGATCTGCGGGGAGGGCGGGAGGGGAAGGGCCGTTGGCGAACCGGAGGGGCTCATTTGGTTATGCGGCCGGAACACGGTCAACGTGAACCCAAAGGAGCCGTTGGGCTTGAGCGTGGAGGAGATGCATGAGCGCTTGAGGGGGAGGTTGAGGGTCCTATTGAAGTCGCCCTTCGCGCTGGTCCTGGAGCGAGATGGCGTTGAGATCAGCCTGTTCAAGGGGGGCAGGATGCTCATCAAGAACGTGAAGGGCGAGGATGATGCCTTGGGGATCTACGAGGAGATCATGGGATACCTGAGGGGCGGGCCATGATCGCCCAATCGGCTTGGTTTGCTCCCTCACTGCGGGATTCGGCCGGCCGATTCCCCATGGGCGACGTCCGGCGATAGGCTTTTATGCATATAACGCCCAACGCCGATTCGAGGCCGGAATGGGGTTTGGCGATGGCCCGGGCGGTGATGGGTATCGTCCAAGGGATTCAGGATAAATCACCCATCAATCTCGCTCGAGATAGCCCTTGAGGAGGTCGAGGGGCTCCGGATCCACGAGGAGGTTATACCGAGCGTAGTGGAGGATCTGGCGAGGAAGATAAAGGCCGACGGCGTATTCATGCACCCGGTGATCGTCGACGAGGGTAGCCTCGTAGTCCTGGATGGGATGCATCGAGTCGCGGCCGCGAAGGAGATCGGATGCAAATTCATCCCGGTCTGCCTCGTTGATTATAACAACCCGAGCATAGCGATCGGGGCTTGGTATAGGTTGATAAACGGCCCGGTAGACATGGGGGAGGTGCCGGGGATCCTCGAGGACCTGGGGTTGATCGCAGAGGAGCTCCCCCTCGATTCGGCCCACGGGCTCGTCGAGGGCAGGGGCGCGATCGCCGCCGTATTCACCAAGGGCAAATGCTTCGCCATAAGGGGGCCGAGGGTCGGGATAAAGGAGGCCTACGATATCATCAAGAGGATCGAGCTCAAGTTCCTATCGCGGGGATGCTCGATAGGGTATGACGACGAGGGCGGGGCCATGGCGAAGGTCCGATCCGGCGAGGCGCGGGCATCGATCATGACCCCGACCATTTCGAAGAGGGAGGTCATCGAGACGGCCCTGGCCGGGAAGGTCTTCATACAGAAGTCCACGCGCCACGTTATCCCGGCCAGGCCCATGTTCGTGAACGTCCCGAACGAATTGCTCAGCGGGGAATTGAGCCTCCCCGAGGCGAACGATCGCTTGGTGAGGCTGTTGTCCTCCAAGGGGTTCAAACGCCTCCCCCCGGGCCAGGTCCTGGATCGCCGCTATATGGAGGAGCTCTACGTCTTCCTATAGGGCGAGGATCCCTAAGCCAGCAGGTCCCCCAGCATCCTCTCGGCCTCCTCCTTGCTCTTCAAGCCCTTCATCAGGATCCTGCCGGTCCTATAAACCCGCAGGGGGATGCCGCGGAAGGATATATCGAAGACGAGCCCGGAGATCGATCTATCGATCTTGCCCCTCTCCAATATCTTCCTAATGGCCTCGTCCCTTTTCCCATGCCTCAGCGTGACCACGAAATGCCTCTCCTCGCCGCAAGTTTCCTCGATGCTGGAGACGTACTCCCTTAGATCGGACATCCGCGCTAGCCCTTCCTTATCTCCTCGAGGGCCCTTATCAGCTCGTCTATCTCCTCCTTTACGTTGTATACGTAAAAGCTCGCCCTCACAGACCCCTTCAGCCCGAGCCTTTGGTGGAGCGGCTCAGCGCAATGGAAGCCGCTCCTCACCATTATGCCGAATTGGTCGAGGAGTAGCGCAAGGTCGTGCGGGTCGAACCCGTCCATGTTGAACGATATAATTCCCCCCCTCTCCGAATCCGGGCCCGGACCATAGCACCGGATCCCGTCCATTTCGCCGAGCCCCTTGAGGGCGTATTTAGTTAACTCGGCCTCGTGCCTCTCGACCCACTCCATGCCCAGCCCCCTCAGGTACCTTATCGCCTCCATGAGGCCGACCCCCCCGCTCACGTTCGGGGTCCCGGCCTCGAACTTCCACGGGAGCTCGTTGTACGTGATCTTGCAGGTGCCATCCGACTTATCGCACCTCACCTCCCTTATCATCTCGCCGCCGCCGAGGAACGGCTCCATCTCCTCCAATATCTCCCGCCTGCCGTAGAGCACGCCGATCCCCGTGGGGGCCAGCATCTTGTGCCCGGAGAATGCCAGGAAATCGATCCCGAGCCTTTTGACGTCGATGGGCATATGGGGCACGGATTGGGCCCCGTCCACGAGGACCATGGCCCCATTATCGCGGGCTATCTTGGAGATCCTCGCCAGATCGTTCTTGGCGCCGGTAACGTTCGAGACGTGCGTTACGCAAACGATCTTCGTCCTCCTCGTCACGAGGCCCTCGAGGTCCTCGTAATCCAATCCTCCCTCATCGTTCACATCGGCGTATTTGACCTTGAACCCCCTGACCTTGGAGAGGTTCTCCCAAGGGACTATGTTGCTATGATGCTCCATCAGCGTGACCACGACCTCATCCCCTGGGCCGAGGCCTTTGCACCCAAGGGAATAGGCCACCAGGTTTATCGCCTCCGTGGCGTTCTTGGTGAAGATTATCTCCTCGATCCCCTCGGCCCCTATGAACTCGGCGACTTCCTCATGGGCCCTCTCGTATAGCTCCGACGCCTCCTGCGAAAGCGTGTGGACCCCCCTGTGGACGTTCGCGTTGCTCTCCTCGTAGAACCTCCTTATGGCCTCGATGACCTGTATCGGCTTTTGGGACGTCGCAGCGTTATCCAGGTATATCAGGGGCTTGCCCTCGATCCTCCTCCTCAATATGGGGAAATCCTCCCTGACCCTATATGGATCAAACATCGGCTCCGCCTCCCCCAACCCTCTTGGAGAGGACCTCCGCCAGCTCCTCCTCCTCGAGGGCCTGCTTCTCCTCGAAAGTCAGCCGCTCCGGCATCCAGCTCGGGGCGGCGCCCTTGCGCTTGTAATATAGCCTTATGGCCCGCCTGAGGGCCCCAACGGCCAAGATGCCGCAATGGAATTTTATCGATGGCAATCCCCCGACCTCCTCGGCTATCCTCTTCCAGGATATCCCCCAAGCCTCCTCCAGGCTCTTCCCCTTTATCATCTCCGTCAATATGCTCGAGGTGGCTATGTTGGCGGCGCAGCCGTAGCTCTCGAAGGTGGCCCTCTCTATGACGTCCTCATCATTGATCTTCAAGTAGAAGGTGATCATATCCCCGCAGGCTGGATTCCCGGCGACCGCATGAACGGTCGCGTCATCCATCCTGCCCAGGTTCTTCGGGTTCCTGAACAGCTCCAGGACCTTCTTGCTATAGGGCAGCGGCATCCTGGACGTCCTCAGCCACCCCCCATCGAGCCGTAAATGGCCCTGAGCCTTTCCACGGCCCTCGGGATCGCCTCCAATACATAATCCACGTCCTCGTCCGTGTGATCCCTCGTGACCTTCATCAATATGCTCCCATGGGCTTCCTCGAACCTCCTACCTATGGCCGTTAGGACGTGGCTCGGTTGGAGCATCCGCCTCGTGCAAGCGCTCCCGCTCGAGACGTATACCCCCATGAGGCTGAGCTCTATCGTAAGCGCCTCCCCCTCGCATCTGAGGAAGCTTATATTGACGTTGTCCGGGGCCCTTTTATCCCCCCTCGGGCCATTGAGCCTGGAATACTCAACGCCCCCGAGGATCCCGTCTATCAGCCTATCCCTGAGCCGCCTCATGTGGGAGACGTTCGCCTCGAAGCCATCGAACGCCCTCTCGGAGGCGGCGGCGAAGCCCACTATGAGCGGCGTATTCTCCACGCCGGGCCAAAGCCTTTGCGTCCCTATCTGCCCCTCCAGGATCCTCTCCACCTCGACCCCCTCCCTCACGTAGAGGGCCCCCGCCCCCCTGGGCCCGGAGATCTTATAGCTGCTCAACGTCGCCATATCCACCCCCAATTCGCCCACGTCGAACGGGATCCTCCCATATGCGTCCGATGCATCCGTATGGAAGATCGCCCCGGGGCTCCCATCCCTAACTATCTCGACGGCCTCCCTTATGGGCTCTATGGTGCCTATCTCATTGCTGACGGCCGTTAGGCTGACGAGGGCCGTCTCCCCGTCGACTTCCCCCTTCAATCGCTCCAGATCTATGAAGCCCTCCCCATCGACTGGGATCTTGACCACCCTGAAGCCGCGCTTCTCGAGGATTTCGCAAACGTTCGCCACGCTCAGGGGCTCTATCTCGGATATGATTATCTTGCCGCCCGCCCTCCTCGAGAGGCTCCCGATCAAGGCCAAGTTATTGGCCTCGGTCTCCCCGGGCGTGAACGTTATCTCCTCGGCGCTCGCGCCTATGGAGCGCGCTATCCCCTCGGCCGCCCTCATTATGGCCTCATATGCCTCCCAGCCGGGCTTATGGGTTATCGTCGGGTTCCCATAGGAGGATTTATTGAAATAGGGCAACATGGCCCGGACTATCTCGTCCGGGACCCTGCTTGAGTTTTCCGAATCGAGGTAGACTTCCCGCTCTATGCCGGCATGGGCCTTTATGAGTTCCTCGACATCGGCCCTCAATGGCCATCGGGATCAAGATCGCCGCCGCTCCCTATTATGCTTATCGATGTTCTAATAACCCCGTTACCATATCCTAGCTTGGCATCGGCCAATTGGCCCGGGTTCCAATGGGGATATTAGGAGGCTGGGAACGGGAGGTTTTATAGGATCGGATCCAACAATTGTCCCGGGCGCTTGGGGTTGAAGAAAAGGGTATTGTTCATATGCACCCACAACTCCGCCAGGTCGCAGATGGCGGAGGGGTTCCTGAGGGCCCTCTACGGCGATAGATATGAGGCCTATAGCGGGGGCACGGAGCCCTCGGGAATCAATCCCTATGCGATCAAGGTCATGGCCGAGGCGGGGGTGGATATATCCGGCCAAAGGTCGAAGGGCTTGGAGGAGTTCAAGGGCATGAGGTTCGATTACGTGGTCACCGTTTGCGATCGCGCGAGGGAGGCCTGCCCCTTCTTCCCAGGCGGGGGCAAGTTGCTCCATAGGGGATTCGAGGACCCCTCCAAATTCGAAGGGACTGAGGAGGAGATCCTATCCGGGTTCAGGAGGGTCAGGGACGAGATCAGGAAGTGGATCGAGGAGACCTTCGGCAAGTGATCCCCCGATGATCCGAGCCCAATAGCCGCCCCAAAGCGCCATTTGAATTCCAAATCCTTATTAGATCGTTATTTAATTAACGGCCCATTGGAGTGGAACGCGCTTGAACGTGATCGAAGCCATAAGGGAGAGGAGGGCCTATAGGTCCCTGGATCCGATCGAGGCTACGGAGGAGCTGATTAGGGATTTGGCCGAGGCCGCGCGGCTCGCCCCATCCTGCTTCAACAATCAGCCCTGGAGGTTCGTCTTCGTTAGGGATCCAAAGGCCCTCGAGGAGGTCCGAAGCGCCCTATCCAAGGGCAACGAATGGGCGAGGTCCGCGTCGATGATAATAGCCGTAGCGAGCAAGAGGGATTACGATTGCGTGATCAGGGGCAGGGAGTATTTCCTATTCGATACGGGGATGGCGACGGCGTTCCTCATCCTCAGGGCCACGGAGCTCGGGCTGGTCGCCCATCCCATAGCCGGATACGATGAGGAGGCTGTCAAGGGGGCGCTGGGGATCCCCGCCGATATGACCGTCATAACCCTAGTGATCGTTGGGAGGCGATCCGAATCCCTGAGCCCCCTCCTCTCGGAGAAGCAGGCCGAGGCGGAGAGGAAGAGGCCGGAGAGGCTGCCGCTCGAGGCCTTTTCCTTCCGGGATCGCTTCCCCGCTACAGGGCGGGAATGATCCGGCCGAAAGAATCGCCCAAGGCCCCGATCAAAAGTTTATATAAAACGATGATATAATCCTTGGAAGGGGGTCATATGGGCCATCATCGAGACCACCATGCCCATCACGCCCATCACGTGGCGGAGTTCAAAAGGAGGCTTTGGATCTCGACAGCGCTCACTGTGCCCATCCTCCTCCTTTCCGAGATGATCCAAGGATGGTTGGGCTTGGAGCTGAGGATCCCGCTCCAAAGGGAGGCGCTTTTGCTGCTCTCATCCATCGTCTATCTCTACGGCGGCTCCCCGTTCATGAGGGGGGCGCTGGAGGAGCTCAAGGCGGGGAGGCCCGGCATGATGGCCCTCATAGGCACGGCGATCTCGGTGGCCTTCTTCTACTCGGCCGGGGCGGTTCTATTCGCGCTCGGGAAGGACTTCTTCTGGGAGCTCGCCACCCTCATAGACGTGATGCTCCTCGGACATTGGGTCGAGGCGAAGAGCGTCCTGGGGGCCTCGAGGGCCCTGGAGGAGCTCGTCGAGCTCATGCCCACGACGGCCCATTTGGTCAAGGGCGGAGAGATCGAGGATGTCCCGGCCTCAAGCTTGAGGGTGGGCGATGTGGTCCTGGTCCGACCGGGCGAGAAGGTGCCATCTGATGGCGTAGTCATCGAGGGGGAATCGTCCGTCATAGAGGCCCTCCTGACCGGCGAATCGAAGCCGGTTAAGAAGGGAGTTGGGGACGGCGTAATAGGCGGCTCGATCAACGCCGAGGGGGCCCTGAAGGTCAGGGTCGAGAGGACCGGGGAGGAGACGTACATAGCCCAGGTCCTAAGGCTCGTTAAACAGGCGCAGGAGAGCAGGTCGAGGACCCAGGATTTGGCGGATAGGGCCGCGGCCCTGCTGTTCTACGTGGCCCTCGCTGCCGGGGCCGCGACTTACGCCGCTTGGGCGGCCAGCGATTCGGCGATCGCCTTGGAAAGGGCCGTTACGGTCCTCGTCATAGCCTGCCCCCACGCCCTGGGCCTGGCCATACCGCTCGTCGTCGCCCTATCCACATCGATAATGGCGAAGGGCGGGATATTGATAAGGGATAGGGGGGCATTCGAGAGGACCAAGGACGTGGACCTGGTCGTATTCGATAAAACCGGCACTTTAACCGAGGGCAGCCTCAGCGTTAGCGATGTGGTCTCCTTCTCCTCGGAGGAGGAGCTCCTCGGCCTCGCGGCCGGGCTCGAGATGAGCTCGGAGCACGTCATAGCCAAGGCCATAGTGGATTACGCGGGGCGGAGGGGGGTGAGGGCGCATCCCGCCGAGGCATTCGAATCCCTGCCCGGGAGGGGGGCCCGCGGGAGGGTCGGGGGGAGGGAGGTATTCGTCGGCGGCCGGAACCTCCTCGACGAGATCGGGATCGCGATCGAGGACCCAAGGGTGATTGAGCTCCAAGAACAGGGCAAGACGGTCGTTTTCGTGGTGGCCGATGGGAGGCCCCTCGGGGCCATAGCCCTCTCCGATAGGATAAGGGAGGAATCCCGGGCCGCCGTGGAGGAGCTGAAGCGTATGGGCATAGGGGTCTATATGCTCACCGGGGATTCGGAGGAGGTAGCGCGCTGGGTGGCCCGGGAGCTGGGGATAGGGGATTACCTCGCCCAGGCCCTTCCGCATCAGAAGGTCGAGAAGGTGAGGGCGCTCAGGGAGGGGGGCCATAGGGTCGCTATGGTTGGCGATGGCGTGAACGATGCGCCGGCCCTGGCCGCGGCCGACGTGGGCATGGCCATAGGGGCTGGGACCGATGTGGCCATCGAGAGCGCCGATATAATCCTCGTGAGGAATGACCCGAGGGATGTGCCAAAGGCCATAAGGATATCGCGAAAGGCGTATTCCAAGATGGTCCAAAACCTTCTATGGGCATCCGGATATAACGCCATCGCAATACCGCTCGCGGCGGGCGCCCTATCGGGCCTTGGTATAGCCTTGAGCCCAGCGGTGGGCGCCATCATAATGTCCCTCAGCACCGTCATAGTCGCCCTCAATAGCCAAACCCTCAGGAAGTACGAGCCGAAGTGGCCATGGGTTGCGGAGAGGGAGCACCTAACGATCGATCCCGTTTGCGGGATGAGGGTCGATCCCGAGGCGGCCCAAGGGAGGGCCGAGGTTGGGAAATACGTAGTCTACTTCTGCTCGAGGGGCTGCGAGGAGGAGTTCAAGAGGGATCCGAAGGGGTATTTGGCGAAGGCGCTGGAGGCCCGGGCCAAGGCCGAGCCAGAGCACCCCCATCACCATCATTGATTTATTTCCAATATCGACCATGGCCCTGAAGATCAAGAGGGTGGACTTGGAGGGGATCATTCGCCATGCGAGGGAGAGCCATCCGATCGAGGCATGCGGGATACTCCTCGGGAGGGTGGTTGGAGGGGATAGGATCGTCCATGAGGTCCGCCCCGCTAAGAACGCGGCCAAATCCCCCTTCGAATATCGGATCGATCCCGAGGAGTTGCTCGAGATCCTGATCGATGCCGAGCGGAGGGGCCTGGATATAATCGGGTCATACCACAGCCATCCCCTCTCCGAGCCCTTCTGGTCCCAACTCGATGAGGATATGGGCGAGCTCTGGGTGGGGTATTCCTTTTTGATAGTATCGCCGAGCGGCGGCTTCCGCTCATATATCAAAGAGGGGAGGGGGGCGAGGGAGGAGGATATCGAGATACTGTGATTCGGGTTTTTCGCGATTCGAAAAACTTATTAAATGGGTCGCGAAATCAATAACGTCGTTTAATAATGAGGGGTTAATATGGGCGGATTTTCCGATGAGGAAAGGAAGAGGCTCCTCAAGGAGGCCATCAGGCAGCTGCACGCCGGCGCTCCGCCTAGTGAGGTCAAGGAGAGGTTCAAGCTAGCGCTGGAGGGGGTGGGCCCCCTCGATATCGCTAGGATCGAGCAGGAGCTCATAGGGGAGGGGATCTCGAGGGAGGAGATCCAGCGGCTATGCGATGTGCATTTGGAGATATTCAAGGAGCAGCTGGAGGGAAAAGCGGAGGCCGCCCCCGGGAGCCCAGTGGGGATCCTCCGCGAGGAGCATGAGGCGCTGCGAAGGATCTCCGAAAGGCTCTCAGAATTGGTTGGCGATATTCAAAGGGCCGAGGATCTGGGCTCCGCCAAGGATGCGATCGAACATTTGAGGGGGGTCGCCGCGGACCTCTCGGATGCGGAGAAGCACTACCTGAGGGAGGAGAACGTGCTCTTCCCGATCCTGGAGAGGCACGGCATCACGGAACCACCGGCCATAATGTGGATGGAGCACAACCAACTCAGGGAGAGGAAGAAACAGCTCAAGGGCTTGGTCGAAAACCCGGGGGGGATGGGGTTCGCGGAGTTCAAGGAGCGGCTCGGCGAATTGGCCGCCTCCTTGAGGGACCTCCTCTCGAGCCACATCTTCAAGGAGGACAACATATTGTTCCCCGCGGCATTGCGCGTCGTCACGGATCGGGAATGGATGGATGCGAGGAGGGAGTTCGACGAAATAGGATATTGTTGCTTCACGCCGGGGCATTTGATAAAGGGGGCCGCCGAGGCGGCCGAGAAGCCAAGGGCAGAGGAAAGGCCAATGGTCGAGGGGGTCCTTGAGTTCGAAACCGGATCCCTGTCGAAGGAGGAGGTCGAGGCCATCCTGAATACACTTCCCGTGGACATAACCTTCGTGGATAAGGACGATTCGGTGAAGTATTTCAACAAGGCCGAGGGGCGGGTATTCGTAAGGACGAAGGCCGTCATCGGAAGGAAGGTCCAGCTTTGCCATCCGCAGAAAAGCATCCACGTGGTGAATAAAATCCTAGATGCCTTCAAGAGGGGCGAAAGGGACGTCGCGGAATTTTGGATCCAAAAGGAGGGCCGGCTGATCCATATAAGGTATTTCGCCGTGAGGGATGGGGGCGGAAAATATTTGGGGACCATGGAGGTAACTCAGGATATAACGGATTTGAAGAAGATCGAGAACGAGAAGAGGCTCCTGGACTGGGAGGGCTGAGGACTTGCTCCCATCGTTCGGCTGGGGGTAGGCGCGGGTCCGGGGATCGCCACCCGACGGGCGGAGCTTAGATGGCCCCCTTCGGCAATGGGACCGTCAGCGAGCCATGCGGCAGGAGGGCGGCCGCCCGCTTGGATTCCGGGGGCACCGCCCCCAAGGCCTCCTCGACGGATCTAAAGAATTCGTATCCGGCGGCCTCCAGCGTATCGACGACCTCCTTGGGCGCCGAGGGCGATGCCACGATCAGGTTCAGCCTTTCCCGATCCATCGCCAGCCTATTCGGGCCCTGCGATGTCTCCGTGAGCGTCCCCTCCCTAGCCCTGCGCCTGAGGTCCTCGAAGACCCGCTTCGGCTCCCAGCCCGCGTACCTCGTCATCTCCTCCCTGAGGCTCGGGTTCCCGATGCCATCGGTCAGGGCGGCCACGAGCAAAACGGTTGGCTTCGCGCCCCCGCCCCGATCGGCGATGTTCGACGCGTACCACGCCGCCTTGAGGGCCTGCATGAGGTTCCTGCCGGCGGGCCAATCGGCCACCGAGATGACGAGCTTAGCCGGCCTCGCCTCGACGGCGTAGATCGCCCTAGCGAATCCCTCGGCTAGGTAGCGATGCGCCTCCAGGGGCGGGCCATATGCCGCGGCCGCTGGCGATCCATCTGGGTTGAGGACGAAATCCAGGACCCTGTATTCGCGACCGCCCCTCGCCAAAAGCCCCGCCGCCTCCTCCATGTCCTCCCTCACGGGGTTCCCATCCAATATCAATTCCCTCGCCCTGGCATCGCCTATGGCGAGGGCGTGATTCGAGATGATGCTCCCAAGGCTGGAGCAGCCCGGCAATATGGCCTTCGCCCCGCCGCCGTATCCGGCGAAGAAATGCGGTTGAACGTTCCCGGTCGATATTATCAAATCCCTATCCAAGAGCTCCTCGTGGACCTCCACCTCGGTACCCCTGGAGGTCCTGCCGATCGGCGCATATCTGCTGCCCTTTTCATTGGTCGATGAAAGGAAGATCGATCCCTTATACCTCTCGTATACATAGTCCCCCAGGGCCCTCCTATAATGCCCCCCATCCGGCGGGTGATGCGATCCATTCGCGCAGATCAGCTTTATGTCATCGCACCGCTTCTCCAGCTCGAGGATCAATTCCCTCATGAACGGGGATGGGTGCCTCGTATGATCGGGGAAGATGACCGCCGCCCCATCCGCCTCGCCCAGGGGGACGCCGTCCAAGGGGCGCCTCAGGGCCCCTTCGAATAGGGCCCCCGGATCCATCGGCGGCAGCCCCCTAGGCTCTATTATTTGGAGATTGGGCAAATCCCGCTTGGGGATCTCCGCGCTGGCTCCGCGGCCCAAGGAGATCTCGATCGCGCCCTCATCCCCGCCCATTTCGCCCGTCCCCCCTCGGCCGTGGATATTAAAGCTTAGGGCGGGCTCATCTCCCCAGCTCCGTCCTTATTCTTATCGTCCGCATTAGGTCGCTCCTGGTGATTATCCCCTTGAGCTCCCCGTCCTCGATCACCGGGAGCCTCCCCACGCCGTGGGCTGACATCTTGACCATGGCCTCGATTATGGGCTCATCCGGCGATGCGGATATTATCTCGCTCCTCGGCTTCATTATATCGCCCGCCCTCACCCTATGCCAATCCTCCCTGGGGACCCTCTTGACATCCGAAACCGTCACGAGGCCCAGGAACTCCCCATCCCTCATGACCGGGAAGCCGCCGTGCTTGTATTTCATGAAATATTCCACTATCTCCCCGACCGGGACGTCGGGCCCGATCGCGTCTATCTTGGTCGTCATAACGTCCCCCACCCTCAGCTCGGCCAAGGCGTTGCTTATGATCGTTTGCCTCAGGCTGCTCTCGGCCCCGCTCTTGAGGAACCATCCTATGACCACGAGCCATATGCCGTTTAGGAGCGACGTTGTGAACATGAGGATGAAGCCCAGGAACATGAAGAGGTAAGCGAAAGCGCTCCCGATCTGGGTGGCGATCCCCGTCGCTTCCAATAGGTTCCCCCTCCACCTCCAAAGCGCGGCCCTCAGCATCCTCCCCCCATCCATCGGGAACGCGGGCAGCAGGTTGAAGGCGCCGAGGAGGACGTTTATCAAAAAGCCGTAATCTAGCGGGGCCAGGATTAGGGCGCCGGCCCCCAGGGAGGACGCGATGAGCCAAGCCGCCTTGAATAGGATCGCCAAGCCGAAGCTGGAAAGGGGCCCCGCCGCGGCCATCTCGAGCTCCATCCCGGGATCGCCGGGCTCCTCCAATATCCTAGCCACGCCGCCGAATAGGAACAGGGTTATATCCGGGACCGCCATTCCCCTCCTCTTCGCCACATAGGAATGGAATAGCTCGTGGAAGAGGACCGAGAGGAGCAGCAATACGGAGGAGGCGATCCCGACGGTCCAATAGACCCAGGGCGGTTGCGCGGGGTAATGGCTGGGCATGTAAAAGGCCGAGAGGGAGTATACGATTAGGGCGAAGGCTATGAACCATGTGAAGTGCAGGTATATATTGACGCCGATGATCTTGCCGATCCTGAACGACGAGATCGCCCACCGCCCTCCGCTATCGCCCTTATATTAAAAAAGCTAACGCCCCCATCCGGGGGCCGCGCAGGGGTTGAGGGCCCGGCGGCATAGGTCCCCCCTCATCGGAGGTAGGAGTTGAAATCCCCCACGTCGACCTCATCGATCGATAGGACGTTCCGGATGAAATTGAAGAGCCTCCGCCTTATATCGGCGGATATCGTTGGATACCAAATCGGGCTGGCGACCACGAGGGCCCTCCAAGCGTAGAAGGGCTGTATGACCCTGAGGAGCTCCTCATCCCCCGTCAGGTCCAAATATCCCCTCATGAACCGCTCGTGGAGCTCCATGAAGGCCCCCTCCAGGCGTCCGTGGGCCTGGAGCGAGAAGAACAGGTAGTTTATGTCCATGGCGGCCACGTCATCGGCGGCCTCGCCCCACTCCCCCCGGCTCCGATCGAGGACCGAGAAATCGGCCCCCTCCCGGAAGAGCACGTTCCAGGGGTGGAAATCGCCGTGGACTTGGCAAAGCCTATGGGCCTTCCCCTTCAGCTTCCACCTCCATCCCACGCACATGCGCTCTATCTCCTCGAGCTCCCTCGCGCTCGCGAATCCCGAATCGGCGGGATAGCTATCCAGCAGGCCCATTATGCATTCCCCGTGCCCCACGAGCTCCCTTATCCGCCTCGCGTAAAGGCCCGGCGAATCCTCCTTCACCGAGTGGATCTCCGCCAAGTAGCCCGATAGGGCATCGCACCTGGTTAGGTCCAATGGCCCGAGCGCCCCCCCGTCCCTTATCCTCTCCAAATCCCTGTAATACTCGGAGCCCTCGACCCTCTCGACGAGGAGGAAGGGCTCCTCGATATCCCCGATCGACCTCATCGCCCCGCCCCTCGCGAAGTAGCCCAGGTCTATGGCCCTGGCGTGCCTCGGGAGCTTGTTGTAGGTGGAATGGGCCAATGAGAGGCATTGGAGCCGATCCGCCAAATGCTCGTGGCCGAATCCCTCGGCGCGCATGGTCTCCAAGACCGCGCTCCTCCTCTCCCCTCGAACCGAGAACTCTATGAGATAGGGCGTCCCGTATCCGAAGCCCTTCAGCTCCTCGGGCTCGATCCCGCCCCCGGCCCTCCCCAGCTCCCTCACGGATATTATCGAAACCCCGGCCCCGTGGATCGAGGCCAAGTACCTCTCCAATTCCTCAAGGCTCAACGGCATCGCGATTCACCCGCCCCTCCACGGCCAGCCCAAACCTCCCGACCATGGCATCGAGGATCGCCCTGGCGCAGGCCTCGGGATCCATCTTATCCGATTCCACTATCACGTCCGGATCCTCTGGCTCCTCGTAATCCGCTTGGAGGCCCGGGACGTTGGCGGCCGAGCCCTCGATGCCCATCCTATAGATCCCCTTCGCGTCCCTCTTCATGCAAACCCCCAGCGGGCATTTCACGTAGACCTCCATAAATCTACCAATCTCCCGCCTCGCCCGATCCCTGTAGGCCCTTTTGTTGGCGGTAGCATCGAAGATCACGTTGACGCCGTTCTCGACCAGCAACTTCCCGATGTAGGCCATTATGCCATAGAAGAGGTCCCTCTCCTCTTGGCTGTAGGTCGGGTTCGGCGTGATCACGCGCCTGAGCTCATCCGACTCCAGGATCTGGCAGCGGATCCCGTTCGCCGCCAGCATCTCGGCCAGGGCCCTCGCTATCGTGGACTTGCCGCTCGAGGGGAGGCCAGTTATCCAGATGGCCCAACCCGCCATGATCGCCCGCCCAGCCAGATGTGGAATGCCCCTCGGGAATTTTAAATATGATCCGGCTGGACCCCCGATATATTCGGGAATCCAATTGGATGATGGGCGCGATAGGATCGATCCCGTTGGGCTATAATTTCCTTATATACCTCTCGACCTCCCAAGGGCTCACCTGCATCCGATATAGGTCCCATTCCTTGCGCTTCTCGTCCAAGAAGTTCCTGAAGAGCGCCTCGCCGAGCGCCTCCTTGACGAGCGACCCCCTTTCCATCTCCACCAGGGCCTCCCCGAGCGACTCCGGCAGGGTATCTATGCCCCTCCGCTTGCGCTCCTCGTGGCCCATTTGATAGAGGTTCGCATCCGTCGGCTCGGGCGGCTCTATCCGCTTCCTTATCCCCTCCAGCCCGGCGATGCAGAGGACCGCGAATTGGAGATACGGATTCCCGGCCGGATCGGGGCTCCTTATCTCGACCCTAGCCGCATCCGGCCTCCCCCTGAAATCGGGGACCCTTATCAATGGCGAGCGATTCCTATACCCCCACGCCAGGTAAACCGGCGCCTCGTAGCCCGGGACCAGCCTCTTGTAGGAATTGGGCCAGGAGGAGAGGACTGCGCTGATCTCCCTCCCGTATCGGATCTGCCCCCCTATGAAATAGAGGGCCTCCTTGGATAGGAACCCCCTATCCGGGTCGTTTTCGAAGAACGCGTTCCTCCCATCCAATGTCCAAAGGCTTTGGTGGACGTGCATCCCCGAGCCGTTCACCCCATAGAACGGCTTGGGCATGAAGGTGGCTATGAAGCCGTTCCTGGTGGCGACGGATTTTATCAACATCTTCACCGTGACCGTATTATCGGCCGTCCTGAGGGCCTCGTCGTATTTGAAATCGATCTCGTGCTGCCCCCGGGCGACCTCGTGATGGCTCAGCTCGACCTCTATCCCGAAGCCCTGCGCCAGGTTCGCGACCTCCTTCCTCAAATCCTCGGTCAAATCGCCGGGGTGGAGGTCGAAATATCCGGCCATATCTATCGGCGTCGGGGGGACCCCATCCACGTCCCTCAGCAGGAAGAACTCCATCTCCGGGGCGCATTTGTATACATAGCCCGCCTCGCGGCATTTCTCAAGGGCCCTTTGCAGGGCATATCTCGGATCGCATTCGAACCTGCTCCCATCGGGCGAGTAGATATCGCATATGAGCCGGCATTCATCGGGCTTCCACGGGATCCTGGCGTAAGTCCTCGGATCCGGCAGGAGGACCAGATCCGATTCCTCGATCGGCCTATAGCCGGTGACCGAGGACCCATCGAACGTTTGCCCGCTGTGGAAGATCCTCTCGAGGTTCCGCGCGTTCACCGATAGGCTCTTCAATATGCCGTTTATATCGACGAATTGGAGCCTAGCGAACCTTATGCCCGCCTCCCTCACGTCCCTGAGGACCTCCTCAGCGGCCTCCTCCCTCTTCAACATTTTTGCTCATTGTGCCAGCAATTCGGATAGTATATAAGGTTTTTCAAAAATATGATGAACAAAACCCGCTGAATTTTTGTTGAAATTGAACATTTGTTAAGACGAATTGCCAGCCCATCCGAGGCGGCTCCCTCAGTCCCCGATGTCGGCCATGGCCTCCCTAGCCTCCCTCGCGATGGATTTCAGCTTTTCGATAATCGGGCCCGGGAACGCTGCGACCTTGTCCGAGTAAACGTTCAGCACCCCTGTCACCTTCTCCCGGATCTCGATCGGGATCGCCGCGGATGAGCGATAGCCCCTCCTTAGGGCCTCGTCCCGCCAAGGATCCATGCGCGGATCGGCGCCGATATCGTCAACGACGACCACCTCCTTGGTCCTTGCCGCGGTCCCGGTCGGCCCGCGCGAGCGCCTCGGGTCATCCAAATGGATGCCTATGGCCGTGAGGTAGCCATCCTCCGCGCCTGCGCTGGATATAGGCACGACTTCTTCAAAGTCCTCATAGGCCAAACCAAACCAAGCCATTCTATACCCGAGCGCCACAGCTTTCCGGCAAGCCTCCATCCAAATTTTTTGAACGCCCGGGCCGAGATCGATGGCTATGGACGCAATGCCCCCTCCCGTGATCACGAGCGGGTGCCACCTCGTTTCATGATATACCCCTTTGAAGTCCCTATATCTAATCCAGCGCCTCACCTCCCCGGAGCCCGATTCCTCGATGCGCAACTCAATAACTCCATCGAAGAGCGATTGGATGTGGGCCAGCAAGGCGGCTTCATGGGCCTCCGGGGTCACCGTAAGCAATGCGCGATCGCTCATCCACCTCATCCGTGCGGCCAAGCCCTCCACGAAGGCCTTTCCAATGCGATCCCCGAATCTGGCCAAGAAGGGATCGAGCGAATCCACGCACGCTACCGGCCCCTCGAGCCCCTCCAGGGCCTTGGAGATGGATATCATGAATTCGGCAGGATTCCCCAGATCCTTGACGTACCATGTCGAGGCGGGAGGGCGTCCGGATAGGGCGCTGTAGCAGTCCACGATCCTCAGCCCCTCCAGGCGATCCGCGGTGACCCCCAGCCTCCCCAAGTCTGCTGCGACCGCGTCTGGCGAGCCCCAAGTTATCGCGGAAACGGCATGCCGCCCGGCCCGAAGACTTCTAGCGAGGAACGTTTGGGCAAAGCGCGTCTTCCCAGATCCTGGGGGCCCATTAGCAGGTAAACGCCCCTTGGGACAGGGCCATGTATGAACGCCCTCGCCCCCGGGAATTCATTGGACATCGTTCGGGGAAGGGAGGAGCTTCATGAGGGTCCTTATTAACGTTATTTATATCAATATTCTCTCTCAACCGAGCGCCGCTCGCGCGGGCCTTCTAAGGCGGCCCTCGGCGAGCAGATCGCTTTTATCTTGCGGCCCGGGTAGGCTTAGAGCCGGATGCCCGATGGAGCTGGCGCAGATCGCCTTCAATATCGCGGGCGGCCTCGCGCTATTCCTATACGGCATGGTCCTGATGAGCGGGGGCCTCCAAAGGGCCGCGGGCGAAAGGACCAAGAGGATCCTCGAGAGGATAACCGATAGGCCGATAAAGGGGGTCCTGACTGGCGCATTGATAACGGGCATCATACAAAGCAGCAGCGTGACGACCGTGCTGCTCGTGGGCATGGTGAACGCGGGGCTTATGAGCTTGAGGCAGGCGGTCGGGGTAGTATTCGGGGCCAATATAGGGACCACAGTGACGGCGCAAATAGTCGCCCTCCGAATCGGGCTATACGCCCTCCCGATCGTGGCCTTGGGCCTATTGATAAGCTTCGCACCCGGGGAGCCATTTCGAAAATACTTAGGCCAGGCCCTGCTTGGCCTCGGCTTCATCTTCCTGGGGATGACGTTCATGGGCTCCGGGGCCAAGCCCCTCCAAAGCCTCTCCTCCTTCATGGGCCTCGTGAGGCTCTTCGGGGATGAGCCCCTATGGGGCATCGCCTCCGGCGCGATATTCACGGCCGCGATCCAATCCAGCAGCGCGACCGTGGCCTTGGTGATCGCCATGGCCATGGAGGGGGCCATCGATTTGCGCGCGGCCGTCCCGTTCGTGTTGGGGGCCAACATAGGGACCTGCGCCACCGCCCTCATCGCCTCCATCGGGACCTCGAAGGATGCCAAGAGGGTGGCCGCGATACACCTTATGTTCAACCTCATCGGAACGGCGATCGTTCTCCCCTTTTTGGGGCATTTCATAGGGCTCGCGGCCCTTACGGCCCGGGATCTGCCGAGGCAGATCGCGAACGCCCATACGCTCTTCAACGTCCTGACGACGGCTTGCCTCCTGCCCTTCGCCGATCGGCTCATATCAATCTCGAGGATCGCGATCCCCGGGGAGGACTATGGTGTTGAGAGGGTGGGGTACCTCGATAGGAAGATGTTCAAGGTGCCATCCATAGCCCTGGAGCAGGCCAGCAGGGAGGTGGGCCGCATGGCGAGGATCACGTTCGAGATGTTCTCACACTCCAGGGAGATCCTGTTCAATGGCAAGGGGGACCTTTTCAAGATCGTCGAGAAGAAGGAGGCGTTGCTGGATGAGGCGCACCACGCATTGGATCGCTATTTGACGGAGCTCTCCGAGGGCGCGATGAGCAAGGAGGAATCGGCGAAGCTCTCCGGCCTATTGCATACGATCACGGATATAGAGAGGATAGGGGATCATATAAACAACATATCGGAGATCGGCGTGGCCAAGATAAGGGAGGGGTTGGCGTTCTCGCCGCTCGCGATGGAGGAGCTCGCGCATATGTTCGACGAGGTCGAGAGGATGTATGTCGAGGCCATGGACGCGTTCCTCAAGGGGGATAAGGCGCGCGCCATGGAGATAACCCGGATCGGCCCGAGGATAGACGCCATGAAGGAGGAGTACATGGAGAACCATTTGGATAGGTTGAGGAGGAACATCTGCTCCCCGAAGGCCGGCGTTTTATTCGTCGACATCCTTAGGAACCTTGAAAGGATCGCGGATCACTCGGACAACATAGCCCATGCTACGATATTCGGCTTTTGAGGATCGCGCCGGATGCGCTGGCGAGCCCCATTGGCTCAGTTAGCTTGGGGCCTCGCCCCATCCGAGCCTTTTACCTTCGGAGATGGTAGCCCGGGGGAGATTCGAACTCCCGTCGGCGGGTTTCCCCGGCGAGCGCTCCCGCCGCCACCAAAGCCCGCAACTCAAGGGGCTCGCTGAGCCCTTGCTTGTCCGCTACACTCGGCGCGGGCTCTCGAATGCCCGCTCCACCGGGCTGCGATCCCCGGGCCGGTTCGGATCTTTTGGCAGGCCCCAATTAAACCTTATCCGAGGGGCCCAAGGGGGGCCCCTTTTTATTGCGCCGCCCGGGCTGGGGGATCGTGAGGGGAGATGCGCCTGGATGCGGAAGAGGTGAGGGATCACGAGCTCTTTGAGGGGATCACGGCCAAAGAATTGGTCGAGCAGATGAAGTCCGCTTGGGGCTTCACGGCCGGGAAGCTGGCCCTCGGGGTCGAGATATTGGAGGAGATGCTCCGCGATCGGGATTGCGTTCGCCTCCTCTCCTTCCCGGCTTGCATAGTGGCTACGGGGACGCGCGGGGTCCTGAGGGACCTCCTGAGGAGGCGCCTCTTCGACGCAGTTATAACGACCTGCGGAACCCTCGACCACGACATCGCTAGGAGCTGGGGGCCCTATTATAGGGGGTCGTTCGATATGGACGACGAGGCCCTCTACGATAGGGGGATCAATCGCCTCGGGAACGTCCTCATCCCACACGAGGGGTACGGGGCACTGATAGAGAAGAAGATGCGCGAGCTGCTCGAGGGCCTTTGGGGGGAGGGCATCAGGTCCCTATCGACCCGCGAGCTTTGTTGGGAAATAGGCCGAAGAATCTGCTCCAGGGATTCCCTGCTGTATTGGGCGGCGGAGAACCGGATCCCCGTCTTCGTCCCCGGCATAACTGATGGGGCAGTCGGCCACCAGCTGTGGATCTTCTCCCAAACCCATCCCCTGGCCATCGATCTATGGAAGGATGAGCGGGAGATCAGCGATCTGATCTTCTCCAAGCGCAGGGCCGGGGCCCTGATAATAGGCGGGGGGATATCGAAGCACCATGCGATCTGGTGGAGCCAATTCAGGGGGGGCTTGGATTACGCGGTTTACATAACGAGCGCGGTCGAATGGGATGGGAGCCTCTCCGGGGCGAGGGTGAGGGAGGCCGTATCCTGGGGCAAGGTGAAGAAGGGCGCCAAAAGGGTCACGATAGAGGGCGAGGCGACCGTCCTATTGCCATTGATGATCGCCTCCCTGCTGACGGGGCTAAGCGGGCCGGAGGGGAAGGGGTAGGGGGCCCATTGGGGCCCCATCCGGCCGCGCTCCGGCGCCGCTTGCGAAAAAGGTATAAACCCGGATCCGGGATCGGGGCTTGAGGGGCGATGGCGGATCGGGCGCTGTTCGAGTTGGGCGCGATCCTGGTGTTCTCGGGGTTCGCCCTGGCCCTCGCCGCATTCGTGGCGCTGCTCGCCTCATCGATCCGGGGCGGGGTCAAGGGCGGCGGGGCGATCCTCATAGGGCCGATACCGATAATCTTCGGGACCGAGGGGTTCCCGAGGGCCGCCCTATTGCTGGCCCTGGCGATACTCGCGGTCCTCTCGCTCCTAGCGATCCTCCCGCTCCTTTGGAGGGCGTAGCCGCGATGGGGGGCTCGATCGCTTGCGAGGTTTGCGGATCCGAGTGGGCCAGGTACGTTTGCCGCCGTTGCAATAGGAGGGTTTGCGAAAAATGCCTCGATGCAAGAGATTGGATCTGTTTGGAGTGCAAGGCCATGGGCGCGCTGGCGGAGCCGGCTGGCGGCTTGGGCATGGGCCCCCTGGGCCTCCCCCTCCTGGCGTTCTTCCTGAGCTTCGCGCTGATATTCATCGGCATGTTGCTCATCGCGCTCTCGTCCGCCGCGCCCGCCGGCGGGCGGGGGTTCGGCCTGATCCTCATAGGGCCGATACCGATAATCCTTGGGACGGGCCCCGAGGCCACCTCCGGGGCCCTATTGGCGATCGCCCTCATTCTCTCGTTGGCGCTCTTGGCCTACGCCATCCTCAAGGGCCGGGGCCCCCGTTCCCCCTAGCGCCCCGGATCCCCGCAAATGATCCACCCCGGCGATCGGCGCCCCTCCAGCGATCCGATAGCCGATCTCAAAGCTCCCGCTTTAAATTGAAGGGCTTCCCGGATTCGATTATGTGCCTCGGGACCTTCTCCCTCCACTTCCTCAGGAAGCTCAGGTCCTCCTCCTCCTTCCTGAGGCCATCCGGGAGCATGTGCGGTATCCCCTCGATTATCGGGTAATACCTCATGCAGGCCTTGCAGAATATGAGGCCCTCCTCCACCTCATCCCCCTCCTCGAACGCGAACAGCTCGAGATCGATGTTCTTGCAAATCGGGCACGCGAGGTAATCCATCAGCCTCCTCTTCAAGCCCCCATCGCCCCCACGATCCCCGAACGGGGCCCCTCGCCCCGCGGCCCCCGGCTCATTTCGACCAAAGCCCCCTCCCAACCCCCCTATATATGAACCCGGCCTTCTCCGCCTCGGCCGGGTCGATTATATGGGCGCAATCGACCAAGCATGGGGATTTGGCCATATTGGATGCCAAGGCCCTTACGTCCAGGGCCTTGAACTCATCGTGCGGCACCGTTATGATCGCGCAATGGGCCCCGGAGATCGTTTGGAGGAGCGTCGGCTCCGAGCTCAGGCCCATCTTGGAGAGCTCGGCCCTGGAGAAGAATGGATCGTAGGCCTTCAATATGGCCCCCCTCCTGGATAGGATCCTCGCCAATTCCAACGACGGGGATAGCCTCGCCTCCTTTACGTTCGCCCTGAAGGCCACGCCGAGGATGCAAACCCTGGCCCTCCTCAGGGACCTCCCGCTGGCCCTCAGGGCATCGGCGCAAAGCCTCGCGACGTGGCGGGGCATATCCTCGTTCAAATGCCTCGATTCCATGACGAGCTTCAGCGAGACCCCGTGCTCGCTGGCCGAGGAGGCCAGAAGGTATGGATAAATGGGCAAGCAATGGCCCCCGACCCCGGCGCCGGGCACGTGGAGGTGGGAATAGGGCTGGGTGTTGGCGGCCCTCATCGCCTCTATGTAATCGATCCCCAGCTTTTCGCTCAGGATCGCCAGCTCGTTCGCGAGGGCTATGTTGACGTCCCTATAAACCGCCTCGAAGAGCTTCGTGGCCTCGGCGGTCCTCAAATCCCTAACCTTGACGACCCCGCCCTTGGTCATGACCTCCTTTATCGCCGCGGCCGCCTCAAGGCTCCTGGCATCGATCCCCCCGACTACCCTCGGGTAGGTTTGGAGATCCTGCAGGGCCCTCCCGGCCATGGCCCTTATCGGGCTATGCGCCAGCCCGTAATCCCGCCCGGCCCTCAGCCCCGATGCCTTCTCTATCGTCCCGCCCACGACCCTCTCGGTCACCCCTGGGCCGCAGGTGCTCTCGAGGATCACCAACGAGCCGGGCCTCATGCCCTCGGCTATCCCCTTAGAAGCCTTCTCTATAGCCCTGTAATCCGCCCCCCCGTCCCTCCCGACGGCCGTGGGGACCACTATGATGAACGCATCGCTCTCGGCCGCGGCCCCGGCTATGTCGGTCGTTGCCTTGAGCCTCCCGCCCTTGACCAACCTCTCCAGCAATTGCTTCAGCCCCGGCTCCTGGATCGGGGGCTCCCCATTCGAAACCGCTTCGACGATCCCCTCATCCGAGTCCACCCCAGTGACCCTCGCCCCCCTATCGGCCAATATGCAAGCCGTTGGGAGGCCCATCCACCCCAACCCTATGACCGCTATGCGAACGCCCCCGGATGCTATCGCGCTCTTTATCCCCTCTGGGTCCATCTCCATCAGATTGGCCAAGGCCCTCCTCATCCGCCCGGTCCGATCTGGCGCGGGAAGCTCTATAATCCCCCACCATTAACAAATCTTGCGATGATCGGTGGGCTTGGGTTGCGCGCGTGGTTGGACGTATTGACCCCCAAGCAAGCCAATATGCTCGGCCTGCTCGCCAAGAGGCTATCGGGCTCGGGGGTGGAGGTGGCGATCACCGCGAGGCGCTATCGGGAGCTGACCGAGCTGCTCAGGATCAGGGGGATCGAGGCCAAGCTAGTGGGGAGGCACGGGGGCGGGGATCTATATTCGAAGCTCGAGGCGAGCGCCGAGAGGACCCTATTGCTCGCCAAGTTCGCCAAGCGCTTCTCGCCCGATTTGGCCATATCCTTCTCATCCCCGGAGTGCGCGAGGGTCGCGTTCGGCCTGGGCGTGAGGCATTATTGCATAAGCGATTCCCCCCACGCCGTCGCGGTCTCGAGGCTCACGATACCGATCTCCGAGAAGCTCTTCTCCCCAAAGGCCATACCCAAGTCGGCTTGGGAGCGATATGGGATATCCCGAGACTCCATAATCCAATACGACGCCCTCGATCCCGTGGCTTGGATAAGGGCCTATTCCCCGAGGCCCGAGCCCGAGGAGGGCCTGGTGATAATCAGGCCCGAGGAGGCGAAGGCGTCCTATCTCCTTAGCGGGGGGAGCGATTTGGGCTTCCTGAGGGAATTCCTCGGGAGGCTCTTCGAGCTCCGCCCCGATGCGCGGGCGCTCATAATCCCAAGATACGACCCGACGGAGTTCATGGACTTGAAAAGGCGCTTCCGGAACGTCTCCATCCTGAGATCGGTCGTCGATGGGATCGAGCTCCTCCGCCGGGCCTCTGCTTTCGTGGGCAGGGGGGGCACGATGACCGCGGAGGCGGCCCTGATGGGGATACCGTCGATATCCTGCTACCCCTCCGCCCCGACCTTCATCGAGCGATACCTTATAAGGGTCGGGCTCGTCAAGAGGGTGCCAGACCCGAGGCGGGCGGCCGAGGCGACCGCGAGGGCCCTCGGGGACCCCTCCCATAGGGCCAAGGTCGGGAGGATAGCCTCCGAGCTCCTCTCGAGGATGGAGGATCCGATAGACGTCATATACAAGGCGATCCTAAGCGGCTGAGCCGCGGCGCCCGACCCTCCTCCAAAAGTAAAGCTCCGTTATCCTCTTCCAACAATAAAGCCAAGCCAGGATGGAGGCGATCCCGATCGCGATCTTCGCCGCGCTCGCCACCGCCAGCCAAAGGACCCCATCCCTGGGGTTGGGGATGGGGACCACCACGAGCAGCAGGAGATAGAGCTCCGCCATCAGGATCCCCCAAACGGCCAGCATTATCAGGGATATCTCCAATATCCTCCTCAAGCCCCTCACCTTGGGATGAGGGCCGCGAAGGTCAAAAGGGCCAATCCGGAGGATATGGCCGTGAGGGCCATCATGGCCTTGACTATCTCGCCCTCCCCCATGGGCCCGCTCGCGAGTATGACCCTCGCGAGCGTGATCGGGGCCCCGGCGTCCGCGGTCGCGGCCAACCTCCCATCGGCCTCCAACCTCACGGGCCTCTTCCTCGCCTGCCTTCGCTCGTAGAGTCCCCCCATCGACGAGAGCCCGTAGAACGCGTTCATTATATGCGGCATCATGGCCACGGCCGTCGGGACCTCTATCCCGCCCATTATGGCCAAGGCCCCTATCGAGGCGCCGGCGCAGAGGTCCCCCACATCGCCTATGAAGACCTTGGCCGGATATCGATTGAATCTGTGGAGGGCCAATAGGGAGCCCAGGAGGGCCAGCGCCAATGGGAGCGAATCCCATTTGCCGGATAGGGATAGGAGGAGGGCCATCGTCGCCAGGATTATGCTGCAGGTCCCCGTCATGCTGCCGTTGAAAACGTCCATCATATTCACCGCGTTCGCGGTCACCGATATGCCCAGAGGTATGGCCAATGGGTAAACGAGCGTCATCCTGGTCTTACCTATGAAGGGCAGCGAGGGATAGGGCGAATAGGCCCTTAGGGCCAATATGGGGATCCCCGCCAAAGCCAGCAATAGGGGCTTCAGCCTCGGCCCCATGGGCCTCAAATCGTCCCTGGCCCCGATCAGGGCCGAGATCAGGGCCGTCCCGAGGAGGGCCAGGGCCTGGGCCGCAGCCCCCGGATCCGAGAAGGGGATGAGGGCCAGGGCGCATATCGCGATCGATATCGGGATGGCGGATCCGCACATCTCCGGCAGCGGCGGCCTCCCGGGCTTATGCACGTCCTCCCCCACGATCCCCCTATCGCGGAGGAATCGCGATAGGGGCGGCAGCAAGGCCCCCGTTGAAAGGAAGCCCAGCGCGAAGAGGGCGATCGCGGCCAAGGCCGCGGAGGTCGGATCCAGCGACGATCACCGATCCCGATTCGAACGAGGTATCATGGCGGGAGGGGGAGCGCCCTAAAAAACGTTGATGGGGCCGGCGACATCGGCCTCTATCTCCTTGAAATGGCATACGACGGCCCTATTCGATACCGTGAGGCCGTCCCGGACCTGGACCATGTCCCCCAAGACGCACCCCGGCCCTATCCTGGCCCCCTTCCCGATCCTGCATCCCTCGCCTATGATCGAATCCTCTATGATCGCGCCCTCCCCGACCTCGACGCCCTCGAACAATATCGACCCCCTCACTTGGGCGCGCTCGGCCAAGACGGAGCCCTCGCTGATCGAGGAATATGGCCCCACGCGCGCCCCGGCGCCCACCTTCGCCTCATCGCTTATGAAGGCTGGGGGCTCCACCGTTACGCCAGCCGGGGGGGCCAGGGCGCGGAGGCGATATCTCTTCGGGTTCCCGGACACCCTCTCCAAATAAACCCTATTCGCCCTTATGTAGTCGTCGAACTTCCCTATGTCGAGCCAAAGCCCCCCATAGCGATACCCGAAGAGCCTCCCCTCCTCGGCCAGCCTCGGGAATATCTCGCGCTCCAGGCTCACCTTCCTACCATCCGGTATCATATCCAATATCTCCGGCTCGAGGATGTACATGCCCGCGTTTATCAACCTGCTGGGCTCCTGACCGGGCTTGGGCTTCTCCACGAACCTCCTTATCCTCATGCCGTCCCCGAGCTCCACCGCCCCGAAGCGGCTCGCGTCCTCGACCTCGTGGAGCGCTATCGTGGCGGCGGCCCCCCTCCCCATGTGGAACTCGAGCATATCGGCCACCGAGAGCTCGTTCATTATATCGCCGTTCATGACCAAGAACGGCCCGTGGCCCTCCAGCAGGGCCCTCGCATACCTTATCGGCCCGGCCGTCCCGAGCGGGTGCGGCTCCTTGGAGTACTTGATCCTCATATCCCCGTGCCTCGATCCGAACCTGAGCTTTATCCGATCCTCCAGGTAATTCACGGCCAAGATGGCCGCCTCCACCCCCTGGGCCGATAGGCCATCCAGGAGCCATTCCAGCATCGGCTTCCCCGCGACCGGGAAGAGGGCCTTGGGCCTCGTGCAGCTCAGCGGCCTGAGCCTCGTGGCGTAGCCCCCGGCCAAGATAAGGGCCCTCAAACATCATCCCGCCAGAGCGCCATTTTTGGCCATATGAATGGCCGACATCGATTTTAAACCCTTCCGCGGATGAATCTGGGGCCATTGAAGGGCGTTTATACGCTGTTGATAAGGATCCGCGAGCGGGTCGAGGTGGAGGTCGGGAGGCTCGGCAGATTTTCGCTCGAGCCCGGGGGATATTCCTACACGGGATCCGCAATGGGATCCGGCTCGGCCTCGCTCGAGGGGAGGATTGGGAGGCACCTGGGCCGGAGGGCGAGGAAATTCTGGCACATAGATCACCTCCTGGGCTCGGGCGGGGCGGAGGTTATCGGAGTTATATGCGCCGAGGCGGATTCGAGGCTCGAATGCGCCGTGAACGAGGCCATAAGGAGGTCGATGGGGGGGTCGGCCCCCATCCCGAAATTCGGGTCATCGGATTGCGATTGCGCGAGCCACCTGCTCAGGCTCCCCGGGTCTACCGGGGGCATGGAGGAGGGGGTGATGAGGGCCTACGCCCTATTGGGGCTTGAGCCCATGCGCTTCAAAGGGGCTCCGCCTCGCCCCATCTCTTCTCGAAGGCATCGGAGAATATCCTTATGAGGCCCGCGTTCCTAGTGTAATGCGGCTTATAATAGATGGGCTTCTCGCCCTCCCTCTTCCTGGCCCATATCAGGAACACGAGCTCCGAGCCATCGACCAGGGTCCCCCTTAGGGGGTACCCGGACTCCCTCAGGAGCCTGACCTCGGCCCCGAAGCTCCTCAGCTCGTTCGCCCTCCTCCTTGACCCGTTGTCGGGGGCGAGCATGAGGATCCTCGCCCTGACCTTCCTCTCCAGGGCCTTGAGGAGCTCCTCCCTCACCTTCTCGTACCAACCGAAAGTCTCGGCGAAGATCGATATGCTCTCCTTGGAGCCGGCTATCATCTTAGCCGTCCTGAGCTCCATCTCCGAGAGATCCCCCAGCGGGACCACTATCTCCTCGGCCCTGATCCCCATCCTGATTTCCCAGAAGAGGGGGTCGAGCCTCCGATGGAGCTCCCTGGCCTTGTTGCTATAATCTGCGAAGATGGCCTCGCATTCCGATCTCTTCCCCTCCACAAGCCTCGATATGAATCGGCCCGGGTCCTCGACTTGGAGCCTATTGCTCACGACCCTCACGGCGCCCTTATCGACCAGCCCCCTGATGGCATCCTGGATATCCTCCGAATGGGAATCGAGGACCTTCTCTATCGGGAGCCCATCCGGCCTCATGAAGGCGCTCATGTAAAGCTCCGCCTCGGCCTCGCTCAGGCCCAATGCCACGAGGAGGCCGATCTCCTCCCTGCCGGGGTTCCCGCCCTCCAAGCTCGATCCGCCGCGATATCCTCGGCGGCCGATTATAAAAGCCATTTTCGATCATGGGCCCGGGTCCCCGCGGCGCCGGGCCTATATCTTGATGCCGAGCCCCCTCAAATCCGCCCTCAATTGCTCCAGGCCCTTGAATTGTATCGTCCTGATCCCGAAGGATTTCGCTATCTCCAAAAATTCCGGCTTGTCATCTATGAAGACGCATTCCTCGGGCTTGCACCCGATCCTGGATAGGAGGGCCTCGTAGAACTCCCTCTCGTCCTTGTGGAACCCGACCTCGAAGGAGAGGACGAAATCGTCGAATTCCCCGCGCAGCCCGTACTTCCTATCCAAATACTCGAACCTCTCCCTGACGTTCCCCGAGAAGGCTATGACCCTGTACCTCTTCCTCAGCTCCCGCACGAGATCCCTCATCCCCTCGATGGGCTCGTAGGACGAATGCCATATCTCCTTCAATTCGGGCACCAGCTTCGGGTCTATCCCCAGCTTCTCGACCGCCCTCCTCCAAAACTCCTCCTCCGAGAGCTTCCCCTTCCCGTAGAGCCACCCCTCCTTCCTGGGGAAGGCTTGGAAGACCTCATCGACGGCCTCCTTGGGCGCCTTCACGAGCCCGTATATCCTTTGGACCGCGATAGCGGTCCCGGCCTTGAAGTAAACGCCCCCTAGGTCGAATACGATCGTCCTTATCATTCGGCGTCCCCCTCTGGGGCAGCTTGGGGCGATCCCGCCAAGGCCCCCTCCAAAGCCTCCGCCACGTTATCCCTGCCCATCGCCACCAAATAGGGCCCGAGCCTTGGGCCATGCGGGATCCCGAGGAGGATCCTATAAAGGGTTTTGAAGAAATCCCTGGGGTCCAGCCCGTTCCTCCTGGCGATCTCGAATATCGCGCTCTGGATCGCCTCCTCGTCCCCCTCCGATCTTATGAGGCCTATGAGCTCCCCTATCGCCCTCCTCTCCTCATCGCTCAACTCGATCCTCTCAGGCGATATGGCACCGAAGTCCCTGGCCCAATTAATGGCGTAATCTACCTTCGCCCCCAGGGCGGATGGGTCGATCCCGTAGCGCCTCAGCTTCTCCTCCACGAAGGCCCTCTCCGAGCCCCTTGGGGCGACCTTCGCCAAATAAACGAGCAGGTTATAGGGGGCGCGGGGGCTGGGCCCCTTTGGGGGCTTTAGGAGCCAGCAATATTCGTAAAGCCCCCTCAGCTTAGCCGCCTCCCTTTCATCGGAAACGCGCTTGAGGCCGAAGTAGATGCGCCCCAATTCGTCCAATTCATCCATGTAGGCGGGTATATCGAGGACCGAGACCTCCCTGGTCCCGATCGAGCGCTTATACATGAGCAATAGGAGCGATTGGGGCGAGCCGTACGTTAGCCAAACCTGGGGCGTTAGGACGTTGCCGACCGATTTCGATATCTTCCTCCCCCCCTTGTCCAAGAACATTTCATACCTCACGTGATACGGCGGCTCATAGCCGAGGATCTCCTTGGCGATCGCGTCGTTGACCCTGACGGAATCGGCTATGTCCTTCCCATAGGCCTCGAAGTGTATCCCCAGGGCCGCCCATCTGGCCGCGAACTCAACCTTCCAGCTGAGCTTGCCCTCGCCCCGCCTATAATCGGCCTCGCCCTCGTGGCCGCACCCCTCAACGCGCCTGCCGCCTATCTCGGCCCCCTCGCATCGATATAGGACCTTCCCCTCATCGGGCAGGAAGCCATAGGCCCTCGTCGTATATATTCGGCCGCAACGGCCGCAAATGGCGAAGAAGGGCAGGACCTCCTCGTACTTCTCCTGGCCCAGCTCCCGCCTTATGATCTCGCCCGCCCTCTTGGCCCTGGCCAATATGGCCTCTATCTGCCGGACCAATAGGCCAGATCGATAGGCCTCGCGAGCCGAGTAATGCCTATACTCGAAGCCGCATCGATCCATCGCATCCAACAGCAGGGAGGTCATGTGCTCCCCGTAGCTCCCATGGCATCCGAAGGGATCGGGTATGGAGGTGACGGGCTTAGCCAAGTGATCCCAGAGCCAATCCGGGAGGCCCGCCGGGACCTTCCTAAGGCCGTCCATGTCATCGGAGAAGGCTATGTACTCGCATGGGACGCCCGCGTCCTCTATCGCCAGCTTGACGGCGAACGCCCTGGCCGAGTCGCTGAAGCTCCCTATGTGCGGGATCCCGGAGGCCCCGAGCCCGCTCTCGGTCCTGAGCGGGCCGCCCTTGGCCCGCCCGAGCTTCGCCTCCCTCTCTATGACGGCCCTCGCCACCTTATCTATCCAAGTCCCCCTGCCTATGATCTCGGCCATCTCGGCCACCGTGCCGGCGCTATAGCGCCACCTCGGATCGAAGGGATCGCCTCCCCTTAAAATATCGCCCGGGGATTTCGGGCGCTCATTCGGACTCTATCTCCACCAGGCCCTTATCGCCGTCCACCCGAACCTTATCGCCGTTTTTGATCGCATCCAAGGGATCGGCGTCCAATCGATCCACGAGCGGTATCCCGGCCAAGGCGCAACCGGTCGCTATTATAGGCTCCGTTTCAACGTTGACCATGGCCGCGGGCGCCTTGCCGTATCGTTTGAGGCCGTATATTATATACGATCCGACGGTGCTCCCCTTCCCCCTCGGGAAGATCAGGACCTTCCCGGCCACCGATAGGCCCTTGAGCGGGTGCCCCCTCTCGATCACCAGCCCGGTCCTGGGATCAACGCCCCCCAGGAACGATATGGGCTCCGGGCTGACGAGGGCTTCGCCCTCCCCCAAGCCCGGTACAGCCCCCCTGCCCCTAAGGACCCGCTTGGATGGCGACATGGACGCAATCCCTCAGGCTCCTTAGGGCGGCCTCGGCCCCGGATAGGGACGGCATATAATGGGCCGCTTTGCAGGAGTTCGTATAGGCGCCGTCTATCCCCATGGCCTCAAGCGGCGATACGACCATGCAGGTATCGCAGGCCACTAGCCCGCCGGCGCGCTCTATGGCCCGGATGTACCCCCTCCTCGAGGCCTCGGCCCTAACGGCCCTGGATGTGAAGCAGATGAGGCGCTTCCTGAGCCTCTTGCCCCGAACCAATCCGGCTATCGCCCCGAGCTCCGCCAAGCTGAGGTGCGGGCACCCGAGCAGGACCCAATCGAAGTCCCTGCTCGAGGATAGCGCGTCCTTAACGGCGATCAGGTCCTCCTTCCCGATCCCCAAGGCCTCCAAGCCCCTCCCATCGAAGCGCCCCCTCTTGGCCTCGGGGGTCACGCCCTCCACGTGGAACAGGGCTATCCCGCCCGAGGCGGCAGCGCTCGCCCCCAAGTACTTCAGGTCGTCCAAGCCCGGCCTCCCCAAGCCGGAGATCAGGGGGATCGCGCTCCCAAGGGACTTCCCAAGGAAATAGCCCAGAAGGTTATATTCCAAATCGTTGGATGGCTTGAAGCCCATCCTGATCGAATGCGTTGGCTCGCGCTCCGAATCCAAATGAAGCCCATACAGGGGCGTCCTCCCGACCACCGCGCTCGCCAGCGCCGCCGGCCCCCCCTCCCTATTGGTCCTCGCCCCGAGGACGGAGTTCGCGAAGGCGACCGCCGAGGATTCGGCCCAGGCCAAGCTTTGGCCGAACCTCGGCCTGTTCGAGGCGTAATAGGGCGTGCACGTCCAAGTGAGCTCGATGCCCATCCGCTTGAAAGCCCTCGCTATCCGGAGCTGCTTCTCGGCGAACTCGGGCGGGACGCCCATCCTCCTCCACCTCCTCAGATCCATGCCGCACGGGTTCAACGTCGCCCTGATCGAGGCCCTCGCGCCGGCCCTGGCGAAATCCTCCAGGAACTCTAGGCCCGCGTCCCCTATGGTCCTATAGGATACGCCGGAGATCTGGGCGCTCCGGACCCTTATCATCCTCTTGGCCCCGAAGATCCTCCCCAGCGCCACCAGGAGCCTCATTGCCTGCTGGCGCGCCTCGCCCTCCTCCCCCGCCAGGATCCTCTCCTCCTCCTTGGTCAGCTCCACGGATCCCCACCGCCGCGAGGGGCCATCAACCCGACCCAGCCCTCAGGAACTTATCCCTCGGCTTCGACATGGGCCTGGTCGCATCGAAGCCGAGCTTCGTCGTCGTGAGGCTCTCCTGATCGGCCGAGGGATCCAGGCTCGACCCCCTCGCCCCCCTGATGATTATCAAATCCCTATCCCCCTGGAACCTCGTTGCGATGGCCCATTCCACCGCGGCCGGATCGGATATATCTATATCCGAGTCCACCACGACCGCGTGCTTGAGCGATGGGTGGGCCGCGAAGGCCGCCAATAGGGCGTTCTTGCCGTCCCCATCGGCCTGCTTCTCTATGGATATCACGGCGTGCAACCAACAGCATCCCCCGGGCGTGAGCCTCACGTCCTTGACCGTTGGAACCGCGGCCGCCACGGCCTCGCGTATCCTCGCCTCGTAGGGCAAGCCCATTAGGATGGCGTGCTCAGGTCCCCCGGGGAGCAGCGCGTGGTAGATCGCGCCATCCCTCTTATACACCTTATCGATCCTGACGACCGGCTGCCTCCTGACTATGTCGTAGGTGCCCGTTAGATCCACGAAGGGGCCCTCGTCCTCGAGCTCCTCCAGCGATATCTCGCCCTCCATGGCTATCTCGGCATCGAACGGGACCCTCGTGGAGTTCCCCAACTCGGCCAGCCTCAGGCCGCCGCCCATCAGCCTATTGGCGACGGCGTACTCGCTAACCCCGAATGGCGCTGGGGAAGAGGCGGCCAGGAGCACCGATGGGTGGAGGCCGATCGCCACCCCTATCGGGAGGGACCTGGAGCCCGAGGCCCTGGCCATTTCGCAAAGCCTGAATAGGTGCCTGGGGACTATCCTTATGGCGAGCCGCCTTCGATCGAGGACCATCATCCTATGGATGGATACGTTCTCGATGGAGCCATCGGGGCTTTTGGCCGAAACTATCGCCGAGGATATGTATGGCCCCCCGTCCCTCGGGTAATAGCGGGCTATCGGCAAGTGCGATAGATCCGGTTCGGCCTCGGAGAAGGCCGCGGAATTGGCCTCCCCCGGCTCCAAGGGGTTCCTCATGGCCTCGTTCAAGGCCCCGTGGAGCGCCGCCGGCTCGATCCCGATCGCGGCGGCGATGAGCTCCCTCGATCCGCATATGCCCGTCGCGATCTTCAAATCATAACCCCTAACGTCCTCGAATATGGCCACAGCGCCCGGATTGGATCGGATGAATCGATACGCCTCCTCGATCGCGACGGGCTCCTTGAACTCCCGGATCGCGCCCCTGCGCCTCAATTCGTTTAGGAATCCTCTGAGGTCGCCCAACCCGCCCATCTCCTATATAGGTCGTTCTCTATCCCGAGGACGTCCAAAACCCTGCCCACCACGAAGTTCACCAGCTCATCGATATCCCTTGGCCTCATATAAAAGGCGGGCATGGCCGGCAATATTATCGCCCCGGCCCTCGAGGCCCTCAGCATGTTCTCCAGATGGATCGCGGAGAGGGGGGTCTCCCTCGGGACGAGCACCAAGGGCCTCCTCTCCTTGAGGGCGACATCGGCGATCCTCGATATGGCGTTGCTCGAATGCCCCATCGAGATCTCCGAGAGCGTCTTCATGCTGCAGGGGATCACAATCGCGCCATCGAACCTCGAGGATCCGCTTACGTAGGGGCATCGGAAATCGTTGGGATAGGCCTCCGAGGAGAGCTCGCGCATGCGCCTCGGGCCTTCCTCGCCGAGCTCGTGTTTGGCGATCGCCTCCCCGTTCCCGCTCATTATCAATACGCTCTCGATGCCCCTATCCCTGAGGGCCTCGAGGAGCCTGAGGGCGTAGATCGTCCCGCTGGCCCCGGTGACGCCCACTATCAACTTCAATCCGGCCCTATCCCCCGCTCGCCTCCAATAGCCCTCCGCGGCTAATGATTTAAATCTGCGCCGAGCTGCACAAGGGGGCGTCGGCTTTGAGATACCGCTTGGTGGCGGTCGGCGGCACGTTCGATATGCTCCACAAGGGGCACAGGGCCCTCCTGGAGAAGGCCTTCGAGGTCGGGGAGAGGGTCATAATAGGCGTAACGAGCGACTCCTTCGCCAGGAGGCTCCATAAGCCGCACAAGGTGGATCCCTACGAGGCCCGCATGAGGGCCTTGGAGGACTTCCTGAGGGAGAGGGGATACCTCCACAGGGCCTCGATAGTGGAGCTGAGCGATCCCTACGGCCCGGCCATAGAGGACGGCGAGATAGAGGCGCTCGTCGTTTCCGAGGGGACGGGCCATAGGGGCGGGGAGATCAATCGGATAAGGGCCGCCAAGGGGCTCAGGCCCCTGGATTTGATAAAAGTGGATTTGGTGAGGGCGGAGGATTCCAAGCCCATCTCCACCACCAGGATAAGGAGGGGGGAGATAGACCGGGAGGGGCGGGTGATAAGGGGCCGCGGGTGACCCCCCGATCCCAAAAATCGAATGGATCGTCGACTTTTCATCCCCTCCTCGAAGGGAAGGGCTCGAGGCCCAGGCGATTGGCTTAACGGGATCCGTTGGCCCCGCATGCCCTCCTTCGCCCTTCGCTCATCCAAAAATGGCTGAGATGAGGTCATTTGATTGAAATTGGATATTTTTCAATTGTAATTAGTTAGTATTTTACTAATCAAAATGGTCAGTATTATTTTCAAAACGATGATATTATGAAATTGGATGGGGATCGATCGCCACCTCGATCACTCCACATCCAAAAAATCGAATATGGGTCCCGCGCCCCGTCGACCAAGCGATCCAGATTTTGATCCAATCGGGCGATGCGGGAAGGGGCGACCCCCTGGGGGCACCTCCGGGCGCCGCGATCGGCCGCGGCCAATTTATTTTCCCACGTAGGGATAATTGGAGGGGCTTGAGGGAATCGCCGATTGAAGAATGGGGATTCTTTGGCGCGCATCGACCCCTATTACCCCATATGGGCATGAAAGCTTAAATGGCCATCATTCCATACCGCGGGGTAATTCGTGGGTTGGGCTTGATCCCGAAAAGGGAGAAGGACAAGGAGTATTGGGCCGAGTACATGAAGAGGAGGGGCTTCGTAACCCCGAGGATCGACGCATCCAAGACGAGCATCAGGGATCTGAGGGCCTTCTGCAATGCGCTGTTCCCATTCAACCCCAGGAAGGCGGAGCTGGCGGAGGCCATATTCAGGGAGATGAGCCGCCTCAGGGCGAGCAAGGTGGAGCTGTACAGGGACTTGGCCCCCAAGATAATAAAGGAGAAGCGATGCTCAGCTAGGACGTTGAGCCAGACTTGGAAGGCCCTCCTCCGGAGCGGGCTCCTCCACCGGGCCAGGAGGAACGAGCCCGCAAGGCTGAGCGATATATTCTCGAATAGGCTGGAGATGATGGCGAATTATTGGAGGGAGGTTATGAAGGCCATAGAGGAGGGGGAGCTCTAATGTTCGATTTTTTGGATCATGGAGGGTCCCGAGATTTCATTATGGAATTTTTTAATTAACAAAATACTAACCAAAATGGTGATTAAAAATGAAGGAGGCAACCGCCAACTACATAGTCGTGAGGAAGAAAATAAGGGGGAGGATTTACGAGGCCGGCAGGATATTCATACCGACGAAGCTATCCTCCGATTCGAGCTTCCCATTCAAGGGGAGGAGGGTCCGGGTCCTCATTCGGATAAGCGGGGATAAGCTGGTGATATCCAAATTGAGGGGGGCCCCCAATCCTAGATCGGGCGGGGGTGGGCGCCGGGGGAAGGCGGGCAGGAGGAGAAGGTGTTGACTATACCTCCAAATTTTCGAAGGCGATCGCCCATCGCTCGCCCCAGCCCGGTTAGGCATTGAGGACCAAGATTTGGTAGTTCAGATAGCCGGCGAAGGTTACCCAGAGGAGATAGGGGATTAGGAGCGAAGCCGCCGCCCTCGATATCCTGAGGAAGGAGGCGATCGTGAGCGCTATCGAAACCCAAAGGGCCGCGATCCAGATCAAGCCGAGCGAGGGCGAGCGCAACCCAAAGAATAGGTAGGACCAGATGGCGTTCATGACCAATTGGATGCCGAATAAAACCATGGGCCTCCTTATGGCGGCTTTATCCAGCCCTGCGTTCCAAATCAGGAATAAGGATATGCCCATCAATAGGTAAAGTATCGTCCATGCTGGGGCGAAGAGCCAGTTCGGAGGGGAGATATCGGGTTTTCGAAGGTTCGCATACCAAGTGGGTATTGCGGGGGCGGTGAATATGGAGCCAGCGATCCCCGCCATTTGGCATATGGCGATGGCGAGGATCAAGCGGGCGTAGATCCCGATCCTTCCCAATCCCAATAAAATCCCACCTTTCTAGGCTATTATGTCTGGCCCGCCAAATAAGGTTATGGGGAAGCTCCGAATCGCGGTGGGATGCGATTTCTCGAATCCTCGCGCTTATGAAGGCCATGGTTTTCTGATCATTCCATAATGCGCGCCCTCCTCGATCGATGATGGGCTCAAATCGAGCGATATCTTTTCTTATGACGATCGCAATATTATCGCAATTCGGAGGCGTAAGGGATGATCGTTGAGGTGCGCTGGCTAGGGAGGGGCGGGCAGGGCGTCGTGACCGCCAGCAGGCTCCTCGGGGAGGCGGCGCTTCTGGACGGGAGATACGTGCAAGCGTTTCCGGAGTTCGGGCCCGAGAGGACCGGCGCCCCGGTCCTGGGGTTCACGAGGATCTCGGATGAGCCGATCGATATCCATTCCCAAGTCTATGCCCCGGATGCGGTCGTGGTGATAGATCCCGGGCTCGCCAAATCCCCCGACGCGGCGAAAGGGCTGAAGAAGGGGGGAAAGTTGATTCTGAACCTGACGGAGGATCCAGCCAAGGTCAAGGGGGAGATGGGCTTGAAGGGCGTGAGGTTTTACGCGCTCGATGCTAGGAGGCTATCCATGGACCTTATCGGGAGGCCCATATACAATACGACCATGCTCGGGGCCCTTCTGAAGGTTACTGATTGGGTTAGCATCGAATCGGCCAAGAAGGTCGTGAGGGAGCGCTTCCCGGGGGAGATGGGCGAGAAGAACGTTGAGCTGATGATGAGGGCCATGGAGGAGGTTAGGGAGTATTGAGCGCCGCGGAGAGGAAGCTGGGGTGGAGGGAAGTGCCCCCCGGCGGGACCATATCCGAGGCGGGCTCATCCGCCCGCTATAAGACGGGGACCTGGAGGACCTTCAAGCCAGTGATAGATAAGGGCAAATGCACCAAATGCCTGATCTGCTGGATCTATTGCCCCGATATGGCGGTGAAAAGGATCGACGATGGCGTGGAGATCGATTATGAATATTGCAAGGGATGCGGGATTTGCGCGGCCGAATGCCCCGTCAAGGCCATAAGGATGGAGGAGGAGTGATGCGGCGATGAAAAGGATCGGGTTGACCGGGAACGAGGCGATAGCCTACGCGGCCAAGCAATGCGACGTCGACGTGGTCTCGGCCTATCCGATAACCCCCCAAACGATAATAGTTGAGAAATACAGCGAATACGTCGCCGATGGGGAGGTCGATACGGAGTTCATAAACGTCGAATCCGAGCACTCGGCCCTCTCGGCTTGCATAGGCGCGAGCCTCACCGGGGCGAGGGTCTTCACGGCGACGGCGAGCCAAGGCCTGGCCCTGATGCACGAATTGCTCTATATAGCCTCAAGCCTCAGGTGCCCGATAGTAATGGGCGTGGCGAATAGGGCCTTGAGCGCGCCGCTCAATATACACGGCGATCATTCCGATATGATGGGGTCGAGGGATTGCGGTTGGATACAGATATTCGCCGAGAACGCCCAGGAGGCATACGATTGGACCATACAGGCCTTCAAATTATCGGAGGACCCGGAGGTCCTATTGCCCTCCGCGGTCAACATCGATGGCTTCATAATATCCCATTCCATGGAGGCGGTCGAGGTATTGGAGGACGAGGCCGTTAGGGCCTTCTTGCCGCCTAGATCTGGCGCTTGCGCGGTGGACCCCAATAAGCCCTCGACGATAGGCCCTGTCGCCCTGCCGGATTATTATTTCGAGTTCAAGCGCCAGCAAGCGGAGCTGATGAAGAGGGTCCCGGCCGCGCTGGATAGGGTCTGCAGGGGTTTCGCGAAGATCTCCGGCCGGAGGTATGGGAGGATTCAATCTTATGGCATGGAGGACGCGAGGACCGCGATCATATGCATGGGGAGCGCCGCCGGCACGGCCAAGCACGTTGCCAAGGCGCTTAGGGAAAGGGGGGAGAGGGTCGGGGTGGTGAAGGTATGGCTTTATAGGCCATTCCCGGCGGATGATATCGCGAGGGAGCTGGAGGGTTTGAGATCCGTCATAGTGATGGATAGGGCGATAAGCTTCGGGGCGCCCTTCGGCCCGCTCTGCAGCGATGTGATCGGGGCGATATATGGGAGGATGCCGAAGCTGAGGATCCTGAACGCGATCTACGGCCTCGGGGGCAGGGACATAACCGCGAGGGATATCGAGGGCGTATACAGGGAGGGCCTGAAGATGGCCGGGGCGAAGGGGCCGATGGCCAAGGTGAAGTACGTGGGGGTGAGGGAGTGATGAGCACGCTAAGGGAGTTGCCCAAGGAGGAGCTATTGGCGCCGGGGCATAGGATGTGCGCAGGCTGTCCGGTGCCCACCCTGGTCAAGATGACCCTGAAGGCCCTCAGGGGGCCGACCGTCGTAGTCAATGCGACGGGATGCCTCGAGGTCTCGACGAGCATCTTCCCCTACACGGCGTGGCGCCTCCCGTGGGTCCACGTGGCCTTCGAGAACGCCGCGGCCGTGGCGAGCGGGATCGAGGCCGGGTTCAAGGCGCTCATGAGGAAGGGCAGATGGGGCCAAAAGGTCGACGTGATAGCCTTCGGGGGGGATGGGGGTACGTTCGATATAGGCCTTCAGGCGCTCTCCGGGGCCATGGAGCGGGGCCACGATTTCCTATATATTTGCTACGATAACGAGGCCTATATGAATACGGGGATCCAAAGGTCCGGGTCCACGACCTTCGGCGCGGCCACGACGACTTCCCCGCCCGGCAAGAGGATCCCCGGGAAGAGGGAGTGGAAGAAGGACCTGATAGGGATAGCGGTGGCCCATGACATCCCATACGCCGCCACGGCCTCCGTGGCATTCTGGAAGGATTACATCTCCAAGGTCAGGAAGGGCATAGAGGTCGATGGCCCGGCCGTGATACACGCCATAACGCCCTGCCCAAGGGGGTGGAGGCACGATCCATCGGAATCCATAAAGGTGGCCAGGTTGGCGGTTCAGACGAGGTTCTTCCCGCTATATGAGGTCGAGAAGGGGAAGTATAGGATCACTTTGCCCGTCCCGAACCCCTTGCCAGTTGAGGAATTACTCAAGACCCAGGGGAGGTTCAGGCACCTCTTCAAGCCGGAGAATAAATGGATGATAGAGGAGATACAGCGCTGGGTCGATAGGAACTACGAGAGGTTGGTCAAGCTTTCCCAGCTCTAGGGGGATTCCCGATGTGCATCGTGGGCAAGGATAAGCTGATAGAGCTGATAAACGAATATAAGTGCATACATCCATTCGATTATTCGCTCTTGGACGGGGACGGCTACGTCCTCACGGTCAGGGACGAAACCACCCTCCATTATTTGGAGCATAAGAACCTGATATCCTACGAGGTGGTCTTCGCCCCGCCGGGATACGTGGCGCATCTGACGGCCAAGAGCAAATACGGGAGGATGGGCCTATCCTTCCTCAACGCCGCCAAGGTCCATAGCGGGTTCGTGGGGAGGCTGGCCCTCGAGCTGGTGAACCTGAGCAACGATAGGCAGCCGATAACGATCAAGAGGGGGGACCCCCTAATGCATATCGAGTTCATAACCAGGATCGGGAAGCCATCGCCCTACTCGGGCCCCTATATGTTCCAATACATCACCGACGAGGAGGCCGAGCTGTACTCAAAGATATTATTGGAGAAGTTCCCAAATGAATACGATCGAGCCAAGGTGGAATCCATGCTCAAGGCCAGGATCAGATGAGCCGCGATCCCCAAACCGCTCTCGCAATGATTGAGGCGGCTTCAAATCCCCTGCCTTAGCTTCGAATGCGGCTCCCACCTGAACCTCCATAAGCCCTACCGAAGGATTCGACCGCTATCTTGAGCTCCTCCGCCAGCGGCGATATCACTATATCCGCATCGACCCCCCTCGATTCGGCATCGCTGGCAATGCCCTTACCTTGCCGGCCCTTGGGCAGAGCCAAGCCCTCAGGACCCCGCCGGCCGTTTCGAACTCCGCTTTGATGGCCCTCACGGGGGCCATAGGCCCAACCTCTCGGCCGTGTCGATGGGTACCAAGAGCTGAGCCGAGGGGGCCTCGTATCCGCTGTTCAGCAGGGCCGTTTCCTCAATCCTCCTCTGGCCCGCGATGATCTCGATCCTAATCCTCACGGCCAACGCCAACTACCTTGATCTTACCGATCCTGCCGGCGCGCTTGGCCTTTATCCTACCTAGAAGGCTCTAGCCAAATCCGCGTCGATCTTCGATCGAAGGGCGGCGGCTTAAAAAGGCTCCTTGGAGGAGCTGCGGAGGCCGCTATCTTCCCGACGCCCGCTGGGCTTGCGATCCGGGCCTAGGATCGGGCCCTCCGCCCCTTCTTGGGATGCGCCCTAAGCCTCGCCTTGGGGGCCCCGCCGCCCCTCAGATAGAGGCAGAGGGCCGCTAGCGAGGCTATCGAGAGCGCCATCGCGGCTTCGGAGGATCGATCGCCGGCCGCGAGCGAGACCTTATCCCCCCTCGGATCGGCCACCCCCTCGGCGACGATGCGGGCGTAGTATCTGAACCTGATTATGTGGCTCCTGGTGGCGTTCCCGATCCTATCCACGCGCATGATGAAATCCCGGGGATGGAGCTCGATCGCCGTTGACCCATCCCTGAGCCCATAGCGGATCCGCCAGGAATCCAAGGGCCCTCGGAACGGGGAGAGATCGAAGGGCGTGAGGTTCCCGATGGTATTCAAGCCCCTCTCCTTCGTGACCAGGATGGTGCCGTTTTCATAGAACCCCAGGTGGCCCTCGTAGGCCTCCAGGGCGGGCCTTAGGAAGGACCTCCCGATGCCGTTGAAATCGAACCCGCTTATGATCACGGGCCCCCGAATGGAGAGGGACCTCCACGAGCAATCGACCTCCGCGATGGACCCCCTCCTCGATATCGCACCGCGTATCTCCAGCCTCAGGGTCAGATTCATCCAATTGGCATCGGAGGCCACCTCGATGCCCCTCAACTCGGCGCTCAAACCCGGGGATCTCTCGGCCAATGCTGCGTTAACGATGGCCTCCACCTTGGCGGCGTCCTCATCGCTTATCCGATGCGGGACCTCCGGGAAGGCCGTGAAATTTTGATAGGCCGAGATGGCGAGCGAGGCGGAGACCGAGGCCCCGGTTATCCTCGCCTCCAGGATGGCGGCGCTGGCCGATTGCGCGCGGAGGGCGATCGCCAGGAGGAGGATCGCCGCAAATGCGAGCGCCCCGCCCCTCTTCATCCGAAGCCCCCCGAGCCTCCCTGGACCCCGAAGAACGCGCAAACCCTCTCGGCCGCGGCCAAGCTGGCCCTCCTTTGGCCCTCTACCGTTTGAGCCCCGATGTGGCAAGTGCAAACGCATTTATCGGATGCCACGAGCTCCCTCTCCCAAGCATCGATCGGCGGCTCCTTGGTGAATACGTCCAAGGCCAGCCCGCCGAGCTTCCCGGCCCTCAGGGCCTCCAGGGCAGCCCTCCCATCGACGACCTCCGCCCTGGAGGTGTTCACCAGGAGCGCCCCATCCTTCATTAGGCCTATCCTCCTCCCATCGATCAAATGATGCGTTGAGGGCGAATATGGGACGTGGATCGTCACTATATCGCTCTCCCGCAATAGGTCGTCCAGGGACCCGGCGATCCTGAACCCGATCGCCGAGGCCTTTTGGCTTATGTCGATTATATCGAAGCCGATGACGTCCGCGCCGAACCCGACCCTCGCGATCCTGGCGACCTCCGACCCTATCCTCCCGCCGGCGCCCACGACCCCGAGCACGCTGTCCCTGAGCTCGCGCCCCATCGACTCCGATTTGACCCATCTCCCGCCCTTGAGGGCCGCGTCATTGAAGGGGATCTTGCGCAGTAGGGAGATGATCAAGCCGATCGTGAGCTCGGCGACGCTCTGGGTCGTGGCCTCGGGGGTCGCCACTACCTTTATGCCCATCTCGCTCGCGGCTTCCAAGTCCACGTTGTCCAATCCAACCCCGGCCCTCACGATGAGCTTGAGGCCGCCGGCCCCCTCGAGGACGCCCCTGGTGAGCTTCGTCCGCCCCCTGATTATCACGGCAGAATATTTCTGGAGCTCGCGCTTGAGGGCCTCGCCGCTCAGGTCGAGGCGGACGTCGACCTCGAAGCCCCTCTTCCTCAGGATCTCTATCCCATCTGGGTGGATCTCATCGCAAACCAATATCCTCTCGGCCATCGATGCCCCACCTCAGGGCCTATGGGCTTCCTTGAACCTATTGGATAGCTTCCTGAGCACCTGCGGGAGCGTCGTATACTCCATCTCCTCCGGCCCAAGCCTGGCCGGCATAAACTCCCCGTGCCGCCTTATGTACTCGGCGATCTCGTTCGCGATCGAACGGGCCCTATCGAAGGCGACGTCCGCGAATAGATCCGCAGGCTTGGAGCCCCCAAGGCCGATCAATCGGCCGTCGGAGAGGTTGAAGCCGAGGGCCACCACCCTCGGCGGCCCATCGAAGGACGTGCACCTAGCGTCCTCGAGGCCCACGGGCATCAAGGGCCCGTAATGGGAGCCCCTCATCCAGCCCGCCACGAGGTGCGGGAAGGAGAACGGGAATAGGACCTCCCCGAGCGCCGGCAGGCCGCGTTGGCACCTGACCAACATGCAGGGATCGTCCTTTCCGACGTATTTCCCGGCTATGAGGCTCAGCCTGCTGGTCGAAACGCAGGCCGCCAGGAGGCCATCGGAGTTCCTGAATATCCTCTCGATCACGTATCTGCCTGTGGTCCCTATGAGGGCCACAAGGTCGTATATCTCCGCCGGGCATACGAGGTCCACGTACTTGTTCTCGAGCACGTCGAAGACCCTGAAGGTGAAGCCCGAGTGCATCGCCTCCTCTATGACGAGGCCGGCCGTATAGGAGGGATCGGCGAAGATCCTGAAGAGCGGGAGGTTGAAGGCCCCGGGCTCCGTCTTATCGGCCGCGAATGCGACGAAGGGCTCGGAGGGGCGCTCCTCTATCTCCATCTCGGCCACCCCTGGTCCCATGCCCTTGACGTTCCCGCTGAAGGTATCGACCAGAAGGTCCTGCCCCGCGGCGTATAGCTTCAGCTTCTTGGAGACCTTCTCCGTCACCTCCTTGAACGTATCCCAAGCCAAGCCGTGGATCTTGGGATCGTTCTCCCCGCGCCAATGGGTCATCAATAGCTCGAGGTCATCGCCGCAATTGAATACGTAGAAATCCTCTATCAAGCCCTCGTCCCTGGCCTTCTCGAGGCGCGCCCTGGCCACCTCTATTTGGTCCGGGTGAACCATATAATGGCCCGCGACGGAGCCGACATCGGCCTTTATCAACGATATCGTAACCTTCTTTCCGCACATCGCGGATCCCCGTTAGGCGCTTAGCGTAATCGGAGGGTTTTATTTATTGGTATGCCCGATGAAGGGGGCGGTCGGTGGGATGCGGTGGCGAGGATAGAGTTCCCGTTGATCCTCATCAACTTCAAGACCTATCCGGAGGCGACCGGGGAAAGGGCCCTCGCCCTCTCCAAGGCCATAGAGCGGGCTTGGAAGGAGGTGGGCTCGGGGCTCGCGATCGCGCCGCAATTCGCGGACCTGAGGTTGATCTCGGGATCGGTCGAGCTGCCCATCTTCGCGCAGCACATAGACCCCCAGCCCCCCGGCGCGCACACGGGCCACATAACGGCCGAATCCGTCAAGGAGGCGGGCGCGATTGGGGTGATCATAAATCACTCGGAGAAGCGCATGGGGCTGTCGGAGATAGATGCTGCCATCGGGAGGGCCAGATCCGTCGGCTTGGCGACCCTCGTTTGCGCGGATACGATCCCCGTGGGGGCAGCGGCGGCGGCCCTCGGGCCCGATATGGTCGCGCTCGAGCCCCCGGAGCTCATAGGGACCGGCATACCGGTATCCAAGGCCAAGCCCGAGATCGTTAGGGGGGCTGTCGAGAGGATAAGGGCGACGAACCCGGCCGTCGTGCCGATATGCGGGGCGGGCATCTCGAGGGGCGAGGACGTCAAAGCGGCCCTGGAGCTGGGGGCCGAGGGCGTCATATTATCGAGCGGCGTTGTGAAGGCCAAGGACCCCAAGGGCGTCGCCCTCGAGATGGCCCTCGCCGCGATCGGCCATGGGGGCGGGCGGAGGGGTTAGGCCTTCTGGGCCGATCGGGTGAGCGGATATGAGGAGGGTCTTGGCTTGGTGGGCGCTCCTCGTGGGGCTATCGCTCCTCTTCGCGGCCCTCCGCGAGGGGGGATTTGAGGCGATCGCCTCGCTGATGGCGGCGAGGTGAAATCGATTGGGGGCCAAGATCAAGCCGATAAGGCTCGTCGTCCAAGCGCTATCCTTCGCCTCCATAAGCGGGCTGTTGTCCGCGGCCCTTTCGAAGGCGATCGCCCCCATCCCGGTGCCCTTGCCGATACTCGCCAACCCCGGCGGCCCATCGACCCTCCCGGGGGCCCTCGAGGCGATCGAGGCGCTCCTCTCCAGGGCCAAGGCCCCGCTCGCCGCCATGGCCATGGTCTTCATAATCGGGGCCCTGGCCGGGAGGGCCTTTTGCGGATGGGTCTGCCCCTTCGGCTTCATCCAGGACCTCCTGCGCCTCATCTCGAGGACCAGGAGGAGGATGGCGCCCATGGATCATTCATTCCTCTCCAAGCTCAAGTACCTGATCCTCCTCGCCTCCCTCTTCATAAGCGCGAGCTTGGCGTTGAGCTATGGGTTCGCCTGGGGCGAATCCTATAGGTCGGCCCTCGGGCCGTTGGCATCCGGCCCATTCTCCTCCATATCCCCGGCCGGCATCAAGCCGCCGGAGCTCCTTCGCCAGATCGCCTCCTCGGCCTCCGAGGGGCGGTTGGGCGAATGGGCGATGGGCCTCAGCAGGGCGACGCTCGCCGGCCTGGCCCTGCTCGCGATAGCCGTCTACGGGGGGCTGAAGGTCCCAAGGTTCTGGTGCAGGTATTTCTGCCCAACCGGGGCGCTGATGGGGCTATTCGGCCGGGTGAGCTTCCTGGGGATCGGCCGAAGGCCCGCCAGATGCGATCGCTGCGCCTCCTGCGAGGCCGCCTGTCCGATGCAGGTCCCGATCCTCTCTTTGCCATGGCAAAGGTTCAACCACCAAGATTGCATAGCCTGCCTCGAGTGCTCCGATGCCTGCCCCCATGGGGCGATAGGCCCCAAGTTCTCCTGATGGCCCTCGGCCAATTCCGGCGGGCCGGCCCGCTTAGGCGGAAAGCACCCTCAGGAGCCCGCCCAAGCCCTGCGCCAGGAAGTAGGCCCCGAGGGCCAGCATGAAGAGGCCCAGAGGGACGGATATGCGCTTGGGCCTAACGAGCTCGCTCTTCCAATGGACCACGAGGGATACGAAGAGGTAATAGGCCAGATCCGAGAGCCAATGGCCGGCCGTGACGAGCGCGACGCCCAGGGCCCCGAGCGCCTCCGAGCCCTTCAGGAGCAGGGCCAGGCCGGCCGTCGCCCACCACAGCGGCTGGGTTGGGTTGAAGGCCGTGTAGAATATCCCCCCGATCAGCGATGAATCGACCCCGGAGCCGCCCAATTCGGCCCTCCCCCTCCCCCTGATCGTCTCTATGCCCATGAGCCCCAGGACCAAGCCGCCCGCCGAGTATATGAGGTCCTCGTGCCCCCCTATCAACCACCCGAACCCGAGCAATATGAGGAGGATTATCCCCGCCTCCCATAGGGCATGGCCGGCCACGATGAGGTGGGCCGTGACCTTACCCTTCCTGGAGGTATCCAGGATCGTGAAGGCCAGCAAGGGGCCGGGGATCATCGCGCCGCTGAGCCCGACCAATAGGCCGAGGGAGAAGAGGGCCGCGTGCTCCAGGGCCATCCCGCTCGATTCGCTCCGCCGGGGCCATGAGGGCCCGGGCACCCTTCCCTGGGCGATAACGCTTATATCCCTATCGATCCCCAAGGCCCCCCATGGATAAGCTGAAGGTCGGCGTTTTGGGGGCCACGGGGGCGGCCGGCCTCGAGTTCGTCAGGGCCCTTTGCGGGCACCCCTGGTTCGAGTTGAGGGAGCTCTACGCCTCCGGGAGGAGCGCCGGGAAGCCGTTCCGGGATGCGTGCACCCTGGACCTCTCGGGCATACCAGAGGACGTGAGGGAGATGAGGGTGCGGGGGATCGAGGAGGTGGACCGGGGGCTGGATTTGATATGCTCCGCGCTCCCATCTGAGGTCGCCAGGGAGGTCGAGGGGGAATGCGCGAGGCATACCCCAGTCATAAGCACGGCATCCGCATTCAGATACGAGGACGACGTACCGATACTAATAACGGAGGTGAACGCCGACCACCACAGGCTCCTGGGCCTCCAAAGGCGGAGGGGCTGGGAGGGCTGGATAGCCCCGGGCCCGAATTGCACGACCGTGGGCTTGGCGATCTCCCTTTGCCCAATATATAGGGAGTTGGGCGTCAGGAGGGTCATAATGTCGTCATATCAATCGGTCTCCGGGGGCGGATACGCCCTGATCCAAAAATGGAGGGGCCAAAGGAGGGCCGAGCTCCCGGAGCCCCTCGAGGGCCTCAAGGAGCCCATAAGGAACCCCGAGGTCGTCCTGGAGGGGAACGTCATAGGCTATATCGAGAAGGAGGAGGAGAAGGTGAAGAGGGAGACTTTGAAGATATTGGGGGATTACGCCGATGGCGGGATAAGGCCGGCCAGGTTCAGGATAGATTGCAGCTGCGTCAGGGTTCCGACCCTCAGGGGGCATTTCGAAACGGTCTTCGTCGAAACCGAGAGGGCGTGCTCCGCGGAGGACGTTAAGGCCATTTACGAGGAGTTCAACGAGCGCTGCAAGAGGGAGTTCGGGGATCTGCCCTCGAGCCCGGATAGGACCATAGTGGTCCTGGACAGGAGCCCCCAGCCGATATTCGACGTATGCCTCGGGGGCGGGATGTCCACGGTGGTCGGGAGGATAGAGGGCATCGAGGCCTACGATAGCGGCATCAAATACCAGGTCCTATCGGATAATACACAGAGGGGCGCGGCGAAGGGCATGGTCCAGGTCGCGGAATACCTCCACAAGGTGGGGTATTTATAAGGCGAGGCGCCCCATGCGGAAGATGGCCTATTTCTTCATCAATAGCCCGGCCGCGAAGGTGAAGATGTCCTTCTCCGAGATCACGGAGAAGCCATTCTCAGTGATGACGTAGGGCCTCATTTGATCGTCTATGGCCGTCCCCCTCATCTTCTCCACCTCTATGGTCCTAATCCTCCAGCGATCCACTTGGGAGGATTGCAATATTATCACGCCATCGGCGAGATATTCCTCCAAGAGCACCGATCTATTCTGGCCGAACCTAACCTCGTTGGTGATTATGCAAGTGGCCCCCGTTTCTCGGAGCCCCTTGAACAATTCCAATATCGCCCCCCTCCTTTGGATGGGGTCCAAGTATTGAATGGTCAAAGCCGCCAGGGGATCTATGGAGATCCTCTTGGCCTTCGAGGAGCGGGCCCTATCCTTTATCATTTGGACCAACTTCTTCAAGTCCACCTTCTCAGCCATCGTATATGGGCTGGCGTCCAGGAAGGCCAGCCTCCCATCCCTATATGGCCCCTCAAGATCCCACCCATAGTACCCCGCGTACTCGAATATCCTCTCCATCGGCTCATCCAGGCTTACGAAGAGGCCGTTCTCCCCATACATCCTGATGCCGTTCGCCAGGAATTGTATCGCCAAGGTTGTCTTCCCGGCCCCCGGGCCGCCGGCGACCATTACTATCCTCCCGGTCGGGATACCTCCCCCGAGCATGGAGTCGAGCCCCTCGATCCCCGTCTTCGTCCTCCGGATCTCCTTGGCCATAATCACTCAATCTTGAGCTATTGGTCCCGAAATTTTAATTTATCCATTCCCCAATCGGGGGCTCAACGATAATCCCTCATCCTAACGGTCTTTTGCCATCCCTTGATCGGGAATAGGCTCCTGACCCAAATCAATGGATAGATCAGCGAGGCCATTGCGAAGTAAATCAAATATGTCTTCTTATCATAACGCCTCCCCATATCCCTCTCAGCTTGAGCATAGAGCCATAATAGCACGATGGTGCCGAAGGCCCAAAGCGGGGTTAATATATAATCCACTACGTACCATTTCATGTAAATGCCGAATAGGAATATCAACCCGCTCGCTATGGCCAATAGGGGTTGGATGCGCTCGAAGAACGTCAGCAGGGAGCTGAGCGGCGCCTTCCGAGTTGGGTATTTCAAAAGGCTCCATCCCCCCCTCGCCCATCTAACCCTTTGCTTGAAATAGGCCTTGAGGGACGTCGGAGCCAATTCGGTTGAATAGGCTTCCTTATCAACTATTATTACATATCCATCTCGAATCAATTTCGCGCTCAATTCGGCATCCTCGACCAAGGATTTCGGGAACTTGGCGAGATCCTTTTTTATGACCGTTATCGTCCCTGGCATCCAAGGGATATACCCGCTCACCATGGATTTCTTCCATTGGATATAATTCGCTATATTGAACTCGAGGGACACGACTCTCGTCAGCCAATTCGCCTTCTCATTCCTTATCCTAATTATCCCGCATGCCGCGGCCACATTCCTGGCCCTGAGGTATGGGATCAACCTCTTTATCGATGCGCTGGAGGGCCTCGAATCCGCGTCCAAAATGCATACGTAATCATATTTGGCGGCCTCTATGCCAGCGTTCAACGGCTCCGATTTCCCGAGGCCCCCCTTCTCCCTCCTTATCACCTTCACCCCTGGGAAGGAGGAGGCGATCCTATAGGTCCCATCGGTGCTCCCATCGTCCACGATTATTATCTCCTTTTCCATGTCGAGCTTCATGAGCGCTTTTATGGTATTTCCGATGACCGCCTCCTCGTTATGGCATGGAATGACTATCGAAACGGGCTCTCCCTTGTACCTGGGCCTCGGGATCGCCCTCCCCCTGGCTATGAGGTCCAGGTAGAAGAACGCCGGGATGTGGATCGGGGCAAGGCCATACACCAGGGGGATCATTGCCCATCCTTGAAACCGTTCCGGCGGCTATCCCCGGGCCGCTGGGGGCTCCTCCTCAATGCCATTATTATGAGGATCGCGAACACGGCGATGGAAACAAATGCGATGGGCAACGCGGATTCTGGGCCTGGGCCCTCCTCTTTCGCCAAAAGTATCGCCCTGTTGTCGCCCGGATTGGCATCGGGGAAGGGGCCGCCCGGGAGGCATTCGACCGATATCGAGGACCATTTCCCAACCCCCTCCAAATCGAACTCGACGATCGCGACCTCCCCGGGCCCTATCGAAATCCTTTTTTCGCATATCTTCTCTCGATCCGCGTAGAGGATCGCCGCCGCATTCTCCGCCGGCCAATGCCCGAGGTTCTCTATCTTCGCAATCGCCCTCCTCCCCGGCCCAGCCGTTCCATCGGCGATCTCCAATCCCCTTATCGATAGATCTGGCAACCTTACCTGGAAGGGCAGCGAGACCCTAGCCAAGTTCATATCCCTCCCCCCCTCCCCCCTTCGGAAGGTATCCACCTGCACCATATATCGGCCCTCCCCGCGGTGCAAAAGCGCCTTCGGTATCGTATAATTGAGTACCATTTCCGATCCCTTTTTTATCGCAGCATCTATCAATAAATCCACAGGGCCATGTACGACTTCCCTATAATGGGCATCGAAAATGGTCAATCTCACGTAATGATCCCCGGGGAGCACATCCTTGCTGAAGGGGGATGCATATGGCGCGACCGTTATGTATAACTCTATTCCTGAGCCGTTCGATTTGGCTTTGGATGGATCGATCGAAACCCATGCCATTTTTATGCCAAGGTAGGAATTGGATCCATATAGGTTCTCCCATACCTCGGCCTTTAACGGGGGCGCAAATGCACCGCGCAGCAATATGACCCCAAAATAAATCAAAACGGCATGATCACATTTGTCATCTGGAAAATACGAGCTCATGTTTATGACCCTATGCTCCCTCGGTTTTAAGGTGAATTCCATTGATCCGATCTCTCCCTGGCTCCCGGATGGCCACAAATTCATCTCCCAAACCGCGGTCTCGCCGATTTTATAATCCAAAGATATATCCAAGTCCTCCTCTTGCGCGTTCTTTATTGAAAGGGAATAACGCATGAACCGAGGTGGGGAGATTTCGTTCTTCCCGGGATTCATTCTCCTCAGGGAAATTTTCGGCAAATCGTATCTATGCCCCACAAACTTGATTACCTCGCGGCCAATCCTCCAAGAGTCGATCGCGGTCCCCCCGCAAATAAGGGAGAAAAGGAAAGTAACCCTGTGCTCCGGTATGTTATGGATCAGATAGGTCATGTTTGCAACTGCGGTTGAATTGGGGGGCAGGTAGGTCGGGCTTTGCGCTTGATACTTGTATAACCTCCACAGGACCCCATCGGGGGCTATCAAATACGCGTGCCATCCATCCATTTGGCAATTCTCGATCTCGATCTCGCGGAGATTGGTCACATAATGCCTGAAGTATAGCCTCCAATGCCTGGACGTATTGACTTGCGGTATGCCCGTCAGATATCTGAAATCATAATCATCCGGAGGGGGCCTGATCAAGTTAGATTGTATTAAGCTTTCAAAATATTTTATCCCATTTGAATCGAAAACCCTCGCGATCGTCCCATTTCCGCTATCGGGATCGTATGGGCCGAAGGTCGGATCGTCCACGGAGATCAGGGTTTCCTCGATCACCGCCCTTGGCCACATCGGGCCCTTGGACTCCGATTTGGCCAAGGGCATTTGGGTTGAAAACATCAAAAGAAGGGCCAAGAGGATGGCGGGGCTTGTCGGTTTCAAATGGCCCCAGCTCATTTGAAACCAACCCTCCAAGAGCGGTGCATGGAGTATGCCGATAGGAGGATGAAGAATAGGAAGAGGTATCCGACCCATTGCGGGGCCGATGCGACCTCGTAAAATAGCAATAGTATGATCGACCCGGATATGATTATCGCCATCGCATAGCTCGCCGTGGCTATGGCGCCCCATTTACGCTCCTCCTTTTTCAAACGCAGGATCTCCCAATCCATCGATTCGGCCTCGATCTCCGTCGGATCAAGGAAAACGTATTCCAAAAACTCCCCCTCCACCCGACCCCCCTCATAATATTCATAAGCTCTTTGCAGCTGCTTATACTTAAGCTTATTCGATATGGTGGAAATCAGGATGAGGGTTGAAACGAGAATCGAGGCCCAAGCCCACCATTGGAGAGGCATTTCCCAAATCAGCTCTATTTGAAGATCGAACCCCCCTTTTCTCGAATTTAGAGGGGGGCGTGCACAATATTAAAATATCCCTCTTCCCTCCCAAAGACCCTGTGGCCGAATATCGCAAGGTTGGGTCGATAATCGCGATATCCCTCATCGCAATTATTATATTGAGTCGAATGGCGCTCTCCCCAGCGCCCCAAATCAATCCAACTCGAGGATCCCGGGCCGGGGTGAGCCCATGCCGTGAGGGGGGGATCGAATATCGAGAGAGGGCCGCGGCGTTATCATACTTCATATTCCGCAAGATGATGGGGGAGGGGGGCGCCATATATTCCACATATCATACCGGATACCCGGATTCCGAGAAATTTGGGGTCAACCACGAGGTGCTCTCGGAATCCATCGGGCTAGCCCTCCTATACGCCTATTATGCCAGGAATTTGACGCTCTTTCGAGCGCTTCTCGATTTCGTTGAGAAGCATCTGCTCTCCCCCCATGGGACCCTATATTGGAAACTCAATCCGGACCTGACCCCATTCGGCGTGGGGGGGCATTACAGCAGCGCGTTGATCGACGACCTGAGGGTCGCAAGGGCCCTGATATTGGGGTATAGGCTTTGGAACGATGGGAGGGCCCTGAACGTTTCATTGAGGCTTTCGAAGGGCTTGGCGAACTACAATAGGGGCGGGGATTTGGTGGAATCGATATCCTGGAGCGGGGAGAACATTTACAAATCGGATAAGGTCTTTTTATCATACCTGGATCTGAGGGCCCTCGAATTGCTATCAGAAATCGATGGGGGATGGAGGGATATATTGGAGGCGTCGAAGGTCCGCATATTGAACGGCAAAAGGGATTGGCTCTTCTTTCATACCTTTTTCGATGTCAAGTCCGGGAAATATGGGGACGTGTTCGACGTTTGCGATTCGCTAAATCAATTATTAATACTCGACCATTTGGTCGACGCGGGGCTTAAGGAGGAGGCCCTCCCGCTCTTTGGATTCTTCAAGGATAGGTTCGAGGAATTCGGCGAGATCAATGGCCTATACGGCCCAAATGGGACCGCCATCGGGGGAGTCGGCATCGGGACCTACTCCCTTTTCTCATGCTTGGCCCTAAAGCTTAATGAGCGGGGGCTTGCGAAGAGGGTCCTAGAATCATGGGTGTTGAGCTCGCAGGATTTGGAGGAGGGATCGCCCCTCTTCGGGGCCCTGGTCGCGAAATGGCCCGGCGACATGCTCGATGCGAACTCCTTCGACAACCTGATGGGTGCGATTTCCTTGGAGCTGGCGATCGAATCCCAACTCGAAATTGGGGGGCGAGCATATAACGAGGGGGTCCCTCCCAAATGATGGGACGCAAAGCCCTGGTTACCTCGCTCCTATTGGCTATCGTGGTCGCATCATTCGTCGCGATCCTATATACAAGTCCCCCATCCCAAGATCGAAAAGCCATCGAAAAAACGCAAACGACGCCCCCCGTTCAAACGATCACCATAAGGGGGGCGCAAACCAGCTGGGTGGTTTCGAGGAGGCCCACTGGCACTCCGGCCAAAAAGCCTGGGGAAAAGCTGGGCCCGAACCTAGTCCAAAACACCGGGTTCGAAACGATCGTCAAGAGCGATGATAACTTCTCGGATGTCTACGGAAACAGGCCCTTCCCCTGGGGATTTGAAATATTGGGCGGGAATCCGATATGCATCTCCAATGGCAGCGAACCCCACGGGGGGAGATTTTCCATCGAGATAATCGGAACTTCCTCGGAGGATTCCGTCCTGATAGCCATCCCGGAATATTCCCTCAAGCCGAGGATCTCCCCAGGAAGGATTTACCGCCTCGAGGCTTGGGTCAAATTCGAGAATTTGAAGGGTCCGGGGATTAGGTTGATTCAACAATTCTTCAATAGGACCTATTATTGGTATCCCGAGCATATCGTATTGGGGCCTTGGTATAGCGGAAGCTCCGATTGGATCAAGATCGCCCTCGATGCGAAAACAACGGACCTCGACAATAGGGTCGGGGATCCCATCGTACACTTTTCCGGGGAGGGGAGGCTATGGGTGGATGACGTATCCTTTTGCGAGGTCCTCGAGGGCGAATCGGATGGGGCGGCGAACCCCACCGGCGAATTTGGCCATGATCGATCCGCCCCTTCGGCCCCAATTGCTCGGTCGATTCCCCAAGGATTGGAGGAGCCCCTTCGAAGCCCCTCGATCCCCGCTGGGGCCCTCGGCCATTTGTCCCCCCTTCGTTCCAAGCGCCCCCAGAATTCCCTAATAAAGCGGCTCCTTGCTCCGAAAGATCATTAGCGGCCCTCAGCCGCTCCTCCCATATCGCGGTGGCGCGGGGATTTTGAGGCCCGCCCCGATAACCCCAGGCCCAATCCCAAAAGTCCGGGCGCCCAATAATTGTTTTAAAAGCTCGGGAACCTTCATGAGGAAGGCACGGGTCGAATCCGTGGGGCTGGACCATTTTGGCGATTGGCTGAACCTTTTCAACTCGAGGGCCAAGCTCGCGGAGCCCCCCTTTCTACCAAAACCTTCGCCATGGACGAGTAATATTCCCCAAGGCCATTCGGCCCAAAGGACGCCCTCACTAGCAGATCCCTCCCATCCACGAAGGCCTCGAAGAAGCCGTCGTATGAATAAACCGTATCGACTTCACGGCCTCGATCCTCCACCCTGATCTGGGCCCAGGAGAGGGGCCCCAGGAGCCCCTTCCAATTATATCCGAGGATGGTCCCGCGGATCAATCCCCTCAGATCCGCCTCAACCACGATCGAGGCTTCCCCGCCCGCCTCTATCGTCAATTGGACTTCATTCAACGAATACGGGCCAAGGTGATTGAACTTGAACCTATCCGGCTCCTCCCCGCATAGCTTGCAGGGGACCCAGCTCTCCGGGCCGTCGAGGTCTATGGGGACGAAATCAATCCTAAGCTTGTATGTACCCGGGGGAATTCCATACCCGGCCTCGGACTCAATCGGGGTGATCCTGGGCTCCGGGGTTGCGCTCGGGTCCTTATACGCGAAGCCATCGGCGTCCCATCTCAACGCGCTCCCTTGCCAACCCCCGGAGAACCCCCCTATGGCCCAGGAGATGCTCCTCGAGCCCTTCCCTATGTAGTACCAAGTGTCGGCCGCAGCCAGCCTCCCGACGCCATCGTAAAGCCTGATCCTCCCCATTAAGTCGAAGGGGGCCCCCTCGAATATTCCCTCGGTCTTGAAGATTATAGTAGCGTTGATTATCCCGCCCTCGAAGAGGTCCACGGAGACATCGGATACGCCCCCGGGATTTACGTAAACGGATGGGGCCTCCTTCTGGAAGTATCCGAACGTCCAAACGCGGATCCTGTAAACCCCCTCTGTTAGGGCGGAGGGATAGCACCCCCTATCGTAAAGGAATCCATCGCGATCGAGGGGGCGCAGCCCATAGAAAAACGAGGCGCTCGAGGATTGGAGGGTGCGGAACCCCATGAAGAGCCCGGCGTCCGGGCCAAGGACCTCGGCCAAATTCGAGCCGTTGTATATGAGCTTTTGAAGCCCGATGGGCCATCCCCGGAAGGGGAGGGCTGAGGCGCCGGATGCTTGCCTGAGGGCTTCATAGGAGGCCGTTTCGGAGTTCCATAGATATTTCAAATACCCCAAGCTCCCCGCCCCCCTCTCGGCGCCGTAGAACCGCACCATGACCCCGGCCCCCAAGGCCCCAGGGTTCATCCGGGATCGCGGGCCATATCTCCATTCCCTATCGACCGGCGGAGATTGATTGGATTTGGAATTTATCGTCAAATTTATCGAACCCCCCGGCAATAGCCCGAGGCTGACGTTGACTGGGCTGCTACAGAGGCCCACGGTCGCGCTCAACCCCTCGGCTTGGAGGTATCCCCTGACGTAGACCCTTATTTGATAGGTACCCGGGAAGAGCCCCCTATCCCTGATCCCGGAATATCGATAAAGGGAATATTTCATCCCCCTGGCGAAGCGCCACCCGGACCAATTGTTATCCGGCCCCGCCATCCCGAGGCCGTTTATTTGCACGACGCAAGACGAGTTCCCGGATCCTATATAGGTGAAGTTGAACCCGGATAGCTCGCCCCTTCCATCAAGGGCCTCCACTATCGCGTATCTGCCCGGATCCGGCCCCCCGATCGGGGAGATCGATCTGGGGGAGCCGGGCCTCAGGAAGTTCAATTTCAGGTTTATCCAGCTCCCCTTCCTGAGGTCCATCTCGACCCATATGAGCTTATGCGCCCTCCCCACGGCCTTCACGACGCAATCCTCGGTTTGTATATACCCATTAACGAACGCCAAAATCCTCAATTCCTCCCGATCGACCCCGCTGGTCCACGTAGCCAGGGCTTGGGGAACGTGCCCATCGAATTCGCTGGGGATTCCATACCACCCAATCCTCCCGAATTGGAATTCGAACTTGGTTGATCCGGGGTCGGTCCACCAGGTTTGGGCCGGGCCGACGCCGTTGTGTTGCCCAAATGGATCCGTTTGGGCGTATTCGGGCGGATAGGCCGCCCCATCCCCCAAGGGCTCCCTATATTCCCAAGGGAACGCCACCGGTTTGGGGAGGAACTTCGCGATCCTATATCCCGAATCCGGATCCCATATGGCGTTCCCGTAAACATATGGGAGATAGGGGGGATGCGTGAGGTTTATTGGGGAAAAACTCAATAATTCGCCATCGGGGCCCCTTATTTCTATGCTCACCGGCCTCCCTATTCTCGTTGAACCATCCGCGGAAACGCCAGCCTCGGGCCATGGGATCTCCCCGAGCCCGCATTTGGAATATATGGTCCCCGCGAGGACCGGCCCCGCCTCCAAGTAGAAATCCATCGTGAGCGACTGCCCGGGGCCAACTATGACGTCCGGGAATTCCTTCTTCGGGAGGCCCGCGGCGCTGACCGCGATCTTATAAATGCCGGGGGCCACCCCCTCAAGGCAATAATGGCCCCAGGAGCTGGCGTTGAAGTAGCAAGCCGCCAATACCTTCCTCCCCGTCCTCACGATATTTGGCCATTTATTGGGATCTATGGCATCCCCCTCGGCCAAGACCTTCCCGGGCAAATTCACCGGTTTTCCATAAAGCCCATGGGTGGCGAATCTGACGGTCCCGGAGATCACGGCCGGATCCACATCGCCCTTCACGAGGAGCTGCGGATAGTTTTCAACCGGCACGGTGAATTGATTCTTCCCCCGGGATATCGGGAAGGAGTTGTTCAAGAACATCTTGAAGAAATACCTCCCGGCTATCTCCGGGGCTCTCATATCATTCACCCTGACGTAATACCAATGATCTCCATCCGGCCCGAAGCGGATGGGGAAGCCATCTTCGGATAATATATGCACGATCCACCATTTTGGGCCGAAGGGATCCCTCTCATCGGCCTTACGAACCGAGATCAAATAATAATCGTTTGTGATCGAAGTTATTATGTTCGATGCGTCCCCATATTCCCATCCGATGGGCGGTTCGAACTCCGGGGGTATGTAAATCGTCCAACTCGTGTAATTCATTGAGCTTGAGATGGGGCCGGACCAATTCAAGCCAAATATGAGATCCCCCCTTATTTCGATTGCTATCGATCCATCCGGGTAGATGGATGAGGCCAATATCGCGGCGTGGGGGGAATAGGCGTTCCTCCTCATTTGGACCCAGGGGTTCAAGTACCCCGGCAGGCCCGGGACCGAGGGCTCGAGGGAGCCGCTTGCGCGCTCCCACCAGATTCCCCCTCCGGGCCATACGTATCCAATCGGCCCATCGACGTGATTCGGCTGGAAATCAGTGGCTACGTAATTTGGGCCGTTTCCGGTAAGCCTCCCCAAGGAGAAATGGGCGCTAGCGGGGATCGGGCACCTGAAAAGGGCGAGGATCGCCAAAAATGCGATGAGGAATGCGATCCTAGCCTTCGCGAACCCCATTCCCCCTCAGCCGCCCTTTCTCGCCCCCAGGAGCCCGTTTTTGGGCATATGCCAAAGCGCGCCTTTTAAAATTAAGCTTTAATATCAATCAACAAGTAAAGAGCATTCGAGAAAGGGCTGGCGCGATCACGAGAATGGTCGCAATGTCCTTGCAGGATGCGTTCGTTTATAGATTGAGATACTATAGGAGGCCGGACGTGAAGAAGTTCCTGGCGTGGGTCGTGGATGGCAATTCGCCCATAAGGCCTGGGGAGGGCGGAGCCGCGGGTATAGATTTGGGGACGTTGGAGGAGCTATCGAGCCTAGGCCTCTTCCATAGGCACGTGATCGATACCCAACCCCTCTGCCCCAGGTGCGATTCCCAGGATTTCTACGATAGATACCTATGCCCCTTCTGCGGAAGCCCGAGGCTCGATAGGGGGAGGCTCATCGAGCATTATCCCTGCGGCTTCATCGGGCCCGAGGAGGAGTTCGAGAGGGGGGGCGGGGCTTGTCCGAAATGCGGGATGAATCTCGGGGTGGCCGGGGCGGATCACGGCCGCATGCGCGGATCCTTCAAATGCTTGGATTGCGGGAGGGGGTTCGCGGCCCCGCTGATATCCCACACATGCGCGGCCTGCGGCTCCAAGTTCACCCACGAGGACGCCAATTTGAGGCATATATGCGAATACAGGTTCAACGAGGCCCTTAGGGGGGAGGTGGTCCTGGCCTGCTCCCTCGGGGACCTCATATCCGATTGCCTCGGGTCGAAGGGGTATCGGATCGAGGATACGAACTCCCTCAGGGGGAGCTCGGGCGCGGAGCACGCGTTCGATGTGGTGGCCACCAGGGGCGGGGGCCGCCTCGTGATATCCATAGCCTCCTCCCCCTCGGAGGTTGGGGAGATGGAGGTCGCGGGGTTTTTCGCCAAGGTCTTCGACGTGCGCCCGGAAAGGGCTGTGCTCGTCGCCATGCCAAGGCTCTCGGAGGGAGCGCTTAGGCTGGCCAAATTCTATGGGATAGCGGTCGCCGAGGGGAGGGATGCGGGGGAGGTCGTGGCCTCGATCGCGAAGCTCCTCGATTGAGGAGCGATCCCGCCGGCTCCCCCAACCTTATATACCCGGGGGCCGAATATCCTATCGGGGCGGCCTTGGAGATAGAATGGTTCGGCCACGCTTGCTTCAGGATAACGGGCTCGGGCGGCATCTCGATCGTGACCGATCCCTTCGATGGGAGGGATTTGGGATATAAAACCCCGGATGTCGCGGCCGATATAGTCCTCGTATCCCACGAGCACTTCGACCACAACAAGGTTAACGTAGTGAAGGGCGGGCCGGCGGTCATCAGGTCGGCTGGCCTCCATAGGGTCAAGGGGATCGATGTGAAGGGCATACAATCCTATCACGACGATGCGAAGGGCTCCAAGAGGGGGAAGAACGTTATCTATTCTTTCGAGCTGGATGGGATCGCGATCGCCCACCTGGGCGACCTGGGCCACGTGCTCTCGGAGGCCGAGGCAAGGGAGATCGGGCGCGTCGATGTGGTGATGATACCCGTCGGGGGATATTTCACAATAGGGCCAAGGGAGGCGGATAGGGTATTGGGGCTCATCCGGCCGAGGGTGGCCATACCGATGCATTACAAAACGCCCGCGATCGACTTCCCAATATCCCCGGTCGAGGACTTCCTGAAGGGCAAGGCGAACGTCAGGAGGGTCGGATCCAACGTCCTGAGGCTGGGCCGCGAGGATCTCCCCGGGGAAACGCAAATAGTGGTCTTGGATTATCCCCGCTGATCGGGTCCGGCGGATCCCTCGCATTGCGCGATTATCGCCTGATATTCCTCATCGGAGATCGCGCCCATATCGAGCATCATGCGGGCTATCTCCGAGATCCTTAGGAAGCAATGCAGGCGGATCCCCCTGTTCGCCAAAAGCCCTCCCCCGCCCTCCTCCCTATCTATCAGGACCAGGGCATCCTCGACGATCCCTCCCTCGGCCCTTATGGAATCGGCGGCCGATGCCAAGTTATTCCCGGTTGTGATCAAATCGTCCACGAGTAGGACCTTGCTCCCGGGGAGGAGCATGCCCTCTATCCTCCTCTCCCTCCCGTGCGCCTTCGCCTCCCTCCTCACGTATATGAGGGGGGCCCTCATCTTGAAGGCCAACACCGAGGCGAAGGGGATCCCGGCCGTCGGTATCCCAGCTATGGCGTCGAACCCCCTCTCCCCCCTTATGGATGCGGCCATTCCCTCGTACGCCTCCATTATCCTCTCGAACTCGGCGGGGAAGCTCGGGATCAGCCTTAGGTCTATGTAATACGGGCTGAGCCTCCCGCTCGAGAGGGTGAATACGCCGAACTTCAGGGCACCGGTCCTGATGAGTATCTTCACGATCTCGCCCTTCGATGGGCCAGCCCATGATCCCAATGGTCCTCGCGGGGCCTATGGCGCCGGAGATTATAAAACTATTCAATGATCTTTTTCCTCCGGGAGTCGATCGCGGGATGGGCATCGAGCTGCTCAGGATGGGGCCCGTGGAGCGCTGCGAGATCTCGCGGAGGATCAATAGGTTCGTGGTGGAGGTGATCGTCGATGGCGAGCCCCGAATGGCTTTGAACACGAACACCGGAAGGCTGGCGGATCTCATCGCGGCCGGCAGGGGGGCCGTTTGCAAACCGAGGGAAGGGGGGAGGACCGATTGCGCGTTGATAGCCGTCGATTTCCACGGGCGCGGCTTGGCGATAGTGGATACGCGAACGCAGGCGCTGGCGTTCGAGGAGGCGATTGGGCGGGGGCTAATCGGCTGGCTGAGGGGTGGCTCCATAGCCAAGAGGGGCCCGAGGCTCGGCGATAGCATCATCGACTACCTCTTGGACCTCGGCGGGGCGGCGGTTTGGCTGGAGCTGAAGAGCGCCGTATTGTTGCACGAGGGCGATAAGGCCGGGTATCCCGATTGCCCAACCCCCAGGGGGAGGAGGCAACTTAGGGAGCTCATGAGGCTCGCCGGGAGCGGGGGGCGCGGGATCCTGGCGTTCGCGGTCGCCTTGCCCAACGTCAAGGCCTTCAAGCCCTACGAGCGCGGCGATCCCGAGATGGCTCGATTGATCTCCGAGGCGCGATGCACCGGCGTCGATGTTAGGGCGTTTGGGATCGAGGGGGTCCTCGAGGACCGAATGCTTCGGGTGGACTTGTGGAGCGACGACCTGCCCGTCGTCCTATAGGGCGGGTTTTCGTTCGATCCCGGGGATCGCCATTCCATCGACGCCATTATGGCGATAACATTATACCCCGGCCCCTAGGAGGGCATCGGGCCGAGCTGGGGGAAGGCGATGGTCGAGCTCTGGCTGCCGTATGGGGATACCGAGGTCTTCGTGGACGTCCCAGTTGAGCGCCTATTGGGGTTCTTCGAGTTCAAGCCCCCCGAGGGGGGGATTTCGATTCGATCGATCCTCGAGCCCGCCGTCTCCGCCCTTTCCGGGGCGAGGACGATCTCCCTGGCCATCGACGGCGATTTGATCAAATCCGTGGAGGGCGAGGAAATACTGAGGGGGCTCGCGAGCTCCCTGCCCGGCGCTGGCCTCAAGGCGTTCACGAATGCCGGCGACCCCTTGCCGGCCCTTCCGGGCTTGGAATGGAGGAAGGGGGGATCGGCCGATCGCCGCTTCGAGGACCTCGGGAGGACCGGGCGCGGGAACAGGGTCTTGATCGACGAGGATTTCCACCGATCCGATCGCAGGGTCCTCATCGGGAAGATGGAGAGGGACCCGATCCACGGCCACGTATGGGCGAGGAGGTTCTTGGAATGCGTCGCAAGCCCGGAGACCATCCGGGCCAACGCGGCGCTGGCGCTGGATTGGGACCCAATGAGGGGCTCGGAGGAGAACCCATCCTACCTGGATGGCGCGGAATGCGCCGAGATCGCCGGGATCGATTACGCCTTCTTCCTAATCGAAGGCGGGGGCGGGGGGTTCGCGGAATGCGCCCATGGGGGGTTCCGAGAGGCCCTCGGGGCCGGGGCGGGGAGATATAAGGAGCTTTACTCGAGGGGGATCGGGAAGAGGGCGAGGATCGCCGTATCGAGCGCCGGGGGCGCCCCCAACGACCTCCGCTTCGAATCGGCCTCCCGCTCCGTATTCAACCCCCTGCGCGGGTTGGAGGAGGGCGGGGCGATCATATTGTTGGCCGAATGCCGGGGCGGGATCGGGAGCGCCGCCCTGAGGGAGGCCTTCGCCAAATATAGGCACAGGGGCAGGGAGAGGCTCAGGGAGGCCTTGGAGAGGGAGCCCTCGGATGTCGGGATCCACTCATATTTCCTGATGGAGGCGTTCGAGAGGTTCAAGGTCCTCCTGGTATCGGCCATTCCCGAATCCCTGATAAAGCCCTTCGGAATAAGGGCCTTCAGATCCGCCAACTCGGCCCTGGAGAGCGCTACTAGGGCGCTCGGCGGGGATTCGAGCGTATTCGCGATCGCGAACGCCTCGAAGACATTTTTATCCCCCTCCGCCGAAGATCGGCCGGGCGGTGGCCAGCCGTGGAAGTCATAAGGATGGAGCATGGGGCCGGCGGGGCGGCCATGCAGCGCCTCATCAAGGAGCGGATCGTGAGGCGCCTCGGGGGGAGCGGCGCGGAGGTCCCATTGGAGGCGATGGACGATTCGGCCGTCGTGGACGGCATAATCCTCAAATCCGACTCCTATACGGTGAAGCCCATCTTCTTCCCGGGCGGGGACATAGGGAGGCTCTCCGTATCAGGCACCGTGAACGATATAGCCGTGATCGGCGGGAGGCCCCTGGCGCTGGCATCGGGGTTCATAATCGAGGAGGGCTTCCCGATCCAGGACTTCGATAGGATCGTGGGGAGCATCGCCAAGACCTGCTCCGAGGCCGACGTCTTCGTCGTGACCGGGGATACGAAGGTCGTGGAGAGGGGCGGGATCGATGGGATCGCCATAAATATGTCCGGGATCGGCGTCAGGAGCCCGGCCCTCGATTCGAACCTCGCCGAGGTTCGGCGGAGGAGGGCATTGCGCTCCCGATGGCTATTGGATTCGAACCTGGCCGATGGGGACGCGATAATAGTATCCGGGACCATCGGGGATCACGGGATCGCGATAATATCCTGCAGGGAGGGCTATGGATTCGAGAGCGGCATTTCCTCGGACGTCGCCCCCCTGAATAAGCTGGTCGAATCCCTCCTCGAGGTGGGCGGCATAGTGAGCATGAAGGACCCGACCCGGGGGGGCCTATCAAATGCCTTGAACGAATGGTCCGAGAAATCGAACGTGGGCATATTGATCCATGAGGAAAGGATCCCGATCAAGGAGGAGGTCAGGGCGGCCAGCGAAATGCTGGGCATAGACCCCCTGGACGTCGGGAACGAGGGGAAGTTGGTGATAGGGGTCGTTCCGGAGAAGGCGGAGGAGGTACTGGAGGAGCTCCATCGCCATGAGCTCGGGAGGGATGCGGAGATAATAGGCCATGCGACGAAGGGGTACGAGGGCGTCGTCATGAGGACCAGGGTGGGCGGCCTGAGGGCCCTCCCGCCGCCGATCGGGGACCCGATCCCGAGGATATGCTGATCGTGGGATCGATGCCAAGCCAGGGGGCCGATGGGCTCATTCTATGATCTTCCTGAAGCTGATCGAGGCCGCCGCGAACATCGCCGCATCGAAGATCGCTATCGCAGCCAAATCCATCCCCAATCCGGATAGATCCCCGCTCACGAGGAACCCCCTTACGGCATCGACCACGTAGCTCATGGGGTTCACCAGCGCGAAGTATTGGAGGATCGGGGGCATCATCTTGACGGGGTAGAGCGCGTTGCTGGCGAAGAACAGCGGGAAGATTATGGCCTGCCCCATGCCCATGACCCTCTCCCTCGTCTTCAGGAACGAGGTCACCAGGATCGAGGTGGCCGCGAATCCCCCGGATGCAAAGAATATTATCAAAATGGCCGATATGAAATAGGCGGGATTGGGGATGAACTTGACGCCCAGGAGCAGCGCCAGCGGGATTATCAGGAGGATCTGGAATATGGCCCTGACTCCCGATGCCATCGATCTCCCGATCACGGTGGCATACCTGGGGGCCGGGGCGACGAGGAGCTTCTTGAGGATCCCCGACTCCCTCTCCCAAACTATCGTCAGGCCAAAGAACACGGAGACGAACGTGGTCGATTGCACCAAGATCCCGGGGGCTATATAATCCGTATATGGTATCCCGCCCGTCGGTATCGCTTTGACGCTGCTCATGATCGGGCCGTAGATCATCAGCCAAAGGACCGGTTGAACGGCCCTCGTATATAGCTCGGTCCTATCGTGCCTCAGCCTCCTGACCTCCAGCTCGATCATCGCGAGGATCATCCTCAAGGAGTCCCCCATGGCCTCATCCACCCCTTATCCTCCGCCTCATATGCCTGACCTCGCTCATCCTACCGGCGGACTCGATCCTGGTCCCGGCGTATTTCAGGAAGACGTCGTCCAGCGTTGGTTTGGATATCGAGACCCTCCTGGCCTGGATCCCCTCGGCCCTCAGGGCCTCCATCAGCGCGGGCAGGACCGCCTCCGCGTCTTCGACGACCACGCTGACCTCCGATCCGTTGGCGATGACGTGGCCGACGGATCCCAGGCCCCCGATCCTCCCGAGCACGCCATCCCCGGCGGGGCCATCTAGGCTCAAGAGGATCAATTCCTTCCCGATGGATCGCTTGAGCTCCCCGCTCGAGCCCGACGCCACTATCCTGCCCGCGTTTATTATCGCTATCTCATCGGAGTAGAGGTCCGCCTCGTCCATGTAATGGGTATTGAAGAATATCGTGGTGCCGTATTCCCTCTTGAAGGAGGAGAGCTTATCCCAAACCAGCTTCCTCGCCGAGGGATCCAGGCCGATCGTCGGCTCATCCAAGAACATTATCTTGGGCTTGATCAACAATGCGCATGCGATCTCGAGCCTCCTGATCATGCCGCCCGAATAGGTCTTGACGAGGTTATGCGCGACGTCGCCCAAGCCCATATACTCAAGGGCCCCCCATATGGCGTCGCCCCTCTCGCCCGGGGCTATGCCGTATATCTCGGCGTAGGCGAGGAGGTTCTCGTAGCCGCTTATATCGGTCCAAACGCTTATCTCCTGCGGGACGTACCCGATGAGCTTCCTCACTTTCGCCCCCTCTCGGGCGACGTCCAGCCCGAAGACGCGAGCCCTCCCGGACGTGGGCCTGAGCTGGGTGGTTAATATCCTCATGAGGGTAGTTTTCCCGGCGCCGTTCGGCCCCAGGAGGGCGAATATCCCCCCGGCCCTCACCTCGAGGTCCACGCCATCCAAGGCCCTGAATCCGCCCTCGTAGACCTTTACGAGCCCCTCGACCTCGACCGCTATCTCATCGACCCCTTCCATCGAGCGCGATCGCCCTTCGCGACCCCTCGGGGCCGCCCCTCATGCCTTTTCACGAGGCACCGCCGCCGATTTCCGCCTTCCTCGGCTGATGCGATCCGTACCGGTAGCTTATGAAGCATGCCCCCTCTATCGAAACCATGCAGGGCCCCCTGGGATGGGCCGGAGTGCAGGCCCTCCCGAATAGGGGGCAATCGCTCGGCTCGGCGACCCCCCGGAGGACCTCCCCGCACCTGCAATTGGGATCCTCGGAGATCTCCGCCCCGGCCATATCCGATAGCTCGTCCTCGTAAACCTTCCTGGCATCGTAGGCCTCGAAGCCCCTCCTCAAGGCCATCCCGGATCTCGGGACTATCGAGAAGCCGCGCCACGGGACGTCGATCGGCTCGAATACCCTTTCCATGGCCTCCAGGGCCCTCGGGTTCCCCTCATATCTGACGGCCCTCGTATACTCGTTCTCGACCTCCGCCCTGCCATCCCTTATCTGCTTGGCGAGCATGTAGACGGCGGCGAGCACATCCAAAGGCTCGAACCCGGCGATGACCTGGGGGATCCCGTATTTGGAGGAGATGCATTCATAGGGCTTTACGCCTATTATCGTGCTCACGTGGCCAGGTTGGATGAAGCCCTGTATCCCGATCTCGCCCATCCCCAATAGGGCATCCAGCACCGGGGGGATATAGCGGTGGCAGCACAATATCGAGAAGCCCTCCGGGGGATCCGAGAGCAGGAGGGAGGCGGTGCCCGGGGCCGTGGTCTCGAACCCAATCGCTAGGAAAACGACCTCCCTCTTCAGCCTCCTCGAGATCTCGGCCGCATCCCTTATGCCATACACTATCCTTATATCGCCCCCCTCGGCCCTTCGGTCCAGGAGGGATCCCCTGGGCCCCCTGACCTTGGCGGCATCGCCGAACGTCGCTATTATCTTCCCCCTCTCCATCAGGAGCCCCGCCTCCTCGTACTCCCTTTGAGTCGTGACGCAAACCGGGCACCCGGGCCCGGATATTATCCTGATGCCGCATTCCCTGAGGAGCGCATCGAGCCCGAAGCGCATTATCGTATCCTGATGCGTGCCGCAAACGTGCATTATCGTCGCCCTCACCCCGAGGTCCCTTATCCCCCTCAGGATCCTCCTCGCCAGCTCCCCGTCCCTGAGGCGCGATTGCAAAAGGTGGGCTCCAGCGCCCATATCGAACGCCCTATCCCGTGCCCAACTTGAATATCTCGTCCCACAACTCCAGCGTCTTCTTGGCCTCCTCCTCGTCTAGGACTTGTATGGCGAAGCCTGCGTGGACTATCACGTAATCCCCGATCTTCGGATCGACCAGGGAGACGTCCACCTCCCTTATGACCCCCCCGAAGTCCACCTTCGCCAACCCGCCCTGGATCTCCAGGACCCTGCCCGGGATCGCCAAGCACATTTCCCGAGCAGCTGAATTGGCTGCTCTTATAAAGATTGATCCCTTGGCGAGCGATCCCCGCCATTTTATGGCGGGATCGCGCCCCCTCCGCGGGCCATGGACCCTGATCCTTGGCCGAGTATTTTTATAATCGGCCGGCGCCCAACCTAAGCCGGCATGGGCATCGAAGATCAAAGGGACTGCGGCGGACGGCGAGAGGCGCCCGGGAGGAGGGCCAAGTACCTTTTCGTCACCGGCGGCGTCATGTCGGGGATAGGGAAGGGCGTCGTTACATCTTCCCTTGGGAAGATATTGCAAGCCAGGGGATTCTCGGTAACGGTGATGAAGATAGACCCATACCTAAACGTCGATGCGGGGACCATGAACCCCCTCGTCCACGGGGAGGTATTCGTGACGGAGGATGGGGGGGAGGTCGATATGGACATCGGGACCTATGAAAGGTTCCTCGATCTGGATCTGACGAGGGAGCACAACATAACCACCGGGCAGATCTACCTATCGGTCATAGAGAAGGAGAGGAGGGGGGACCTCCTGGGGAAGTGCGTCCAGATAATACCCCACGTGACCGATGAGATAAAATCCAGGATAAGGGGGATAGCCGCCAAATACCCCGTTGACGTGGTCCTGGTGGAGATAGGGGGCACCGTCGGCGATATAGAGGGCCTGCCCTTCTTGGAGGCCGCGAGGCAGATGAGGTTGGAGGAGGGGCCCGGGAACGTCATCAACGTCCACGTGACCCTGGTCCCGGTGCTGGAGGTCGTCGGGGAGCAAAAGACCAAGCCGACCCAGCACAGCGTCCAGGAGCTCAGGAGGATCGGGATACAACCCGACGCCATAATCACCAGGAGCAAGAAGCCCCTCTCGGAGTCCTCAAGGAAGAAGATCGCCCTATTCTGCAACGTTGAGGAGCGCGCGGTTTTCTCCTCCCCGGATGTCGAGAGCATATACCAAATCCCCCTAGTGCTCGATGAGCAGGGCGCCGGGGATTACCTAGTCGAGAGGTTCGGCTTGAGCGGGGGGAGCCCCCCGGATTGGTCCCACTGGAGGGGCCTGGTGAGGAGGTTCATCGAGCCGAGGCATTCCATAAGGATAGCCATGTGCGGGAAGTACACGGAGCTGGCGGATTCCTACGTGAGCGTCAACGAGGCCCTCAAGCATTCGGGCGCCGCGTGCGATTCCCGGGTGCAGATCGATTGGATAAGCACGGAGGCGTTCGAGGCAAACGAACGGGAGCTAGAATTGCTGAGGGATTACGATGGCATATTGATACCGGGCGGATTCGGGGCCCGAGGCGCGGAGGGCAAGATAAGGGCCATATCCTTTGCCAGGTCGAACGACATCCCATTCCTGGGCATCTGCTATGGGTTCCAGCTCTCCGTGGTGGAGTTCGCCAGATCGATAGGGTTCGAGGGGGCGAACAGCACGGAGATAGATCCCTCGACCGAGCATCCGGTCATAGACCTCATGCCCGAGCAAAAAGCGATCGATCGGATGGGGTCCACTATGCGGCTCGGGGCCCATAGGATAATCCTGAGGGAGGGGACGTTGGCCATGCGCTTATACGGGAGCAAGGTCGTGACCGAGCGGCATAGGCATAGGTATGAGGTCAACCCCAAGTACCTGGACGCCCTGGAGCGGGGCGGGCTCGTTTTCTCCGGGGTCAGCGAGGACGGCCTCAGGATGGAGATAGCCGAGCTGCCCGGGATGAGCTTCTATATGGCTACGCAGTTCCACGCCGAGTTCAAATCGAGGCCCAACAAGCCCTCCCCGCCTTATTTGGGGTTCGTGAGGGCCTGTTTGGAGAGGAGGCTCAGCAGATCGAGGCGATAGGGGTCGGGGGCGGCTTCGGGTCCCGAGCGCTGGGGGGCGCTCATGGGCCTCCGATCGCCCGCATCACTCCGGCGGGATGCAAACGTATAGTATATTGCTCCCCCTAACGATTACGCTCCCGAAGTTGGCGACCGGGCTATCGTTGTTGAACTTCGTCGCCCCCTCCAGGACTATGTTCATATGGCTATCGCAATCCACCATCTTGCCCCTATACTCCGCGTTGTTCTTCAACTTTATCGTGACCTCTCTATTCGACCTCTTCATCAAGAGGTTCAAGGGCTTCTTCGATGGTTCCAAAGCGCCACCACACCTTCTCCTCCATTGGGTTCAAGGCAAGCGTATAAAAGCCTTATTCCGGATCGGGGAATCATTTTCATCGATCACCCCGGGGCCCGGAGGGCTCTTCAAGCTTATATAATGGGGGCCCCCGAACCCCTTCCGAGGGGCAGGAGGTCCATATTGAGTTCGGAACCCGTGAAGAAGAAGTACGAGTTCATAGAGGACATACCGGGCGTTGGGCCAGCGACTGCGGAGAAGCTGAGGGAGATGGGCTTCCACACCATAGAATCCCTGGCGACCGCCACCGTCAAGGAGCTCATCCCGGCCGGCATAGGGGAGAAGCAGGCCCAGCGGATAATCTCGGAGGCCAGGGATAGCATAGCGCTAACGTTCATCCCGGCCAAGGAGCTCATAAGGATGAGGCAGAACGTCCTCAGGCTCACGACCGGCAGCAAGGCCATCGATGAGCTCCTCGGCGGGGGGATAGAGACCCAAACGATAACCGAATTTTATGGCGAATACGGTGTCGGCAAGAGCGTCCTTTGCCACCAGCTCTCCGTGAACGTCCAATTGCCCCTGGAGAAGGGGGGATTGGATGGCGGCGCGCTCTACATCGATACCGAGCAAACCTTCAGGCCAGAGTGGATAGTAAGGATGTCCCAGGACTTGGGATTGGATCCGGATTCCGTCTCTCAGCGAATAATATATAGCGAGGCATATAACAGCGATCATCAAATATTGATATTGGAGAAGGCGGATAAAATAATAAAGGAAAACAATATAAAATTGATAATAATCGACTCCCTCACGGCGCATTTCAGGAGCGAGTACCTGGGGAGGGAGATGCTCGCGGAGAGGCAGCAGAAGCTGAACAGCCATATGCATAAGCTCTTGAGGCTCGCGAGGGCCTTCAATGCGGCGGCGGTGGTTACGAACCAGGTCATGGCGAAGCCCGACGCCTTCTTCTCGGCCCCCCTGGAGGCCGTGGGCGGCCACATAGTAGCCCATACATCCCACACGAGGGTGTTCCTCAGGAAGGCCGCGAGCGGCCCCGTGAGGATAGCAAAGCTAGTCTCAAGCCCATATCTGCCCGAGGGGGAGAGCGTTTTCAAGATAACCTCGAGCGGCGTTAAGGATGTCACGGAAGAAGATCAAAAGAAGAGGAAATGAGCCGCGAATTGAGATCGACCTCGAGGGCTATTTCAAGCTCTTGATCGAGGGGAAGGTGAATGATGCGGAGAGGGAGCTAGCGAGGGTTAGGGAGATGGGGGGCTCGGAGTGGGAGCAGGGCTTCGTGAAGGCCCTCGAGGGCCTCCTCTTGGCCCAAAGGAACCCCGATGACAAATACCTCTTCTTCAATAGGAATAGGGGCGAGCTCGCCGGGGGGGATTTAAGGGAGCTCAAGAAGAAGTTCGCCAAGTATTCCAAGGACCCCCTCAATGCGGAGTACGACAGGGGGTACTTCAGCTGCATGCTGGAATACCTGAAGGCCCTGGAGCGGATGGGCCCGGGGGATGGGGGCTGAGGGGCCTGCGGGTTCGCGCCCGGCGGGCGGCCGGCTGCTCAACGATATTGGAGCGTGTGCAATAGGATCAGGACCATCGACCATACCAGGAAGTAGGTCCCTATCCCGGTCGTTATGAACTTATACCTCTTGGCCATGTCCCTCCAGAGGCCTGGGGAATACCTTATGGCGGCGCAGGAGAGGGCGAAGGCGGCTATCGCCGCCCCCAGGGCGTAATATCCGGAGATCCTGAGGGCGTGGCAAGCGATGGCCATCGCTATGGCGAGGAAGAACCTCGACCAATAGACCAATGACGATGGGGCAAGTTTATTAAACGGCATCCCATCCCATCCCGCGCGTTGGATTTAAAGGGGGCTTATGGGCCTCCGCTATATAAAAGATGGGCCCGGGGATATATCGAGGATTCGGACCCGAAGTGCCGTGAAATTGGCTTCAGCACCAGACTTTGGAAGCGGCGCCAAGAAGGCCGCCATGAGCAATTTGGACCTCTTCTTCCTCATCCCCGAGCTCAGGGATAGGATCGTTGGGAAGATAATCGATAACGTGTATCAGATCTCCGAGGACATCTTCATAATAAAGGCCAGGCCCGGGAGCGTTGAGCTCTTGCTCCAGCCCGGGAGGAGGATTCACATCACGAACTACGCCATCAGGAAGCCCAAGGAGCCGCCCCCATTTTGCAAGGCCTTGAGGAAGCATTTGCTCGATTTCAAAATTTCCGGGATCGAGCAGGTCGGCTTCGAGAGGATCGCGAGGATAGATCTCTCAAAGGGCCAGGAGGAGCTCTCACTTTACGTGGAGCTATTGAAGAGGGGGAACATGATCCTGGTGAAGGATGGCGTCATATTGCTCGCTTGGAAATACGTCAAGATGAAGGACAGGAGCATAATGCCCAACGCGGAGTTCAAGCTCCCGCCCCCGAGCGGGTTGGATTTGAGATCCGTTTCGCCGGAGGCCCTCCTCTCCTCGAGGAAGGAGGGGGTGCCCCTCCATAGGGTCCTGATGAAGGCCATCGGGATCAATAGGGTTTATGCCTCCGAGCTGGCCCTCAGGGCCGGGTTGAGCCCGGAAGCCGATTGCATCGGATTGGATCGATCCGATTTCGAAAGGATCGCCGATGCGGCCGCCTCCATGCTCTCCGAGCGGCCGAACCCCGTCGTAGTCCTCGATCGATCCGGGATGGCCTTGGATGCGACCCCCTTCAAATTGAAATTCTATGAAGGGTTCTCGGCCAAGGAATATTCCTCATTCAATGATGCCTTGGACGATTTCTTCACGGAATCCGAAAGGGAGAGGGAGGAGCTCCTCCTGAAGGAGGCCCAATTAAAGCAGATCGAGAGGATGGAGAGGATCCTAAGGGCCCAGAGGGAGGAGTTGGAGAGGATTTCCAATATGATAGGCCCCCTAAAGGAGGCGGCCGATGCGATATACGCCAGGATCAACGAGATAGAATGGATCGCGTATTCCTTCTTCTCAAGCCTGGATGAGGGGAAATCCGCGGAGGAGGCTTTGAGGGGCGTCAGGGATATCCCAAGCGAGATCGAGGTCCTGGGGTGGGATGGGGCATCGAAGGAATTGAGGCTTTCGCTGAAGGGGGTGCCCTTCTCGATCGCGAAGGGGAGGGGGCCCGGCGAGGCCGCGGACCTGCTGTACAAGAGGGCGAAGGAGCTCGAGGGGAGGGCGGAGAGGTTGAGGGCCCTGATAGAATCGACGGAGGCCCAAATAGCCTCCATGGAGAAGGGGTTCTCGAGGCGGATCGAGGGCGGCTTGGAGCTCCCGAGGAAGGCCGAGAAGAAGTGGTACGAGAAGTTCAGGTGGTTCCATTCCTCGACCGGGAAGCTCGTCCTGATAGGCAGGGATGCCGCGAGCAATGAGCTCCTCATAAAGAGGCATTTGGATGAGGGGGACGTCGTATTCCACGCCGATATCCCGGGGGCCCCCTTCGTCGTGGTCAAATGCGATGGGGACCTGGACGAGGCCACGAAGATGGAGGCGGCGATAGCGGCCGCCTCATATAGCAAGGCTTGGGCCGAGGGGTTGGGTTCATTGGACGTATTCTGGGTTAACCCCGGGCAGGTCGAGAAGAGGGCCCCGAGCGGCGAATATTTGAAAAGGGGGGCCTTCATGATAAGGGGGCATAGGAATTACGTAAGGGGGGTTGAGCTGCGGCTCGCCATAGGGATCGATCCGCGGACCATGGAGGTCCTGGCCGGGCCGAGGACCGCGATCGAGCGGAGGACCCCATATTTTGTCGAGGTGGTCCCTGGGGAAACGCCATCCCGGAAGTTGGCGGAGGCCATCTTGGGGCGATTGATCCAAAGGATGCCGAAGGCGAGCGCGGAGGGGCTCAAGCGCGATGAGGTGATATCCAAGATACAGGGCTTGTTGCCGTACGGCAAGGGGGACCTGGCGAGGGGCTAGGATGAAGGTTTTATAAAATCCGCCCCCTTGGGAGCCCTTGGGGGTTCGGCCTTGAAGGGGCGCGCCGATTTGCCGAAGATCTCCGTGAGGGAGGTCATGTCCTCCCCCGTGATCACCGTGAGGAAGGGGGAGAGCGCCATGAGGGTTGCGAAATTGATGATCGACAATGGGATAGGGAGCGTGGTCGTGGTCGATGAGGAGAAGAGGCCGATAGGCATCATAACCGAGAGGGATATCGTCAAGATGTTGGCCTCTGGGGGGTTCGATCCGGAAAGGACGAGGGCGGAGGACATCATGAGCCAACCGCTGAGGGCGATCTCCCCGGAGCTCGGCATAGAGGAGGCGGCCAAGTTGATGAGGCGATTCGGGGTCAAGAGGCTCCCGATCATGGAGAAGGGGGCCCTGATCGGGATCATCTCCAGCGGGGATATACTCCGGGTGACCCCCTCAATAATAGAGATATTGCTGGAGAGATCCGTCATCGGGCCGCCCGCGCCAGAGCCAAAGGCCGCCCCCCTGATGGGGTATTGCGATCAATGCGGGGCTTGGTCCGATGGCCTGAAGCTGAAGGATGGCCAATACCTATGCGAGGATTGCCTCAGCGACCTGGAGGCGTAACCCATCCAACCACTGGAGAGGTCGATGAAGGCGGACCTCAACGTAATCGGCGGCAGGGCGTACATCGATGGATCCTTGGTGGATTGCGGGATTTCGATAGAGGGGGGGAGGATAAGGGCCATAGGGAAGGAGGCGAACCTGCCCCCCTCCGATGAAAGGGTGAGCGCGGAGGGCCTGCTAATCCTACCGGGGCTCATCGATGCCCACGTCCACCTCAGGGATATGGCCCTCTCCTATAAGGAGGATTTCCACTCCGGCACGGCGTCGGCGATATGCGGCGGCTTCACAACGGTCTTGGATATGCCAAATACCGTTCCGCCGACGGATTCCCCGAGCCGCCTATTGGAGAAGATGGAGGCGGCCAGGGGGAAGATCCTCTCCAACGTCGGCTTCCACGGCATGATGACGAGCGATCTGGACGACCTCAGGGGGATGGCCGAGCTCGGGATCTTCTCCTTGAAGATCTTCATGGATCGATGCGATTGGCCGGGTGAGGTTCTGGAAAGGGTCCTTTCCGCGTGCAGGGACCTCTCGCTGCCGGCGACCTTCCACGCGGAGAGGGCCCCTCGGGATTTGGGAGGGGGCGCGAAGCTCGGCGGCGATATGGGGGATTTCTTGAGGGCCCACGACCCCAGGTTGGAGATATCGGCCGTTGAGGAGGTGATCGATTTGGTCGGCCGCACCGGGGTCAGGGGCCACATATGCCACATATCCCTCCCGGAGTCGGTCGATAGACTGAGGTCATCGCCGATCGGCCGGGCGATCACATGCGAGGCGACCCCGCATCATCTGCTATTGTCCCGAGAGGCATATGCGAAGCTCGGGGGATTGGCGATGACGGTCCCCCCGCTGAGATCCCCGGAGGATGCGAGGGGGCTGAGGGAGGAGTTGCTGCGATGTAGGATAGATATAGTGGCCAGCGATCACGCCCCGCATTCCAATGAGGAGAAGCTGAGGGGGTCGATATGGGAGGTGCCCCCGGGAATACCGGGCTTGGAAACGACCTTCCCGCTGCTATTCACGTTGGTTGCGAAGGGCGACCTCCCGCTTCGGAAGGTCGTGGATTCGCTATCCAGCAAACCGGCGAAGCTATTCGGGATAAATGGGAGGGGGGAGATAAGGGAGGGGTTCGCCGCCGATTTGATCCTGGTGGATCCCCGATCGGAATATATCCTGGATTCATCGAAGTTCAAATCGAAGGCGAAATACTCGCCCTTCGATGGATGGAGGGTGAAGGGGCGGGTCGTCGAGACGATCGTCAATGGGGAGGTCGTGATGGATCGCGGGGAGATAATCGGCAAGCCCGGCATTGGGGCTTTGTTGAGGCCTTCGCGATGAAGTTCATTACCGACGGCATGCTTGGCAGGCTCTCCAGATGGCTCAGGATCATGGGGTACGATGTGGAGTATATGAGGGATGCCGCCGACGAGGAGCTCCTGCGAAGGGCGGAGGAGGAGGGCCGCACGATAATAACCAGGGATCGGGACCTCTACGCGATGGCGAGGAAGAGGGGGGCGAGGGCCATATTGTTGCTTGAGAAGGATCTATTCGGGCAATTGGCGAGGCTCGTGGAGCTCGGCGCCATAAACGTCGATCCATCGAGCGAGTCCAGATGCCCAATTTGCGGATCGACCCTGAAGGAGGTGGATAAGGGCGATGTGGCCGGGATGGTCCCGGAAAAGAGCCTCGCGCTTTACGATGAATTTTGGAAATGTGAAAACGAGGCATGCGGGAAGATTTACTGGATGGGGAGCCATTGGAGGAGGATAGAGGAAAGGTTAAAGGCGCTCGAAGATATCAAAACGCCGCTTGCCCAAAGGGGGAGAAGGGATGCCGAGTGAATTTACCCTCGAGGATGGGAAGTTCCTGCTGAAGCTGGCGAGGAGGGCGATAGAGGAGGCGCTGAAAACCTCCAAGAAGATTGCCCCCCCGGGGGGCGTTGATGAGAAATTCATGAGGAAGAGGGGGGTTTTCACGACGCTAACGGATTACGAAAGCGGGGAGCTGAGGGGGTGCATAGGCTTCCCGTTCCCAACGAATCCCCTCATAGAGGCCGTGATAGAATCGGCCATAGAGGCCGCCACGGGGGATCCGAGGTTCCCGCCCGTAACCTTGGACGAGCTCGAAAGGAGGATCGTACTGGAGCTGAGCATATTGACCGATCCGGAGCCCATCAAATTCAAGGACCCGAGGGAGTGCCCCTCGATGATCGAGATAGGGGAGCACGGCTTGATAGTGGAGAGGGGATGGGCGAGGGGGCTGCTGTTGCCGCAGGTTGCCGTGGAGTGGGGGTGGGACCCGGAGGAGTTCCTGAGCAATTGTTGCATAAAGGCCGGGCTCCCGCCCGATGCTTGGTTGATGGGCGGGACGAAGATCTACAAATTCAAGGCCATCATATTCTCCGAGAGATCCCCGAACGGCGAGGTCTTCGAGAGGAGGTTGAAGGGCGAGTAGATGAGGGTTTACGTTTCGGCTTGCGGCATAGGGAACGGGCACATCGCCAGATGCGATCCGCTGATCTCGCATTTGATGCGCAGCGGATGCGACGTCCTGGTGTCAACATACTTGGACGGCTATGCCTATTCGCTGAGGAGGGGCTTCAGGACGCTGAGGGCATTGCCGATGCGCTACAAAACCAAGCCGGATGGATCGATCGATTTCAAGGGAACGGCCACCTCGAGCGGCTTCTCCCTGGGGGTCCATAGGTTTCTGAAGCAACTGGTTCGCGAGATGGAATACATCAAGTGGTATAAGCCCGACGTCGTCATATCGGACTCCAGGGCCTCATCCCTCCTGGCGGCCAAGATCCTCGGGATACCGTGCGCATTGATATTGAACCAATTCAGGATAAGGATCGCCAAGTCGCCCTCGGATGGGGCCCCCAGCCTCTCCGATAGGGCATTCTTCATCATAGCCAACCTGGCTTGGACCTACCTCGGCGTCCTACTATCCTGCGTATGGGAGCTGGCCGATAGGATATTCATCCCGGACTTCCCGCCCCCGTTCACGATATCGGAGGGCAACCTGAAGTTGCCGAGGAGGGCTTTGGGGAAGATCGAGTTCGTCGGCCCGATGGTCAGGCGCGAGGAGGGGGGCGAGAGGGGGAGGGTCTTCAGGGATTTGGGCCTGCGAAACGATGAGCCGTTGATTTACTTGGCCGTGAGCGGCCCGAGGGAGGAGAGGCTATATCTGGTCGAGAGGTTGAAGGAGATCCTGAAGTCGGATTTGATAAAGCATTCCGGATATCAATTCGTCATGTCCTGCGGAGATCCGCTGGGGAGGACTTCCATCAGGCTGAATAACTCTATTATATTGGATTGGGTCGAAGATCAGGACGATCTCATAAGGGCATCGGAGGTCGTCCTATGCCGGGCCGGGCACGGCACCATAATGAAGTGCCTATCCCTCGGGAGGCCCATGATACTCGTCCCGACGCCAAATCATACGGAGCAATACGGGAACGCCGAGAAGGTCGAGAGGCTGGGCTTTGGGCGAATTTTGCATCAAAGGGATCTATCCGATGTCGCCCTCCTGAGCGCGATCAGGGATCTGATCGGCAGGGAGATCCGATTCGAGTTGAGCAACGAGGCGGACGCCATCTCGAGAATAGCGGATTACGTTTTATCGATCTCGGCCGGGCGACGCCCCTAGGTTGGGGACGATGGCCCCGCGCCCCTCCTCCGCCTCAATTCCTCGGCCCTCTCCCCCCAATATTTGACCCACTTCGGGGACCCGAGCCTCTCGCTCATCCTCTTGCACCTTTCGTAAAAAGATATCCGCTCCTCATCGTCCATGGATTCCACCCTCCGCCTCATTCCCTCGAAGGCCCCCATGGGGTCGTATAGGGCAACCCCCTCCTCGCAAATTATATAGCAAAAGGCCCCCAAGAACTCGTTCCCCCTCATAATCCTCTCGAAGATTCCCTTGGGGCAAATGAAGAGCTTCAGCGGGCCGATCTTGTGGGCCATCATCCTGGCCTCGGCCGAGAATTGAACGAATGCCTCCAGATCGGTCCTATCGTCGAGCAGGACCAGGACGTCCAAATCGCTATCGAAGGAATAATCCCCCCGCGCCCTGGAGCCGTAAAGTATGATCGCCTCCACCCCAACGCCGTACTTCCTCCCGATCGCGAGCACGAAGTCCCTTAAGCCGTCGAGGATCCCCCCCGCCTGGTCCGGCCCTTGGATCGTGGATCGGATCACCCCTTCTCCCTCTCGAGTTCGGCCTTGATCACCATCGCCTCCCCCAAGGGGATATCGAGCTCCGCGGCCAGCTCCTCGGGGGTTATATCGGGCCTCTCCGGGAGGATCTGCTCCGAGACGTATCTTTTATGATATTTATACATCGGCAGGCTATGGACGGTTTCGACGAGTATCTCCCATAGGTCGGCCTCGGATCGCCCCCGGCCCTCGCGTTCCACTAGGCCCATCGGAGATCGCCAAAAGCTTTATTAGGAAATTCCGGAAAAAAGCCTTTCGAGGGCATCGGAGCTTTTGGGCTGACCCTCGACCCCAAGGGAATCTCCGAGGCTCTGCAGAGGTGATGAATGGAATGAAGTTGGAGGAGTTAATAAGGGATTCGAAGAAATACGGGTGGGACGTCAAATCGGTTAGGTACATCTCGGATGGGGAGGTCCTATTCGAATTCGAGAAGAACCTGAGGAATAGGAAATACCATATTTACGTATTCTCGAGCCTCGATGGGAAAGTTCTTAAGGGCTTCAATTTCTTCGAGAGGGAAGTCCCGATGGATTTGAACAAGTGGGACAATTACGTCCAATGATGGTCAGGCCTTGGATCTCTCATAGGCCCTCCTCAACGTCCACCTTATGGCGTTCTTGAGCTCCAGGAGCCTTTTCTCGGTCCCGTAATTCCTTATCACCAACCCCCTCACTCGGCCCTCCTCTTGATCCAACTCATAGGAGATGGCCTTCTCCGGGGGGATCTCCCCGGCCTTGACCGCCTCCAAATCCTTCGCTTGGAGGGGCTCGAGGACCTTCCCTATTAGGAAGGCCTTCAGCGGAGGGGATCCGGGATCCAACTTCAATCCCTCGTCTATCCTGACGACGATGTGGTCCTTGAAGACGTCGAGGTCGGCCAAGTGGACGCCGTCCTCGGTCTTTATGGGTATGGATTGGGTTGGCGCCTCCGTCTCCGGCGCCCTGGGCAGCTTCACCTTCTTGAAGCTCTTCTCGGCCAATAATACGTCCACGATCTCGACCAAGGACTTCAGGCTCGCGACCTCGGCCTCCAGCTCCCCTATCCTCCTCTCCAGATAGGCCTTCGCCTCGGCCAGCTTCCTCAATTCCTCCTCGCTCAAGCCACCTGCACCTTGGCCACGGCGATCGCGAAGTCCGGGCAATAAAGCTCGCAGAGGCCGCACAGCCTACAAGCGTTCGGATCCCTGAGGGCGACCGGCCTCACGCCCTTGGAGTTCAGGAAATCGCTGAAGGCGAGGGCCTTGGTGGGGCAGAACTCGATGCAAATCCCGCATCCCTTGCAGAGCTCCTGATTTATGGCAACCTTCTCCAGGATCGCCACCCCCTTTGGGATATTTTCCCTTCGGTGCTAATTAAAATACCTCCCCGCTGGGTTTATGTGGGCCCATGGGGGATATCGAACCCAACCCCGGCGGGATTGATCGGCCGAGGCGGCGAAGGGAGCGGCATTGGTTGATCGCGTAAGGATCGGGCTGGTTGGATATGGGTCCTGGGGGAAGAGGCATTTCGCCGCCCTCTCGAGGAACCCGAGGGCCGATCTAAGGGGGGTATACGACCCGGCCTACGAGGGGGATGGCTTCTTCCGCTCATTGGATGCCCTCCTCGACGATGTGGAGGCCGTGGACGTGGTCGTTCCCCCGAGGTCCCTCGCGGAGATAGGCATAAGGGCCATAGAGGCGGGCAAGCACGTATTCATAGAGAAGCCCATGTCCGCCAATTTGGGGGAGGCCCTCAGGCTCGAGGAGGCCTCTAGGAGGAACCCGGGCTCCAAGGTCATGATCGGGTTCATAGAGCGCTTCAACCCGGTTTTCCAGAGGATCAGGGAGATCCTGAGGGGGGAGCCCCCCTCCATGGTATTCTGCCAAAGGTCGGGGATGCCGGCCTCCGTGACCAGGCAAACTGGGGTTCTGATGGATTTGGCGATACACGACGTCGATCTCCTGATTTGGTGCCTCGGGATGCCCAAGTCCGCTAGGGCCCAAATGGAGGAGGGGTTCGAATGGGGGAGGATCGAATTGGATTTCGATCGCTCCAGGGCCATGATAGTGGCGGATTGCTTGGGCCCGAAGGTCAGGAGGTGGGTGATCAAGCTCGGGGGGAGCACGCTCCACGCCCATTTCCAAGGGGATAGGTGGAGGCTCTTCGAAGGGGGATCGGAAATCCCCGTGGAATGGCGCATGCCGCTCGATGCCGAGCTGGATCATTTCCTAAGCGCCATAGCGAACGGCGAGAGGCCCTCGCCTGGGATCGAGGATGGGATTAGGGCATTGAGGGTCATAGAGGAGGGCTTGGGCGGCCCCGCCGCCCCATAGGCCGCGCTCCACCCCCCTTTTCGGAATGCGGACGCCCCTTCGAAACGCGCCCCCCTCCCTGATTAATTGTTGATATGTAGCACACAGAAACACTTAAATACGGGATTGGCCGTTGGTTAATTCGGTGATTCGGTTGGAGCGGCAGAGGCTCCTCACGAACCTGTCGATGGAGGAAAGGAGGATGCTGGTTTTGAAGATAGAGGCGGCCAAGCTGTTCAACATAGTCACGCGCGTCAGGGAATTGGTCCGCGGCCTGGAGGGCTTTGAGGAGGTCGGCGAGATCACCTTGGCTAGGTTGGAGGAGGCGGAGAGGACCCTCAAGAGGTTCGTCCTCCAGTTGGAGAGGCGGAACAAGCGAGGGGCCGGCGCCCCCCTCATCGCGCAATTGCCCCAGGGGAGGTGAGGCGCGTTGGCCATACCCTATTTCCTGGCCGGCATGCTGAGCGGGATGGCGATTTTGTTCGCCTTTTTGATGATGATCCCCATGGAGTGGTTGGAGTGATGGGGAGGTTTAAGAAGCCGGATCCCTTCGCCGTCTACTCCATCGAGGACTATTATCGAGATGCCGATGGCAACTGGAGGCTGAAGAGGAACCGCTGAGGCCCCGCCCCGATCCAAAACCCCCTCCCATTTTTTTGCTCCGATCATCCGAGGGATCCAAATGCCCCTCGGGGGAGCGGGCCCCCGCCCGGCCCGGGCAACCTTTATCTCAAAGGTCATCGCCTAGGGATCGCCAACTGCGGTGGGGCTCTCGCTTGGGCAAATATGGCGGATACATGGGCCGGGTACTGCGCGTCGATTTGTCCTCCGGGTCGATGGAGGCGGAGGATTTGGATTGGGAGATCGCCGCCAAATACATCGGCGGCAGGGGCTACGCGGCGAAGCTCCTCTACGATGCCCTCCCCGCGGGCGTGGATCCCCTATCCCCAGATAACGTCCTCATATTCGCCACCGGGCCGGTGACCGGGCTCCCGGCGCCGACGTCCGGGAGGTTCTCGGTATCGGCCAAGAGCCCATTGACCGGGACCATAATGGATTCCAATTGCGGGGGATACATAGGGGTCGAGCTGAAAAGGGCCGGCTTCGACGCGGTCATCATAGAGGGGGCCAGCCCCAGCCCGGTCTACCTCCTGATCCGGAACGGGAGGGCCGAGCTCAGGCCCGCCGATCGCCTCTGGGGGAAGCTCGTGGATGAGGCGGAGGAGCGGATAAGGGAGGAGGTCGGGGACGAGAGGGTGAGGGTCGCCTCAATAGGGCCGGCCGGGGAGAACAGGGTCAGGATCGCCTCCATAATGGCCGACGTCCACAGGGCCGCTGGCAGGGGGGGCTTGGGGGCGGTTATGGGCTCGAAGAACCTAAAGGCCGTGGCCGCGTTGGGGGATGGGAGGATCGAGCCTGCGAACGAGCACGCCTTCCTGAAGGAGGTCAGGGCCGTCAACGAGGTGCTCTCCCGCAATCCCTTGACCGGCTATACCTTGGGCAGATACGGCACCGCCTCCTTGGTCCACATAATCAACAGGGCCGGGATATTGCCAACGAGGAACTTCCAGCTGGGGACCTTCGAGGAGGCCGAAGCGGTGAGCGGGGAGGCGATAGCGAAGAACCTCTTGGTCAAGAAAAGGGGTTGCTTCGCTTGCCCGATAATGTGCGGGAGGGTCACGAGGATAAGGGGCCCGGAGGGGGAGGTGATCAGCGAGGGCCCGGAGTATGAGACCGTGTGGGCGCTTGGGCCGAACTGCGGGATCTCGGATATAGGAAAGATAGCCCTGATAAACCACCTTTGCAACCTCTACGGCATCGATACGATATCATTCGGCAATACGATCGGCTTCCTAATGGAGGCCCGCGAAAGGGGGTTATTGGGGCCGGGGGACCCCGACCTCAGGTGGGGGAACCACGAGGCCGTTGAGAAGATGGTCGGGCTGACCGCCGAGCGGAGGGGCCTCGGGGAGCTGGCGTCGGAGGGCGTTAAGAGGATATCGGAGAGAATAGGGGGGAAGGAGTTCGCCATGCACGTGAAGGGCATGGAGCTCCCAGCCTATGACCCGAGGGGGGCGAAGGGCCAGGGCCTCGCTTATGCGACCTCGAACAGGGGCGGTTGTCACCTCAGGGCCTATATGATAGAGAGCGAGGTATTGAGCCTCCCGCGATACCTGGATCCCCTGAGGAGCGAGGGGAAGGCCGAGCTCGTCAAGAGGATGCAGGACGTATTCGCCGTGCTGGATAGCATGATCGTATGCAAATACACGACGCTGGCCCTATTCAAGACCTTGGAGTACGAGCCCTACTTCTATGCCCGGCTCCTCACGACCGCGACCGGGTTCTATTTCGATGAGGAGGAGTTCCGCAGGGCCGGGGAGAGGATCTACAACATCGAGCGCCTCTTCAACGTTCGCGAGGGGTTCGGGAGGGCCGATGATGCCCTTCCGCCTAGGCTCAGGACCCCGATGCCCTCTGGGCCCGCGGAGGGGCAGGTGGTGGATTTGGGCCGGATGCTCGATGAATATTACGCGGCGAGGGGCTGGATGCCCAACGGCGTACCATCGGATAAGAAGTTGCAGGAGCTCGGGATAATCTCGCAGCCCACGTGGCCAAAGCTCCAGGTCGCGCTGGATCTGAGGGACCTGGAGGAGGCCATCAGGATAGCCGAGCTTTCCCATAGGGGCGGGGCCGAGTGGCTCGAGGCGGGCACGCCCTTGATCAAGAGCGCTGGCATGAGGGCGGTCAGCGAGCTCAGGAGGCGCTTCCCATCCGCCACGATCGTCGCGGATCTCAAGACCTTGGACACCGGTTGGCTTGAGACCGAGATAGCTGTCCTGGCCGGCGCGGATGTAGTCTCGATATCCGGGTTGGCTAGCGATAACACCATAAGGGATTCGATCGGATGCGCCAGGAAATACGGGGCGAAGGTAATGGTCGACCTCCTGGAGGTCAAGGACCCCCTCAAGCGGGCCAAGGAGATAGAGGCCCTGGGGGCGGACTACATTTGCGCCCATTCCGCGATAGACGTCCAAAGGGATAGGGATCAAGAGGTGGATAGGAAGGTATCGCTCATCGCGGATCTCGCCAAGTCGCTGTCGATCCCGCTCGCGGTCGCTGGGGGGATCCGATACGATACCGCGAGGAAGCTCGCTAAGGCCGGGGCGAAGATAATAATCGTGGGCGCCGCGGTGACCAGGGCGGCCGATCCGATGATGGCGACGAAGAGGATCATAGAATCGATCCGCTCGTGATCCACCATAATCACTCCGATATCTTCTTCAATTGGTTCCTATACATCTCCGCGATCTCCTTCGACGTCGTGGCGTCCTCGGGGGATTTATCGGTCCTCCAGTTCCCGGTGAACCGCGGGAACCTCAGGGCGAAGCCGCTGCCCTTCCTAACGGAATCCTTGGAGCACGTATGGAGCGGGGATAGGGATATCTCATCCGCGGCTATCTCCATCACCAAGGACGGCACTAGCCATACATCGGGTTCGATCTGGGATTTGACCCTGGGGTGCCTGTGCCCGATGACGTACGGCTTCAGCTTCTCCGGCAGGGCCTTTAGATCCTCGTCGGTGAACCCGCTCCCGAGCTTGCATACCGTCTCGAAGACGTCCTCCTCATCGTTATAGGCGGCCATCAACAGCGCCCCATATGTGCCAGCCCTCTTCCCGCGCCCCATGAATGCGCCCACCGGGACCAGGTCGAAAGTATCTATCGCCTCCGCCTTATAGGACCTCTTGTACTTTATCCAGAGCCATCCCCTGGCCCCGGCCTGATAGATCGAATTATCCTGCACGCTCTTCACGACCAAGCCCTCGCAGCCCAAGGAGATCGCGTGCTCGAAGAACGCCTCCAATTCATCCGGGTCGTCGACGATCCTCCTCTCCGCGATCTTTACGAAATCCGTCTCCCTCACGATCCCCTCCAGCTCCATCCTCCTGACCGGGTATGGCTCGCGGGTCAGATCCCTGCCGGCGTATAGGGCATCGAAAGCGAAGAAGACGACCGGGATCTCCTCCGCCATCTCCTCGATCATGTACTTCCTCCCCCTCCGCTGGGAGATCATCTGGAACGGCATCATCTCCCCCGTGTTCGGATCGACCCCGACGCATTCGCCCTCCAGTATCGCCCCATCCGATTTAACCGCCTCCCTGAGGTGCGATACCACGTCGGGGAATTGCCCGGTTATGTTCTCCAACCTCCTCGAGAAGAGGAGGATCGAATCTTTGGAGATATGGGCCTGGACCCGGAGCCCGTCGTATTTGTATTCAGCCGATCCCCGGCCGCCCAGCTTCTCCAATATCTCGGCCGGCGAGGAGAGCCTCTCCGCCAACATCGGCCTTATCGGCCTCCCGAGCATTATTTCGAACCTCTTTATGCCCTCCAAGCCCTCCTCGGCGACCTTCTTGGCCACGTAGCCCAGGTCCGAGGATAGATTGTACGCCCTCTCTATCTCCTCCCTCATCTCCTTGCTTCCCGCGAAGGCCACGGAGAGGGCGTCCAGGATCGTCATATCGGCGATCCCCAACCTCAGCTTCCCGAGGGCCATCCTGACTATGTACTTGCCCTCCTTCGGGGAGGCGTTATTGAGGAGCTTCGTTAGGAGCCTTATCTTCGACTCGACGGAGCCGGGGCCCGTGGCTCGGGAGATCTTATCGAACGCATCGTAAACGTCCTCCACGCTCAGCGCCTCGCGGAATAAGATGGATTGGGATCGCTTTTCCAACAGGATCTCGGTGGCCTTCCCGAGGTCCCCGACCTTTCGATAAAGCTCCTCCACCTCCGCCTCGCGCTTGCCGGAGGATATCGCGATGGCCCTTATCGCGAGCTTCTCAGCCACCCCGAGCTCGATGCCCATGTAATCCGGGTAAATCTTCCCCTGGGATAGATAGACGACCTTATCTATGATCTCCTTCGGCGTCCGCTTGAATAAATCCGCGAGGAGCTCCGTCATCTCCAGCCTCTTGGTCGTGGCCTCTATCCTCTCATACGTATCCGCTATGATCGAATATCTCAAAGGGCCCCCCATAGACGCCTATCGGGCCGGGCCTTAATTTACCTTTATCGCCGATGGCGCCCTCGGGACCCCCACGCATCGCGTGCCCGGGGGCGGGGCTTCGATTGACAATCGTTATCTAAAGCCTATAAGGCCTCCAGAAAAAGCCGCGATTCAATTTAACGCTCGCCGGGTTCTGGAGGTACGCGGGCAGCTTCTCCGATCGGAGGTGGGTCAATTAGTACGATACGGCGGATGGCTTGGCGCAGCGGGATTATGGGCTGATGGCCGATTCCTATAGGATTCTAGTATACGTGCCGGGCTTCTCGATGCGGTGGGCATCGATTCGAGGGATTCCGCGCCGGCCCTCGACGGATTCTTCGAGCTATGGCTCGAGGAGGGCCATCTGGCGATCTGCCATTTGAACGGTTATGGGGACCGCTTCGAGGGAGGTCCTGATATCGGATGGCTCGGACTCGGCTCGATTTCCGCCTCGAGGCCATGCCGGCATGAGGGGCCGAGCGCCGGGCGGGGGTCGCGCCGGTAGGATTTTTATCCCCCGGATCCTCAGCGGAACCAGTGAGCTGATCGAGGATGGCCGCGGAACGACCTTTGGCCTGGGCGCTGGCCGCCCTCGCGGCGGCCCTAGGCTTGGAGGGCTTGCTGCTTTACCATCTCCAAGGCATGGGCTTCGATCCCCAGTCCCAGATCCCGATCGCGGGCCCCTCCGCCTCATCGCTCCTATCCCTCCTCCCCGCCCTGGCGGCGGCCGCCCTCGCCGCCTCCTCTTGGCTCGAGATCGTTTCCCGATGGGGCGGGCCTGGGGCCGTCGGGCCGAGGGCCAAGGCCGGGGCCCTATCGGCCATCCTATTGGCCTTTGCGGCCGGGGCCTATCTCCCCAACCTCTTGGCCTCCGATGCCTTGATGGGCATCCTCAGGGCCATTGCCGCGGCCGCCCCGGCCCTGGAGGGATCCATGCAAAGCCTCTCGGATCTCGCCCTTCGATTCTTCCGATTGGATGGGGCTTGGAAATATTTGATATCCCTGAACCTAGCCTCAGCGGCCTCCGCCTTGATGGCGTATGCGCTCGGGAGGAGGGGTTGATTTTGGAAAGGTTTATCTCCGCGCCGGCCCCCAACTCGGCCCCAAAGGGGGTTGGAGCGCCCTTGGGCGAGGATAAGGGGGATGGGCCGAGGGGGATATTGATCGCCTCGATCCTCCATTTGATCGCCGCCGCGTATTTGATCGCGATGGCCATGGCCCTCGATCGGGCCATGTTCCACCTCTACGCCCTATCCGCCCTCTCGATCGCGGCCGCGGCGGGCTTGTTCAGGGCTTGGCGCTGGGGGCTTTGGGCCTCCGCGATATCCGCCCCATTGATGATAGCCCTATCGACGGCCGCGCTATATTATTCGAGCTCCATGGGCGGGCTTGCCCCGGATTTGGCCGCGATCGCCCTCCACGCCTCATTGGTCGGCCTAGCGGCCCTCTCGATCGCGGCGACCGGGATCGCCCTGGCCAAAAGGGAGCTCCTCAAATGAGCAGGGATTGCTCCAGGGAGCGGAGATCTATCTGGCCGTACTTGGGGGTCCTGAGGAACGGGGACCTAAAGCCCAGGAGGGCCTCGAGGACCGCCTTCGAATTGCTGAAGATTATCCCGCATGCCAAGGCCCCCAGGCAGGCCAGCCTCCTCAGGCCGTCCATCCACCTCTCATGGAGCTTGGAGATGGCCGTTCCATATACGACCATCGGGGAGAGATAAACAGCGGCCGTTGAGGCGACCATTATGGGCGTTATCGAGAGCTTCCAATAATTGACGAAGAAGAAATTCACCGGGAATACTAGGTAATAGGGGATCGCGAGGACCATCCCAATCGCCGAAAGCGGGAAGACCATGTAGGCGCTCAATTGGAGGAGGACCGCGAGCTTCTTCGGGACGGAGAGGCCCCTCCCGAAGATTATCCTCCACCAATACTTCTTCAAGCATTCCGTGAAGCCCTTCGCCCATCTATACTGCTGCCTCTTGAAGGCCGAGAACGTGGGGGGGAGCTCGCCGGGGCACACGACGTCGGGCAGGTATCTATATTTCCATCCCCCTAACAATAACCTCATGGAGAGGTCGAGGTCCTCGGCCAAGGTATCGGGCGACCAACCGCCGACCGATTCGATCGCCGCCCTCCTGAATACCCCCCCGGTCCCGCTGAAGTGCGGGAATAGGTTGGCCTTGTACCTGGCCATTTGATCTATCAAATCGTGAGCATCCATGGCCAGCGAGGCGCCGAGCGTCAGCCAGGATGAGAATTTATTCAGATACCCCAACCTGGTTTGGACGAAGGCTATTCGATCGTCCTCGTAGAAATAGGGTATTGTCGCCCTCAGGAAATCCCTCGGCGGCACGTAATCGGCATCGAATATGGCTATGAAATCCCCGGAGGAATTCTCCAAGGCCAATTGCAGGGCCCCGGCCTTATAGCCGCTTCGATCCGGCCGCCTGAGGACCTTCACCAAGCCAGGGAACCTCGCCCCATAGCCATCGACGATCCTCGACGTTCCATCGTTCGAGTCGTCGATGACTATTATCTCGAGCTTATCCCTTGGGTAATCCAAGGCCAAGCAGGCGTCCAGGATCCTCGATGCCACCCTCATCTCGTTGTAAAGCGGGATGTGTATCGAGACCTTGGGCCATTCCTTGGGATCGCTCGGCTTGGACCTCCTCGAGTGCTTCCCAAGGGAGATGGCCGTCAGGATCAGCCAATTCAGCCCATAGATGCCCAGCAGCGTGGTGACTATCAATAGCGATATCAGCACGACCTGCTGGGGCACCGTTAGCCAACTAAGCGGGTAATTCATCTCCCCGGCAATAGGGTGATCCGGCGCTTCAAATAAAAACCTTTGGGGATTCCGGCCCGATCGATGCGCCGGTGGCCGATCGGGGATTTGAGGATCGGGGCCGATGAAGCGGTGGCGCATCGCGCGATTCGCGCGATCGCAATCGCGCGGGGAGCGGCGCATCCGCGCCCTAGCCCCTCGCCCCCGCCCTCCTCCTCTCCGCGAAACATTTGGGGCATATGACGAATGCCCTCCCTCTCGCGGGCTTCACGCGTATCAATTGGAAGCCGCAGTCCTTGCATGTCCTGTCCATCGGCGATAGCCCGCCGCGCTGCGGCAACGGGAGCGCAAATTTGCACCCCTTGCCAAATCCCCCGGAGCACCCTATGAACCTCTTCCCGGTTCGCTTGCTCCTCAAGATCAGGAGGGGTGATCCGCAAAGGGGGCATGGCGCGCTCAGCCTCGATAGCCTCGACCTCGCCTCCCCTATCGCCCTCGATAGCTCTTCCCCGATCTCTCCCTCCTTGGACCTCAGCTCCGAGAGTATGGGCCTGAGGGATTCGATCGCGCTCGCGAGGACCTCCTCCCTCCTCGCCTCCCCCCTGGCTATAGCCTCCATCGATGCCTCCAGCTCCCTCGTGAACTTCGGATCGAGGATCCCCGGGCAATATTCGGAGAGCGCTTCAACGACCTTCATGCCAAGCGGGGTCGCGCTGATCCTATTGCCGACCACGTAGCCCCTTCGAAATAGTATGTCGATTATATCGGCCCTGGTCGCCTTGGTCCCTATGCCCTCCTCCTCCATGGCCTTTAGCAAGCTGCTCGGGTTGAAGCGCGGTTTGGGCTTGGTGAATCGGGGGATGGCCTCGACCCTCTCGAAGGCGACCTCCTCCCCCTCCCTGATCGGGGGGAGGGGCCTTTCCCCCGGATCCGCGTATGGCGAATAAAGCCCCATCCAGCCCGCATCCAAGCATTTGGCCCCGCTCACCCGGAACCCATGCCCCCCGCAGGTTATGGAGGCCGTCTCGAGCACCCTTATGGCGGGCCTCCCGAAGGTCGCGAGGAACCTCCTCACCACCAGATCGAAGATCGCCCTCGATCGCTTGTCCAAGGCGCCGGTCGGGGGGTTCCCGGTCGGATGTATGGCCGGGTGCGCCGGATCCTCCTTATCCCCTTCATTGGGCCTCGGCTCCCCGGAGGCCAATAGCTCGGAGCAGTGGGCCCCATATTCCGGGATCCTCGATAGGGCCTTTATTATGGATGCGCAATCAACCCCCCTTAGCTTTTGGCTCGAGGTCCTGGGGTACGAGATGAGGGCCTCGAGGTATAGGCGCTCCAATATCGATAGGCTCTGCTTCGGCGTTAGGGCGAAATGCCTATACGCCTCGGCTTGGAGATCCGGGAGGTTGAAGGGCGGGGGAGGGGGGATCTCGGAAACCCTCGCATCGATGCGCTCCACGATCCCCCTCTTACCGGAAGCCGCCCTTACGACCTCATCGGCATCCCCCTTGCGCGATATCGCCGCCCGCTCATATTCCGCGCTCAGGAGCGCGCCGCCGATCCTCACCCTCGCCTCGATCGACCAATAGGGCCTCGGGGCGAAGGTCGCGAGCTCCAGCTCCCTTTCGACGACGAACCTCAACGTCGGCCCTTGGACCCTCCCTATGCTGAGGGTTTCATAACGGCCGCTGGCCCTTCTCACCGAGTTGATTAGCGCCCTGGATAGGTTTATCCCATAGATCCAATCGACCTCGTGCCTGCACCTGGCGGCCTCCGCGAGTTCGAAATTCAATCCGGGGAGCGGGTTCTCGTAGGCCCTCCTCAATTCCGAATGGGTTAGGGTGCTGAACTTCATCCGCTTCGCCTTGGCCTCCGCGCCCCCGCAGGCGTATTTGAGGATCATATAGCCTATCAGCTCCCCCTCCAGATCGTAATCGCAAGCGTTGACGAAGACGTCGGCGCCCTTCGAGAGCTCCGATATCGCTGATAAGATGCCCCCGAACCTCCCCGAGCCCCTCCCGGCCTCGGACTTGGGCCTCCAGCGGAAATCCAGCAAGGGGTAATCCAACCCCCTCCGGCCGCGGGCGGGCCCAACCTCGTAGAGGTGGCCAGAGGCGTGGCAGATCACTATCCTCTCATCCCCCTTCAGGACCTCGAACGCGCGATGGCCGCCCTTCGATATCTCCTTGAAGCCCCCTCCATCAGAGAGGGCCTCGGCCAATCGCTTTGCGGCGTTCCCCTTTTCGCATATCACGAATACATTCCTCATGCCGAATTCATCCTCCACCTGATCAGCTCCTTAACGGCCCACCCAGTTTCGCTCAGCTCCAGGACCCTCTCGAGGAATTCCCGATAAGGGAGGCTTCCCCCATGGGCCCTCGACCAATCCCCGTAGGCCTCCTCCAAGCTCAGCTCCGCCCTCAAATGGAGATCGCAGAGATCCGATCCCCCAGCGCTCCTCCTCCCGCATATGGGGCAGGCCCCGCGCTTGGACATATCTCCCCCGTCAACCCCCCGGGGGCGAAGCATTAAATTTTCCCCGTTGAAAATGGGATCCGGCCCGCCCCGGGTGACCATCGCGGGCCATCCACAACGATGTGGAATTCGAATCGCGATCCACATAAAAGATTTATTAAAAGGCCGAAGGCCCCCACCCAAGGGGGCGCGATCGGAAGATGGACATCGATTTCCTCACAGCCCCGCCGCTGGAGTTCCTCGGGAGATCCGTTCCATTCCGCCAAGCGGATTACGTTGTGATAGGGATCCCCTTCGATAGGACGAGCACGTATAGGCCAGGGTCCAGGTTCGCGCCCAACGCCATAAGGGAGGTTTCGCTCAACCTGGAGACTTATAGCTTCCTCTCGGATGTAGATGCGGAGGACCTCAGGATACACGATGCTGGGAACCTCTCCACCCCCGCGGGCGTCGAGGAAACAGTTGAAAGGGTCAGGAGGGTCGTATCCGAGGTGATCGGATCCGGGAAGGTGCCGATATTATTGGGGGGCGAGCACACGATCGCGTATGGGGCCATGAAGGCCCTCTCGGGCCTCGGGATGGGGTTCGACGCGATGGTCTTCGATGCGCATTCCGATGCGAGGGATGAATACGAGGGGCTGAGGCTATCCCACGCCACTTTCATGAGGAGGGCGTTCGAGGAGCTGGGGGTTCGGGATATAAGGTACATTGGCCTGAGGGCCATATGCAAGGAGGAGTTGGGCTTCATAAGGAGGGAGGGGGTCAGGGCCGCCACGGCCTTGGAGATAAAGGGCTTGAGGGGGGGATCGCATTGCTTGGACGCCCTCCTGAGCCCGACGCCGAGTAGGTACATATCCATCGACCTGGACGTCCTCGACCCGGCCTTCGCTCCGGCCGTCGGCAACCCCGAGGGCTGCGGCGTTTACCCGGAGGAGCTCCTAAGGATCCTCAAGAGGGCCGCCTCGGCCAACGTCGTGGGGATCGATCTTTGCGAGTACGTCCCGGTTTATGACGATGGCTCAACGGGGGCCCAAGGGGTAAGGCTCCTATTGGAGGCGATATGCGCCATAGAGGCCTCGAGGAGGGGGGGCTAGGGGGGCGCCGGGCGCCCCCACCTCCCCCCGGATCCGCCCCCTCGCAAAGGTTCTTAAGACGCGCTTCGCATAACTCACAAAACCGGCCTAATGCCAAGCCGAGGTTCGAGGATGGGCGCCGAGGCGTTATCCCAGGAGAATCAGGGGCTGAATATAGGGGAGGCGTATCTCCTATCGGTGGGATACGATGGCGAGAGGAGGAAGGCGTTCCTCAAGCTCTACGACACGAGCGATGATAGGATAAAGATCTGGTACGACGACACGGGCCACCTGCCATATTGCATATCCAAGGATCCCCTGGAGGAGCTCGAGAGGAACGAGGGCATTGCGAAGCACCCCGGGCTCGCCAAGATGGAGAGGGCGGAGAGATACGATGCCCTCAGGGATCGCCGCTTGGACGTCGTCATAATATACGCGAAGGATCCCCTCGCCATAGGCGGGAGGCCCTCGGGGTGCATAAGGGATCTCGTGAGGGCTTGGGAGGCCAATATAAAATACGCGGAGAGCTACATCTACGACCTGGGATTGGTCCCATGCATGCCCTACAGGGTTTCAAATGGGCGCCTATCCCCAATGGCCCATGAGCTCCCGATGGATGCCGTGGCCCACCTGGAGGCGGCGCTCGAGGGCGAGGACGAGGATCACAGGAGGGCTGTGCGGGAATGGATATCGCTCCTGGAGGCGCCGATGCCCAAGCTCAAAAGGGTCGCGTTGGATATAGAGGTGTATTCCCCGATAGCGACGAGGGTCCCGGATCCCGACGAGGCCGAGCACCCGATATTATGCATCGGGTTTTTCGATAACGAGGGGAGGAAGAGGATACTCATCTTGGATAGGGGGGAGGGGTTCGAGGCTGAGCCCCTGCCGGGCGATTTGGAGGCTTCGTTCTTCAAATCGGAGGCCGATATGCTTAGGGCGGCCTTCGATATCATCCGCGAGTATCCCATAGTCCTAACCTTCAACGGGGATGACTTCGACCTCAACTACATATGGCATAGGGCCCAGAGGCTTGGGATGGGGAAGGGCGATATCCCCCTCGAGGTCGGGAGGGAGTCGATCTCGATAAAGAACGGGATCCACATCGACCTATACAAATTCTTCGTCAATAAATCGATGCAGGTTTACGCGTTCAGGCAAAAATATCGCGAGATGACGCTGGACGACGTCGGCATGGCCCTGCTCGGGGAGGGGAAGAGGAAGAGCGCGGCATCGGTCTCGGAGATGAGCTATTCGGAGCTCGCCGCGTATTGCATGAAGGACGCCGAGCTAACGATGCGCCTTTCCACATATGACGATGAATTGGTCATGAAGTTGATCGTGGCCCTCTCGAGGATAAGCTTCCTGGGCATCGAGGACGTGAGCAGGCAGGGCGTTTCGAATTGGATAAGGAGCATGCTCTATAGGGAGCATAGGAGGAGGGGATACCTGATCCCCAGGCCGGATGAGATCCTGGAATTGAAGGGCACAACGGCGACGGAGGCGACCATAAAGGGCAAGAAGTACAAGGGGGCGATCGTGGTCGAGCCGAAGCCCGGGGTCCACTTCGGCGTGGCCGTCCTGGATTTCGCCTCCCTATATCCATCGATAATAAAGATGTGGAACCTGGGTTATGAAACGATCCTATGCCCCCATGAGGAATGCAGGGACAACCTGGTGCCCGATACCCCCCATTGGATCTGCAGGAAGAGGAGGGCGATACAAAGCGTCCTGATAGGATCGCTCAGGGACGTCAGGGTTAAATGGTATAAGCCGAAATCCAAGGATAAAACCCTCCCGGAGCCGAAGAGGAATTGGTATATGGTCGTTCAGGACGCGCTCAAGGTCATCCTTAACGCTTCGTATGGGGTATTCGGGGCCGAGACCTTCAGCCTCTATTGCCCGCCCGTTGCCGAAGCGACGGCGGCCATTGGGAGATACGTCATAAGGAGGGCCATAGAGAAGGCGAAATCCCTCGGGGTCGAGGTCCTCTACGGCGATACGGACTCCATCTTCCTCGGGACCACCGACCAGGCCCTGCTGAACGAGCTGGTGAGATGGGCTAAGGAGGAGCTGGGGATGGAGCTGGAGATAGACAAGTACTATAGGTACCTGGCCCTGAGCTCGAGGAAGAAGAACTACTTGGGGGTCCGGGAGGATGGGAGCGTTGATATAAAGGGCCTGACGGGGAAGAAGAGGCACGTCCCGGAGTTCCTTAAGAAGGCCTTCTACGATATGATACAAATCCTGAGCGAGGTCAGGTCCTTCGATGAGTTCAATTCGGCGAGGGAGAGGATAAAGCGCATCGTGAGGGAATGCTACCTCAAGTTGAAGAATCGGGAATATTCGCTGGAGGAGTTGGCATTCAACGTCATGATGGGCAAATCCCCGGAGGGATATACGAAGACCACCCCGCAGCACGTAAAGGCCGCCAGGCTGCTGTCGCAAAGGGGGATCGAGATCAAGCCCGGGGATTTGATAGCCTTCGTGAAGGTTACCGGGGAATTGGGGGTCAAGCCAGTTCAACTGGCGTCGAAGAACGAGATAGATACCGAGAAGTATTTGGAATATATAAGCTCGACGTTCGAGCAGGTGCTCGACGCGCTGGGGATAGAGTTCGATGAATTGATAGGGGTCAGGAGGCTGGAGTCCTTCTTCGGGCCAGCTACCCGCGGGTGAATCCGCGATCCGCCAGGAGCCCCATGAACCTCGACGCGTCCTCGAACATGTGGACGTTATTGAACAGCACGTAAACCTCCGATACCCCGGACCCCTCGAGCGAGCGCACCCTATCCAGGAGCGCCATGAGGTCAGCATCCGTGTACTTATATCCATAATTGTACTCCCTCGCCCCTAGGCCGTGCAGCCTCGTATAGGCGATCGGGCCAACCGCCATCGGCTCATGCCTCAATATATCGACCACCGGTATCAAGTCCAGCCGCTCGCAAAGCCCCTCCACCTTCCCCCTCTCCTCCATCCACTCCCCCCTCGGCTCCCAAGCTATCCTCAAACCATCCCTCCTCACCGAGGAGAAGAAATCCACCATGTTCCGGACGTTCTCCTCCGAGGCCCCGAAGGCTGGGGGCGTTTGGAGAACGCATATCCTCGCCCCGAGCGCCTCGCATACGCCCATCGTCCTCTCCCAAGCCCCCACGTTCTCATCCGTCGGCCTGAAGAAGCCGTAGCCCGCCGGATCCCCGGGCGGCTTCGCCCTCGACCTCCGCCAAACCGGGCTGTTGATCGGGTGCGTGATCGCCATCCAGCCCTTCACCGAGAACTCGAAGCCCTCCGGGGCATCCCTGAGCCAGCCCCTGATGGACCTCTCGCTCGGTGGGTTGTAGAAGGTGCTCTGGAGCTCGACAAGCCTCATGCGGGAAAAATACTTCTTCCTGGCAACGGGGAAGCCGCAGCACCCGACCTTGACGATCATGGCCCACGATCTTCTTAGAGGGCGCCCCTTTATCTTTTAATAAGGATATGGAAGGACGGGCGTAGGCAAGATTTTTGAGGGGGTTTTAAGGGGGGAGAGGTCCGAGGAGGATCGCCGGAGCTCAAGGCGGACCCAGAGGCTGTAGGGGGCGTATGAGAAGTGTATTTCCCTGAAGGGGCAGCCGTAGCCAGTTTAAGGTGCTAGAGACTGAACGTAACATTCTTGGAAGGTTCGGGGGGACATGCATTTATGAACCTCGGCCTGTTCCTCAGGAGAGGGCGGCAGAGATCATATCCTAATAAAAATTTGATTCCCTCTAAAGCATTCAGCTGGATGGGGAGCCCCATTGGGGCCTCTTTTTGGATGGGCCATGGGCTTACCCCACGAGGAGGCAATCCACGGACCCGCATGTGACTGGCCGATAAAAAGGGGAGGGGTTTGGGAAAGGGGACGAGGGCTTGCTTATTCGAATATTTCGTATGGAGACTCCGTAGGCCATTTTGGAAGCAAGCCAACAAACATTATACCGGCGACTACCAATAGGCGTACCGGCTCATCCCCAAGGGCGAATACCCTGTGCTTCGTATTGGGGGCGTTATAGATGGCATCCCCCTCTTCGAAATCATGCCGAACCCCGTCCGATTCTATATACCCCTTCCCAGATAGAACGTAATATACTTCCTCGCAGTTATGTCGGTGGAGTGGCGAATGATTCCCCGGTGGTATCTCCACTATGCCCATTATGAGCGTCCGCGTGTCGACGCCCGTCTCAGGGTATATCAACTTCCAGTCCCTAACCCCGGCCTTCTTTTCCATTGGGGCGCCTCCTATGAACTCCGATTTCTTAACCACAACCTTTCCCATCGAGGCTCACCTACCTGAACAGGAAGGCTTGGAAGATCAGTATGAAAATCAGCGTAGTTATGGCATTGATGGCCGTTGAAACGGTGTAGACCTTTAGGCCGCCCTTCACACTGAGGCCGCCCGTCTTGGCGACGACCCAGAAGCCGCTATCGTTCACATGGCAACCCAGCAAGCCCCCGGAGCCTATGGCGATCGCTAACCAAAGTGGATTGATAGCGATGTAGGGGGCTATCGGGGCCATTAGGCTAGCCGTAGTTATCATCGCAACGGTCCCGGAGCCTTGGGCCGCTTTGATCCCAGCGGCTATGCACCAAGCGAGGAGCATCGCGAGTATCGGCGAAACTTGGGCCCCCAGGGCTGCGCCGAAGATCTTGCCTATGCCACTCGCCCCGAGTACCGAGCCGAACGAGCCGCCCACTGCCGTGATGAGTAATATGATGCCCGCTGATGAGATCGCGTCCCCCACGGACTTGGCTATCGCCATTCGATCCATTGTTGTCGTAGCCACCCCCATGGCGGCCATGGCGCCTAAGAACATCGCTATATCTCTGGCCCCGAGGAATAACAGTATTTTCCCAGCCATGCCGACTTCTTTGCCCAGCACAATGGGGACTATCGAGGCCAAGCATATCAAGAGTATGGGGAGGGCTATTGGGATGATCGCTAGCCTGAAGGGGGGCATCTTGACCTCGACCTCTCGCTCTATGGTGATCGGCTCCTCATCCATCTCCGGAGCCCAGCGAAGGTACTTGAGGGCGAGGCGATATACCAAAAGCGCTAGGAAGGCACCAGGGATTCCGACCAAGGCTCCGCCGACGATCATAAGGGCCAATGGGACCTTCAAAGCATCCGCTACTGCCAATGGGCCAGGGGTTGGTGGGATGAGCATGTGCGCCGTGCCCAAGCCTATTACCAATGCGCCCAGGGTTATAGCCAAGGGGGACTCCGTTAAGCGAGCCAATCTGCGAGCTATCGGAGCCAATATAACGAATCCGACATCGAAGAATACGGGCGTTGAAACGACGAGTCCAGTCGCCGTCAGGGCCTCGGGAATGCGGCGTTTGGATACGACTCGTAGAAAGCCATTGACGATACTGGTCACCCCGCCACAATCGGCCAGCAATTGTCCGATAAGGACCCCGAAGCCTATAACTAGGCCTATCCCCCTCATCGTGCCGCCGAAGCCGTCCCCTATGGCCCTCACTATAGCCGAGAGGTCCATCCCTGCGGCTAGGCCGTAATAGAGAGTGGATATGAAAAGGGCGAGGAAAGCGCTTTGCTTCAAGCGGATTATTATGAATAGGGCCAAGGCTATCGCTATCGCAAGGTGTATCAATAGAATGCTTTCCATGCGCTCACCTCATTTTTCATTGTAGTACATATTACATTTTCTTTAAAAAATTTCTCTCATTGTTTAACTATAAATTAACGATGAGTCCGCGAATTGTGACCATGCGTGAATGTCGGGCCAGTTGCGTTATCCGTAGGGTTGGTTCTTTCCATTCCGCCTTACTCAGAGGTTAAAAAGGCGCCTGGGGTTCATTAAAAGGTCGAAACCCCATCGGGCCTTTGAAATGGCTTAAGGCTTGAGGGGATCCCAACGGAATTTTTCCACCCCCCTCTCATCAACCGCGACTCCGATCCCGGGCTTGGATGGGATCTCAAAATACCCATTTTTGATGATTATCGGCTCCTCAAGGATTTCTTGCTTCGCCGGACATTCGGATACGTCATAAGGCGCTATGACTCCGCCCGGGATTGAGGCCATCAATTGGAGCGTTCCAGCCAAAGTGATATCCGTGCCATAAGCATGAGGGGAATATTCGACGTTATGGGCCGCGGCAAAATCACATATGCGTTGGGCCTCCGTAATCCCTCCACACCTAGTAACATCTGGCATTATGAACCTTATGGCACCACTACGAATGAGGGGCACAGCGTCTGAAATGCCGAATGCGTTCTCCCCAGCCGCCAAGGGGATCTCAATGCGTTCGGAGAGCCACTTCAAGCCTTCGAGGTCGTCGCACCTCATGGGTTCTTCGAGCCAATAGGGCGAGTACCCCTCCAATGCCTTCGCCATTTTGAGAGCTTTGTACCTTCCCCAAGCCATGTTGGCATCGATCATCAGATCAGTGTCCTCCCCTATGGCCCTTCGCGTCCTTTTGACCAATTCCAGATCGGATCTCTCGTCGAATCCGACCCGTATCTTGACCGCTGTATATCCTTCGGCCATGCACTTGGCTGCATGGCTAGCTTGGTCGGATGGATCAAGGCCTACGGCATACGCGCGAATCGGCTTTGCGTCCCCACCCAGCATCCGATACAACGGCAAGCCATAGGCTTTCCCGAGGATGTCCCAAAGGGCCATATCCACGCCGCTTATGGCTTGATGTATTATGCCTTTTGCTCCCCATTGTAGGCCTTGGTTTATCAGAGCGGAGAACATCTTTCTCCACAATCTTTTAACATCGAGTGGATTTTCTCCAACGAGGAGAGGCTTTATGCCATAATTCATAGTAATCAAGCGCTCTTTAATAGACCAATTTGGAAAGTTCACGGAGGTCTCCCCCCATCCCACTATGCCCTCATCCGTTGATACTCGGATCAACGCGAAGTTCCGATGGGTAACTGTGCCGAAGGAAAAGCGCAGCGGTTTCTCGAGCTTGCATCTGAGGGGTATCAGCTCAACATCCGTGATCTTCATCCCTTCCCACCCGCATCTCGCTGATAATCGTGGATCCCCAGCCTCTGCATGATCCCCTTGAAATGTCGCTTGATCTCTGATACCGCCTTGGCCTCATCTTGAGAAGCCACAGCCGCCAGAATTCGCTTGTGCTCCTCAACAATCTCGTCCATATGGCCTGGCGATGAGAGGCATTTTTCCTTTATCGATCGCCATAACCGCCGCTTCATGATCTCGAGGAGGCTTTGGAGTTGCTCAACTAGAAGCGCATTCTTGGTGCTCTTCGCTAGCATTAAGTGAAATTCATAATCCATCTCAAGGAAGAGATCATAATCGCGTTTCCTGGAGGCTTCCTCTAGTCCCGCGATCGCAAAGGATAGATCTCTTAAGTCCTCCGGAGTAGCGCGCTTGCACGCCATGGCAACTATGCCTGGTTCTAACGCAACCCTTGCCTCGAGAGCCTCGAAGGATCCTGCCCCCTCCTCGAGCATCGCCATCAAGCGAGATCGCAGGATCTCGCTGGAGCCGTCCTTGATGTACGTACCATCTCCGGCCCGCCTCCTGATGATCCCCGCCAGCTCTAAAGCGCTTAAGGCCTCTCGCACACTCGTTCTGCTGACGTTCATTTGTTCCGCAATAGCATTCTCGGGCGGTAGCTTATCGCCAGGTTTAAGTTTGCCGCTTGCTATTGCTTCAAGTATCTGCTCGGCAACCAAGATGGACTTTTTCTCGGCCTCGAGCTTACGGAGCAAGCCTGTCCCTTGTATTTGTAATATGTCATTCAATTTATAAGTTTACCTTAAAAGCGATCTGGAAATCAACCAAGGTTTTAATAACCCCCAAAGATTCGAGAAGGATCAAAGGCTCTGGGGGAAAGAAACGATCGGATGTATTCGATTCCGCCCGCAGATGGATTTGAGCGTGAACTCTTCGATCTGGCTGGGAGGTATTAAATAACAAAACGAGTGGGATTTGTAGGTGCTAATGGGCTTTGGGGAGGCGGGGCCCTCAAATCGCTAGCAGTCGCGCCTTTGCCAAATTTCGCCATCCCGAGCTTCAGCGCCTCCAATAGGAACAGGGGGATGAGGGACGAAGCGGCGGCGATGGCCAAATCCGACGGCGTCGGGATGCACATCCCGAAGGCCTCGCGCACCCCGGGGATCAGCAATATGGCCAAGGTGAGTATGGCCGAGGAGGCGACCGCCAACCAAAGGGACCTATGGGGCTTGGCCTTGAGGATCGAATGGGTCAGGGATCTGCAATTTAGGGCCACGACTAGCTCGAAGAATACGAAGATCAGGAAGAGCGTCGTCCTGGCCTCGTAGACGCTTATGCTCAAATCATTCCAAAATGCCCAGATGAGGATCGGGGATAGGACCGCGGGCGTGGCGAAGAGCATGAGCTTCACCTCCCTCGTGAATACGCTCTCCTTCGGATCCCTGGGGGGCCTCCTCATCAGATCCGGATCCGGGGGGCTGACGCCGAGCGCCAGGGCCGGGGCGCCATCCGTTGCCAAGTTGACCCATAGGATCTGGGCCGGGACCAAGGGCAGGGGGAACCCCAGGAGGACCCCCCCGCCTATGACTATTATCTCGATCAAGTTGCATTGCAGGAGATAGGTCAGGTACTTCTTTATGTTGTCGTAGATCCACCTCCCCCTCTCGATGGCCTTGATTATCGTCGCGAAGTTATCGTCCGCCAGGACCATATCGGACGCCTCCTTCGCCACATCGGTCCCCGTTATGCCCATGGCTATCCCTATATCGGCCCTCTTGATCGCGGGCGCATCGTTGACCCCGTCGCCCGTCATGGCGACTATTTGGCCCCTCCTCTTCCAGGCCTCCACTATCCGGGTCTTATGGAGCGGGGAGACCCTGGCGTAGACGCTGACCCTCTCCACGATCGCATCGAACTCCCCATCGCTCATCCCCTCGAGCTCGGCCCCGGTGAGGACGATATCCCCCTCCTTGAATATGCCCATCTCCTTCGCGATCGCGACCGCCGTGAGCTTGTGATCCCCCGTTATCATTATCGGCCTTATCCCCATCCCCTGGGCCACCTTGACGGCCTCCTTTGCCTCCTCCCTCGGGGGATCGATCATCCCGACGAGCCCGAGGAAGACGAGGTCCCTCTCCAAGGATCCCTCATCCAGGCCGGGGTTGGGCGAGCCCGGGGGGATCTCCTTATAGGCAACAGCCAGGACCCGGAGGGCATCGGAGGCCATCGCCTCGTTCACGCCCAGGATCTCCCCCCTCTTCTCCTCAGTTAAACCCTTGACCTCCCCGCCCTCGATCACGTAGGCGCACCTCTCCAATACGACCTCCGGGGCGCCCTTGGAGAAGGCGACCATGCCGCCGTTTGGGGAGAGGTGGAGGGTGGTCATGCGCTTCCTCTCGGAGCTGAAGGGCAATTCGCCAACGCGGGGCCATTCCCCCCGAACCGCCTCTTGATCGAACCCGGCCTTCTCGGCGGCTACCACGAGGGCCCCCTCGGTAGGGTCGCCCTTTATGCGCCACCTCGCGCCGTCCCTCTCCAGCCTCGCGTCGTTGCAGCAAACGATCGCCCTCATGAGCAGGGCGAACGCGCCCTCCCTCGGGTCGAAGGGCTCGCCCCCGGCCCGGAATTCGCCCTTGGGCTCGTATCCGACCCCGCTTACGCTTACGATCTTCCCATCGGCGTATATCCGCCGAACGGTCATCTCGCCCTTGGTCAGCGTCCCCGTTTTATCGGCGCAAACGACGGTGACGCACCCCAGGGTCTCCACGGCGGGCATCCTCCTGACCAAGGCGTTCCTCTTGGCCATCTCGTGCATCCCTATGGCCAGGGTCCCGGTCACGATGGCCGGCAAGGCCTCCGGGACGGCCGCGACCGCGAGGGCGACGCCGAAGAGGACCATCTCGAGCGCGAAGGCCCAGGAGAGGTGCCCCCTGAATATCAGCTCCTCGGCTATCCCGAAGCCGACTATCGCGAAGCATACGGCCAGGCATAGGATCCCGAGCCATTTGCCGACCTCCTCCATCCTCCTCTCGAGCGGGGTCCTCTCCTCCTCTAGGGCGGCGACCTCCTTGGCTATCCTCCCCAGCTCGGTCGCCATCCCCGTGGCCGTCACGACGGCCTTCCCCTTGCCATAGGTTATGGCGGTCCCGGAGAAGACCATGTTCCTCCTATCGGCCACGTAGGTGTCCTCGGGCAGGGGGTCCAGGATCTTCGGCACAGGGGTCGATTCGCCCGTCAGGGGCGCCTCATCGGCCTGGAGGCTCACCGCCTCGATCAGCCTGCCATCCGCGGGGACCTTATCGCCCGCGCTCAGGACCAGTATATCGCCCGGCACGAGCTCCCTTGAGGGGATCTCCCTCTCGACTCCCCCCCTTATGACCGTAACGACGGGGGCCAGCATCCCCTTTAGGGCCTCCAGGGCCCTCTCGGCCCGATATTCCTCAGCGAAGCCAAGGACGGCGCAGACGACCACTATGGCCAATATTATGGCGGCGTCGAGCGTTTCCCCGAGCGCGGCCGAGAGGATCGTCGCCAAGATCAGTATTATGATGAGCACGTTCTTGAATTGATCGATAAGGATCTTGAGCGGGGATTCCCTCTCCTCGGCTGCCAGCTCATTGGGGCCGAACTCCTCGAGCCTCCTCTTCGCCTCCTCATCGGATAGGCCCCCTCGATCGGTCCCGAGGGCGCCCAAAACCTCATCGACGCCCATCGCATGCCATGGCCTGGGCTCCATGGGCCTCATCGGATCCATCCGACCGTTATTTTGGGTTGGGGATCCGGATAAAACGCTTTCCCCCAGGGGCCGGCCCGGGGCCGGGCCCCGGCGGATATGGCCCCCCGCCCTCGCCATGCCGAGGACCGCTAGCGGGATTGGGGCGATCGCGGCCCCCTGGTTTTGATGAGGCCGAGATGGGCCAATAGCCCGAGGCCGAAGAGCGATATGCCGGCCAGGTCCGCCATGAAGTCCGGGTAAACCACGAGGGCCACGGAGATGAGGAACAGGGCCCTTATGGGCAGCGGGATGGGCCTGCGCAGGTATCCGATCAATCCGAAGGCCAATGGGAACGTCGCCAGGAAGTATATGAAGGTATGCCAAGCGATCTCCGATGGGGAATTCCAAAGGACCATGGGGGTGAAGAGGAAGGCGATGGGCATTACGTACATATAGGAGGCCAGGACCATGCCTATGAACCCGGCCTTCATCGGATCGGCCTTGGCTATGCCGGCGGCCGCGAAGGTGGCGACGCAAACCGGGGGCGTAAGGTTCCCGTAGTTCGCGATCCAGAAAGCCACCATGTGGGCTGCCAAGGCCGGTACGCCCATATTGAGGAAGGCGGGCACGGTGAGGATGGAAAGGATCACGTACGCCGCCGTAGTGGTCATTCCCATGCCCACCAGGGTGCCGGCGAGCATGGTGATGAGGAGCATCAGGAATACGTTCCCCCCGGCCAATTCAATGATCGCCCCGGAGAAGTTCGTCGATAGGCCTGTGAGGATTATGCAGCTGTATATAATGCCGAGGACGCCCGCCGTCGAGCCCACGACGAGCATATCCCTGCTCGCCGATACGAGGGCCTCGAATATCCTCCTGGGGGTCATCCTCGTCTCCTTCCTCAACCAGCCCAGCGGGATCGTCATCATGGTCGCCCAGAAGGCCGCGTAGAAAGGCGAGAACCTGAGCATGAACAATATTATGAGGACTGCTATGGGCAGCAATAGATAGGCGCGCTTGAGGACGTCCCCGAGCCTCGGGAGCTCCTCCCGGGGCAATCCCCTGAGGCCCATCTTGGCGGCTTGGAGGTAGACCATGAGGCCCACCGAGAAGAAGTACAGGAACGCGGGTATCCAGGAAACCCTCACGACCTCCATATACGGTATTCCTATGAAGGAGGCCAATAGGAACGCGGCCGCGCCCATGACCGGCGGCATGAATTGGCCGCCCGTCGATGCGGAGGCCTCGACGGCCGCGGCGAACTCGGGCTTGTACCCGACCCTCTTCATCAGGGGTATGGTGAAGGTGCCCGTGGTGACGACGTTCGCGATCGGGCTCCCCGAGATCGTCCCGACGCCGGCGCTAGCCACGACCGCCGTCAGGGCCGGCCCGCCGGTCTTATGGCCCGTTAGGGCCCTGGCGAAATCTATGATGAAATCCCCGACGCCCGATTTATCGAGGAACGCCCCGAATATTATGAACGGCATCACGTACGTCGCATATACGGCCAATATCTGGCCGAATATCCCGCTCGGGCTGAGGAAGACGTATTCGACGATCCTCTCGAGGCTATATCCGGCATGGGACAGGGCCCCGGGGAAATAGGGCCCGAAGTAGGCGTAGAATAGGAAGAAGATCGAGATCGCCGGTATGACCAAGCCCAGGGCGCGCCTGGCCACCTCCAGCGAGATTATTATCAAAACCAAGCCGAGGAGGATATCGAGCGGCCTTGGGGGGAGGCCTATCCTCTCGGACATCAGGGGATATTCGATCATCCAATATATCACGGCGATGGAGGAGAGGATTGCGAGGAAGGCGTCGAATGGGCTGGGCCCAGCCGCTTGGGCCTTCTTGCGAAATGGGTAAATGAGCAAGCAAAGCGCGAAGGTGCATAGGAGGAATACGCCCCTGTGGGCCTCGCTGGTTACTATACCGAACCCGGATTCGTAAAGGTAAAAAAGGGAGAATATGGCCCCAATGATGGCGGTGACCTTCCGCCATACATTAGAGATCTCCATCCCTGGCCCCCTGGATCACTTCATCTCAGGCGGTATCAGCTCGTCTGGCACGCTGAGCCCCTTGCCCCTCCAATACTCCACCGCGGCCTTATGCAGGGGTACTTTGAGGGCCTTCATCCCCTCGAGGCCCGGGCTCAAATCCGCCCATTGCGGATGGGCCTTGGTGAGGAACGGGGCGTTCTTCGGATCGAAGAGGATCCTGAGCATCTCCTTGACGAAGTCATCCGGCACGTTCTTATGGGCTATTATGTATACCATGAAGACGATGCATGGGACATCTTCCTTTTGGCCTTGATACGTGTTGGCCTTCAGGACGCCCTTGGCGTAGTAAGGATGCTGGGCTATGACTTTATCCATCTCCTCGCTAGTCATGGGTATGACGTAGATGGGTTTCTGGGCTGCCACTTCGACTATCTGGGAGGCGGGAGCGCCGGACATGCAGGTCACATCTATCCTGCCATCCAAGAGCGCCATGCCCGCGTCCCCGAACTCCATGTTGCTCACTTTTATCTTATCATAAAGCCCCAGGGCCATTAGGATGTTCTTGGAGGCGACCTCGGTACCGGATCCTGGCGGCCCGGTGTTCACGCGCTTTCCGACGAGGTCCTGCATGCTTTTGATGCCCGTATCCTTGAGGGTGACGAAGGTGTGCGGGCTCACATAGGCGGCGCAGAGCATCCTGAACTCCTGCCTCTTGCCGATATCCTTGAACGTCCCCACGCCATTCCATGCGTCGTAGCATGTGGACGCGTGGGCCAAGGCCACGTCGTATTCGCCGGCCGTCACCCGCCTAACGTTCTCAACGGATCCGGCCGAGGCCCCAACCGATACGACGTACTTCCCCTTCATCTCCTGCGTCAACAGCGTAGCAGCACCGCCAACCATGTAGAACCAGGTCCCGCCGGGCCCGCCGGCCCCGAATTGGATCCTCTTGACCTCGGCCGTTGGCGTTGTGGGCGCGGTGGGCTGGGGGGCTGGCTTGGTCGCGAAGTATATCGTGGTGGCGGCCAAGATGATTATTACCAAGACCAAGGCGGCGATGATCCCCTTGGATTTGCTCGCGCTCAACTCCATTCTCCCCGGCGATTTTAGGGCATAGCCTACGTTTAAAAAACTTTCCACGATGGCGCGGAGGGGCCCGTAAGCCGGGATTGGGATGGGGATAAGGGCCCAAAGCTGGACCCGCCGGGCATAGCCGCCGCTACCGGGCCCGGCGCTCGGCCCCGGCTTTTCAATCCATAAATGCTTTTCAATATATGGATACCTTCGCAACGCCCCTTATCTTCAGGAACTCCGGTATCAGCTCCGCCGGTATGGGCCCCTCGGCTATCAGCGTCAGCTTCGGCTCCGGGGCCAGCTCCGGGTCGTCGACGATCGCCTGCCTAACGCTGATGCCCTTGTTGGCCAGGAGGGAGGCGGCCGCCGCCAATATGCCGGGCGTCCGGGCATCGAGGGGCGTTATCTCCAATACCCCCAGCCCGAGCTGCCTGGATATGCCCTTGAGCGAATGGCCCGCGGACCTGAGCCCCTCGAACAAGGGCCTCAGGTCCGGGTCGGATTCTATGGCGGCGATCGCCGCGGCCACGGTTCTCCTATCGACCCCAGCCACCTTGGCGATCTTCGAATCCGGTATCTCGATCTCATTGCAATAGATCCGCCCGCCTCTGACGCTGAGCCCGTTCTCGACGAGGACCCTCACGACCGCGAGCCTCTCGGGATGGGCCTGGAACTTCCTCGAAACCCTGCCCCACATTTCATGTATATTTATGTGCAAGTAAGATATAAATATAACCTACGGGCCCTTTGGCGATTAAACTTGATCGGATGAGTTGGGATGGCGAACCGGATTAGGAGGGTCGCGTTGGACCCCGAGGACATACCGACCCATTGGTACAATATATTGCCCGATCTGCCGAGGCCCCTGCCGCCGCCCATAGATCCGGAGACCAGGGCCCCTGTCGATCCGAGGAAGCTGGAGGTAATATTCGCGAAGGAGCTGATAAGGCAGGAGATGTCCGCGGAGCGCCATATACCGATCCCCGAGGAGGTCAGGGAGGCCTACGCCATATATAGGCCGACGCCGATGATGAGGGCCACGAGGCTGGAGAGGGCCCTGGGGACTCCCGCGAGGATCTATTATAAATACGAGGGCGTGAGCCCGCCCGGAAGCCACAAGCCCAACACGGCCATAGCCCAAGCCTATTACAATATGCGGGAGGGGGTCGAGCGCCTTACGACCGAGACCGGGGCCGGCCAATGGGGCTCGGCCCTGGCCTTCGCCTGCAATATCTTCGGCCTCGACGCCACGGTTTACATGGTCAGGGCGAGCTACGATCAAAAGCCCTATAGGAGGGTCCTGATGGAGCTATGGGGCGCCGAGGTCCTCCCGAGCCCCAGCGATCGGACTTCGTTCGGCAGGAGGCTTTTGAAGGAGGACCCGAACAACCCGGGGAGCTTGGGCATAGCCATAAGCGAGGCCGTCGAGGACGCTGTGACGAGCGGCGCCAAATACACGCTCGGATCGGTCCTGAACCACGTCCTATTGCATCAAACCGTGATAGGCCTCGAGGCCCTCAAGCAATTCGAGCTCTTCGACGATTACCCGGACGTCCTCATAGGCTGCGTCGGAGGGGGGAGCAGCTTCTCGGGGCTCATGTGGCCCTTCTATTATGAAAGGGCCAAGGGGAAGGCCCCGAAGCGGACCGAGTTCCTGGCCATAGAGCCGACCGCCTGCCCAACGCTGACGAAGGGCGCCTATACGTACGACCACGGCGATGCGGCCAGGATGACGCCCCTTTTGAAGATGTATACGCTCGGCCACGAGTTCGTGCCGCCGCCGATCCACGCGGGCGGGTTGAGGTATCACGGCGACGCGCCGACGCTCTGCCTCCTCCAAAAGGAGGGCGAGATACAATCGAGGGCCTACGATCAATTGAGCGTCTTCGAGGCCGCCGCGCTCTTCGCCAGGACCGAGGGCATAATCCCGGCCCCGGAGCCGAGCCACGCCATAAGGGCCGCGATAGACGAGGCCCTGGAGTGCAAGCGCACCGGCGAGGAGAAGTCCATAATGTTCCTGCTCTGCGGCCACGGCCATTTCGATATGAAGGCCTACGAGGACTTCATGGCCGGGAGGCTCGAGGCCAATGAATACCCGGGGGAGGCCATAGGGAAGTCGATGGAGAGGCTTCGGAGCCTCTACCCGTGGATAGACGGCCTGCCCTATTAGAGGGCTCCTCCCCCAACACCCATTTTTTAAGCCGCGATCCCAAAGGAGATCCCCGAGTCCCATGTCCGCGGAGGGCGCCATCCTGGTTAGGGATATAATGAGCCGGGCCGTCAAAACGGTCAGGCCGAGCTCGACCGTCAAGGAGGCGGTCGAGAAGATGAACAAGTTCGGGATCGGGTCGGTCGTGGTGGTCGATGGTGATAGGCCCCTGGGCATAATAACCGAGAGGGATATCCTGAGGAGGGTCGTCGAGGGCGGGCTGGAGCCATCGATCGCGAAGGCGAAGGACGTCATGTCCGCCCCGCTGATCTCCATATCCGAGGACGCGACGGCCGAGGAGGCGGCGCGCCTGATGGGCGAGAGGGGGATAAAGAAGCTGCCGGTCATCAACGAGGGGAGGCTGGTGGGCATAGTGACCTCCACGGATTTGGTGAGGCATACGCCCGAGCTCTGCTCCTTGATCAGGCCCTCCCCCAAGCCCGATCGGGCGCCGGGGTAGGGCCCTGGAGGGGGCCTCGCCCGGCGCCCGGCCGGATCGCGATCCCCCTGAGGGATTCGGCGCGGGGCGGATCGGCCCTCGGGGAGGGTTGAATGGATGGGGAGAAGAGCCCCAACCAGCGCAAGGGGCCCTCGTAGGAGACGGCCCATATCTCCGATTTGAGGCCGGACCTGGCCCTATAGACCAACCTCCTCCCATCGTGGCTCAGGGAGGGCTCCAGGTCCTCGGTCCCCGCGCCAGTTATCCTCGTCAGTCCCGAGCCATCCGAGTTGGCGACCCATATGTCCCAATCCCCGGCCGCGTTGGATTCGAAGGCCACCCTGGAGCCGTCGCCGCTCAAGGCCGGGTGGAGCGATGAGGCGTTTAGCCTCGTTAGGCGCTTGATGCCGGATCCATCGGCCCTGGCCAAGTAGATCTCCCAGGGGCCATCCATGACCGAGGAGAAGGCGACGAGGGAGCCATCGGCGCTTATCGAGGGGTTCACGTCTATCGCCGGGCCCGAGGTCAACCGCCTGAAGCCCGATCCATCCCAATCGACAACGAATATATCCGGGGCGCCTGATCTATCCTTGCCCCGATAGGCTATCCTGGAGCCGTCGCCGCTCAGGGATGGCATGGCGTTCCTTACGGACGGGAGCTCGTATCGCCTCTGCCCGGAGCCGTCCCAGAGGATCGAGAATAGCTCGTGGCGGAGCTCGGCCACCTCCCCCATGAACGCGATCCTTTCGCCATCGTAGCTCATTGAGGCCTGCGAGCAGGGCCATGGGTTATTGGTCAACTGCCTCACGGAGCCCGATCCGGGGTCGAAGGCGAATAGCTGCCCCGCGCCCCCAGAGCCGAGGGGCCTTGATTCGAAGACGATCCTCGAGCCATCCCAATTTATCGCCGGGGCCCAATCGTCGGCGTTGGGATGGGGGATCCTCCTAAGGCCCGTCCCATCCCAATTGATCAGGTAGATGTCGTCCTCCCCGCCCGCATCCGATTGGAAGGCGATAACCTCGCCGTTCCCGCTGATCCTAGGGAGCTTGGATATGGCGTTCAGGTTCGTCAACCTCCTCGGCTCGCCCCATCGGCCCGGCAGTAGGGGGGGCAGGGCCAGGGCGGCGATAACGATCGCCAACGCCGCGATCCCCAGGAGCGCGATCCTTCGCAATCGCTAGCCCCTCCGGATCCGGGAGTGCCGCTGGGCATTTTAGCCTTATCCAACGCTTTTAAAGGGGCCCGCCGAAGGGGGGATGGGGCCTCGGGATGGAGGCGTTCGTCGGGACCTCCGGATGGCTCTACTCCTGGAACCCCGACGGCAGCCTCGATTGGTTCATCAGGGAATCGGGCTTGAACGCGATCGAGCTAAACATGAGCTTCTATCGCTTCCCAACGCCCAGGGCCGTCGAATCCTGGGCCTCGAGGGGGAGGGGCTTGCGCTGGGCCATAAAGGCCAATAGGCTGATAACGCATTCCTGCAGGCTCAGGGGCAGGGCCCTGGGGCTTTGGGAGAGGTTCCGCTCGCTCTTCGCCCCGCTCGAGCCGAACGTGGATTTCTACCTCTTCCAGCTTCCCCCATCGATGACCCCCGCCTCGGCGGGGGATATCGAGCGGTTCATAGAGGCCACGGGGCTGCGCGAGCGATTCGCCCTGGAGGTCAGGAACGCGGAATGGTTCGAGGGGGCCAATTTCGAATGGGCCTCTGGGCTCGGCATAACGTGGGTCGGCGTCGATTCGCCCGATCTCCCGCCCGAGGTCGTCAACACGAGCGGCCTAGTATACCATAGGATGCACGGCAGGACGGCCTGGTATTCCCATCATTATACGGATCTGGAGCTCCGGGATGTCGCTGAAAGGATCCTCAGGGCGGGGCCGAGGAGGGCCTACGTATTCTTCAACAACGACCACGCGATGCTCGAGAACGCGAGGAGGATGCTCGCGATCCTGAGGGGGCTTGGCTGACGGGCCCCATTCGGCGATCCCTTGCGAATCGATCCGCCTGGTTCGGGATTGGCGCCCCCAATGGCCCAACGGCCCGGCGATCCGCCGCCGCGGGCTATGGCAGGAACCTGAGGATTATGGTCGCGGCGAGCGTGGCCAAGATGCCGACGAAGGAGGCCGCGACGATCCTATTCAGGTCCGAGATCCTCTCGTTGGTTACGTCGAGCTCCTTGCGCAAATCCTCGAGCCTCTTATCGAACATCTCGAACCTCTTATCGAAATCTCCCAGCCTTTTATCGAAAATCTCGAATCTTTTATCGAAATCGCCCAGCCTCTTATCGGACATTTCAAATCTCTTATCGAAATCCCCGAGCCTCTTATCGAACATCTCAAACCTTTTATCGAAATCGCCGAGTCGTTTATCGAACATCTCGAATCTCTTATCGAAGCTCTCAAGTCGCTTATCGAAGCCCTCGAGCCTCTTATCAAGCATCTCGAACATCTTATTGAAATCGCCCAACCGCTTATCGAAATCCCCGAGCCTCTTATCGAAGTCCTCGAGACGCTTATCGAATAGCCCAAACCTCCTATCTATATCCCCAGACCTCCTATCCATCTCGGCCAATAGATCGGCCTTGAGCTCCCTCATCTCCTCCCTCAGGGCCCTCCCCAGGGCCTCCACATCGGCCTTTGTGGCGACGTCCCTCAGAACCGCGTTTATGATCGCCAGCCTGATATCGGGCTCCGAGACCAGGAGCTCCGCGAGCCTCTTCCTGGCTCCGACGTTGCCCTCGAAGAGCTCCACGATCCCCTCGGCCGTTAGGGCCAAGCGCGCCCCCTTGGGCGGATGGGGCGAGGTTTTATAAAGGCTTCCCGCCGGAGCCCCGGCCGGGCCGGAGATCGCCGCTCGAATGGTCTTGGGAGGGCCTTTGAGCCGCTGAGGGGATCGCGCCAAAGGGGCGATGTGGCGAAATGGATGAGGCCGCGAGGGGGGCCCTGCTGAAGGCCCAAAGGAACGAGATCACCGAGCATTTGGTTTACGAGAGGCTATCGAGGTCGGTCAAGGACCCCCATAATCGGGATATCCTTAGGCGGATCTCCGCTGATGAGAAGAGGCATTACCTCGCTTTGAGGGAGCTCACCCGCGAGGACGTGGGGCCGGATCGATTGATGGCATGGGCCTATTTCCTGATCTCCAAGCTATTCGGCATATCATTCGGGCTGAAGCTCATGGAGCTCGGGGAGGAGAGGGCCGAGTCGATGTACGAGAGGCTATCGGTATCGATGCCCATGGCCAAGGAGATCGCAGAGGAGGAGGATCGCCATGAGGCGGAGCTCCTGGGCCTCATAGAAGAGGAGCGCATCCGCTACATCGGCTCGATGGTCCTCGGCTTGAACGATGCCCTCGTCGAGCTGACCGGGGCCATAGCCGGGTTCACGTTCGCCCTCCGCGATCCCCGCCTCGTCGCCATGGTAGGGTTGATAACCGGGATCGCGGCCTCCCTCTCGATGGCCTCATCCGAGTACCTATCCACCAAATACGAGGGCGGCGATAGGAGCCCGGCCAGGGCATTGATATACACGGGGCTGGCGTACATCCTGACGGTCCTTTTGCTCGTATCCCCGTTCCTCGTATTGGATGAGCCGTATATCTGCCTCGGCTTGGCCATCCTGAACTCGATCATCGTGATATTGGGCTTCACCTTCTATACGTCGGTCGCGAAGGGGCTCCCGTTCAAGAGGAGGTTCCTCGAGATGGCCCTCATAAGCCTCGGCGTGGCCGGCCTCTCATTCGCCGTGGGGCTCCTGGTGAGGGCCTTCCTCAACGTTGAGATATAGGGCCCGATATGGGCCGGGCGATCGCCCCGCGGGGCCGCCGACCCTAGGACTTCGATGAGGCCCCCGCGGCCAGGATCCTAACGTAATCCGCCGTATCGGCGCAAACGTCGGCGGCTCCCTCGAGGTGATCCGCCAAATCCTTCAGGATCATCAACACGGCCGGGTTCATATCCCCACCGTACTTTATCAGGAGGGATTTCGATTTAAGGTGCGCGTCGTCTATGGAGTGCTCCATCCTATCGACGCCCTTCGATAGCTCCACCGCCTCCGAGACGTCCGACCCGAGCTTCTCTATGCTCCCCCTGAGCGCGTTCGCGCATTCCCTAAGGCCCCGTACCATCTCCGAGTAAAGCGCCCTGATCTCCGCCGGCAGGTTGGAATCCTTGAGGGTCATGAGGTCCCTCGCCGAATCCTTGATATAATCGGCCAAGACGTCGATCCTCTTGACCAAATGCATCAGGTCCTCCCGATCCCTGGGCTGCATCTCCCCCCTGCTCAGCTCCTCGAATATCTCCCTCCTGACATCGTCTATGCTCTCCTCCTCCGCGAAGAGCGCCTCCATGGCCCTCATGGGATCGCCCCCCGATCCGCCGAATATTATTCCCGAGGCCTCGTCCAGGAGCTTCACGGTCTCCATCGCCATGTCTATTTGGCGCTCCGCTAGCGTGAGGACCTTTGACTTGCGCCTCGATACCCACCACTCCAAGATCTTGTGGCTCAATTCCGGAAGTTGCTAAACGCCATCTCCAATAAAGGTTTTGGATGGGGGGCCGGCCGCGGGCCATGGGGGCCCATTGAAAAAGTATTAAAGGCCGCTTGGGAATGGACCGCGAGGGGCCCTCGCCCGATGGAGTTGCTCGACGACCCCGTGAACCTCCGCCTCCTCGAGAAGCTCGTATCCGGGGAGGCCACCAGCCCGAACCTGAGCCTCCTCTCGAAGCGCCTCGGGAGGCACAGGAATACCATAAGGGATAGGGTGGAGGAGCTCCTCCACCACCGCGTCCTCGATAGGCCGGTCTTCCCGTTCTTGGGGCTATATAAGGAGTACCCGCTCCTCATAGCCGTTAGGGCCGACATACCAAACGACGAGCAATTCAGGAGGTGGATAAGCACTGATGAGCACATATTCGCCGCATTCAGATCGAGGCAGGGCGAATATAATACGCTCCTATTCCTATTCCACAAGGACGTAACGAGCTATCAGCTTTGGAGGGAATCCCTGGTCCCGCAGGGGAAGATACCCCCGAGGGAGTTCCGATATCCCTCCAGCACCTCCTATTTCTCCACCCACATGATGGTCAAATACGAGCCGAGCTCGGCCATCAAGCTCATAGAGGAGGACGTCAAAAGGAACGGGGAGATCGAGATAAACGGATGCCGCATAGATGGGCTGAGCTTCGAGATAATGAAGGCGCTCGTCCTCGGGGAGGGCATAAGGGTCAACGAGAACTTCCTATCGAAGTCGCTGGGGATCCATAGGAGGACCGTATCCAAGAGGATCGAGAAGCTTATTGAGGAGGGCCTGATCGGTCGGCCCGTTTGCAGGTTCCCGAATTTCTTCGTGCCCCCGAATTACATACTCGTATTCTCCCTTTACGAGATCAGGAAGTCGAGGGAGGCGATCCTGGAGGAGATAAGGGGGGATCCGCACGTCCCCATAGCGATAAACGTCAGCCACGGGAGATACAACCTGCTGATGTTCGGCAACCATCGCAGCATAACGGATCATTTGGAGTGGGAGGAGCGATACGAGGCGAGGTTCCCGAACTGCTTCGGGAGCGCCGATATAACCTATCTCTCGCCCAAGATGACCGTATCCATAGATCAGCAAAAGGTCTCCCTCGGGATAATAAGGGGGAAGTTGAGGAAGTTGGAGGGGAGCCGCGAGCCGGAGGGGGCCCTCCCGCGCCCGGATGGCTATTGAGGCCTTATTCCTAAGGGAATAAAAAATCCAGCAATATATTAAGATTGGAATCCACCGCCATTAGCCGCCGGTGGCGCCCTTGTCGGCGTTAAGGGGTAGGGAGGAGCTCAGGACCTACGAGGAGATAAACGAGAGGATCCGAAGGGGCGATGCGGTCGTCATGAGGGCCGACGAGTTCGCCGAGTTCGCCAAATCGGTCGGCGTCGAGAAGGCCGCGAAGGAGGTGGACGTCGTAACGACCGGGACTTTCGGGGCCATGTGCAGCTCCGGCGCCTTCCTGAACTTCGGGCACTCGGATCCCCCCATAAAGATGAGGCGGTGCTGGCTCAACGAGGTCCCGGCCTACGCCGGCCTGGCCGCGGTCGACGCCTTCCTCGGGGCGACCTCCCCTAGCGAGGATAGGGGCATAGAGTACGGCGGGGGGCACGTCATCGAGGAGCTCGTGAGGGGCAAGGAGGTCCATTTGCGGGCCGAGGGCTATGGGACGGATTGCTATCCCAGGAAATCCATCGATACATACGTCAGCCTTTGGGACTTGAACCAGGCCATAATGGTGAACCCGAGGAACGCCTATGAGAGGTACAACGCGGCCACCAATAGCTCGGATGAGATCCTATTCACCTACATGGGGACCCTTTTGCCCAATTTCGGCAACGTGACCTACTCCGGATCTGGCCAGCTCAGCCCGCTTTACAAGGATCATGGCCTCGAGACCATAGGGATCGGGACGAGGATATTCCTCGGCGGCGGTGTTGGATACGTCATAGGGGAGGGGACTCAGCACAACCCCGAGGGGAAGCTCGGGACGCTGATGGTGAGGGGGGACCTCAAGGGCATGAGCCCGAGGTACCTCAGGGGGGCTACCTTCCATAGGTACGGGTGCACCCTCTACGTGGGCATAGGGATCCCCATACCGATAATAAACGAGAGGGTGGCCAGGTCGGCAGCCCTCTCCGACGATGAGATCCTCACGGATTTGGTCGATTACGGGATCCCATCCAGGGCGAGGCCCGTCCTGCGCAAGGTTTCCTATGGGGAGCTGAGGTCTGGGAGGGTTGAGCTGGGCGGAAGGGACGTCCCGACCTCGTCGCTCTCCAGCTATGGGTATGCGTTGGAGATAGCGGAGGAATTGAAGCGCAGGGTGGAGGGGGGCGAGTTCCTCCTCTCTAGGCCCGCGGAGCTCCTCCCGAACGAGCGGCCCTTCAGGCCCATGAGGATGGTGGAGGCCGTGCCCAGGGTCAAGGATTTGATGCGGAGGGATTTCAGGACGGCCAAGGCGATCCAAAGCCTCCAGGAGGCCGCGAGGATCATGGTCGAGGGCGGCGTCGATCACTTGCCCATAGTCGACGACTCCGGGAGGCTCGAGGGCATAGTGACCTCTTGGGATATAGCGAAGGCTCTGGCCAAGGGCGAGGGCGACCTGAGGAGGGTCATGACGAGGGACGTGAAGACGGCGACGGAGGACGAGCCGATAGAGGCCGTCGCGAAGAGGTTCTCCAAATTCGGGATATCCGGGATGCCCGTCGTGGACCGCAGGGGGGTCGTCGTGGGGTTGATAACCACGGACGACCTCGCCAAGCTCGTGAGGGGGAGGGAGCCGCGATGAAGCTGAGGTTGACCTATACGCCGGAGAACGTCGGGGAGCCCATACTCTCCAAGCTCATCCTGGCCAAGGGCCTGGAGGTCAATATAATAGAGGCGAGGATCTCCGGCGATAGGGGGACGATGATCGTGGACGTCCCCCTGAGGGGCGATGAGGTCCAAGGGGTTGTGGAGTTCCTCAGGGAAAGGGGCGTGAGGGTCGAGAGCATAGCCCCCCTCATAGAATTGGAGGAGGGGGAATGCATCTACTGCGGCGCCTGCGTCTCCCCATGCCCCGTCCAAGCCATAAGGATGGAGGGGTGGAGGGGGATACGGATAGATCAGGATAGGTGCATCAGGTGCATGATATGCGTGAACGCATGCCCGATGAGGGCCATAAGGGCCGTTTGAGCCCGGCCCGGCCCAGGAGGGCCCTAAGGGTCAGAAGGGCCATAGGGGAATCCAGGCTCCATTTGATCAGCGATTCCCCGATCGGCGTGGGGCGCGCCCTGGCATCGGTCGTTGAGAACAGGGCCCTCCTCAGGGCCTATTTGGGATCGAATCCGGCCTTCCTGACGTCGCTCGACCCGATCCACGTCGAGAGCTCCGCGCCGAGGGTGGCCAGGGTCGCGGCCCTCGCCGCGAGGGCCGCGGGCGTCGGGCCCATGGCGGCCCTCCCGGGCGCCCTGGCCGATCTGGCGCTGGAGGAGATGCTCAAGGGCGGGGGCCTGGTCAACGCCGTGGAGAACGGGGGGGAGGTGGCCGCGAACTCCATCGATCCCTTGGTGGTGGGCGTTTACGATGGCTCCGGGATGGGGAGCCCCGGGATAGGCTTCAGGCTCCACCCCGGGGATTTCCCGATCGGCGTGGCCACGAGCTCCGCCACGATCGGCCACGCCCTGAGCTTCGGACAAGCTGACGCCGTGGTCGTCATCGCCGACTCGGCCGCGCTGGCCGATGCGGCCGCAACGGCGATATGCAACGAGGCCAGGGGATCGGGCCCCGAGGAGGCCATAGAAAGGGGGTTGGAGGCATCGAGGTCCATAGGGGGCCTGAGGTTCGTGGCGATCTTCCTCGATGGCCGGGTGGGGTTTAGAGGGGATCCCCCGGAGCTCGTTAGGATCGAGGGGGGCGTTTGGGAGATCGTGGAGGCGGGGCTCGATGGGGCCCTCGCGGGCTACGAATGCATATGATAGGGATCGAGCGAATTTTTAAATTATCCCTCGGTGGATGGGGGAGCCCGGGCGAAAGGGCTTGGGGGAAAACTACGAGGACGAGGAATTGGAGCAGATATTGAGCCCGAGGTCCAGGGGGTTCCGAGCGCTGATCGATGAGCTCGAGGATGAGGCGGAATCGATGCCCCTTATCGCAATCGCGGCGTTCTTCGCGCTTGGCTTGAGCCTCGGGCTCGCGATCTCCAGGAAATGACCGGCCCTTCGGCGGGATCCGATGTGTCCAAGGCCGGGGGGTTCGCATCGAGCCTAACTGAGCGGTTGAAGGCCAGGGCCGGGGGGCTCCTGATCCTTAAGCGCAGGCTCGAGGAGGGGTTCTCGAGCGAGATAGAGTTCTTCAGGGGCTTCGTGGGCCGCTACCCATTCCTGAGCGTCGGGATCTCGCTATTGGCCGGCCTATTGATCGGGGCCATCCTGAGCGCCAGGATATCCCAATTCATCCTCATAGCCCTCATAGGCGGATTCCCGCTGGCCATAGTTTACGGCAACTCCCTGGGCGTGCCGGCCGAGGCATCCTGCGCATCGGTGGTTTTGCTGCATTGCTTCATGCTCTACGCCGCCTTGAGGATCCTCCCATCCCTGAGGGCTTATCCGAGATTGGCGCCCCACATCTCCGCCCTGATGGGGAGATATAGATCCGGCCTCGCGACGTTCCCAATGCGGGCGAATGGATTGCAGGCGATCGGGGCGATGGCCGTTAGCTCGTTCCTCATAGGCTGGTGGGCCTCCGCCATGCTGGCCCTATTGCTAGGCTTAAGCGCTAGGGCGGCCCTCTGCGGCGCGGCCCTGGGGTTGATGGCCGCGGCCGCGATCTCGCTATTGCTATACAAGGGCCTGATAATGGCCATACCCGACGCCTGGCTAGTTGGCGCGATATTCCTGGCGATATTCTTCATATCGGCGGTGGCGCTCAGGAGGATCGCCCCGTTCGGGGCGGCGGGAAAGCCTTAAGTAAAGATCCGCCGAATCCCCCAGGGGTGCTTCGGATGTCGAAGGAGGAGAGGAAGGAGGCCTTGCTGCCGGAGGAGTTGAGGAGGGAGATCAAGGAGAGGATCGAGAAGGGCCTCGAGGAGCTCAGGAAGAGGGCGGCGGAGCTCGCGGAGAGGAGGAAGGAGATAATCGAGGACAAGGCGCTCCTCGCCATCGGCATCTCCTTCATAATCGGATTCGCCCTGGGCGCCCTCCTATCGAGATCCAAGGACAAGGAGTAGGCCGGTTTGGCGAAGGGGATCCTCTCGGCGATCGTGGAAAGGCTCCTCGAATCGGCCCTAGGGGAAGCCCGTAGATCCTTGGAGGCGTGGATCGGGAGGAGGATCTCCGAGGCCCTGAGGGCCATGGCCCTTGGGGTCCTCGGCGCGCTCATCTCGGCTCTGGGCATGGCCTTCGTTTGCGTGGGGATCGCGAAGTACTTGGGGGCCTTCCTCCCGGCTTGGCAATCCTGGATCCTGGTCGGGGCCTTGGCCATACTCCTGGGCCTCCTCCTCGCCCTCGCGTCGTACGCATTGATCAAAAGATGATCCTGGGGTCCCCGAGGCGCTCGTCGAGGGCCCTCCAGCCCTCCACCCGGGCGGCGATCTCTTAAAATATAGCATCGAATTAGCCTCCCCGGGTCGATCCGGTTGAGGGCCATCGGGCTCATCTCGGGCGGCCTAGATAGCGCGCTGGCCGCGAAGATAATGCTGAACATGGGGGTGGAGGTCATAGGGGTCCATTTCGCCAGCCCATTCTGGAGCGGCGAGGCGGGCGCGCGCGCCAGGAGGATCTCGGAGGACCTGGGCTTCCCCCTGAGGACGATCGAGTTGGGAGAGGATTACTTCGGGGTCATCGCGAGCCCGAGGCACGGCTATGGGGCGGCCATGAACCCCTGCATAGATTGCAAGATCTTCATGCTCAAGAGGGCCAAGGAGATCATGGAGGAATCGGGCGCCCTCTTCGTCTTCACGGGCGAGGTCCTCGGCGAGAGGCCCATGTCCCAGGGCCCGCGGGCCCTAAAGATAATCGAGAGGGAATCGGGCCTGGAGGGCCTATTGCTGAGGCCGCTATCGGCGAGGCTCCTCGATGAAACGCTGGTCGAGAAAAGGGGTTGGGTGAGCAGGGAGGGGCTCTTGGCGCTGAGGGGGAGGTCCAGGAGGGATCAGATCCGCATGGCCCGGGAGCTCGGCGTGAGCGGCTATCTAACCCCGGCCGGCGGTTGCCTACTCACCGATAGGGGCTTCTCCGCCAAGCTATTGGACCTCCTGGAGCACGGCGGCGAGCTCTCGAGGCCCGAGATCGAGAGGCTCAAGGTCGGTAGGCATTTCAGATACGGGGGTAGCAAGATAATAGTTGGCAGGAACGAGGAGGAGAACGGGATCCTGAGGGGGCTCAAGGGGCCCGGGGAGGTCCTATTGGAGGTCATCGGGTGGAGCGGCCCAACGGCCCTATTATCGGGCGACGTCTCCGAGGAATCCATAAGGATCGCCGCCTCCCTGACGGCCAGGTACTCGGATTGCAAGCTCGATGCGGTCCCGGTGGCCTATTGGGATGGGGTGCGAGGCGAGGTATCGGTCGGCCGCGCGGATGAGGGCCTCGTAGAGGGATTGAGGATCAAATGGAGGGGGAGGCCGAGGCCAAAGCTTATATTGGAGCGCGGGGGAAGCCGTGGGAAATAGGTGGGGTAAGGCATGGCGAAGGGATTTCCGTGGTTCGTGCCGAGGCGGACCAAGGATAGGGTCGCTATGCTCGCGTGGTTGATCGCGTTCGCGATGGTCTGCTGGCCCGTGTTGGCCTGGGCCAATCGCCTCGAGCCGCACGTCCTGGGCTATCCGTTCAACTTCTTCTGGCTTTGGTTCTGGTTCAACGCGATAATAGCCATCGAGGTAATCATAGCCTGGAAGGTGTGGAGGTAAGGGGGCTGGAAGGTGTGGAGGTAAGGGGGCCATGGAATCCTGGATCGTCGTGCTAGGCATTATCGTCGGCTATTCCATCCTCTGCCTCCTTCTGGGGTTCCAGGGGTGGAGGGTCGGGAAGGTCAGCATAGAGGATTTCATAGTCGGCGGCCGCCAAATGGGCTTCATAGTGCTCTACTTCACCTATACGGCGACCTTCATGAGCGCCTTCGCGTTCCTGGGGGCGCCCGGCTGGATATACTCGAGGGGGATAAGCTTCTTCGCCACCTTCCTATCCTGCGTATTCAGCCCGCTCTTCATGTACATCTTCGGGTACAGGTGCTGGCTGCTGGGCAAGAGGTACGGGTACATGACGCCCTCCGATCTATTGGCCGATTTCTACGGGAGCGAATTGGTGAGGGTCCTCGTCGCCATCTTGAGCCTGATATTCCTGGTCCCGTACATCCAAACCCAGATGATGGCATCAGGGTACCTTCTCGAGGCCGGGACCGGGGGGAGGATACCCTATATGTGGGGCACGCTCTTCCTGCTGGCCGTCGTGGTCATCTATAGCCTCCTGGGCGGCATTAGGTCGGTCGCTTGGACCGACGTCTTCCAGGGGATATGGGGCTTCATCGCCATATGGATCGCGGGCCTATATGTTTCCCAAGTGGCCCTTGGGACAATCGACCCGGCCTATATAATCAGGAGGATCGAGGAGGCGAAGCCCAACCTCCTGCTTTTCTCAGATGCCGGCTGGCCGGCCTATATGTCCATGTTCCTCGGCTTGGCCGGGATCTCCCTCTACCCGCCCATGTGGATCAGGTATTATGTGGCCAAGAGCCCCAAGCTCCTCAAATGGACGGCCGTGCTCTCCCCGATATACTACGTATGGTGGTACCTCCCCTGCTTCATGATAGGCTGGGCCGGCGCCTTGGTCATGCCTGGCCTGAAGCAGCCGGATAACATCCTGCCGGAGATGATGGTCAAATATGCGCCGCCCTGGCTCGTTGGGCTCGTCTTCGCTGGGGGGATGGCCGCGGCGATGTCGACGGCCGATTCCCAGCTCCACGCTTGCAGCTCCATATTCACGAGGGACATATATCAAAGGTTCCTGAACCCGAGGGCCTCGGAGAGGTCCATGGTCATCCTCAGCAGGGCCTTGGTCGCCATCCTGGGCTTCCTTTCGGTCGTCCTGGCCGTCCTATTCCCGAGCATGATCGTCATGATAGTCGCCATGAGCCTGAGCTCCTTCCTAATGCTCATCCCGCTCCTGGTCGGCGCCCTATATTGGCCAAGGGCTACCAAATGGGGGGCCATAGCTGGCTTGGTGGTCGGGCTCGCGGTCCTGGCCCTAACCATGTTCGTATACACTAGGCCGTTCGGGATATCGGGCGTCGTCCCGGGCGTTTGGGCCCTGGCGGCCAGCTCGATCGCCTTCGCGATCGTGAGCTACGCCACGAAGCCCCCGCCCCCAGAGGTCATAAGCAGGTTCCACGGCTATTTGGAATCCGAGATATACGGCGGCGAGGGCGGGCCCTGACCCCGGGCCCGTCCATCGCCCTCCCCCGCGCGCGGGGATCCCGAGATCTTTTATTCATCCGGCCCCAATCAGGGCTCGGTGATCGGCGAATTGAGGCTGGAGGGGCTGGTGAGGCGCGCCATAGATATGCACGTCCACGTGGGCCCAGAGTGCATCGCGAGGAAGTACGACGCGATGCAATTCGCGAGGGAGGCCCTTAGGCGCGGGCTCGCCGGCGCGGTCCTGAAATCCCATTTCTTCCCAACGAGCGATTGGGCCTATTTGGCGAGGAAGCACGCGGGCGCGAGGTTCTTCGGGGCCGTGGCGCTCAACAGGCACGTGGGCGGATTGAACCCATACGCGATCCGGGCGGCGCTGGGGCCCAGGATCGGGGACGAGCCGCTCCTGAGGGTCGTTTGGATGCCCACGATCCATTCCAAGAGCCACTTGGCCATGAGGGCCGGGAGGGGGGATGGCTACGATATCCCCACGGAATGGGGCGGCGCGATGCCGGGGTGCGGGCGCAAGGCCTCCGAGGTCGATCCCGTGGACGTCATGGCCGAGGGGGCTGGATCGGCGCTGGATGAGGTCCTCGGCCTGATCAAGGAGTTCGACCTGGTGCTGGCGACGGGCCATTTGCATTGGGAGGAGGCCGAGCTCCTCTTCGAGAGGGCCAGGGGGAAGGGGATCCGGAGGATCGTGATAACCCATCCGCTCTACGAGGCCGTCGGGATGCCGTTGGATCGCATCGCCTCCATCTCCAAGAGGGGGGCGTACATAGAGCAATCCTACGCCCTGCACCTCATCGACGGGATCCCCATCCGAAGGATCGCGGAGTGCATAGAGGCCGTCGGGCCCGAGAGGACCATCCTGAGCTCCGACCTGGGCCAGGCCACCAGCCCTAGCCCTCCAGCGGGCCTCCTGAGGTTCTTCAGGGAGCTCCGGAGGGAGGGGGTCGATCCCGAGGACATCAGGACGATGGCGTGCGAGAACCCCAGGGCCCTTCTGGGGTGAGATGGGCCGGGTCATGGGAGGAGCGAGAGGAGCCTGAAGGCCAAACCGCCCAGCGCGATCGCCAGCCCTATATCGAAGAGCGCCGTCAGGACCGCCTTCCTCCAACCGAACTCCTTAACGAGCGCGGCCACCGTCGATATGCAGGGGAAGTAGATCATCGCCACCAGGGAGAAGACGATCATCTGGATAGGGGAGAGGATCTCCGCGTAATTCGCGGTGCCCGCGAGAGTCGCCAGCAATATCAGGGTGAGCTCCTTCCTCAGGATCCCGAAGATAAGCGTGATCCCGGCCTCCTTGGGGAGGCCGAGCCATTGGACCACCAGGGGCGCCATGGCATCGGCCAGGGGGTCCAACCACCCGGCGATCTTGATCGCCTCCAGGATGAGGCTCCCGGCCACTATATATGGGAAGGCGACGTAGGCAAAGCTCTTCGTCCTCAACCACGTCTTCCTCATCACGATCCTCCAGGACGGCATCCTATAGGGCGGCATCTCCATTATCAAGCCGATCGGCTCGCCCGGCAACGCCCTATAGGCCAGCCTGCCGACGAGCAGGACCAGGGCCAAATCGAACGCGTATAGGGCAAGGGCCGGCATCAGGCCCAAATATGCGCCGACCAACCCCATTATCACCACCGTCCTGGCAGCGCACGGGATCAGGATCGCAACGAAGGCCGCCAGGAACCTCTCCCTATCCCTCTCCATTATCCTGCACGCCAAGCAAGCCGGGACGCTGCAACCGAAGCCAAGCAGGAGGGGGATGAAGGCCTTCCCGTGGAGCCCTATCTTATGCATCAGGTTATCCATCAGGAAGGCGGCCCTCGGCAAATAGCCCGAATCCTCAAGAATGGCCAGCAGAGCATAAAACGGTATTATAAACGGCAGGGCGATGCTTAGGCCGGCCCCGATGCCGGCCAGGACGCCATCCGCGATGAGCCCCGCGACCCCCTCCGGGAGGATCGCCCCGATGGCGCCCTTCCCGATCGGCAGCACGATTTCCTCGAATAAGTCATCGAGTATCCCGGAGAGGCGCCCCCCAACCGCGAATATCATCCAAAACATGGAAGCTATCACGGCCAATAATATGGGATAGCCTAGGACCCTATGGGTGGTCAAGTAGCTGAGCCTCTCCTCGATCGAAATCCTTGGGGCCTCGAATTGCGTAACCTCCTTCGCGATCCTGCTCGCGAACCCATATCTCTCGCTGGCCATGACCACCTGCGAGGGCTCCCCATGGATGTTCTCGAGCTCCTCCCTAGCCGCCTCCGCCAGCGCCATGATCAAGTGGCCGTTCTCGTGGGATCTCACCTTCCCCTCCACGTCCTCGTCCTCCTCAAGGAGCTTTATGGCCAACCACCTGGGCGGGTAGATCCTCGATATCTCCGGGAGGTTGGAGGCTATGGCCTTGGAGAGCTTCTCCAGGACCCGCTCCACCTCCTTCCCCTTGAAGTCCTTCCCAGAGGCCTTGATCTTGCCATCCAGGTAATCGATTATCGCCCTGAGGAGCTCCTCGACCCCCTCGCCGGTTATCGCCACTGTGGGAATCACAGGGACCCCGAGGAGTTCCGATAGCCTCTTGGCGTCCACCCTTATGCCCCTCTTCGAGGCGTAATCGACTTGGTTCAAGGCTATTATCAGGGGGGCCTCCATCTCTAAGAGCTGCAATGTCAGGTATAGGTTCCTCTCAAGGGAGGATGCGTCCACCACGTTCACTATGACGTCCGGCCGGCCCGTGGCTATGTACTCCCTGGCTATCATCTCCTCGATGGAGAAGGTCGAGAGCGAGTATATCCCCGGGAGATCTATCACCCTTAGGGTCCTCCCCATGAAGAATAGCGTGCCCTCGGCCTTCTCGACGGTCTTGCCCGGCCAATTGCCTATCGTCTGGCTCGCCCCGGTCAATTGATTGAAGAGGGCGCTTTTTCCGACGTTCGCGTTGCCGGCCAGGGCGATCGTGGCCTCCTTCTTCGCCATATGCGTCAGGCCCCGGATCGCTTCACGATGACCTTTGAGGCCACGCCGAACCCGAGCGCCAGGGATGTGCCGCGAACGCCCACCTCGATCGGGCCCCTGAACGGAGCCTTCCTCAGGACCGTTACCTCGGTCCCGGGGACGAGGCCCATCTCCATGAGCCTCCTCCTTAGCCCGAGCCCCCCCAAGGGGTATAGGACGATCGCGCTCTCGCCCTCCCTCAACTCGGATAGGGGCAGCGCTTCCTCTATGGCGCCCTTCGCCGCGCCTATCTCCTCTATGGATTTGCCATCGATCTCGTGCTTGGTTTTGAGGTGGGAGAGGATGTCGCTCACATCCCCCTCCAAAAGCCTCCTCAAACATCCGAGGGGGCCCCTCCCATGGCCATACCTCTCGTGTACGAACCGCATCCTATGCTCCCTCACGGCGTCGACCCCCTTCGCCGTGAGCCTATATTGGCCCCCATCCAGGACCACGAGGCCCTCCTCTTGGCCGCTCCTCAGCAAGGCCTCGACCTCCTCCAGCGGGAGCCCGGCCCTCCTGGCCACATCAATCGCCGAGGCCCTTCCCCCCTCCAGATGCAGCGTCAGGATCGCCTCCATCACCTCGGTCAGCTTGTCCCTGGGGATCCCCTGATCCATTTTCGATTTCGCCGCCCCAATGGCTAACCTTGTCGCGGCTAATTAAATTACTTCCAAACAATCATCCCCGACCCGGGCCCCCGTGACCCGATAACGCCGCATCGCGCGGCGCTCGGATCAATCCAGGCCATATAGCCTTTTGGCGTTTTCCCCCAGGACCCTCACGAGGTCCTCGCCGCTCAAGCCCGAGGCCCTGATCTTCTCGAGCTCCCAGGAGGGGTGGCCGCAAGGGGCGTCGTCCCCATACATGACCCTATCCCTGCCCACGCGCTCCACGGCCTCCTTGATCTTCGTATGCATCGGCATCCCGCTGGTCTCCAAATATATGTTCGGATTGCGCTCGGCGACGTCTATCGCGCCGTTTATGTAGACTATGTGGCCGTGGCCCATGTGGAGGAGGACCATCTTGACGCTCGGGAACTCCCTGGCCAATGGCTCGAAGCTCCAGGGCAGGCTGAACGGGGGATGGCCGCAATGGAACTGGATCGGGACCCCGGCCTCCTCGGCCGCTGCGGCTATTGGGCGGACTATCGGGGAATCCGGGGTATATCCATCGAAGAGCGGGTGCAATTTTATCCCCACGAAGTTCTCCTTGCCAAGGTACCTCTTCAGATCCCGCATGCAGCGCTTCTCCCTGGGATTCACCCAAACGTTCGCGAATAGATCCTTGGAGCCCTTGACGGCCCTGGAGATCATGGCGTTATCCCTATCCATTATTATCGCCTTTGCATAATGGTAATCCCGCATGAGCCTCCTGAGCCCCCGGAGCGTTAGGGCCACGCGGAAATCCGGGGATAGGGGATGTATATGGGCATGGGCATCGATTATTTCGAACTCCTTCCACCAGGTCATCCGATCAGCCCTTCGCCGCCCCTATGCGCTCCATCCTCTCCCTTATCGATCTCCTATAGGCGATCGCCGCGGGATAGGCCCTCATCACCGATAGCGCTATGACGGGCGTGGCGAAATAGGTGACGAGGGCAGGGCCCGGGGCGAAGAGGCCCATGAGCCACAGCAACATGGCCCCATGCCCGAATAGGAGGAGGTAAACCGGGGCATAGGCCAATCGGTTCACGATCGCGCCAGCGATGACCGCCAGCACGACCTTGGCGACGGCCCTCCTATCGATGGATTCGATCCCCCGGGAAACGAGCCCGCAAGCCAACCCGCTGGCGAGCTTGCAAAATGGCGTGAAGGGCGCCCAAACATAGGCCCCGAGGAATAAATCCGCCAACATCCCGCCGATCCCCCCGGCCAATCCCCCGATGAGGCCGCCGAATAGGATCGAGGCGGTCCACATGACCGTGTTGCCGAAATGCGTTATCCCCCCATATGGGAGCGGGACGGCGTATAGGGTGGTGGCGGCCATCAATGCGCTGAAGATCGATAGGAGGGAGATGTCCCTGGCATCGAATGCCCGAATCCGCAATTCGATCTCCCTAAGGGCCCCCAAGGAAGCCACCCCGTTCGCGGGCGATCCGATCGGCCATTGGAGCGAGCCATTATTTAAACCATGTAGTCCTTGGAAAGCTTTTATTGGCAGGCCGAGAATTGGCCCCGATGCCAATTGTTGGGCTATGGGGACGAATATTTCGAAATAGTTGAAGTGCGCGCCATGGAGGTCTTGGATTCGAGGGGGAACCCCACGCTGATGGTCGAGGTATTGACCAGGGGGGGAGGCCTCGGGAAGGCCCTGGTGCCCTCCGGGGCCTCCAAGGGGGCCCATGAGGCCCTGGAGCTGAGGGACGGGGATCCCGCCAGGTTCCGGGGCAAGGGGGTCATGAGGGCCGTTGAGAACGTCAATAGGAAGATCGCCCCGGCCATAAGGGGGATGAACTCCTCCCTCCAGAGGGCCATAGACCTCAAGATGATCGAGCTCGATGGGACCGAGGACAAGTCCAACCTGGGCGCCAATGCCATATTGGGCGTTTCCATGGCGGTCGCGAAGGCCGCCGCCGATACGAGGGGGGTGCCCCTCTACGAATATCTGGGCGGGATCTCGGCCAGGACCCTGCCGGTGCCCTTGATGAATTTGATAAACGGCGGGAAGCACGCGGGGAACGAGCTCTCGTTCCAGGAGTTCATGATAGCCCCCATAGGGTTCAAGAGGTTTTCGGATGCCCTAAGGGCCGGCTGCGAGATCTACATGGCCCTCAGGGAGCTCCTTAGGAAGAGGTACGGCCCGAGCTCCGTGAACGTCGGGGACGAGGGCGGATTCGCGCCGAACCTGAAGGGCGCCAGGGAGGCGCTGGATTCGCTCATCGACGCCATAGAGGCCGCCGGCATGAGGGCCGGGAGGGATGTGGTCCTCGCCCTGGACCCGGCCGCCTCGTCGTTCTACGATGAGGCCTCCGGCATGTACGCGGTCGACGGCGAGCTGATGGATAGGGAGGGCCTCATATCCCTCTACGAGGACCTCGTCAGGGAGTACCCGATCTTCTCGATCGAGGACCCCCTCCACGAGGAGGATTTCGAGGGATTCTCCGATATAACGAGGAGGTTGAGGTACGTCCAAATAGTCGGGGACGACCTGTTCGTCACCAATAGGGATAGGCTCAGGAGGGGGGCCGAGGTAGGCGCGGCCAATGCCATCCTGATAAAGCCGAACCAAATAGGGACCCTTTCGGAGACCATGGACGTCGTATCGGACGCGGGCTCGTTCGGGTATAGGTGCGTGCTCAGCCACCGCTCCGGGGAAACGGAGGATACGACCATAGCCGACCTGGCGGTGGGCCTCGGGATCGGGCAGATAAAGGCGGGGGCGCCGGCCAGGGGGGAGAGGACGGCCAAGTATAACAGGCTGCTGGAGATAGAGCACCACTTATCCGAGTCCGATTCCCCGCAATATTATGGCGCCAAGCTCTCCCCGCGAAGGCCTTGATCTTGGGGGGGCTCGCCGCCCCGATCCCCGCGGGGCCCTCGATTGGGCCATGGGGCGTATGCGATGCCCAAGCCCTAGCGTGATCGGAGATGGGGCTGCGCGAGAGGCTCGAGGAGGAGATGGGGAGGAGGGGGATCGAGGCCGTTATCGCCTATGGAGAATCCCGCTCCAACCCGAACTTCTATTATCTAACGAGGGTATTGATCCCGAGGGGGGGCCTTTTCTTCAAGGCCATTGGCTCCGACCCGGTATTGGTCGTGAGCGAGGTGGACCTCGGCCTCGCCTCAAAGGGGTTCGAGGGGGCCGTCACGACCTTTTCCGAGTTGATAGGGAAGCCCCCCAGGGACCCCGCCGATGCGATCGCGCTATCTATCAAGGAGCTCCTCAGGCGCAACGGTGTTTCCAAGGTGGCGATATACGCCAGGGGGGAGTTCTCGGCCTCCCTGAGGATTTGGGAAAGGCTGAGGGAGGGGGGCTTCGAGGTCATAGTTGAGCAATACCCGTCCCTCGTGGATTCGATGAGGGAGCTCAAGACCGAGGAGGAGCGGAGGAGGATCTCCGAGATCGGGCGCTCCGTCGTCGAGGTCTTCGAATCCATTTGCGAGCTCCTAGGGGAATGCCGCATTAGAGGGAACTCGGTATATCATGGGGGGAGGCCCCTCAGGGTTGGGGACCTGAAATCCCTGGCGATGGTCGAATTGGCGGAAAGGGGCCTCGTACCGGCGGAGGGGATCATAATCTCCTCCGGCAGGAGGTCCTCCGACCCCCATTACCCGGGCTCCCGGCGCGATCCGATAAGGAAGGGATACCCCATAGTGATCGATATCTTCCCGAGGGGGGAGGATTGCTATTTCTTCGATATGACGAGGACCTTCCTGATCGGGAGGTCCGCGGCGATCGAGAGGATGCACTCCCTCGTCGTAAGGGCCCAAGGGCTGGCCAAGGACGTATTGGCGGAGGGCGGGAGGGCGAGCGAGGCCATGGATGCTGCATGCGAGCTCTTCGAGAGGAATGGATTCGAAACCATCAGGGGGCGCCTCGAGGGGGGGCCTATCCCGAGGAGGGGCTTCATCCATTCCCTGGGGCACGGGGTTGGCCTCACGATAGGGGAGAGGCCGTTCCTGCGCCACGGTGAGGATTACCCCCTACGGGAGGGGCACGCGTTCACGATAGAGCCGGGGCTATACGATCCGAGGCTCGGCGGGGTGAGGGTCGAGGATTTGTTCTTCTTCGAAGGGGGGAAGATAAGGGCCGCGACGGGGAGGCTCTTCCCCCAAGAGCTCGTGATCATCTCGTAGCGCCTCCCCCGGCGGATCCCCGCGGCCCCCGCCGAAAGCCTCTTAAAAAACGACCCCCTAGGCCTCAGATCGAACTCGCTCGATCGGGCGGATGGGCTTGAGCGGCGAGATATCCATAAAGTCCCATAGGATAGAGCTTCCGGAGGGCTGCAACATAATCCTTGGCCAATCGCACTTCATAAAGACCGTCGAGGACCTCTACGAGGCCCTCGTGAATTCCGTGCCGGGCATAAGGTTCGGGATCGCCTTTTGCGAGAGCTCCGGGCCTTGTTTGGTCAGGCATGAGGGGACCGATGAGGAGCTGAGGTCCTTGGCCGTGAAGATCGCATCGGAGCTCGCGGCGGGCCATTGCTTCGTCATACTCCTGAAGGGGGCCTTTCCGATAAACGTCATGGATAGGGTGAAGGCGGTCCCGGAGGTTTGCGCCATCTATTGCGCGACCGCGAACCCATTGGAGGTGATAATAGCCGAGAGCGCCCAGGGGCGCGGCATACTCGGCGTGATAGATGGCCATAGGACCAAGGGCGTGGAGGGGGAGAGGGAGATAGAGGAGAGGAAGGCCCTCCTGAGGAGGCTGAAGTACAAGCTATAGCCGACAGGCTGGCCCCCGGGGGCGCGAGAGCATTGAGGATATACAATACCATGTCGCGGGAGAAGGAGGAGTTCGTACCATTAAACGGGAATAGGGTGAAAATGTTCGTATGCGGGCCCACCGTTTACGATATGGCGCACATAGGGCATGCCAGGACGTACGTCATGTACGACATAATGGCCAGATATCTTCGGTTCAAGGGATATAGCCTCTTCTTCCTGATGAATATAACGGATATAGACGATAAGATCATAGCGAGGGCCAAGGAGGAGGGCGTGGATCCCCTGGAGCTCTCCAGGAGGTACACCGAGGAGTTCTATAGGGATATGGCCGCGCTCAGGATAACCAGCGTGAACCTCTTCGCCAAGGCTTCGGAGCACATAGGGGAGATCATAGAGCAGATCTCCGTCCTCTTGGAGAAGGGCTATGCATACGAGGTCGATGGGGAGGTGTACTTCGACGTCTCCAAGTTCCCGGATTACGGGAAGCTATCCAAGCAGAACCCCGAGGAGCTGAGGAGGCATAGGATAGAGCCGAGCCCAAAGAAGCGGGACCCCGCTGATTTCGCGCTTTGGAAGCCCGCCAAGCCCGGGGAGCCGTGTTGGGATAGCCCATGGGGCAAGGGGAGGCCGGGGTGGCATATAGAGGATACGGCCATCTCGCATACGTACTTCGGGCCCCAGTACGATATACACGGCGGCGCGATAGAGCTCGTCTTCCCGCATCACGAGGCCGAGATAGCCCAGGCCGAGGCCTTCTCCGGGAAGAGGCCCTTCGTGAAGTATTGGGTCCACACGGGCATATTGATGATCAGGGGGGAGAAGATGTCGAAGTCCCTGAAGAACTTCATAACCATCAGGGAGGCCATCCAGAGGTGGGGTTGGGAGACGCTGAGGATATTCTACGCCATGAGCCACTACAGGAGCCCCATCGATTTCGATGAAAGGGGCATCGAGCAGGCCAAGGCCATAAGGAATAGGGTCCGCTCGCTCTTGGCCAAGATGGAGGCGATCAAGCCAAGCCGGGGCGATATCGGGGCCGGGGACGAGTGGGCGATCAGGGCGATAGAGGATCACGAGCGGAGGTTCATGGAGGCGATGGATGACGATTTCAATACGCCGGAGGCGATCGCCGCGATGATATCGCTATGCAAGGAGATGGAGAGATATATGGCGGGGGAAGTCAGCGGGGCCGTGATATCCAGGGCCAAATCGGCCTTCGATAAGTTCTCGAGGATCCTCGGGGTTTTCTCCGATGAGGGGGTCCCGAGGGGGATCGCGGATGGGCTCATCCGCCTCATCCTGGAGATCAGGGAAGATGCCAGGAGGAGGGGGGATTGGGATACGGCGGATAGCATCCGGGCGAGGCTGAGGTCCCTCGGGATCGTCCTCGAGGATTCCCCGAGGGGGACCATATGGAGGATCGATTCATAGGGCCGGATCGATCAATCCCTCCTCAGGACGTATTTCTCGTAAAGGGGGCATTCGCGATCACCCTCGAAGCATATGCCCTTGTAGAGGCAATACGGCCCGGCCCTCTCGAATATCGCCGGCGCCGCGCCCCTGGCGAGCTCCAGCATCGCGTTCGCCAGGGCCCTTATCTCCCATTGGGCCTTGAGGCAGCACCTGAGGCCGAAGAAGTGGAGCAATTCCCTCGCGTTCATCGTGACCACTATGTTCGTGGCCGTGGCGTTCGGGAGGACGAACCTCGCATCCTCGGGGGGGATTCCCAGCTCCAATAGCTTGGAATAGGCCTCGGCGGCGCCCCTCATCGCCGCCCTGAAGGCCTCGAGGGCCTCCCCGTTGTTCCGGATGCTCTCGGGGATTACGAAGTCCGCATCCCTGAGGTCCACGTACCTTTGGCTCTGTTGGGAGTATGACGCGATCCTATGCCTGACGAGCTGATGGGTGCAGGCCCTGGAGATGCCCTTTATGCTGAAGGTGAAATACGCGTGCTCTATCACCGACTCGTGGCCGGACTCGAGGACCTTGTTCAAGCTCCTCCGAAGCGCCTCATCCGGCTCGGAGATGAGCTCATGGGCGCTCCTCTTGGATACGCACGACCTGGCCGCGATCGCTATCAACCTCTCCGGGTCGGGCGTATGGCTCAGCAATTTAACTTCCATTGGTAAATCACCGCCGACGGGGGCCCCGAGTTTAAGCCCCCTTGGTTCATAAAAACTATAACCCCGCGCCGCCCCCAAGCCCCGGGGGGGCGATATGCGGGCCGGGGGGGTCCAATACCCGTTCAAGATAAGGATCGATCGATCCGCGCTGGCGACGATATTCGACCACGTTGGCGCCCCATTCGAGCGGATAGGCCTCCTGATGGGGTGGTTCGATGGCGATGCCCTTTGGATAACGAGCGCCATACGGGGGGATTCCCAATGGAACGGCGATCCGAAATATTATTCCGCCCTCTCCCCGGAGTTCCTGGCCAAGGTGGCCGATGCCATACTCTCCGGCCGGATCCCGGGGCGGATAGTCGGCTGGTATCATTCCCACGTGGGCCAAGGGGTATTCATGTCCGACATAGACCTCCAAACGCATCTCAGATTGGCCCAATTCTCCCCCTACGTGGTTTCGATGGTCATCGATTCCAAGACGTTCGAATACGCCATCTTCTCCCTATCCCCCAACGGATCCCTCGTGGAGGTCCGCCCGGAATCGATAGAGATCGTATAGGCCCCGCGCGGCACCCCTAGGCAGGGCCGATCCGATGAGCGAAGCCCCCTCGGGCCTCTAGATACGATTTTCAAAAAGAAATTACGAAATATTTATATGAAAGTACGATTCTTGCAAGAAAGGCGCGATTGGGATGGAGAAAAGGGTAATGATATTGGACAGCACCCTCAGGGAGGGCGAGCAAACCCCGGGGGTCTCCTTCTCGATAGAGCAGAAGCTGGAGATAGCCAAGAAGCTCGATGAGATAGGCGTCGATATAATAGAGGCGGGGAACCCCGTCGTATCGAGGGACGTGAAGGAGGCGATCATCAAGATAAGCAGGCTGGGCCTGAGGGCGGAGGTCATGGCCCACGCCAGGGCATCGATGTCGGATATACGGGAGGCGATGGATTGCGGCGTGGATAGCGTCGGGATATTCCTCGGCGCCACCGATATCAGGCTCAAGCAACAATTGCGGATGAGCAGGGAGCGCGCATTGGAGGTCGCCTACGAGGCCGTCAAATACGTGAAGGACCATGGGCTGAAGGTCAGGTTCACCGCCGAGGATGGGACCAGGGCCGACCCGGATTTCCTGAAGGAGCTATTCAGGTCCGCCCTGGAGGCGGGGGCGGATAGGTTGAGCGTGGCCGATACGGTGGGCATAATGACCCCCTGGAGGATCAAGGCCCTTTACGAGGATTTGAGGGGCTCCCTAAGGGCCTCGAACGCCACCTTCGAGACCCATTGCCACAACGACCTCGGGATGGCCGTCGCCAACTCCCTCGCCGCGATGGAGGGCGGGGCCGGGATAATCGATGTGACAGTCAACGGCCTCGGGGAGAGGGCCGGGATAGCGTCCCTGCAGGAGGTAGCGGTCGCGCTGAAGGTCCATTACCAGATCGATACGGTGAAGTTGAGCGATCTCAAGCCCCTCTCGATGCTCGTCGAGCGCTACAGCGGCATCTTCCTTCCCCCCCACGCCCCCTTGGTCGGGGATAACGCCTTCGCCCACAAGGCCGGGGTTCACACGGCCGCCGTCATAATCAACCCATCGATGTACGAGGGCTTCCCGCCGGAGCTAATCGCCAGGACCAGGGAATTGGTGGTGGATAAGTACGCCGGGAAGAGCGTCCTAAGGGCGAGGCTCGAGAGGCTAGGGGTGAAGCTCAGCGAGGAGCAGATAGCGAAGATGCTGGAGATCATAAAGAGCAGGCCGAGCGTGACCAAGTATAGGGATGCGGACCTCCTGGATTTGGCGGAGAGGGTATCCGGGAGGAGGCTCAAGCCGGTCATACCGGAGTCGATCGAGGCCTTGATATCCGTGAAATGCGAATCGAACGTATACACATCGAGCGTCGCGAGGAAGATCGGGGCGATCAAGGGGGTCCTCAGGGTCTACGAGGTCAGCGGGGACTACGATATCGAGGTGGAGCTCACCGCGGGCTCTATGGCGGAGCTTAACGAATGCTTGGAATCGATAAGGGAGGTCAAGGGGATCGTCGGGACCAATACGAAATTCGTATTGAAGAGGTTCGAGGGGGCCTCGGCGATGAACGAATCGGCCCCCCGCGCCGCCTGAGGGGGCCCTAGGGGAGGGCAAGCCATAAAAGCGGATAGCGCCATAAGCCGCAGCCTTGGGGGCGATCGGGATGGGGGCATTGCTCTCCTCGAGGCAATTGGCCCTTTGCGCTATCTTCGGCGGCCTGGCCTTCCTCATGAGGGCCATGCAATTGACGATTCCCATCGGGGGCCCATTCGTGATAGACCCCAGGGGGATCCCAGGGGTCGTGGGGGCGGCCCTCTCGGGGCCGATCGGGGGTATCGTGATAGGCGTCCTGGCGGGCCTGCCCGCCAAGGTGCCCTTGATAGATGTGCCGGCGTTCTCCCTAGCCTACTTCCTTGTCGGGCTATTGGCGAAGAGGCTCAAGTGGCTGAGCGCGCTCGCGACATTGGCCGGATACGCGTTGGCCGCCGCCATATCGTGGCAGATGAAGTTCTTCCCCTCCTTCTGGCTCGCGTTCCTCGCGATAATGATAAGGGCCATAGCGATAATCCCGGTCCAATTGGCCATATTATACGCCATATACAAAAGGTGGCCCGGCGCGTTCGCGAGCCAGGGCGGGTGAGGGCCGGCGCCCGCTCCGGCCCCTCGGGGTCAAGCGCGATGGGCTAACCCTATGAGGTCCCTCACGCCCCCATAGCCGTTCTCCTCAATGAAGCGCTCCATCCCGCCCAATATCTCCCGGAAGACTGATAGATCCCTATAGTATATGGCGGACCCGATCCCCAGCGCATTCGCCCCGGCCATGAGGAACTCCACCGCATCGGCCCAATCGACGATCCCCCCGCATCCTATTATCGGGAGCCCCACGGCCCTCCGCACCTCGTAAACGCACCTTAGGGCTATCGGCTTTATCGCGGGACCGGAGAGGCCCCCCACCCCGGCCGAGAGTATCGGCCTCCTGGCGTAGATGTCTATCGCCATCCCCTTGACCGTGTTTATGGCCGATATGGCATCGGCGCCGGCCTCCTCGGCGACCCTCGCCATCTTGGCTATGTCGGCGACGTTCGGCGATAGCTTGACGATTAGCGGGACCCTCAAGGCGTCCCTCAATTCGGCCACGACCTCCCCCAGGGCCTCGGGATCCTGGCCTATCTCGGCCACGCCGCCGACGTGGGGGCATGAGACGTTCGCCTCGATCGCATCCGCCCCGGCCCCCTCAGCCAGCTTGGCCGCCTCCGCGTAATCCCCCGGCGATTCGCCCGCGACGCTGACTATCACGGTCGCGCCGATGCCCTTCAGCCTCTCGATCTCCGGGATGAACTCCCTCACCCCTGGGTTTGGGATCCCCATCGCGTTGAGCAACCCGCATCCGATTTCCACCAAGGTTGGGTTCGGGAAGCCCCTCCTGGGGGCGAGGGTCAGGGATTTCGTAACTACGGCGGCCGCGCCGGAATCCAGCGCCCTCTTCATGAGCCTCCAATCCAGCCCCAGGATGCCCGATGAGAGCAGCAGGGGGGACCTGAGCTTCAGCCCGGCTATCTCCGAGGAGAGATCCACGGCCAACGGCGTTCCCCCACGCCTTCGCTCGCGATCGGCCCTTATATTTTAGATGGGGCATAATGGAGCCGGGCCGTTGGTGTTTCGGGATGGAGTGCATAATCTCCCTGACCCCCATGGGGATCTTCGCGATCGATCCCGAGGGGAGGATCATAGCCCAAGCGGGTTTCCCCAAGGACCCGAGGGCGGTTTCGGAGATCCTCCGGGAGGCAGGGTGGGGGAGGTTGGCCGAGCCCCTCAGGGGATTCCTGGATGGATTGAGGAGGAGCGGCTTCGAGAATATGGTCTTCGAGAGCGAGGCCCTCGCGGAGGCCGCGAGGAGGGCCCTCGGCATAGGGGCCAAGGCCGAGGCCAAATCCAAGGCCCTGGAGGCGTTCAAGGCCAGGCTGCCCGCGATGGCCGTGGAGATGGGGCTGTTCCCCGATGAGGCCAGCTACTCCAAATTCGCGCGGGAGGTCATGCTGGAGGTGGCCAGGGCATCGCTCGTTTCGGCGGGCGAGAGGCGCGACGCCTACGCGATCCAAGCCGTGAGGGCCATGGACGATTTGGATAAGATGATAAACCTCTTCTCCGGGAGGCTGAGGGAGTGGTTCGGGCTCCATTTCCCTGAGCTGGACAAGGAGGTTGAGAAGCACGAGACCTACGCCAGGCTGGTCCACGACCTCGGGAGGAGGGAGAATTTCAAGTTCGAGGAGCTCGTGAAGAGGGGGATCCCCGAGGATAGGGCGAGGAGGCTCGAGGAGTTGGCCAAGCGATCCGTGGGCTCGGGGATAGGGGATGAGGACCTGGAGCGGATCAGGGATTTCTCCGCGGCGATATTGGAGGCCTCCAAGCTGAGGGAGAGGATCGCGAAATATTTGGATGGGTTGATGCCCGAGGTCGCGCCGAACCTCTGCGCGCTCGTTGGGCCATCCCTATCGGCCAGGCTGATGTCCTTGGCCGGGGGCCTCGAGAACTTGGCGAAGATGCCGGCGAGCACGATCCAAGTCCTGGGCGCCGAGAAGGCCCTATTCAGATCCCTTCGGACGGGATCGAGGCCGCCGAAGCACGGCATCATATTCCAATACGCCCCGATACACGAATCCCCGAGGTGGCAAAGGGGCAAGATAGCCAGGGCCCTGGCCGGTAAGCTCTCCATAGCGGCCAGGTTGGACGCCTTCGGCGGGGAGATGAGGGGGGAGGCCCTCAAGGAAGACTTGAATAAGAGGATAGAGGAGATAAAGCAAAAATACGCATCACCCCCCGCGAGGGTCGGCCGTGCAAAGGATAGAGGTGCGCCCGCACGAAAGGTTCGAGGGCGTCTACCTCGTAAGGCTTGAGGATGGATCCGAGAGGCTCGCCACGAGGAACCTCTCCCCCGGGGTTTCGGTATATGGCGAGAGGCTGATCCGAGTCGGGTCCGAGGAATATAGGCTATGGGATCCCTTCAGGAGCAAGCTCGCGGCCGCCATATTGAACGGATTGAGGTCGATGCCGATAGGGCCGGGCTCCCGCGTATTGTATCTTGGCTCCGCCGCCGGGACCACCGCAAGCCACGTCAGCGATATAATAGGCGAGGGGGGCTCGCTTTATTGCGTCGAATTCGCGCCGAGGGTGATGAAGGAGTTCATGGCCAAGGTTTGCGCGCATAGGGGGAACGTCTACCCGATCCTCGCGGACGCGAGGTTCCCGGAGAACTATCCGGCGCTCCCCGGGATCACCTTCGATTCCATATATTGCGACATAGCCCAAGCCGATCAGGCCAGGATACTCGCGGATAACGCGGATCTATATCTGAGGAGGCGCGGTGGGGCCCTGATGGCGATAAAATCCAGGAGCATAGACGTCGCCAAGCCCCCATCGAGCGTGTATAAGCGGGAGATCGAGGTCCTGGAGGGGAGGGGGTTTCGGGTGTTGGAGCGCATTAGGCTGGAGCCATATGAGAGGGATCACATAATGATCTCGACCACGTTCGACCCGACCTGATCCCGCTAGGGCTCATCGAGCCTGCGCTGCCCCGCCCTCCAAACGGTCCTCCAAGACCTCCTCGCTATGGGGGGGACCTCCCCGTGGGCCCTGAGCCAGGACTCGAGGAAGGATACCGTCCTACGGTCCGAGGCGTAGCCGGAGCCGAAGTCCCCGTATTCCCTCTTCAATTCCTCGATGGCCTCATCCCTCCTGACCTTGGCCAATATGCTCGCGGCCGAGACCACCGGGTATTTGCGATCCGCGTGATGCTCGCAGACGAGCTCGATCCCCCCTCCGAGGCCCTCCTCCAAATAGCCCTTGAACCTCCTCGGATCGGTATCGGGCGCATCCACATACGCCAAATCGGCCCCGAGCTCCCCGATCACCTTCGCCATGAGCATCGCCTCGAGCCTATTGAGGCCGCCCGTTCTCCCCTTCCCAAGGACGTATTCATCTATCAGCCTCGGCCAAGCCTCGGCGTAGCTGATGTCGCCCAACCCCCCCTCCATGAGCTCCGCTAGCGCGGCCCGCGAGCGCGGGGAGAGCTCCTTAGAATCCCTGACGCCCAGCTCGGAGAGGCATCGGGCGCACTTGGAATTGAGGAACTCGATGCTTATCCCGGCGATCACGAGGGGGCCTATGACGGGGCCCATCGGGGGGCTCGCGCCCTCTCCCGGAATCGTCGACCCCGGCCACCGCCAACCTCATGGCCAAACCCCCTCCCTCGATTCGAAATGGACCCGAGATATTAAAGCCTTGGAATCCGGGGAAATGGGCCGAGGGGCGAGGCCTTGGGGGGGAAGAGGGTGATCTTGCTCACCGGGCCGCCCAGGTCCGGGAAGAGCACGGTCGTCGCCAGGACCGCGGAGCGGCTCAAGGCGATGGGCTTCAAGGTGGGGGGCGTTTTAACGCTCGAGATGGCCGGGGAGCGGGGCCGGATCGGGTTCAAGATATTGGACCTATGGAGGGGGAGGGAGGGGACGCTGGCGATGGTCGGCCTCGGGGGAGGCCCGAGGATCGGGAAATACGGGGTGAACCTGGGGGATCTGAGGGAGGTGGGCGCCAGAGCCATCGACGCCGCGATCGAGGAGTGCGACTTGATAATAATAGACGAGATAGGCCCGATGGAGCTCCTCTCCGATGAGTTCAGGGGATCGGTCGCCAGGGCCCTCGAGTGCGGGAAGCCCGTATTGGCCACGATACATTATAGGATGGATGATGAATTCGTGAGGAGGGCGAAGGGGAGGGGGGATGCCCTCCTGATAGAGGTTTCCCCCTCCAACAGGGAGGGGCTCCCGGAGAGGCTCTGCGAGGCGATCTCCCGACTAATCCCGGGGGAGCTCAGATGAACCTGAACTTGAGCTTGGATATCTTGCCGTGATATGGGCAATACCAGTCGTTCGGCACCCAGTATAGGACCGTGCGGCAATATGGGCAGAGGTAGGTCGTCGGCGGGGGAGGCACTTGGATATACCTGGCCGGCGCTTGATAATAAACCGGCTCCGGGGTAACATAGGAGGGCTCCACGTAATAATAGATCGGCTCCGGGGGAGGCGGCGGATACCAAGCCTGCGCGACCGGGACCTGATAGGGCAAATACGCCCTCGGAAGCCTCGCCGCGGGGACCGTGACGAAATACGCCAAATCGAGTTCACCACCACTACGCTGTGGCCCCTTGTATAATTAAAGCTTTATGTCATCATGCTTATCCATCCTCGCGCTCATCCCTCCCGAATAGGAACCCGCCGAGCGAGAGCCCCAATATGAAGCCCACCCCAACACCCAATAGGAAGGATAGGGCGTGATATCCCAATTCCAGATCCAAGGCCAACGGCATCCCACCATTCGCGGAGCCCTTAGGCCTATTGCTCCGGCCCCTCGGCCATAAAAGCATGCGCCGATGTGGGGCCCGAGGGCCTCGCCACCTCACCCCCCGGCTCGGCCCGGGGGACCCCCCGCGCGAATCCCTTAGCGAGTATGAAGACCTCGGAGCTCTCGCTCCTGGAGGCCCTAGGCTTGATGGTCTTCACCTCTGAGAAGCACTTCCTGAGCTCGGCCCTCAGCTCATCCGCCTCCGGGCCCTCGAACGCCTTCGTCAGGAAATGCCCGCCCCTCTTCAGGACGGCCTTGGCGATCCTCAGGGACGCCATCGAGAGCCCGAGCTGCCTGGCGCGATCCAGTTCCCTTACGCCGGAGAGCTTCGGCGAGGCGTCGCAGAGCACCACGTCGAAGGGCCCCCTCCTCGAGGCCTCCGCCATGGCGCCATCGCTCTCCACATCCGCCACGATGGTCTCCACGTTCTTCAGGGGGAGCGGATCTATCTCCTTCAGATCGATCCCGAGCACGTATCCCCCTTCCCCGACGAACCTCGACGCCACCTGGAGCCATCCGCCTGGGGCCGCCCCGATGTCGAGGACCCTATCTCCGGCCTTGATTATCCCCTCCCTGGAATTGATCTCCAATAGCTTATAGGCGGCCCTGCTCCTATAGCCCTCCCTCTTCGCCATTTTGTGGTACTGGTCCTTGGACCTCGATTGGATCCAGGGGCTCTTGCCCTTCCCCATGGGCCTATCGTCCGGCCCCCTCGCCCAGCATGGAGATTATCCAAGCCGTCATCATTTTACAATTCTCCGGGGAGATCTCCGACTCGCCGCACCTCGATTCCAGATCGCAAAATGTGCACGGTATATCCTTTATGTCGTCTATGGTGGCGTATTTCCTCCTCGAGAACAGCCTATAGGTCCAGCGGCCGCTATGCAGCTCCTTCTTCCGGGTTATCAGGCCCCTCCTCTCGAGCCTCAATATGGCCCTGGATCCCTCGCGGCTATCCACCCCCATGTTCTTCCATAGCTCGGATTGCAAAATCCCCTCGTCGCCTGCGTCCATTATCAGCCTGAGGACGTCCTGCTCCACCGAGCTCCTCTTCTTCTGCCTGGACGACATGGGCGGTGGTCCTCAGGAGATCTTGGCCCCGTTCGGGATCTCCCTATCAACGGTCAATAGGGCCAGCTCGCCGTCCTTCACGGCCGCTAGGATCATCCCCTCGGATTCCTCCCCGGCTATCCTCGCCTTCTTCAGGTTGGCGAGGAAGACGACCTTCTTCCCGATGAGCTCGCTTTGGCCGTAATAGCCAACCAAGCCCGAGATCGTTTGCCTCACCCCGAGTTCCCCCAAATCGACTTTTATCTTATACAGCTTCCTCGTGCCGACGACCCTCTCGGCCTCGACGATCGTGCCGACCCTCAAATCCAATTTGCCGAAATCCGATATGTCGACGATTTGCCCCTCCTCAGACACCCTCCGATCCCCTTCATTATTTGAAATTCAACGCTTCTAATATAGTTTACATCGATCCCCAATTCCTCCCAAGATATGCCCCCAAGAACCCCATGAGGTCATCAACGCTGGCGTGGCGTCCGCCCTCGTTCGATATATAGTAGGAGGCCGCGGCGTTGGCAAGCGCCAGCCTCAGCTCCGGGTCGAGGCGCATGAAGTGCCCGAATATATCCGCCGCGTTCCAAGCATCGCCAGCGCCGGTCTTCCTCAGGGGGGAGACGGGGAACGAATCGACGGCCCATTCGCCATCGGGACCATGCGTCGAGCTGAAATCGGAGGTATGCAGATCTATGATCGCCCCGAGCTCCTCGTGGAGGAACCTGCCGATTTCCAAAAGCGAGGCGCCGTCCGAATCGAATCCCATCGCCGAGGAATATCGCCTGGCCTCGTTCTCGTTCATCCCCCAGATATCTATCAGGCCGCTTCTCGATACCTCCTTCAACAGCGTTTTCACCTCCTCGCCCCTCGGGGAGGGGTCTCCCGTATCCAAAAAGGTCTTGCCAACCCCCTCGCGCTTCACCACCCCGAAAACCTCCTTGATCAACTCCGTGCCCATCGAGTTCTGCGCCCAGTTGAGGACGCATACGAAATCGGCGCGCTTCACGGCCTCAAGTCCCCCTCGTCCAGATCCGATGGGCCGAAGGCCCTAACGGGGCCAGGGTCGTTTATCATGATGTTCACCAAATCCCCATCCCGATATACCTCGAGCGCCACGGTCATGGATTGGCTCCCGACGACCTTCACGCCCCTTAGCTCCTCCCCCTTTAGGCCGGATCGCCTCTCCAAGAGCCACAGGCCCAAATCGTCCGCCTTGGCCACCAAATACGGCCTCCCGCCCATCCTGGAGAGGGCCGCGGCCGCGTTGGCGGCGTTGCCGCCCCTCGCGATCGCCTGCTTGCTCATCGGCAGGTTCCCTCCCCCGCGCTCCGCCGTTTCCCGGATGGATCTTATCAGGAGCTCCAGATCCCCCTCGAATTTGACGAAGTGGTCCAAGTAGAAATCGGGCATGAGGACGACCTCGGGGGACGGGAGGGGGGATCTCAAGACCTCCAGGAGCGCCTCCACCAGCTCCGCCCTCAAGGCGGATCCCTCCGGGCGGCCTCGCCCCGCTTGGCGCTGGGGCATAGCTCGGCGACCGGGCACCTGCGGCAATCCGGGGATCTCGCCTTGCAGATCTCCCTCCCGAACTTTATGAGTATTATGTGGAATCGCCTCCTATCCTGAGGCGGTATGAGCTCCTCCAATCTCGCCCTCAATCCCTCGTATCCGCCCGCGCCGCTCGCTATCCCGAGCCTCCTAGCCACGCGGCTTATGTGGGTATCGACCGGGAGTATGTCGAACCCCCCATAGAAGGCGAGGAATACGTCGGCCGTCTTCGGCCCGACCCCCGGCAGGCTCAGGAGCTCCCCCCGCGGATCCTCGCTCAGGAGTATGTTCCCCACGTTCCCCCCGTACCTCTCCAGGATCGCCCTCGCGATCGCCCTTATCCTCCTAGATTTTTGATTGAAGAGCCCCGCCGGCCTTATGCAATCCCTCAAGGTCCGGAGGTCCGAGTTCGCTATGGCCGAGGGGGAGATCCCCAGCTTGGCCCTGAGGCGATCCATCGCCATCCTGACGTTCTTGTAGTTCGTGGATTGCGAAAGGACGGTCGCTATGAGGAGCTCGAATCCATCGACCCCTTCGAACCAATCCTCGGCCTCGAACCTCTCCCCGATCGCCTTGAGCGCCTCGGCGATGGGCCCGATGGGGCTTGCGCCCATTCCATCCGCCTCCCGGGGCCCCATATGCGCCGTTCCAAGCCCGGGACGGGCTGGTAAACATTTTTTAAGCATCGAATAAATCTTGTCCGGCATTATCGCCCGGGCATGGATCGGCCCCGATAACGGTGAAGGCCATTGCCCCCGATCATGGCTTTGGAGAAGGAATACGATCCCAAGCGCATCGAGGCGGAGGTCTTCGATTATTGGGAGAGGAGCGGCGCCTATAGGGAGCTGAAGGCGCGCCTCTCGAGGGGCCCGAAGTTCTACTTCCTGGATGGCCCCCCCTTCCCCTCCTCCGGGATCCCCCACATAGGCACTTGTTGGAACAAGGTCCTGAAGGACATAGTCATACGCTACAAGAGGCACAGGGGATACAACGTCAGGGATCAACCGGGCTACGATTGCCACGGCCTCCCGATAGAGATAGCCGTCGAGAAGAAGTTCGGCTTCCAAACGAAGAAGGACATAGAGAAGTTCGGGGTGGATAGGTTCGTCGAGGAATGCAAGAGGCTCGCCGAGGAGAACTCGGCCAACATGAGCAAGGAGTTCAAGAACTTGGGGGTTTGGATGGATTGGGAGTCCCCCTATATGACCCATAGCAATCGATACATCGAATCCTGCTGGTGGGCCATAAAGAGGGCCCACGAGAGGGGGTTGTTGGAGCACGGCAAGAAGGTCGTGCATTGGTGCCCGCGCTGCGAAACGGTCCTATCGGACTACGAGGTGACGGAGTATAGGATGATGAGGGACCCCTCCATTTACGTGAAATTCCCATTGAGGGGGGCGGAGGGGGAGCACATATTGATATGGACGACGACCCCCTGGACGCTGCCGTCCAACGTGGGCGTCATGGTCCACCCGGATTTCGAATACGCCAAGGTCAAGAGCGGCGGCGAGGTCCTCATAATGGCGAAGGAGAGGGTTGAGCCCGTCTTCTCAATGGCCGGGAGGGAGTACGAGATCATCGAGGTCCTCAAGGGGGAGGAGCTCGAGGGCTTGGAATACCTTACGCCGCTCCTCGAGGAGGTCCCGGCCCTCCAGGGGCTCCGCGGCGCGCATAGGGTCGTACTGAGCGAGGAGTTCGTGACCCTCTCCGAGGGGACAGGATGCGTGCACATGGCGACGGGGCATGGGGAGGAGGACTTCATCGTCGGCGAAAGGGCGGGCCTGCCGATGGTGATGTTCGTCGATGACGAGGGGAGGTTCTCCAAGGGCGCGGGGAAATACGAGGGATTGGAGGTCAGGGAGTCGAACAAGGTCATAATAGAGGACCTGAGGAGGCGGGGCCTGTTGTTCTTCGAGGAATGGGTGGAGCACAAATACCCGGTATGTTGGAGGTGCAAAACTCCAATAATCCTGAGGGCCACGGATCAATGGTTCATAAGGGTTAGCTCCCTCAGGGATGAGATGCTTCGGGAGAGCTCCAAAGCCACTTGGATACCCGAGTGGGCCGGCATGAACGCCTTCGGGGATTGGCTGAGGGGCGCCAAGGATTGGGTCATATCGAGGCAGAGGTATTGGGGGACCCCGATGCCCATATGGGCTTGCGACTCCTGCGGGAGGATCGAGGTCATAGGATCCGCGGAGGAGCTATCGAGGAAGGCCCCGGGGGCCGGATCCCTGAGGGATTACCACGTCCCATGGGTCGATGCCTTCAGATGGAGGTGCGAATGCGGGGGGGAGATGAGGAGGATCAGGGACGTGCTGGTTTGCTGGTTCGATTCGGGCATGGCGCCCTACGCATCCCTGGGGCTCCCCAGGGAGGAATCGGAGGGGAGGTCTTGGTGGCCGGTCGATTTCATAGTCGAGGGGAGGGATCAAATATCCGGCTGGTTCTATTCGCTCCTGAGGACGGGGGTCTTCCTATCGGATAGGGCGCCTTTCAAAACGGTCCTGATGCACGGCTTCATGCTCGACGAGCGCGGCAGGGAGATGCACAAATCCCTGGGCAATTACGTGACCCCGGGCGAGGCCGTGGAGAGGGTCGGGAGGGATTCCCTGAGGCTCTACGTGGCGCAGCATACGATTTGGGAGGATCTGAAGTTCTCCTGGAGAGAGTTGGAGGAGGTTCGGGGCGATTTGAACGTCATTTGGAACACGTTCGTATTCGCGACCACCTATATGGCCTTGGACGGCTTCAAGCCGGGCGAATGGCCGATAGGGAGGCTCAAGGTGCATCTGAGGCTCGAGGATAGGTGGATATTGAGCAAGGAGCAAAGGCTGATCAAGGAGGTCACCGATGCCATGGAGGGATATCGCCTGCACGAGGCCGCCAGGGCCATAAGGAGGTTCTTAATCGAGGACCTCAGCAGGAACTACGTGAGGATGGTTAGGAAGAGGGCGTGGAGGGAGGGAGATGACCCGGATAAGCTGGCGATGTACGCCGTCCTCTATAAGGTCCTATCGGACTCCCTGATCCTCATGGCCCCGTTCCTCCCGTTCCTTTCCGAGAGGATATTCCTCTCCTCCTTCAAGGGCGCCTTGGGAAACGAGGCGAGCGTCCACATGCTGCCCTGGCCCACACCGGACGAGGGCTTGATCGATCCATCTGCCGAGGGGGCGATCGAGGCCGCGCAGGAGGCGCTGTCCGCTGCCGCGAGGGCCAGGATGAGGGCCGGGATCAAGCTCAGGCAACCCTTGAGGGCCATGGCCCTTGCGCCGCGCTCGGAGGAGCTGAGGGAGCGCCTGCGCCTCGCCGAGCGGGTCCTCTTGGAGCAGGGGAACGTCCAAAGCCTCGAGTTCGTGGAGCCGGGGCGATCATTCGGGGAGGGGTGGATATCGGAGCCCTTCGACGGCGGCGAGGTCTTCCTGGACGTGAGGCTTACGGAGAGGGAGCTGGCGGAGGGGCTCGCCAGGGACCTGGTACGAAGGCTCCAGCAGATGAGGAAGGAGATGGACCTGAGGGTGGACGATTACGTGGACGTTTGGATATCGGGCCCGAGGGATAAGGTCGAGATGATAAGGGGCGAGAGCGAATACATACGCCAGGAGGTCAGGGCAAGGGATCTGAGGATAATCGCCGAGGGGGAAGTGAGGGCGGAATACGTCAGGGATTGGGAGATAAATGGGGAGAGGTATACGCTGGGGATCGCCCTCGCGGCCTAATCGGCCCGCCCCGGGCCCTCGCCAGAGCCGATGGCCATGAGTTGGAACGCTTTTATTGGGCGCCGGGCCATTTGAGCCGACCCGGCTCATGCGGCGCGAGGGGATTGGCCATAACCGCGGCGATCGATGCGAAGCCCCCATAGCGCCCCATCCGAACCATCCCGGCCCGATTCGGTTGGATGCGCGGGAATCCTTGAGCCTCCCGGCGGAGGAGATCCTCCTCCGCTTGGGGACCTCCGGCTCCGGGCTCTCCTCCCAAGAGGCGGAGAGGCGCCTGGAGATCTACGGACCAAACGAGCTCGCCAAGAGGAAGAAGAGGGCGGCCATCATCGAGTTCCTATCGCATTTCAGGAGCCCGTTGTTGATGATATTGATGTTCGCCGGCCTGGTTTCGGGGATCCTCGGCGAGACGACGAACGCCGCCATCATATTCTCGATAATCATCCTGAGCGTGGTCCTGGACTTCTACCAGGAGTTCATGGCGGAGAGGGCCGCCGAGATGCTAAGGGAGAGGGTCGCCACGACGGCGACCGTGCTGAGGGATGGCGTTAGGAGGGAGGTTAAGCTTTCGGAGATCGTGCCCGGCGATATAATATGCCTATCGGCCGGGGATATCGTGCCGGCGGATTGCAGGATTATAACGGCCAAGGACCTCTTCGTGAACCAATCCGCGCTGACCGGGGAATCGTTCCCGGTTGAAAAGATCGCGGATCCGATCGCGTCCCCGGGGGCCTCGATCGAGGAGTGGAGGAACTTCCTATTCATGGGGACCTCGATCGTCAGCGGAACCGCCACCGCGGTCGCGATCAGGACCGGGGGCCAGACGGAATACGGGAGGATAGCCAAGAGGCTCGCAAGGAGGGCGCCGGAGACGGAGTTCGAGAGGGGGATAAAGGGATTCGGCTTCATGATGATGCAGATCACTTTCCTCCTCGTGATGTTCGTGTTCTTCGTGAACGCGCTCTATAAGCGCGATGTCCTGGAATCCCTCCTCTTCTCGGTGGCCCTGGCGGTCGGCATCACCCCGGAGCTCCTCCCCATGATAATATCCGTTAACCTATCCAAGGGGTCGATAGCAATGGCCAAGAAGGGCGCGATCGTCAAGCGCTTGATATCAATCGAGAACTTCGGCAGCATGGACGTTTTATGCTCCGATAAGACCGGGACGCTCACCGAGAATAGGATAAAGTTGGTACTGCACATCGACGCGAGCGGGGCGGAGGATGAAAGGGTCCTCCTTTATTCGTTCCTGAATAGCTATCACCAAACCGGGCTCAGGAGCCCATTGGACGAGGCCATACTCGGGTACAGGGATATCGACGTATCGGGTTATAGGAAGGTGGATGAGATACCGTTCGATTTCGTCAGGAAGCGCATATCGATAGTGGTGGAGCGGGATGGGCGGAGGATGTTGATAACGAAGGGCGCCCCGGAGGAGGTGCTCGCGATATGCTCCAAGTATGAGCTTGGGGGGACCGTATTGGATCTGATGGGCGATGATAGGAAGAGGATCGAGGGGAAGTATCGGGAGTTGAGCGCGGAGGGCTTCAGGGTCCTGGGGGTGGCGTATAAGGAGCTGGCGGATGGGAGGGCGGCCTACTCCGTTAAGGATGAATGCGAGCTGACCTTCATCGGCTTCGTGGCCTTCCTGGATCCGCCGAAGGAGACCGCGCGGGAGGCCCTGCAGCTTTTGAGGGGGGCAGGCATCGAGTTCAAGATAGTAACCGGGGATAACGAACTGGTATCCAAGAAGGTGTGCGAGCACCTGGGCTTCGAGGTCAAGGGCGTGGTCCTCGGGAGCGAGATAGCCCGGATGGACGACGACGCCCTATCCAGGGTCGTTGAGGAGGCGAACATCTTCGCCAGGGTGACGCCGGCCCAGAAGGATAGGATAATAAACGCCCTGAGGGCAAATGGCCACGTCGTCGGGTTCCTCGGGGACGGCATAAACGATGCCCCTCCCCTGAAATCGGCGGACGTCGGGATCTCGGTCGATAACGCGGTGGACGTTGCGAAGGAATCGGCGGATATAATATTGACGCATAAGGATTTGAGGATATTGCGAGATGGCGTTTTGGAGGGGAGGAAGACCTTCGGGAACACCATGAAGTACATAATGATGGGCACGAGCTCAAATTTCGGCAACATGTTCAGCGTCGCCGGCGCATCCATGTTCCTGCCCTTCCTGCCCATGTTGCCCACCCAAATATTGCTGAACAACCTCCTGTACGATTTCTCCCAATTCACCATACCGACCGATGAGGTGGATCCGGAGTTTATCGAAAGGCCGAGGAGGTGGGATATCGCCTTCATAAGGAGGTTCATGATCTTCCTGGGGCCGGTGAGCTCGATCTTCGACTTCCTGACGTTCTTCATAATGCTATTGGTCTTCCATGCGACCGAGCCCCTATTCCAAACGGCTTGGTTCCTCGAATCGCTTTGCTCCCAGACCCTGGTCATATTCGCCATAAGGACCAGGAGGACGCCCTTCTACAAAAGCAGGCCTAGCAAGCCCCTGTTGTTAGGCACCCTGGCCACGGTGGCATCGGCGCTGATATTGCCCTTCACGCCCCTCGGCCCGCTCTTCGGCTTCGTGAGGCCCCCGCCGGCGTTCTTCGCCGCGCTCGCCGCCCTTATCGGGGCCTACTTGGCGCTCACGGAGGCCGTGAAGAAGTGGTTCTACGGGCGATACGCCGGCCGCTTGGAGAGGGCCCAGGGCCCGGGCGGGCGCTGAGCCCGGGCATCGGGGCCGAGGGGGTGGCGCGTTTAAAAAATAATAATCATGGGAAAAAATAAAGGGGGAATGGGCCGCCGGGCTTCCGCCGGCGAGATCGCCCAAGGGGGCCCCAGCCCTACTCGCCTACTTCTTCGGCAAGGGGATCCCCATAACCTCGCCGGTCCTCCCATCGATCACGATGCGGCCGACGGCGTTGCCATTCGCATCGAGGATCGGCACCGCGTAGAAGGACCTAAATTGCCTCGGCTCTCCGGCGCTCCATCCCTTGGCCAACGATTCCCGCACGGCCCTCGCGGCCTCATCGGCCGTCGGAGTATTGAGCTTGCCGAGGGCTATGGCCATAACGGCCTTGCCCCCGTACTCCACTCGCACGATCCAAGAGCCGCCCCTGTCCCTCACCTCGCCGACCACGAACCCCTTTATGGCGTCGTTGGCTATGGACCTCGCCCGCTCAGGCGTCACGGCCAATACGGTGGATGGCCCCCTGATGATCTCGCCGCTCCTGCCGTCGACCCTCGCGATGGCCACGATGGAGCCCTTGGAATCGAGCAGGGGCACGGCGTATACGCCCCTCGCGAGCCTCGGCTCCCCGGCCCTCCAGCCTTTCCTCAGCGACTCCTCCACGATGGCCTTGGCCTGCTCCGCCGTGGAGGCGGCTACGTTGCTAACCCGGATCGTTGCCACAACGCCCTTCCCATCCTCGATTGGGACCAGCCAGCCGATCTTAAAGGAGGAGACCGTTCCGACCCTGAAGCCGGGTATGTCCGCCTCGACCGCCGCCTTGGCTTGGGCCGGATCTATGCTCACGTTCCCAGGCCGGCCCCACCCCCAACGCGCGGGCGCCCATCCGGCCATGCCCGGGCCGCGCCAATCGACTTGGGGATTGATTGCCCACGGGGCCTTGGGCGGGGCCGCCCCCCGCGCCATGGCCACCGAGCCCGCGTTCGCTGCAGCCACGAATGTCGCGTTGGCGAGGAGCGCTGAAACCGCCGCCACCGCCACGATCGCCGCCAGCAGCGTGAGCCTTTCTCTCCTATTCATCCCCATCATCTCCTCGCCCGCCCCCTCGCGGGGCGGCCATAATAAGGGTTGTGCAACTTTGTTGAGCAACAATGTTAACGGTCATGGGCCCGTCCCCGAATCGAACGGCGCCCCGGACCGCTCGATGCCATCGGATTGTGGCTTATTGGGATCGCCCTTCGGCGGCGATCGCATGGGGATGGCGCTTAAATGGGGAGGGACGAGCGGTTCCCGATCCCCCGTTGGCGAACGCCCTCGATGGCATCGGTTTCGATCAAGGGGATCGCCGCCGATGCGCTATTGGCGGGACCCGGATCAGGATGGATAGAACGCCAAGTAAGCCGCCGCTATTGCCAAGCATTCGATCAAAAGGCTTACCAAAGCATATAATAAGTTCCACCTCATGGTGATTTTGAAGGAATTCACTTCTGGATCTTTCGTCAGGGAAGCCATCACTATTGGGGCTATGCCAAATGGCGAGTGGGCGATGGCCCAAACTTGCCCGGCCAGGAGGGAGACCATCAGGAAAGTGGGGTCCATCGATATGCTTTGCGAGCGAATTACGGCGGCCAATAGGGGCGCCACGATGAACGGGTTGACTCCCACGTATCCAAGGATCGCGTGGAAGAGGATGATTGCAATTAGGAGGCCCAAGACGCCCGTTGCGCTCGCGATTGAGGCGCACGCCTTACCCATCGAAGCCATGACCTCCGGCACAGTTCTGATGGCCGTTCCGAAAAATCCGATCGCGAGGATCATGGCGCTCATGCCGCTGATCTCGGGGGATCCAAGCGTCTCCGTCAAATGGGTTTTGATTCGCTCCAATCCAGGCCCCCACTTCCCGATGGCAGCGAGCCATAGTACGGAGACCAAGACGGTAAATACTCCCATGCACCATACCGGGTGGAGCCCCGTCAAAGCCGGGACGGAGGCGATCGCCGCGACCAAGGCGGCCGTCCCCAAAACGAAACCCCTCAAACTGGGCAATTCCTTGACCTCCGGTATCCTGCTTTTGTCTATGGGTTCCCTTGGGCCGATCTCGTAATCTATCCTCTTCCCAGCTTTCTCGAAGATCTTGGAGGCGCATCTATTCGCGCAGCCATTTATGACTATATTCTTCTTCGCCCTCTCGGCGATCTCCAAGTGCGGTTTCGATCCAGCGGCGACGGCGGTTATGCAGCACATCCTGCCTTTGCCCATGTTCGTTAGCGCAACCCCTACCTCATGTCCCACTTGGCCCACGTTCGCGGCGCCATCGCAAAGCCATATCATGTTCTCCCGCTCGGCGACTTCGTGGCAGGGCTTAAATATCCTAGGCCCCTCCCCCTTCGCTTCTTCCATTTGGGCTTTCACCACGCGTACTTCCGCTCTAGAATGGAGCGACATTTTATACTTTTCGTTACAATTTGTAATTTGAAAAGGGACGGGGGGTCCGCGGTCGCCGTGGATTCGCATCCGGCGAGCGCATCGCCCATCCGCTATGGGGTCGCCTGCCGGGCTTGTTTCCAAGCCGTGGGGAACGCGGCGAAAGCTGGCATGCCTGCCACCGGTATCAGCGTGAAAGCCACCTCCAGCAGTTCTCATTCATCAGCCCCCGCCCTCATCGCGCCAATTATGTGCATCGCCGTCGCCTCCCGGTCACGTTGTGCGGCGGTGACCGCAGCGTGGATCAGAAACTTATGCTTCTTCGACAGAACGCCATCGCTCAAAGTCAATTCATGCAGCTTCAGGAAGGCGTCGCAAAGCTCCGGGTCATTGTCCCTTAAGAAGGCCACCGGTTCCAATATCCTCCCGAACTCATGGCCGAACTCCGCCAAGCCCTTCCCCAGCTCCTTTACTCCATCGCTCCCCAAACAGGATCGCCTCCCTTCGCTTATTCGATAGCCAGGATCCTACTCCAAACCCGCTGACTGGCTTAAGCATTTTCCCACGATGGAGGCGAGAGCGTCCGCCACCAGCTTAACCTCATCCTCGGTGAACTCCAGGCTGCTGAAGGGCCCTTTCTTGATCAGGCGAAGGTCCGCCAGGTTCAGGTAAGCGTCCGGTGAGATGCCCTTCCTCGCCAGTAGCTCCTTGGCGCATGAGTTGCGGCAACCATCGATCACCACGAGCTTCTCCATCGATCCGATTATGGCGGATTGCCTAGGAACGCCGTTTAGGACGGCGGGCAAGGAGCAGATGCCAACCGTTTCCCCTCCAAGGCGTTTCACAACCTCGAGCGCGGCCATGCCGGTTAGCGATCCGGTATTTGAGCCCCCGCTGAAGCAGGCGAAGAGCCCGACCTTTGGCAATCCCGCCTCCCCCCGCCCTCCCATAAGGCCCCCCTCGCGGTAGCCCCAGGGGAGGCCGATGGCTCCTGGCGAGCGGGGCTACCCCCAGCCGCCGCGTCCGGATCGATCATGGGCAATCGCCCCGATTGGATGGATCGGCGCCCATTAATGCAATCGCTCATAGTGGTCAATCAATCGGCCCTCCACGTAGGCCCGTACAGCCTCCTCGATGTCGGCAATATCCGTCACTATTGGGCGTATGCCGGCCTCTTTAATGGCTTGGTAAGCTCCGGCCCCCATCCCCCGCGCCAAGAGCGCTTGACAATCCGCGATCTTGGAGATCATGCGCGCGTGGCGGGATTGGGCGGCTGGGCCGAAGCCATGACCGCGTAGGCCCGCATCATCGTGGGGCTCCCCAAGGAAATCCGCATGGCCGATTTTTTCCCGTTTCTCCCGGCCAACGATCTTGCCATCCTTCACCGTTACAACGATATAGAATCGCGCCCTGCCGAAGTGCTGGCTGATCGTGGCACCATCGTCCGATACGGCTGCGATCCTCAGAACCCCCTCTTTAGAAATGTTCCCCATAGCCATCCGGCCCTTTCGGACCGGAAAGGAAACATATATATGTTTCGTTACAAATTGTAAGCAAACGCCATGGACGACCTCGATAGGAAGATAGTGGCGATCCTTCAAGAGGATGGGCGGACCCCCTTATCCAAGATCGGCGAGGAGGTCGGGGTTTCCCACGTGAGCGTAAGGAGGCGGCTGAAAAACCTATGCAAAAGCCTGGTTAAGGTTTCCGCTGGCCTTAACGCTGAGGAGCTTGGCTTCTACCTGGCCATCGTGAACGCGGAGGTTGAAACGCCCGGCCGCCTCCGAGAGCTCATCGATATTTTCTCAAAGTGCCCCAGGATTGTGTTCTTGACTGCCACGACGGGCGCTTACAATATCATGACCATCATGATCGCGGAGAACGCCGATACATTGAATGCCATATTGGAGGCCTGCTCCATACGAGCTCAAAAGGGCATCAGGCGCTCGGAGGCGATCGTGGGGGAAGCCCCCATTGTGCCGAGGTATCTGCCGATCAGGATCATTCCAAATAAGGAGTTGGAAATTGCGCCTTGTAGGATCAATTGCGAAAAATGTTTTAGATATGAAAATGAGAAATGCCTCGGTTGTCCTGCGACGAAATATTACCGCGGTCCCCTTTGAACCCATCGCGATGCGCGGAAAAGCCCCTTCACTCCCCTCACGATATCGAAATTGGGGGGCCCTGGGCCCCCCGGCCCGATTCGCCGTTGCCGTCGATGCGATTATAGGAGGGCGATCTTATACCTGGCCAACCCCTCCCCGCTCCCCGGGAGGCCGTCTATCGGGAGCGCTAGGATGAACGGCACGCCCCCGTAGACCCTCGTCGAGCTTATGGTCGCGACCCTCCCCCGGTGCTCGATGAACGGGCCCTCGAGGGCCTTCATCGGCTCGTGGCTCCTCACGATATAGCTTATCCCCAGGGCCCCGCAAACCCTCTCGCTAACGTCCTCCCCGAATAGGACCCCGGCGCCCCTCGGGTTGGGCGCCTCCCCAAGCCCATCGTAGGGATCGCTCCACATGAGGTCTTCCTCTATCCCCGGGGTGGGGCGATCCAAATCGCCGAGGGACCCTATCTTGGAGGAGATTCCCCCGTGGACGAAGAGGACGTTTCTCAAAAGGGCCGCAAGGTGGAGCTTGTCGAGGAAGCCCCTCAGGAAGGAGCCATAGTACCGCTCCCATCCCCCCCTCTTCCAATCGGCCTCCTCGATGAGGTCGCATGGGGAGAAGCGCGGGAGGCCGTCCCTGTAGTCCTCATGGTTCCCCTTCAGGGCTATTACCGAGTCGCCATGGCGCTCGAGGAGCCCGTGGACCCCCTCGATGACCTCGACGCCCCGATCCCCCCTATCGGCGTAATCGCCCAGGAATACGATCAGGTCCCGATCGGGATCGAAGGCCTCCTCTATCCGCTGAAAGCTCTCCAGATCCCCATGCAGGTCGCCGACGACGAGCGCCCTCTCCCTCCCGGCCGGGTCGATCCTCCTCAGCCCGCCCATGGGAGCCATAGGCCCAAATGGCCCATGGCCCGCAAATAAACCGATCCGCTCCCCGGCCGGGCCCTATCTGGGCCTCCTCCCTTTGGCCATAAAAGCCAGGGCGATCGATCCGGCCAGCCCAATGATGGCCAAGTAGGGCGCGAGCACCGCCAGACCATCCGCCGGAGAAAAGGTCCCTCCGACGAACCTCCTCCGGGAGGGGGCGGATGGCGGCGGGGGCGGAGGTGGTGGCGGGGGAGGCGGTGGGGGTGGAGGCGGGGGCGGACTCGTTGTCGTTTGGGTTGTGGTGGTGGCCGTGGTCGTGGTCGGCATCGAGGTCGTGATCGTAAAGACCTCGGTGATCGTCACGGTTGTGGTGGGTTGAACCGTCGCAGTTTCCACGAGGAACTCTGTGAGAGTCGTCGTAGCGGTCTCGGTCGCGGTTGCGGTTTCGGTCATGGTGATCGTTACGGTCGTTGTGGCGGTCGTGATCGTTGGATTTTGATTTTGATGAAGGACCAGGATCGGGTTTCGATGAAGGGTTATGGTCGTGGTTCTCGTGGTCGTTATGGTCGTCGTCCTGGTCTCGGTTCCCGTTGCTGTCGTGGTCGAGGTGATTGTCGTTCTTTTGGTTACCGTGGTTGTCGTGGTCACCGTTATGGTCGTGGTCGTTGTTACCGTCGTAGTTGTGGTGGTCGTTGTCGTAGTCACGGGGGGCGGGACCACCTCCAATGGTTTGCTATCTCCCGAGAGGCCCTCGGCCGAGACCGAGATCGTCCACGTCCCGGGCAGGTCATCGTAATAGTAAAATTCAGCCCTGTCAGACCCGTCCGGGATGGTTATCGATCCCACCGGGCTCCCGCCGGGCACCGTGGAGAATTTCTTATTCGCCCCGGTCGAGGTCGAGCTCAAGTACACGGTCGTGGATCCCGAGGATATGGGATAGCCGAATACGTCCAGCCTTTGGACCACGTACCTGGTCGTCCATTGGCCAACCGGGACGGACGTGGGGTATTCGATTATCCTGAGCTGGCTGGTGGGGTCGAACCTGCAGAACCTATTCCCGCCGCCCTCCCATGTGGAGGGGGCGCCCTGCCAATAGTATATGCCGCCGGCGGCGAACCCGAGCCTATTCCCAACCCAATACCCAACGGGGTATGGGAGCCTCGCCAGCTCCATCCATTCGTTCCTCGAAATGCTGTAGGCGTAGAACCCATATCCAGGGTTCTCCAGGACGTCGTTACCCCCCAGAGCGAATACATAATCCGAATATTGGGGGATCCACCCCCCGACCCAGAGTAGGGATCCCCCGTCCCCCACGCCATTCGGCACCGGTATGGGCGCCAGGTCCTCCCACCTGCCCGTGGGGAGGTGATATCTTGCGAAATCGTTATGGGGAGTCGTTTCCTCCCATTCCCCTGGAGTTGCGTATAAGTACTCCCTACCATCCCAAGCTAGCGACGCTCCGTCGTCGGCAAGGGTCCATCTCGGGTTGAACTCCAACCTTTCCCAAGTGTTATACTTTGGGTCATAGCGAGCGAAGACCGTGCCATGCGCATTGCTGCCGATTATGGCGTAGACCTTCCCATCATATCCGGAATAGGCCAGGGCATCGCCGGCCCCCTGGGGCCAGGGGGTATCCGCCAGCCGGACCCATTGGTTCGCGGAAATGCTATAGCGATAGAAGTAATACCTCTTTTCATCGTAGGCCGAGCCGAGGAGGGCGTAGATGGAGTCGCCCAGATCCCAGGCGAGCGCCGTGCCGGATTTCGGCCTCGGGATCGGGTCATCCGGGTTCCACTCCAGAAGGGTCTCCCATCTATCGGCCGAGGGATCGTACCTCCAGAAATAGCATCTGCCAATTGAGTATGCGCGGATCGCGTAGATGTACTTCCCCGTCCCGACCACGGCTTCCCCGAGGCCCCCTTGAACCGGCGTGGGGGCCTTCTCGATCCATCTGCCGCCTTGGGCTAGGGCGGCTTGGAGCCCGATGATGGATGCGAACTGGAATGCGATCAATATGAGGATTAGGAGCTTCGCCGACGCCTTGAGGACCCCGCCCGCCCCCTTCAAGGGCCAAGCACCGGAATTTTTAACGCGCGGGGGGGGACATATTAAGATTTGCCATCGAGGAGCGATTTGGCAATGGGGGGCGGGAGGCGGGGGCGCGGGCCGAAGGGGAGGGGGCCGAGGAGGGGCGAGCTGGCCGGCTTCTTGACCCTGGGGCTATTCCTCGCCCTCATCGCGCTCCTCCTCATCCCGCCCCAGGCTCCGCGGCCTCCTCCGGCGGCATCCTCGGCGACCACGGCCCGAATGAGGGCCGCCATCGTCGACCAGCTCGGCGCGCTTTTCCCCAACCCGGCATTCCTCTCCGAGGCCAAGGCCCTGCTGCGCCGGGCGGGCTTCGAGGTGGACGTCTACGGCCCAGGGGAGGTCACGATGAGCCTCTACGCCTCACTGCCGGCCAGGGGCTATAGGCTCATCGTCTACCGGGTCCACTCCGGCGTCGGCGAGTGGCCCGGGGGCCGCATCGTCGGCCTCTTCACGACGGAGGCCTATAGCCCGCTCGCGTACCCCAGGGAGCAACTGGCCAAGCTTATCGGGCCGGCGCAGGCGTTCGAGGGGGGCGATGTGGTCTTCGCGATCGCACCGGGGTTCATCAGGGATCGATCCATAATGGATTACGGTGGCGCCGTTATAATCCTAATGGGGTGCTTCGGGCTATATGGCGAGGAGCTGCCCAGGGCCTTCATCGATCGAGGGGCCTCCGCGGTGATAGGTTGGACGGGCCTTGTGGACATAGACCATACGGATGAGGCCACCCTGCTGCTCCTGAGGGGGCTCCTCGGGGGCATGAGCATCGAGGAGGCCGTGGGGGAGGCCGCGAGGGCCGTGGGCCCGGGTTCGAACGGCCACAGCGCCTTGGGATATTATCCTCCGGGGCGCGGGGCCTTGAGGATCCGCGCCGGCCGATGAGCGGGCTCGGATAGGCCCCGCGGCGAGCGAATATCCGATTTGGCAAATTTCCGGGGCGATCGAGCTTTTTATGCCACCCATTTGCAAAGGCTTTTAAGGCGGCAATTCCATAAAAATCGAACCGATGTATCAAATGAGCGGAAAGGATTTCTACCGGGATACCCTGGGCAGGATAGAGCGATCCGCCGAGAGGCTCGGGCTGGAGGAGGGCATTCGGGAGATCCTGAAATACCCCCGCAGGGTCGTGGAGGTATACCTCCCGGTGAGGATGGACGACGGATCGCTGAAGGTGTTTTGGGGATGCCGCGTCCAGCACAACTCCGCCAGGGGCCCGTACAAGGGGGGCATAAGGTACCACGAGAGCACGGACCTCGAGGAGGTCAAGGCGCTGGCGGCCCTTATGACGTTCAAATCCGCGGTTGCCGATATACCCTTCGGCGGCGCGAAGGGCGGGGTCGCTTGCAATCCAAAGGCCCTATCGAGGGGGGAGCTGGAGAGGATCACGAGGCGCTATACGGCCGCGTTGGCGAACGACATCGGCCCCTATACGGATATACCGGCCCCGGATGTTGGGACGAATCCCCAAACGATGGCCTGGATCGTGGACACCTATAGCCAGCTAAAGGGGAGGAAGGTCCCGGAGGTCGTGACCGGGAAGCCGGTGAGCATAGGGGGGTCCCAGGGCAGGGAGGAGGCGACCGGGAGGGGCGTCGCCATATGCGCCGAGGAGGCCATGAGGCACATGGGGTTGGACGTCCAATCGGCGAGCATAGCCATACAAGGGTTCGGGAACGTAGGCACGTACGCGGCCCTGGCCCTCGCGGAGCGCGGCTGCAGGATAATCGCCGTTAGCGATTCGAGGGGCGGGAAGTACGATCCGAGGGGGCTCCCGATAGGGGCCCTCCTCGAGCACAAGCGCAGGACCGGGTCGGTCGTCGGATTCAAGGACGGCTCGGACATCGGCAGCGATCAGGTTCTGGAAGTGGAATGCGACGTCCTCATACCAGCCGCCCTTCAGAACGCCATAACTGGGGGGAACGCGAACGGGGTGAGGGCCAAGATCGTAGTCGAGGGGGCCAATGGGCCGACGTCCCCGGAGGCGGACGAGGTGCTGCGGAGGAAGGGCGTCATGGTGGTGCCGGATATATTGGCCAACTCGGGGGGCGTGATAGTCAGCTATTTCGAATGGACGCAAAACCTCAGGAGGGAATATTGGGAATTGGAGGAGGTAAGGGAGAAGCTCGAGAGGAGGCTCACCTGCCAATTCAAAAAGGTCCTGGAAACCTCCGACGAGTTCGGGGTCCCCCTAAGGGATGGCGCCTTCATACTCGGCGTCAAGAGGGTTGCGGAGGCATTGGAGACGCTCGGCCTGTTCCCCTGATCCCAAATGGGGCTTAGGGCCGCGCCGCTCCCGGCCATCTACGTGCCATCGGGGCGCCTGAGCCCCGGGGCGCGATATCGGCCCCCATCGAGCCCTGGATCTGGGGCTAAAGCCTTATCTTCCCAGCGCCAATGAACAGGGCCCGGGGCGATCGAGATGGCCGAGGCGAAGCACGTGATGTGGACGGAGAAGTACAGGCCGAGGACCTTGGACGAGATAAGGGATCAGGTCGAGGTCGTTTCCAGGCTGAAGAAGTTCGTGGAGGAGAAGAGCATGCCCCATTGCCTCTTCGCCGGTCCGCCGGGGACGGGGAAGACCACCGCAGCGCTCTGCTTGGCCCACGACCTCTTCGGCGAAAGGTTCATGGATTTGTTCATGGAGTTGAACGCCAGCGACGAAAGGGGCATAGACGTAATCAGGACGACGGTGAAGGAGTTCGCGAGGGCGGCGACGATCAGCGAGGCCCCGTTCAAGATATTGGTCCTGGATGAGGCCGATAACATGACCGGAGATGCCCAACAGGCCCTGAGGAGGACGATGGAGAGGTACACGGATACGTGCAGGTTCATCCTCTGCTGCAACTACTCCAGCAAGATAATAGAGCCCATACAATCCCGCTGCGCGATCTTCCGATTCTCCCCACTCAAGGAGGAGGAGGTGAAGGACTTCCTTGGGTGGATCGCGCAGAAGGAGGGGGTCAAGATAACGGATGGGGGGCTCGCGGCGATCGCGAGGATATCCGAGGGGGACCTCAGGAAGGCCATAAACCTCCTACAGGCCTCATCCACGCTCAAGGGGGAGGTCGACGAGGATTCAGTATATCGCCTCGCGGGCCGAATAGAGCCGAGGTACGCGAAGGAGGTATTGGAGCTGGCCATGAAGGGCAACTTTTCCGAATCCAGGAAGAGGCTCAGGGCGCTCCTCCTCGAGAAGGGGCTCTCGCCCTTGGACGTCATAAGGCAGTTCCACAGCGAGATATTCCTCAGCGAGCTCCAGGAGAGGGACAAGGTGCTCCTGGCCGAGATGCTCGGGGAAGCGGATTTCCGGATCTCGCAGGGGGGGGATCCGGAGGTCCAGATGAGCGCGTTCTTGGCCAAGCTGGCTTCGCTGTCCCTTGGGCCAAGGGGCTAGCGGCGATGAGCCCGGTTGAGCAATGGGATGAGAAGTATAGGCCGTCGAGGCTCTCCGAAATAGTGGGGAACAAGGAGGCGATAGGGCGGCTGGTGGAATGGGTCAAGAGGTGGGGATCCGATCCCAAGGCCAAGAGGGGGGCCCTGATCCACGGCCCGCCCGGCGTCGGGAAGACCGTCGCCGTGGAGGCCCTCGCGAGGGACATGGGCCTGGATTTGATAGAGGTGAACGCGAGCGACGATCGCTCCAGGGGGAGGCTCGAGAGGATCGTCGGGGAGGCCGCAAGCGGCGCGAGCATCTTCGGCAAGGGGAGGATAATATTCCTCGACGAGATCGATGGGCTGAGCCCAACGGATGCGGGCGCGGTGGATTACATAGCCGAGCTCATCTCCCGGGCCAATTGCCCGGTGATCCTGGCCGCCAACGACGCCTGGGACCCAAGGATCGGGAAGATCAGGGAGAAATGCGAGTTGATCGAGTTCAAAAGGATCGGGATCAGGGAGGCCGTCCCATTCCTGAAGAGGATAGCCGAGAGGGAGGGCATAAGGGCCGATCCAGAGGCCCTGAAGATCCTCGCGGAGAGGAACAAGGGCGACCTCAGGGCCATGCTGAAGGACCTGCAGGTCCTTTCATCCCGCGGTAAGGCGTTCACGAAGGAGGATGCCCTCCGCGCGGCCCGGAGGGATCGCACCGATACGATATTCAACGTCCTCAAGAACATATTCTCGGCCAAGAGCTGCCATTCGGCCAAGATCGCCATGAGCGAGGCCGATGTGGATCACGAGATGCTCTTCGAATGGATCTACGAGAACGCCCCACTTTGGCTATCGGACGCCTCCGACCTCGCCAATGGCATGGAGGCCTTGGCCAAGGCCGATCTGCTGTTCAACATCGCCAAGAGGGAGCAGAACTGGGGCCTGATCTCCTACGCGATCGATCTCATGACGGCGGGCGTGGCGATGTCCCGCGAGAGGTCGAGGGCGGGGTGGGTCCCGATGAAGTTCCCGGAGAGGATAGCCCTCATGGCCAAGATGAGGGCGGAGAGGGCGATGAGGCAAAGGGTCCTCGGGAAGATCGCCGAGCGCTGCCACCTCTCGAGGGCGGCCGCGGGAACGGGCGTTCTGCCATATCTCCTGGAGATCGCCAGGAACGACCCCGGGGCGTTCAAGGGCCTGGCGGGATGGTTCGGGTTCGATGCGGAGGAGGTCGAGTTCCTGAAATCCCTCATCGGCGCCCCGGGCGCGCCCGGGGCGCGGCGGCCCAAGAAGGGCTAGCCGCGCCTCAAGTGCTCCACTATGTGCGCCGCCTCGGGTATTATGAGGCTCTCCATGGCCAGCCTAACGGCCTCCGGCGATCCCGGGAGGCAGAATATGACGGAGCCCCCGCGGACGCCCGCCGCGGCCCTCGTCAGGAGCGCCGGGCTGCCGATCCTCTCGTAGCTCAAATATCTGAACAATTCCCCGAAGCCGGGCAGATCCTTCTCGAAGAGCTTCGATACGGCCTCTATGGTGACGTCGCCCCTCGATATCCCGGTCCCGCCGGTGATTATAACTACGTCGGCCACCTTTAGGGCCCCCAATACGGCCTCCAATATCCTCGATTCCTCATCCGGGACCACGGCCCTCATGGTCAGCTCATGGCCCCTCTCCCTCATCAATTCCACTATCGTTTCCCCGGAGATATCGGGTTCCCCGGATCCCCCGCTCCGGGACGTGCTGCATGTTATAACTGCGAAGCCCAACTTCTTGGGGGCCCTCTCCTTATGGGCCTCCGGGACGCCCCTAGGCGCCATCGCCCTTCGCCTTCCTCTCGACCCTTATGGAGTTTATCTCGGTGAAGGGATATTGGCCCCCCTCATCCTTCTCGTACATCTTCACCATATCCCAAACGGTCAGGAGGAACGCCGAGACCGCGGCCAGGGCCTCCATCTCCACGCCAGTCTTCGAGGCGGCCCTCACCCTCGCCCTGACCTCCAGGTAGTCCTCGCCCAAGCGATGCTCCAGGTGGACGTGGGTGATTTGGATGGGGTGGCAAAGGGGTATGATCTGGCTGGCGTTCTTCGCCGCCATTATGGCGGCGATCTCCGCCACGCAAATCGGATCGCCCTTCTCCACGCGCCCGCTCCTAATCAGCTCCGCGGTGCTCTTCCTCATCTGGATCCTGCCCGATGCCACGGCTTCCCGGAATACGTCGCCCTTCCCCGAGATATCGACCATCCCGACCCTGCTCGTCTCGCCCATGCCGCTCACGTGCCCCGGCGATCGCCATCGCATCGCGGGTAATTTATGACTTTATCCCACCTCAGGCCCCTGAGCCCTATGAGGGTCGTCCTCCCCTTGAACCCGGCCCCCGAGGGCCTCAGGGAGAGCAGCCCAACGATGGATAGGCGCCTCGCGTATTTCCACAGCTGCGTATGCCGCCTCGGCGCGATCCCGAATCGCTCGCAGAGGACCCGGTACTCCGATTCGGCCTCGCCCATCGGGACCTCCCCGGAGCCCCTCCTCCCGAGGGCCATCCCGATGGCCGCGAGGAAGAGCCTCTCGTGCTCCGAGAGCTCCCCCAGGAGCTGTGGATCGGGGGAGGAGCTGGCCTCCTCCACCGCCCTTTCGGCGTGGCGCGCCGCCACCGAGGCCGCCCCCTCCCGCTCGGCGATCTCGGCCGCGATCCCGAGGGACCTTATCGCGAAGCCGGCATCGCCCCATCCCGATGAGGCGTCGGCGATCAGATCGAGCGCCTCCCCCTCGATCGCGCCCTCCCTGAGGGCCATCGAGGCCCTCTGCGCCAGTATCTCGCGCAACTCGGCCCTCGAATACCCCCGGAGCTCGATCGCCCCCCTCCTCAGCGCGCTGAGCGCGCTCCCATCGATCCCCGCCAAGCGATCCCAACCGCCGAACGACAATACGAGGCCCAAGCCCCGGACCCCCGCCCCCTCCGCGGCCCTCGAGAGCGCGTAGATCGGATCTGCCCCCTCGGCCCAGAGGATGGCCTCCGCGTCGTCCAAGAGCAATATCGGGAATATCCCGCGGCTCGAGATCCCCTCGATGAAGCCGAAAAGCTCGGCGGAGGAGCGCCCCCTCAGGTTCCCGGCCGCCCCCAGGGCCCTCAACGCCCGTTCCAATATCCTGAACAGCCTCCCACCGGCCCCCCAGCAGCTCACATAAGCGCATTTGATGGGCCTCCCGCGCTCGGCGCCCTCCGCCTCAACTAGCCGCTTGAACAGCTTCAACAGGGCCGTCTTCCCGCTGCCCCGATGCCCGATCACAAGCGCCAGCGGGGACCCCCGGCCATCCAGCGCGGGCGGCAGGAAGATCCCCCTCATATAGCCCAGCTCGCGATCCCTCCCCACCAGGCTTTCGGGAACGTACTCGGGCGAGAGGGGGAAGGGATCCGCGAGCACCCCCGCCCCCATCAACCCCCGCCCCGCGATATAGCCGCGTACCTCTCTATGACCTCGTATATGGAATCGCGCGGCGGGGATTCGATATCGATGAGGTTCCCCGAGGCATCGGCCAATTTGACCCCGAAGGAGCGCTCCCTCATCTCCCCTATCCCCGTCGCCCTTATACCCTTTGCCCTAAGGGACCGCAACAGCCCCTCCTCGGCCCTCGGGTCGACGGAGATCAATAGGCTGCCGGAGCTCAACAATTTCATGGGATCTATGCCGAGGGATTCGCAAATGGCCCTGGTCTCCTCCGCCACCGGCACCCTCCAGCCCTCCACGAGGGCGCCCAAGCCCGAGGCGGCCGCCATCTCCCAAACCCCGCCCAATATCCCCCCCTCAGTTGGATCGTGCAGCGCGTGGACGCCATCAATCCCCGCCGCCACCGCGGCCTCCTCGACCACGCTTATGGATCTCAGGAAGGCCCTCGAGCGCTCGATAAGATCGCCCGGGGCCCTCAATATGTCGGGGTAATTGATCGAGATCACAGCGGTCCCCTCTATCCCGGCTGTCTTCGTCATGACTATCCTATCGCCCGGCTTGGCGTTGCCAGTCGCCAAGTACTTGGACTTGGGGCACTCGCCGGCCATCACCCCGACGATTATCGGGCTCCTGAGCCCCGGGGTCACCTCCGTATGGCCCCCGACGATCGAGACCCCGAGCTCCTTGGCGGCGCGATCCACCTGGGCCATTATCTCCCTCAATTCATCCCCCCCGGACCCCTCGGGCAATAGGATCGTGCAAAGGAACCACTTGGGCGCGGCCCCCCTCGTGGCGACGTCGTTCGCGTTCACGTGGACCGATAGCCAGCCGATGTCCCTGCTGGCGGCCGTTATCGGATCCATCGCCAAGACCAGCAGCGCATCCCCCATGTCTATGACGGCTGCATCCTCCCCTATCCCGGGGCCAACCAGGACCCTCGGGTCCGGCCTCCCCAGGAATCGGAGGACCAGCTCGAGCAACTTCTCCGGGGGGACCTTCCCCGTTTCTAGCCCCTTCAACCCCGAAGCACTTCGATAAATCGGGGGATGGCCCGCTATAAAAAATGGCCGGCGCCCCGGGGCCGAAGCTTTATAACCTGAGGCCGGGGTGATCCCGATATGGGGGGCCCGTAGTCTAGTCAGGACCAGGACGCTGTGTCGGCATGCGCCGATCGCGCACGCCTGCGGCTCCCCAGGAGCGGAGAGCCGGAGATCCGGGGTTCGAATCCCCGCGGGCCCGCCACATCGCTGAGCTCGCGAAGATTCCCGATTCGGGGTTCCTCGAAAGGCCATCAGCCCCCCTCCGTGGCCGCGCTCGGGGCCCCATCCGCGCCCCGGAGAGGGAATGGGCCCTCGGGCTGATATCGGCTTGTATGCGCCATCTCGGGAGGGGAATTCGGGGAATAAGCGCGGGCATCCCGGGGGGCCGAGCCCTTTCTTCGATTCTTCGCCGGGATGGGGGGCCATTTTGGGCCCATTTGGGCCAAAATTTGAAAAACTTGATTTATTTGAAAAAAACAAGAATCAAGCGAGGGCCCCGCGAACCCCCCTCCCCCCTAGGGGGGGGTCAACGGCGTTATAAAAGCGCGTCGATCGGATCGGATGCGGCCCACGGCGGATCCGAGCGGAGGCCCCGCGCTGGGGGCAAAGTATTATTCTCCGCGGCCCATATCGATCCCGGCGAGCGGCCGTGGGCGGGATGGGGTTCCAGGACATCCATACGGAGTTCGAGAACTCCCCGATCAAGGTGCGCCTCCTCAAGCCCATCAAGGTCAGGGTTTGCGGAAGGGATCTGGAGGCCGGCGCCGGGGCGGAGGTCGAGGTCCTCCATTGGATAGCCGCGAAGCTATCCGAGGCCGGGATGGCCAAGCCGATCGATTCGGAGAGGATGGACTTGGTCCAGCTCTCCAAGATCCATTGGAAGGAGACCGTCCCGGCGACGAGGCACGTATCGGCCGTGGGGAAAGATTTCTATTTCAAGGCGAGGGAGTACCTATCGAGCCTGAGGGCCGCCTCCAAGGCGGACGGCTCAAAGCTGATGGAGCTCGAGAAGGCGGTGGGGCTATTCGAGGAGATATTGAATTGCAGGATCCGGAAGATCCTCTCTATAGCGGCCTCCGGCGCGGAGTCCGATGAGGCCCTGAGGAACCTCACCCCGGAGGAGAGGCTGCTGCTGGAGGGCTTGCGATCCGAGATAACGGCTTGGAGGGAGTTCGCCTCCCCGGCCGGTGAGGGCCGATGAGCATCGCGGAGCTGCAGGAGGGGTTCCGGGAGTTCCTGAGGAGCTTCAGGACCGAGATGGAGGAGCAGAAGTACAGGAAGAGGCTATCCCAAATGGCCCTGACGGGCTCGAGATCCCTCGTGGTCGATTTCGAGGACCTGATCGCCTTCGACCCGAAGCTGGCCAGGGAGGTCGTGAACAACCCGGATGAGGCCCTGAGGTACGCCAACGCCTCCGTCCTGGAGCAGATGAGGGTGGAGGACCCGGAGTACGCGGAGCAGGCGGGGGAGTTCTTCGTTAGGTTCAGGGGATTGCCCGAGAGGCTATCGCTCAGGAAGATAAGGGCCGAGCACATCGGGAAGCTCGTGATGATCGACGCCATAATCGTCAGGGCCACCCCGGTGCAACCGCTCGTCGTGAAGGCCGCTTTCAGGTGCAGGAGGTGCAATGAGGTGACCCTCGTCGACCAAAAGGGCCCGCTCCTGAGGTCCCCGCTCTTCTGCGCTAATTGCAAGGCGAGGCAATTCGAGTTCGATGAGAAGGAGTCGGCCTTCATAGATTTCCAAGAGATACGCGCCCAGGAGAAGCCCGAGGAGCTCCCGCCGGGGCAGCTCCCGCGATCCATAGACGTGACCCTCAGGGACGATCTCGTCGATACGGCTAGGCCTGGCGATAGGGCATCGATAACCGGGATCGTGAGGGCCCAGCAAACGGTCGCCGGGAGGAGGGGCGGGCTGAGGACGTTCGAGCTCTTCATCGAGGCCAATTACGTCGACGTGGCGGGGAGGGAGGCGGAGATCCTGGAGATAACGCCGGAGGAGGAGAGGTACCTCAAGGGCCTCTCCAAGGACCCATGGATACTCAATAGGCTGAAGATGTCCATAGCCCCATCCATCTATGGGTATGAGGACGTGAAGGAGGCGATATTGTACCTCCTCCACGGCGGGGTCAGGAAGGAGCTCCCGGATGGCATCAACCTGAGGGGCGATATCAACATACTCCTGGTCGGGGACCCCGGGACCGCCAAGAGCGCGCTCTTGCAATACGTCGCGAGGGTCGCCCCGAGGGGGCTCTACACCAGCGGGAGGGGTTCGACGGCCGCCGGCTTGACGGCCGCCGTCATAAGGGAGAAGGCCGGCGGGATGGCCCTCGAGGCCGGGGCCCTGGTCCTGGCGGATAAGGGGGTTTGCTCGATAGACGAGATAGACAAGATGAGGCCCGAGGATAGGGTAGCCATACACGAGGCGATGGAGCAGCAAACGGTCTCGGTGGCGAAGGGCGGCATCGTCGCGACGTTGAACGCCAGGGCCTCCGTGCTCGCCGCCGCGAACCCGGCGCTCGGCAGATACGATCCCTATAGGAACGTCAGCGAGAACATCAACCTCCCCATAACGATCCTATCCAGGTTCGACCTCATATTCGTCTTCAGGGATACGCCCGATGAGGAGCTCGATAAGAGGATGTCCGAGCACATATTGCGGACGCATCAAATAAGGGCCACGCCGGTCCCGGAGACCTCCCCCCTACCGCCGGAGATCCTTAGGAAGTACATAAGCTACGCGAAGAGGATCACGCCAACCCTAACCGAGGAGGCCATAAGGGAGCTGAAGGAATTTTACCTCAAGATGAGGGCGAGCTCTGGGACCTCCGATTCCCCGATCGCCATAACCCCGAGGCAGCTCGAGGCTTTGATCAGGATATCGGAGGCCAGGGCCAGGTGCTTCCTGAGGGACAAGGTCACGGCCGAGGACGCGAAGGCCGCGATACGGTTGATGACGATATCCCTGCAGCACGTTGGGATCGACGTGGCCACGGGGAAGCTCGATATAGACGTCATAATGACCGGAAAGCCGAAGAGCCTGAGGGATAAGATGCAAGCTGTCATGGCGGAGATATCAAAGGAGGAGAAGGAGTACGGGGCCGCCGATGAGGCGAGGCTCAAGGAGGTGCTCGTCAGCCAATACGGCCTAAGCGAGGCCGAGGTGGCCTCCCTCCTGAATCAGCTGATCAAGGAGGGGATAATATACTCGCCGAAGCCGGGGCAATATAGGAGGGCATTGGCCTGATCGGCCCAGCGGGAAGGGCTTCGGCCTTGGGGATCGAGGATCTCGATATACCCGAGGAGCTTATGCGGGTCCTAATCGAGAGCGGATATAGGGAATTGTATCCCCCCCAAGCCGATGCCCTAAGGTCCGGGATATTGGAGGGGGGGAACTTGGTCCTCGCGAGCCCGACCGCCAGCGGCAAGACCCTCGTGGCCGAGATAGTCGTCATGAAGGAGGTCCTCGAGAGGGGCGGGAAGGCGCTTTATCTAACGCCGTTGAGGGCTTTGGCGAAGGAGAAGTACAGGGACTTCTCCAAGTACAGGGGGCTGAGGAAGGCATCCGGCGGGAGGGTGAGGGTTGCGATGACCAGCGGCGATTACGATACATCGGATCCCCATTTATCCAGATACGACGTCGTCATCTCGACCAACGAGAAGGCCGATAGCCTCCTGCGGCATAGGGCTAGGTGGCTGGAGGACGTCTCCGTGGTCGTGGCGGATGAGATCCATTTGCTAACCGATCCGCACAGGGGCCCGACGTTGGAGGCGACGCTGACTAGGTTGAGGGCCATATCCCCGAGGGTCCGGGTGCTCGCGCTGAGCGCCACCGTGAGCAACGTCGATGAAATAGCCGATTGGCTCGGGGCTAAGCGCGTGGCGACCGAGTGGAGGCCCGTCCCGCTCAGGGAGGGCGTGTACTGCGATGGGGAGATCTCCTTCAACGACGGATCCTCGAGGAGGATACCGCGGGAATCGGGGAACCCAGTCATAGATGTGGCGATGGAAACGATCAGGTCCGGGGGGCAGGTCCTGATCTTCTCCGATACCAGGAGGGGGGCCATGGTCATGGGGAAGAGGATATCCGCCTATTCGAAGCGCCTATTGGGCAAGAGGGAGGCGGAGCGCCTAAGGGCGATCTCCAGATCGATCCTAGAGGGCGAGTCGCACACTAGGTTGAGCGAGGTGCTCTCGGGCCTCGTGGCGGATGGGGCCGCCTTCCATCACGCCGGCCTATCGCCGAGGGATAGGGAGCTCATCGAGGATGGCTTCAGGAGCGGCTGGATAAAGGCCCTGGTCGCGACGCCGACCTTGGCCGCCGGGGTCAACCTCCCCGCGAGATCCGTGATAATAAGTAGCCACGAGAGATACGAACCGGGGTTCGGCAGGTCCCCGATATCGGTCCTCGAATATAAGCAATTGTGCGGGAGGGCCGGGAGGCCCAAGTTCGACGATTACGGCGAGGCTGTGTTGATCGCGAGGAACGAGGACGAGAGGGATATGTTGATGGAGAATTACGTAATGGCGAAGCCCGAGAGGATATGGTCGAAGATGGCGATGGAGGGGGTCCTTAGGCCGCACGTCCTTGCCACGATAGCGACCGGCTACGCTAGCTCGGAGGAGGGATTGAGGGACTTCTTCGGGAGGACCCTTTGCGCCTTCCAATATGGGATGGGCAACGTGGAGCCCAAGCTCGGGAGGGCCCTCTCCTTCCTTTATAAGGAGGGGATGGTGGAGCTGCGGCGCGGGAGGTTCTTCGCGACCGAGTTCGGGAGGAGGGTCTCGGAGCTCTACATAGATCCGCTATCGGCCGTCGTAATAAGGGATGGGCTCCTAAACGGCGCCGAGAGGGTCACGGAGTTCAGCTTCCTCCACTTGATCTCGAGGACCCCGGATATGTCCCCAAAGCCCTATCCAAGGCGCAAGGAATACGAGCGGCTGGAGGCCATCGCCCAGGAGCACGAGGGGGAGTTCCTCCTCGAGCCCATCAGCCCCGAATCCTATTACGGCTACGAGGAGTTCCTGGCCGAGGTGAAATGCGCATCGGTCCTGATGGATTGGATAGAGGAGGTCGGCGAGGAGGAGATCCTCGAGAGGCACGGGGTGGAGCCCGGCGATCTCCTGAGGCTCATCGAGGGCGCCGAATGGCTTATGCACGCCGCTGGGGAGATATCGAAGCTATTGGGAAAGGGGGAGCATTTGCGCATGCTCGAGGAGCTGACGTTGCGCATAAGGCACGGCGTCAAGCGCGAGCTCCTATTCCTGGTGGGGATAGAGGGCATCGGCAGGGTTAGGGCAAGGGCGCTATATAACGCAGGTTATAGGGATGCCGAAAGCCTGAGGAGGGCGGCGGTGAGCGAGCTCCTCAGCGTCCCGACGATAGGCCCCGCGATCGCGAAGAGGATAAAGGAGCACGTGGGCGGGAAGCTGACGCAGGAGGATTGGGCGATCCTAAGGGGGAGGGGCAAGAGGTTCGAGCAAAGGCCCCTAACCCCCTCATAGCGAACTCACCGCTCGGATATGGGCTCGGTCGTCGCCATATCCTCCCCCGGATCTGGGGACGTTTCCGATCTCCTGGCCAAGATGCTCGAGGCCCTGGGGCACCGAGGGCCCGCGCTCGGGATAGCCGGCCCCGGGGGGGTCCTCCACCCGGCGTGCGCCGGGGATATCGCTGGGGTCGGGCCGAGGGCCATCGGGTGCAACTTCAGGCGGATCCTCCCGGGCGATCCCCCCCAGCCCCTTTCGGCGGGCGGGGACCCGATAGTGTTCGATGGGAGGATCTTCTCGCCGGACGGGGATTTGGGCGGCCTCCTCGAGGGCTCCGGCCTGGATCGCTTCGAGCGCCTCCTCGCGCTATCCGAGGGGGCCTATGCCTTCGCCGCCCTATGCGGGGACTCCATAATCCTCGGCAGGGACCCCCTGGGATTGAAGCCCCTTTACTTCGGCACCGGGGGCGGGATCTTCGCGGCCGCCTCCGAGGCGAAGGCGCTTTGGGCCATCGGCATATCGGAGGCCCGATCCTTCCCGCCCGGGTCGCTTTGCGTAGTCAAGGGCGATGGGATCGCATTCCGCAGGGTCCGCGCGGTGGAGCGCCGGAGGGTGGAGCGCATGGGCCTGCGCGATGCCGAGGCGCGCCTGGGGGAATTGATGGAGCGATCGATGAGGGCCAGATTGCGGGATGTGAAGCGCGTCGCGATCGCCTTCTCCGGGGGGCTCGACAGCAGCATAGTGGCCTGGATGGCGAGGGCCATCGGGAAGGACGTCCTGCTGATCTCCACCTCTATGAAGGGGGGCGATGAATTGGAGTTCGCGAAATGGGCCGCGGGCGAGATCGGCGCCCCCCTCGTCCCGGTCGAGGGGGTATTGGAGGACGTGAGGAGGGACCTGGGGAGGATCCTTTGGTTGATCGAGGACCCCGACCCCCTCAAGGTGGCGATCGCTATCCCCCTCCATTGGGTTCTGAGGGAGGCATCGGCCCTGGGCTTCGCGGTCGCCCTCACGGGCCAAGGGGCGGATGAATGCTTCGGCGGATACATGAGGGCCCTCAGGGCCTATTCATCGGGCGGGCCCAGGCTGGCCAGGGAGGCCCTGTTCGAGGGCATAAGGGATTCGCATTTGGTGAATTTCGAGCGGGATGATAAGGTGGGCTCCGCATCCTCGGTGGAGCTCAGGCTCCCCTTCGCCGATACGGCCATCGTGGACTTCGCCCTCTCCCTCCCCCTGGGCCTCCTCCTGGACGCCAGGAGGGGGGAGAGGAAGGTCTTGCTCAGGGCCCTGGCCAGGGGGATTGGCCTCCCCGAGCGGATCGCCAGCCGCCCCAAGCGCGCGATCCAATACTCTACCGGGGTTCACAAGGCCTTGGCCGCTATAGCGAGGGGGGCTGGGCGCGCGCCCCGGGAGTTCCTGAGGGGGGAGTTCGAGAGGATCTTCGGGCCAAGCGTCGGGATCAACCCGCCGCCCGATCGCTGGGCAATGGCTTCATCTCGCGCTCCATGAGCCTCACCTGCCGGGGATCCAATGCCCCCTCGAAGAGCGGGACGATCAATATGGAGCCCTTCCTCTCCACCCGGCTCCTGGTCAATTGCAGGAAGCGTATGACGCTCTCGAACCCGTGGTTCGTGATCAGGTACTCGACCCCATCCAACAATACGACCTTCCCCCCTCCCCCCAGGAAGCCATCGATCATTATGGATATGTCCTGGAGGGATTTGACGGTCCTCTCCCCCTCGGCCCTTTCATCGGTGAGCCACACTACCGGCGTCCTCTCCAAGCCGTACTTCCTCCTGACCTTGGGCGGATATTCGCGCGTTATGCAAAGGCCCTCGAGTCCGCTGAGGATGGCCTCGAGGAAGACCTCGAAGGCCCTCCCCACGTCATCCTTGACCAAATACGCCTCCCCGAGCTCGAGGTTGAAGGGCCTATCGAGGGCCCCGGCCTCCTTAATCGGGGAGACCCTCAACGAATGGGCCGAGAGCAAATTCGAGGCGAGCTCCGCGAACGAGTTCAGGATCGCCATATCGCTTTCGCTCAAGGCCCTCGAGCTTCTGCTGCCCAGGACCAGGAGGCCTCTGACGTCGTCTCCGACGATTATCGGCGCGTAATGAATGGAATTGGTCCCCAATAGGCTGACCTCGCCCTCCCCAACGGCCCCGGATCCTCGCGCGCCCTCCCTCGTCGCCCTCGACTCGATGGCGGCCCCATCGAGGGGGTAGCTCTTCCTAACTGCGAGCCCCTCGATCCGGCTCTTGAAGGCCCTCAAACCCAGGGCCTTCCCTTCCCGATCGATTAGGAAGATCGCCCCGGCCTCCATCCCAAGGGCGTCCATGGCGTTCTCCAGGATCGAATCGAATCCAGTGGATACATCCGGGGCTCTCCTCAGCTCCTCCCTGAGCCTCGACACCGCCTCCATCTGGAGCTTTACGCGCAATAGCTCCTCCGCCAATCCCATGCTCAGCGCCCTATATTCCTCCTCGGCCTCCCTCGCCCTCCTCTCGGCCCCCTTGAGGTCCGTTACATCCAAAAGGCAGGCCACGCTTCTCCCCGTCCCGGGTATCATGGAGACCGTTACCCGGACGTCCCTGACGTTGCCGCCCTTATCGATGCCGCGGAACTCGTAGGTCCTCGGAGCCGAATCCGGATCGATCCTCCTCTTGCGATGATATTCCAACATCCGCCCCAAGTCCTCCTTGGAGACGAACCCCGTCCAGCTCCTCCCCTCGACCTCCCCTTTCGCGTACCCCGAAAGCCTAGTGAACTCGGGGTTGACTAGGGAGATGGTCGTGTCCTCCTCTACGACGGCGATCGCCGCCCCGATCGTTTCGAATATCGCCCTATATAGATCGGGGCCGCGCCCGCCTTCGCGCCCTCGATCCGCCGCCAAATCCCCCTCTCTCGGGATTGTCGAGATGCCGATACTTTAGGCTTTTCACATGATCGATCTTGGTGGGGCAGACGGGATTCCCATGGCCGCACCGGCCATTTTGAACCCGCGACCTTCGGCCGCTTGAGGCGGTCTCCAGCGCCCCAGGCTCCCCGATTCCTCTGGGATCCTGGACCAAACTAGACGACTGCCCCGGCTTTAAGGAAATGGGGGGGCCTATATTTCTTTCCCCCCGCCGAGGCCCAGGAGCCCCATTACCCGCTGGAATCGCCCCGGCGAGGGGCCCCTCTTGTATTCCCCAAGCGCCTCGATGAGGGCCCCCCGATCCGGGGGCCCGAATAGGGATGCGAGCCCGCTAGAGCGCGGGGATAGGAAGAGGTAATGAACCAAGGAGGTCAAGTTCGAGGGCCTCCGGATAGTGCTCGCGGACTCGAAGTCCAATATGAAGGCCCTCCCATCCCAGCCTATTATCACGTGCCCGTCCGCCCTGCTCAGCTCCCCGTGATCGAGCCCCATCGAATCCAACTTGAACGCGTCGAGGAGGAGCGCGCCCAAGGCCGCCCTAAGGCGGCGGGGCTCGAGGCCGGAATCGAGGGGGCGATCCAATAGGCCGGATATCTCCCGGCCCTCCGCCAGCTCCATCAGGAGGAAGTTCTCCGAGGCCCCCATGAGCCTGGGGCCGATCCCTGCCCGATTGGCCATCGCCAGCAGCTCCGCCTCCCGAGCCATGCTCGGCCTATTGGCATCGATCCTCCTCACCTTGAGGGCCGCGATCCCCCCGGCCGCCTTGGCCTTGATCACCAAGCTCGTGCACCCCTTCCCCAGGATCCTGAACGGCCCCACGGCCTTGGGCCCGCCCAGGATCAGCTCCTCGACCCCCAGGCGAACCATCTCGGAGATCCTCTTGGAGAACTCCAATGGATCGGGCTTGGGATAGCACAATAGGAGGCCGTGGGGCTCGAACGAGAGGCCCCGGGGTACCTCGATCCTCACCTCATCGCTCGAGGCCCAACCCTCCCCGCGCCATTGGCCAACCGCTCAGGAACTCCGCCAGGAATTTGGCGAACCCCCTGCTCCTTTCCAAAAGCGGGGACGCTCGATCGTTCACCAATACCTCATGCCCCCTTCCTATAGCGTCCGCGACCCTCCTCGGGACCCCCAGGGCCGCGCCGCCCCCCCGCAGGAGCTCCTCGAGCGCGTCCTCGACCCTCCTGATCCTCCTCAATTTCCCAACCGCCCATCTATCGCCCATGATCCAGGGATCGCAGGCCGTATCCCCGGCCCCCCTGTGCTTCACCAAGAACCTCTCCGAATCGGCCCTCCTCAGGACCGGTGGGCCCAAATGGAGCTCCACCGGGGGCAGCTCCCCGGCCTCCAGCTCGAAGGCGATCGCGCTCATCGATACCCCATCCGTCCAAGCGGAGGACCTGTAGACCTTGTAGCCCATTTCCTCAAGCGCCCGCCTCAGGGCCGCCTCCGATTTCCTCAATTGGCTCCAGACGACGTCGACGACGGCATCGATCCTCCCGAAGGCCAAGATCGCGAGGCAGGTGCCCCTCCTCGCGATCTCCGCCCGGAGCTCCCTCGGGCCGATCGCCACTTCCCTCGGGAAGAAGAAATCCCTGGAGGGCTCCCTCAGGAACTCCCTCGCCAGGGCGACGAACTTCCAAAGGTTCTCCTCCGAGAGGGCCGATGCGAGGTTCCTCTCCCTATCCACCGGGTCTATGACTATGAGGGGGTCCTCGAAGAGCTCCTTGGCCTCCTCCTCCCTCCCGGAGTAATGGCCCTCCACGTCTATGACCTCCTTCCTCCCCCAAGCCGCGGCACCCTCCAATAGGGAGGTGAAGGAGCCGTAATTCAGGATCAGCGTTTCGCAGAGCATCCCGCTGAACCCCCTCACCTTGGCATCGGCCCCGTAAAGGCCGTTGGCCTTCAGGAACCCCTTCAACAACCTCACCTCGTCCCTTTCCCTCCCCCCGAGCCTCTCGATGACGTATTGCGTGTGATAGGGGGTCCTATCGGTGGAGCTGATCCACTCCCCGGGCTCCACGCGATAGCAGGGGACCACATCGACGACGACCCCGTCCACGACGGCCTCCACGTAGGGGTGCTCGGAATACCTCTCGTAGGGCCCGTATTCCCTCAGGACCTCCTTCCCGATCTCCAGGGCCACCGCCCGGAACTCCTCCCTCCCAACCCCCTTCGGGAACCTCAGGAATATGTCCAGGTCCGCCTCCCCCTTGATCCACGTCCCCTTCGCCACGGAGCCCTCGAGCCTCACCTCCACGTCCAACCCGCGCTTGCGGACCTCCTCCTCCAATCGCCCCCTGAGGCCCTCCGCCAACTTCGCTATCCTCTCCTCCTCGGCCCCATCCGGGCGGAGGGCCGAGAGGGCCTCCTCCAAGATCGGGGCGATGGCCCTCATTTGGCGCGGGCCTCGCAAAGCGTGTAATACGTGGGCCCCCCGGGCGAGAGCTCGCTCCTCTTTAGCCTTATTGAGTCGACGGGGATCCTCCCGAACTCCAGATCCTTCGAGCTGAGGAGGAATTCCCTGAACTTGGCCCTGCAGCCCGGCGATTTCACCCTGGCGATGGTCAAATGGGGGGAGAACCCCCTTTCATCCGGCGGTATGCCCAGGCCCCTCAAGCGGGATTCTATCGCCCCGGCGACCTCCTCGAGCCTCTCGCGGCCGCCCCGGATCCCTATCCATATGACGTTCGCGTATCCCTCCTTGGGGAACGCCCCCAAGCCGCGCAGCTCGATCTCGAAGGCGTTGAACTCGATCCCGCCGATCGCCTCGCAAATATCCCCGACCATTCGCTCGTCGATCTCCCCCAAGAACCTCATGGTTATATGCAGGTTTTGGGGCTCCACGAGCTTCAGCCCATCGCAGATCCCCAGGAGATCGCGTTGGACCATCCTCACCCTATCCGCGAAGGCCCGATCCTCAAGGTCCACGGAGATGAAGCACCTCAAGGCGCCATCGCCCAAGCTCCAGCCTTCCTCGGAAATATTAATCCCCTGCGGACTCTATTTATCTTCTGCGAGCGCGATCGAGTGGCCGGGCTTGAGCGCGAAGTTGGTTATAGCGACCACGGGGATGCCTGGCTCCGGCAAGGGGGAGCTATCGAGGCTCTTCAGGGAGGCTGGGTACCCCGTTTACGTTTGCGGGGACGTCGTCCGCCGGGAGGCCGAGAGGCGGGGCCTGCCGAAGGATTCCCGAACCCTGGGCGGCCTCATGTTCGCGTTGAGGGAGGAGGGCGGCCGGGCCGCCATAGTGAGGAGGCTCGCGCCGGATGTGAGGTCCGATCCATCGAGGGTCGTCGTGGTGGAGGGGATAAGGAACCTGGAGGAGGTGGAGGAGCTGAGGAGGGAGTTCGATGTGATCCTCGTGGCCGTGCATTCCCCGCCGAGGCTCAGATACGAAAGGCTTGTCGCTAGGGGGAGGGGGGATGATCCGAGGACGCCGGAGGAATTCAGGGAGAGGGACGCGAGGGAGCTGAGGGTCGGCGTGGGCGATGTGATCGCGCTCTCGGACCTCGTGATCCGAAACGATGGGACCTTGGCGGATCTGGAGGGGGAGTTCAAGGGGCTCCTGAGGAGGGTCGAGGAGTGGATCGGGTCAGGGTAGAGGTCAGCGCCAGGGTCAATCCGACCGAGGATCTGGAGAAGGTGAGGAGGGCGATATCGAACATATTCCCGGACGTCCCGCTCTCGGAGGAAGTCCTGGGGGATGGATCGTCCATCCTCAGGGGCTCCTCGGAGGGCCTGGGGGCGCTCGAGCGCCTCAAGGCCATGATAGGGGCCGAGAGGATAAGGAGCGCCGCGAGGGCCGTGCTATCCTCATCGGTGAGCGGGGGGGCCCTGGAGTTCCACCTCCACAAACAAGCAGCCTTCGCGGGGAAGGTCTCCTTCTCCCAGCCCTTCGGGGAATCCCCGCTCGGGCCCATATCCGTCAGGGTTGAGTGCGATGACCCGAGCGGGGTTATAGAATGGCTAACCGAGGGCGCGCCCAAGGCCTAGGCGAGGTTAAAGCTCGATCACCATCGAATCGTACGCGACCACGGAATTCGGGAATATCCGCCTCGCTTGAAGGAGCAGCGGGGCCGGGTCCCGGTACATGGGGCTCAAGTGGAAGAGGACCAATGTCCCGGCCCCCGCCCCCTTCGCTATCGAGGCCGCCTCGGCGGCCGTCGAATGGCCGTATTCCTCCGCCTCCTTGGACTTGGATTCGTCGAACGTGGCATCGTGGATCAATAAATCGGCGCCCATCGATAGGCGCATCACGGGGCCCGAGGGCCTCGTATCGGTCGCGTATACGATCTTCCTGCCGCGCTTGGGCTCCCCGAGCACTTGGGATGGCTCGACCACCCTATCGCCGACCCTCACGGCCCTCCCCAGCTGGAGCTCCTTCCAAAGCGGGCCCTTCGGGACGCCGAGCTCTATGGCCCTATCGGGCAGGAATTCCCTCCTGGGCTCCTCCTCGAGCGAAAACGCGTTGCAGGGGACCCCGTGCTCGGCGGATTCGATCAGGACCTTATATCCCCTCCCCTCCACCACCTCCCCTGCCCCGACCTCCCTGACGCCCACCGGGAACCTCAGCTCGTAGCCCAAGATCCTGCCCATGGATTCCAAGAACTCCCGGATCCCCGGGGGGCCGTAGATCTCCATCCCCCTCGTCCTGCCGAGCAGCGACATGCTCATCAAAAGCCCGGGTAGCCCAAGTACGTGATCGCCGTGCATATGCGAGATGAATACCCTCATTGGCTTATTGAGGCCCAGCCCATGGGCCCCCATGCGGACTTGCGTCCCCTCCCCGCAATCGAACATCAATAGCTCCCCCTCCCTCCTAACGACCACGGATGGCGGCGCCCTGAACCCGGTCGGGATGCTCCCCCCGGTCCCCAGGAAGTGGACCTCCACGGCTAGCGCCTCCTCAGGACCGATATCACCCTCGTCAAACCCTTGTGAACGAAGACCTCGTGCCTCTCGATGAGGTCGAACCCGGCATCCTCCGCCAGCGGGGCCACGTCCACGGAGCTCGGGTGAGCCATGCATAGGTGGCCCCCCGGCGATAGGGCATCGCGGGCCCTCGGGATGAACCCCGGGAGGATCTCGTGGAGGCCCCTCTTGAGCGATGGGGCCCTCCTCCCGTAGGGCGGATCGGTGGCGATCGCCCGAGCCCCCCGTATGGGCAGGAGGGCGGCATCGGATCGCACCAGGCCGATGTAGGGCATATCGAAATGCTCCAAGTTCGCCTTGGCCCCGCGCACCATCCTCGGATCCAGATCGGATCCGATCGCATCGCAACCGATCGAGGCCGCCTCGAGCAATATCCCGCCCGCCCCGCAGAACGGGTCCAGGAAGACCTCGCCGGCCCTCGCCCTCGAGAGGTTGACCATGCACCTGGCCAGCTTGGGCGGCATCGTGGACGGATGGAAGAAGGGCCTCCTCCTGGGCTCCCTGCCGGATGAGGATTTCGCATCCCCCTTGGCCATCGCGAGCCCGAAGGTGAAGCCGTCCTCCGAGATTACGCCGAGGAATAGCCTATCCGGCCTCTCCAAATCCACCTTGGCCCCGCTGGATCCCGAGGCTATGAGGGCCCCTATGGCCCTCTCGAGGTCCGGGCTCCTGAGGTGCCCCCCCGCGCCGAAGATCCTCCGAACCCTGACCGCGAACCTATCCCCGGGCTTCAGGAGGCGGCCCGGATCGGCATCGCGGCAGGCCCTGAGGATCGCCTCCTCCTCGAGGCGTTCGCAATGCGCCAGCTCCAATCCGCAATAGCCGAGCATCAGGCTCCTCGCCGCGACGGCCCTAACGGCCGCTTCCCCGGCCCTCAACCTCAGGAGGCCGGGGCGGGAGGCGACGACCTCGAAGCCGATGCCCTCGGCCTCGAGTATCGCCCCAACCTCCGCCCTGGGCAGGGTTGGATGGCCCCTCGAGAGCAGGAAGAATAGGCTCCAAATCAAGCGCTCGACCTCAAGGCCTCAGCTATGGCATTGGCCACCGAGACCCTCTCGAATGGGTTGGGGAAGGCGTCGGTGCCCACTATCTCCTCGGCCCCGGATTCGATCAACCTCCTTCCCCCATCCGCCCCGAGGAGCGGATGGGTGCACGCCACGAATACCCTCCTCGCGCCCTTGGCCTTGATCGCCGCCATGGCCTTCAGCATGCTCCCGCCGGTCGAGATCATGTCATCGACGAGCACGACGTCCCTCCCGGAGAAGCGCGCATCCGAGGGGGTCATCGCGACCTCGCCGGTGATTCGATCCCTCTCCTTTTTGAAGCTGGAGGATTCGCATCCCAAGACGCTGGCCACCCTCTCGGCGTGGAGCCTTGCCCCCTCATCCGGCGAGACCACGATCGGATCCCTCAAATCCTTCTTCAGGAAATACTCCCCTATATCGAACATCGCCGTCAGGTTGCGTATCGGCACCCTGGAGCGATTCAGGACCTCCTCGGAATGTATATCCAAGACGAACAACCTCCTGATTCCAACGCATCCCATGAGCTCGCAAACGGTCTTGGCGCTCACGGCCTCCCCCGCCCTGAACGCCTTATCCTGCCTGGAATAGGCCAGATAGGGCACGACGGCCTCCACGCCCAGCCCCGCGTCCCTCGCGGCGTCCGCCATTAGGAACAATTGCATCAAATGCCTATCCTGGGGCGGATGCGTCGATTGAACTATGACGACGTCCGAGCCCTCGAATCCCCCCCAATCGATCCTCACGTAGGATTCCCCGTCCGGGAATGTCTTGAACTCCAACGGGACGAGCCTCCACCCAAGCGCCGAGGCGATCTTCGCCCCCAGCTCGAAGGAGGCGGGGCCGGCGATTATCCCCCTCAAGCCGTTCACCGCGGATCCCGCTAAGGGGGTCGGGTCGATATATTGTTGTCTGGGGCGATCGCGGCCCCGGTCATGGGGGGCCCGCTATGCGCCCGGAGCTCGTGAATTTGACCCCCCTCTCGACCATGGAGCCGAGCGCCTCGGACAAGCGGCCCGGCGGGGAATCGATGGCCCTCGTTAGATCCACGGGGATCACGACGTCGAAGCCCAGGCTCCTTCCATCCAGGGCTGAGAAGAATACGCAATAGTCCAGCGCCAGCCCGCAGAGGAAGACCCGCTTGACGCCCAATTCCCTCAAATATCCCGATAGGCCGGTGGGCGTCCTCCTATCGTTCTCGAGGAACGCCGAGTAGCTATCCACGGTCGGGCGGAACCCCTTCCGGATCACGGCCTTCACCAATTTCGCATCGAAGCCGGGATGGAACTCGGCCCCCGGGGAGCCCTGGACGCAATGGTCCGGCCAAAGGACCGGCCCTATCCCCTCGGCCTCATATCTATCGAAGGGCTCCTTCCCGTGGCTGCTGGCGAAGGAGAGGTGACCCGGGGGGTGCCAATCCTGCGTCGCTATTATCGGGTTGCCCAAGCGGTGGAATTTCTCGGCCAATGCGTTTATCGGGCCTATTATCGCATCGCCGCCCTCCACTGGGAGGGCCCCGGAGGGCATGAAGTCGTTCTGCAAATCGATCACTATCAGCGCGTCCCCATCCCCTATCCCGACTTGGATCAGCTCCAGCTCCTCGAGCCTCATGGTCGAGGATCCCCCGATTATCGCCATTCGCCCCTCATCTCAATCGCCCCCTTCGAGGATTTATAAACGGATGCCCCGGGGCATCGCCCGGCCATCCCCAATTTTTTAAGGAGGCCGATCCCGAAGGGTTCGCCGGCGATGTCCCAATTGGCGAGGCCCGCGAGGTCATGTCCGAGATCCGCTGGCGTATCCCCGGGCGATCCGATTGGATGGGCCGCGGATGGCGGCTGCCCATGGGGGCCCTTCGGGCGCATTCGAGGGGCGCGTTCACCCGATTTGATCGACTGGGGAGATATCGATCGATGATCAGTTGCTCGGGACCCGGTTTCGCGATCATCCGGGGGCTGTCAGCCTTAGCCTGCTCCTCATCGCAACCGCGATCGGTTGCGGTAGCGCGGGCATAAAAGCTTTCCCGCGGCGGGGGATCCGATTGTACGCGGTATTCGTCATCGGGATGGCTGGCTCCGGGAAATCGGCCCTGACCTCCGAGCTCCTGAACTGGACCAGGTTGAAGGACCAGGACGTGATCTCGCTCAACCTGGACCCCGGCGTTAGATCCCTCCCCTATAATCCCGATGTGGACATAAGGTCCTACGTGAGCGTCGAGGGCCTGATGGAGGAATACGGATTGGGCCCGAATGGGGCCCTCCTGATGGCCGCGGACCTCATGGGGGATTACCTCGAGGAGCTCAGGGATGAGGTCGAGTCCACGGGGGCGGATTTGGTCCTGGTCGATACGCCAGGGCAGATAGAGCTCTTCGCCTTCAGGGAGAGCGGGAAGTTCATAGCCGCCGAGTTCACCGAAGATCCGAAGGCCGTGCTTTATCTTTTGGATGGGCCCTTCTCCAAGAACCCGCTGAATTACATATCAAACATGTACATGTCCATGGCCGTTTACGAGAGGCTCATGTTGCCGCAGATCTACGTCCTCAGCAAGGCGGACCTCCTATCCGAGGAGGAGCTCGAGACCGTTATGGGGTGGTCGGAGGACATCGAGAACCTGGAGGAGGCGCTCAAGGGGGTCTCCGAGGGGACGGCCTACTTGGTATCCAAGGAGCTCGCGAGGGCCATCAGCGGGATAGGCATCGACCTCCACCCCTTGCCCGTATCCTCGAAGAGGGCCACGGGGCTCACGGAGCTCTACGCGGAGATCACGAGGACCTTGAGGGGGGGAGAGGAGCTCGATGCATAAGCCCGACCGGGCCGCCTCGGTCGGGGCGTAAGCGATTTATTAATATTTTGGATGAGAGATGCGCCCGGGTAATAGCGGATGGGCGAGAGGGCCGAGAGGATAATCAGGAGGGCGCTCTCCGAGGGCAGGAAGAACCTGACCGGCCTCGAGGCCAAGGAGGTGTGCAGGGATTACAAGATACCTGTCCCCAAGTATAGGTTGGCGAAAAGCGAAAGGGAGGCCGTCGAGTTCGCGAAGAAGATAGGGTTCCCGGTGGTCCTGGAGGTCGTCTCCGCGGACGTCCTCCACAAGACGGATATCGGCGGCATCTACGTGAACCTGAAGAGCCCTTCGGAGGTGAGGGCGCATTATCGCATGATCTTGGAGAACGTCAGGAAGAGGAGGCCCGATGCCAAGGTGGAGGGCATAATGGTGAGGGAGATGGCGCCGAGCGGGATAGAGGTCATAGTTGGGGGGATAAGGGATCCCCAATTCGGGCAAACGGTCATGTTCGGGCTCGGGGGGATATTCGTGGAGGTCTTCAAGGACGTCACCTTCAGGGTCGCCCCGGTTGCGAGGGAGGAGGCGGAGGAGATGTTGAGGGAGATAAGGGGGTATCAGATCCTCAAGGGCTATAGGGGCATGCCCAAGGCCGATGAGGGCGCCCTGATCGCCATAATCCAGAGGACGTCGGATCTCCTAATGGATTTCCCGAATATATCCCAAATGGACCTGAACCCGATAATGGCATATGAAAGGGGCGCGATGGTAGTGGATGCGAAGATAGTGTTATAGGATATCGGCGCTTTGGCGGGATCGCAATTGGACGACCCCATGGCGAAGGCGGAGGAGCTCAATAGGGCCATAGGAGAATTGAAGGAGAGGGCCAATGAGCTGAGGGCGAAGAGGGATTCCCATAACTCGGATGCGAAGCTCATACTCGAGAGGAGGGAGGAGCTAAGCCTCAAGCTTAGGGAGATAATCAAGGATATACGCTTGAACAAGAGCGCCAGGGATGAGCTCAACAAGAGCCTGAGGGATTTGAGGGCGCAGGAGGTTGAGCTGAAGCGCAAGGCCTCCGAGGTCCTAAAGGCGATCAGGGGGAGGGGGGCAAGGCTCGATGAAGCGGGATTGGAGGAGGAGATCAATAGGCTGGAGTGGATCATCCAAACATCATCCCTCCCGATCGAGAGGGAGAAGGAGCTCGTGGAGCGCGTGAGGAGGCTCGAGTTGGAGCTGGCGGAGGTCAGGCGGCAGATCTCATCCAGGAGGGAATTGGAGGACGTCCGGAGGAGGATCGAGGAGCTCCGATCGGAGATATCCGAGAAAAGGAGGGCGAGGGATGAGCATCATGCCAAGATAGTATCGCTCGCGAAGGCCGCCGATTCCTTGAGGAAGGAGATCAAGGAGGCCGAGAGCCGATACATAGAGGTGAAGGGGGCCGCCGATGCCGCCCATAGGGAATATTTGGAGTGCTTGGAAAGGATCAAACGGCTGAGGGGGGAGATCAGATCCATGGAGGAGGAAAGGGCCAGTAGCAGGATGAGGGAGCTGGAGAGGATCGCTTCCGAGAAATTTAAAAATAGGAAGAAACTCTCCTTTGAGGAATTCAAGATTTTGATGGAGAAGAAGGCAATTTAGGTTTATTATCGACCCCGGGCCATCAGGACGTCGGTCAGAAGCGGATTTGGGAGTTGGGAGCGATCGGATCGGGATAGCCGTAATCGGGGGCACGGGCTTCGAGAGGATATTGGAATCTAGGGAGACCGTGCTCATCGGGACGCCCTTCGGCATACCCCCTCCGATAATCCTCGGGAACGTCGGGGGGAGGAGGGTGGCGTTCCTGCCGCGCCACGGCCTGGAGCATAGCCTTCCCCCCCATAGGGTCAATTACAGGGCCAATATCTGGGCCCTCAAATCCCTTGGCGTCGAGCGCATAATCTCCACGAACGCCGTGGGGGCGATAAACCCGGACTATAGGCCGGGCGATATAGCCATCCCCGCGGACTTGATAGATTTCACCAAGGGGAGGAAATATACCTTCTTCGATGGGGCGCCCGTGATCCACATAGACGTAACCACCCCATTCTGCCCGGAGCTATCGAGCCTTTTGCTCGAGGAATCCAGGAAGCGCGCCCCGGCGGTCCGCAGCGGATCCGTGATGGCGGTGACGGAGGGGCCGAGGTTCGAGACCCCGGCCGAGATAAGGATGCTGAGGGCCCTCGGGGCGGATCTCGTCGGCATGACGGCCTCCCCCGAGGCCTTCTTGGCGAGGGAGCTCGGCATATGCTATTGCCCGCTTTGCTTCGTCTCCAACATGGCGGCCGGCATGCAGGAGAGGGTGACCGCCGAGGAGGTGCTGAAGGTGGCCGAAAGGCTCCGCCCCATTATCGATTCGATCATCAGGGGGGCCATAGCCTCCATCCCTTCGGAAAGGAAATGCCGTTGCGCGACCCCGGCCGGGGGGCCTTAGGCTTGGCGGGCATCTCCCTTAGGAAGCTCATGGAGATCACGGGCATCTACAAGCTGTACGAGAGGAGGTTGATGAGCGAGATCAGGGGGAAGGGGATGCCGGAGCATATAGCGGTCATATTGGATGGGAACCGAAGGTGGGCATCGGAGCGGATGCTCCCGACGACGGAGGGGCATAACCACGGCGCGAAGACGTTGGAGGAATTCCTGCGCTGGTGCTTGGAGCTCGGGATAAAGATAGTCACCGTATACATACTCTCCACGGAGAACTTGGGGAGGAGCAAGGAGGAGATCGATAATATATTCCGCGTCATGGAGGAGAAGCTCTGGGAGATGCTCTCCAGCCCGGAGATCCACGAGAACAGGGTCAGGGTGAAGGCCCTGGGGAAGCTCTCCCTGCTCCCGGAGAGCTTGAGGGCCCTGCTGAATGAGCTCGAGGAGGCCACGAGGGCTTACGATAATTGCTACTTCAACCTCGCGGTGGCATATGGCGGGAGGACCGAGATAGTCGACGCGGCGAGGAAGATCGCGGAGATGGTTAAGGATGGCAGGATAGAGCCGAGCGACATAGACGAGGACCTCTTCATGAAGAGCCTTTACACGGCCCATTTGCCCAAGCCGGAGCCAGATCTGATCATAAGGACCTCCGGGGAGGAGCGCTTGAGCGGATTCCTCCTTTGGCAATCGGCGTATAGCGAACTCTGCTTCTTGGACATATATTGGCCCGATTTCAGGAAGATAGACCTCCTCAGGGCCATAAGGACGTATCAAAGGAGGTCGAGGAGGTTCGGCAAATGAGCGGCCCGATCCCTTGGCCAAGGGGGGCTCCCGATTGGTCCACATAAAGAAGATCACCGTCAAGGGCTTCAAGACGTTCGGTAGGAAGACCACGATATCGCTCGAGAAGGGCCTCACGATAATCACCGGGCCGAACGGATCCGGGAAGAGCAACATAATGGATGCGATAAAGTTCGCCCTCGGGGAGCTGAGCCCGAGGGAGTTGAGGGGGGCGGCGATATCCGATGTCATACACAAGAGCCAAAAGGCCTCCGCCGGATCCGCCTACGTTTCGATTCAATTCGATAATCGCGATAGGAGGATACCGGTGGATTCGGACATAGTCACGATATCCAGGGAATACAGCGGAGGAGGAGAGGGGATCTATAGGCTGAACGGAAGGAAGATATCAAGGAAGTATTTGATGGATTTGCTATCGTCGGCGAACATAATGGCGACCGGCCATAACATAGTGCCGCAACATAGCATCACGAGGATAGCGGAGCTCTCCCCAGCGGAGCGCATGAAGATCATAGCCGACCTCGTCGGCATAGGCGTTTACGATGAGAAGAAGAAGGAAGCGGAGGCCCATTTGCAAAAGGCCGAGATGAACATAAGGATAGCGTCGGCCAAGGTGGCCGAGGTGAGGCAAAGGGTCGAGTCGTTGGAGAGGGAGAGGAACGATTACATCAGGCATTCGTTCATAAAGAGCGAGGTAGCCAGGCTGAGGGCCCTCCTCATCTCATCCGAGATAAGCGGGATCGAGGCCGAGATCCGGCCGCTGGAGCTCGAATTGTCCGAGCTCAATGGGAGGCTTGAGGGGTTGAGGGGGAGGAGGGCCGAGCTGATCTCGAGGAAATCCGAGCTGGAGGCGAGGAAGAGGGCCCTCGATGACCTCTCGGAGAATGGCAACGAGAGGCTCTTCAAATTGGAGAGGGAGATCTCCGAGTTGAGCAACTCCATCTCGGCCCTATCCGCCGAGATGGGCATCAGGGCCTCGAGGATTGGGGAGATGGAGGAGGAGGCGAAGGCCCTTGAGGCGAGGCGGGGCTCGTGCAGGGATTCTATGGAAAGGCTCGCTGAGCGCTATCGGGGCCTCTTCGCCAAGAGGGGGGAATTGGAGCAGCGGATCGATCGACTTGGGTCGGAGCTCTCCGCCATAAGCGAGAGGCTGAGGGGGGTGGAGGAGGACATCGGGAGGGGCGAGGCCATCCTGAGGGAATTGGAGGGGAGGAAGAGGTCCCTGGAGGTGGAGCTCATAAACTTGGACTCGAGGATCGAGGGCGCGAGGAAGGACCTGCTATCCATCGAAAGGAGGCTATCATCGCTGGCCGAGAGGGAGGGGGGCCTCGAATCCATGAGGGCCTCCCTGCTGGCCAGCCGGGAGAGGACGGCGAACCTGATCGAGGCGCTCGAGGGCGAATTGAAGAGGGCCGACGCGGAATCCGCGAGGATTTCGAGGAGGATCGAGGAGGTCGAGAGGGGGATAAAGATGGCTGAGGGGATCCTCAGCGAGGCGAGGGCCGCATTGGCGGAATTGGGCGCTAGGATCAGAAGGGATCCCGGCTCGGCGGCCATCCAGGGGATTGAGGAATTGGCCCGCTTGGGGATCCTCGATGGGTTCCTCGGGAGGTTGGCGGATTTGATAGAATACGATGACGAATACGGAAGGGCCATCGAGGCGGCCTCGGACGGTTGGTTGGATGCGATAGTGGTCAAGGATTTGGGGGCCGCCGTAGCCTGCGCGGAGAAATTGAGGCATCGCGGGCTGGAGGGCATCAAGCTGATACCCCTGGAAAATTTGGCCCCAAGGGGGGCCCCTCCCAGCGCGCCGGGGCGCATCGGAGCTTTATCCAATCTCGTGAAATGCGATGACGCCATAAGGCCGGCGGTCGAGTTCGTCTTGGGGGATACCTTCCTGGCGGAGTCCAGCGCCGCGGCCGCGTATTGCTACCTAAGCGGGGTCAGGGCCGTTACCAAGGGCGGGAACCTTTACGAGCCCGGCGGGGGCCTCTCCATCGGATCCCCAGGGGGCTCGGACGGCGGGGCATCCGCTGAGGCCATCAGGGCGGAGAAGGTGCTGAGGCATCGCATCAATGAGCTCGAGGGGGCCATAGCTGCGAGGAGGCGGGAGGTGGAGGCGTTGACCAAGGCGATGGGCGAGATATTATCCCAGAGGTCCAAGATAGAGGCCTCGTTGAGGTCATCCGAGAGGGAATTGAGGGGGATAGACGCCAACCTGGGCCGCATAGAATCGGCGTTGAAGGCGATCCGAGGGGAGATCGAGGGCCTGAGAGAAGCCAAGGCGAGCCTTGAGGCGAGCTTGGAGGGCCTGGAGGGGGAGAGGGCCCGCATCCTAGGGGAGATCGAGGAGATCGATGAGGAGATCAGGGGGGCGGCGAACCGGGACCGCCAGAGGGCCGCGATCGAATTGAGGGCGGGGCGCGAGGCGCTTGCGAGGGAGCTGGAGGCGGCCAAGGAGGAGTTGGGGGGGATCGAGAGGGCGATGATCGAACTGGAGTATTCCATCAGGGGCAACGCGAGGGAGATGATGGAGATCTCCAAGAGGATCGGCGCCCTTAGGGCCCAAGCATCGGCCATGGCGTCGGGGATGGGGGAGATCGAGGAGAGGAGGCGATCCCTGGAGGGGAGGCTCGGGGCCTTGAATTTCGAGAGGGCCGAGTTGATAAAATCGCTCGAATCGATCTCGGCCGAGAGGCGGGAGTTGGAGTCCGAGCTGGGGAGCCTCGAAGGGGAGCTCTCGGAGATCGCCAAATCCATGGAGGAGGTCGAGGAACGGGCGAGGGAGCTCGATCGAAGCATACGGGAGAAGGGGAACAGGGCCGAGTTGCTTCGGATAAGATTGAGGGATCTAGGGTTCGATTCCCCAATATCCGCCGCTGGGGCGGATGCGGAGAGCATCCAAAGGGAGGTGGAGGCCCTCGAGGGGGAGCTCGAGCGCATAGGGTTGGTGAACCAATTGGCTATAATCCACTACGAGGAGCAGAAGAACAACTACAAGCAGCTCTCCGCGAGGATAGGGGAGCTGGAGATGGAGAAGAGCGCCATATTGAACTTCATGGCGGAGCTCGAGGAGAAGAAGCTCAAGACGTTCCTCTCGGCCTTCGAGGGCATATCCCAAAACTTCCAAGAGATATTCCGGAGGATGACCGGCGGAGATGGGAGGCTCGTCCTGGAGAACCCGGAGAACCCCTTCGAGGGCGGGGTCGATATCTCGGCCAGGTTCCCGGGGAAGGCCGAGCTATCGATAGGGAGCGCCAGCGGGGGCGAGAAATCCGTCGCCACCGTATGCTTCATCCTGGCTTTGCAGGCCTTCCGCCCGGTGCCGTTTTACGCGTTCGATGAAATAGACGCCCACCTCGACCCATTGAATACGCAAAAGCTAGCCGAGATCCTGAAGGAGCGCTCGAAGGATTCCCAATTCATAGTCATAACCCTCAGGGATTCCACGATATCCGCCGGGGATAAGGTCTATGGCGTATATCTGAAGGATGGGGTATCAAACGTGGTCTGCTTGCCGAGGATCGAGGGCTTGGGGGATGGCGGCCCATCGGAAAGGCTGAAATAGCGGCCCATGATCGAGGGGTGGACCATTGGACCCTGAGCCGATCCGCGAGCGGGTGGGAGGGTTGAGCAAGCCGTTTTGGTTGAATCCCCCATACGCCTTGCTCTTCGACCTCGTCCGCCTCCATAGGCTCAGGCCCTGGGACGTCAAAATAGCCGAGCTCCTGAACTCATTCCTCAATGAGATGAGGAGGCAGGGGCATATCGATTTCTATGCATCCGCCATAGCCCTTCTCTCCTCATCCATAATTCACAGGATGAAGTCGGAGCTTATCCTGAAGATGGAGGAGCCGCCGAGGCCCCCTCCGCAGCCCGGCGCCGAGGTGGAGCGGGTCCCCCTGCCCCCACCCCTCCCATTGCCCCTGAAGTTCGAGTACGCCACCATACCGGTGGAGGACATCCTCAGGTCCCTGAGGGATGTCCTATTGGATGAATCCCTGTTGCTTTCCGCCAAGAGGCCCGCGAGTTTCCCGCAGGCGAGCCCGCCCCCCATCGACGAGTTTTTGGTGGATATAGAGAGCAAGATATCCGAGTTCTATGAATTGTTGATCAGGATGTATAGGGAATTGGGGGATGGCATATCCTTCCTGAGGTTGATAAGCGGGCTCAGGGTCCTGGAGGCGGTAAGGAGGTTCATAATGCTGCTCTTCCTGGCCAATGAGGGGAAGGTCGAGCTATTCCAGGAGGATGGCGCGGGCGATATAAGGATAATACCGAGGATCGAGGCGGGTTGAGGGGTCGCCCCGAGCGCAAGGACCCGATGGCCCTCATCGAGGCCGCGCTCTACGTGAGCGGGCGCCCGCTCGAGGTGAGGGCCCTCTCCAAGTTGGTCGGGAGGCCGGAGGGGGAGGTCAGGGAGCTCATCGAGAGGTTGGGGGAGAGATACGATAGCCTGGGGAGCCCGATCCAGATCCTGAAGCTCTCCAACGAAAGATATGCGATGCAGCTGAGGCCGGAATACGTGGAGCATGTGAAAAAGTTCTCGAATAAGAGGCTCCTGACCCTGGGCCCCTTGAGATCGCTCTCCCTCATAGCCCTAAGGCAACCGATCACCCAAGCCTACCTGGTCAAGGTGAGGGGGAAGCTCGCGTATCAGCACGTGAGGAAATTGAAGGAAATGGAATTGATCGAGGAGGAGAGGATTGGGCGAACCAAGATCCTGAGGACGACCAAGCTGTTCTCGGATATGTTCAACCTGAGCCACGATATACCGACGTTGAAGAGGCAGCTCAGGGCCCTTTTGGGGGAGAGGGCGGCCCAAGGGGGCCCGGGGGAAAAATCTTAAATTAAACGTGCCGAACCCCCGGGATCGGGACCTCCGTATGTCGATGTGGCACGGGGACCTCCACAAGAGGAAGAGGACCGGGGGCAAGAGGAAGCCCTACCGCGGCAAGAGGGCATTCGAGAGGGGCGGTCCCCCATCCGAAACCCGCATCGGGGAGAGGAAGGTCGTTAAGAGGAGGACGAGGGGCGGCGGATTGAAGGTCAAGCTCCTCTCGACTAACGTCGCGAACGTGGTGGATGCCGATACCGGGAAATGCCAAGTCGTTGAGATAAAGGGCGTGGTGAAGAATCCGGCCAATGTGGATTATCAACGCCGCGGGATAATAACGAAGGGCGCGATAATCTCCACCCCCTTGGGCAAGGCGAAGGTCACCTCGAGGCCCGGCCAAAACGGGGTCCTAAATGCCGTTTTGTTGAAGGACTCGGGATGAGCCCTCCGGGGATTTGAGCTGGATCATGAAGAGACCCGGGAAGATGATAATTTGGTTGGATAACCTCAACTCCTCGAAGACCAGGGGGCAGGGCAGGAAGGTCCCGAGGGATCTCGCGGTGGATTCCCCGACGTTGGAGGAAATTGAGAGGGCCTCCTCGGAGCTGGGCTTGAAGGTGGAGTCCAAGGAGCGCGCATCCAGGCCCGGGAGTTGGTGGGAGAGGAGCGGCTACGTTGTGATCGATAGGGGCGGGAGGCCGAGATCGGAGATCCTCAAGGGGATCGCGAGGGCCATAAGGGGGATGCGGGCGGCCCCCCCTAGGCAGAGAGGGCCTCCCTAAGGGCTTCCTCGCCCCTCTTGAGGTCGGAGAGCTTCATGACTATTGAGCCCCCCTTGGCCAAGCTCCCATAGGCGTATTGGATGTTGATCCCCCTCCCGCCGAGCTCGGCCGAGAGCTTGAGGAGGAGGTCTTGATCGATCGATTCCACTGCCAGGACGTCGCTCTCGGAGATCGCGAAGGAGCCCTCGATGAGGCGCTCCCTCCCGCGATCCGGATCGCTCAGGAGCAGGTGGATTATCCCGAACTCGCCGGCGTCGGCTATCATGAAGGCCTCGACCCCTATCCCGGCCCCCCTCAGGGCCTCCAGGACCCTCGATAGCCTCCCCGGCTTGTTCTCCACGAAGACGGAGATCTGCTTCCTCACCCTCAAATCCCCGACCTCCGATCGAGGACCCTGACGGCCTTCCCCTCCACCCTTGGCAACGAGCCGGGCTCAACGAGCTCGACGGCCAAGCGCAATCCCAAGGTGTTCTCGAGCTCCGACGTTATCCTCTCCCTCAAGTCCACCAAATCCTTCAGTTCCCCCTTGAAGATCTCGCCCGTGACCTCGATCCTCACCTTCAACTCATCCATGTGCCCCCTCTTCTCGACCACTATTTGGTAATTGTTCCCGACCCCCGGGATCCTCATCAAAACGTGCTCTATTTGGCTCGGGAAGACGTTCACGCCCCTCACCTTTATCATATCATCGGTCCGGCCCTTTATCCAGGAGATCCTCCTATGCGCCCTGCCGCATTCGCATATCCCATCATCCAGGATCGCCGCTATATCCCTGGTCCTATACCTGATCAAGGGCATGGCCTCCCTCGAGAGCGTTGTTATAACGAGCTCCCCTTCCTCGCCCGGGGGAAGGCTCTCCCCCGTCCTCGGATCTATGACCTCGACCAGGAAATGATCGGACCACACGTGGAGCCCGTCCTGGGCGACGCATTCGAACGCCACCCCCGGCCCCCCGACCTCGGATAGCCCATAGGAGTTGAACACCATGCAGCCGAAGAGCTCCTCGAGCTTCTCCCTGGTGCTCTCGGACCAGGACTCCGCGCCGCAGCTTATCGTCTTTATCCTCAAATCGCTGCGGGGATCGATCCCCATATCGATCGCCGTCTCGCCTAAGTACAGCGCATAGGACGGTATGCTGGTGAAGGCCGTGACCCCCAGGTCCTTCATCAGCTTAATTTGCCTCTTCGTGCCCCCCGTCGAGGACGGCACGACCTTGGCCCCTATCAGCTCGGCGCCGTAATGGAACCCCAAGCCGCCCGTGAACAAACCGTACCCCAATATCACCTGAAAAACGTCCTCGGAGGTCACGCCGGTCATGGTGAGGCATCTAGCGATGCAATTGGCCCATATCTCCAGATCCCTCCTGCTATAGGCCACGACCGTTGGATTGCCCGTGGTCCCGGATGACGTATGGATCCTGACGACCTTCGAGAACGGGGCCGAGAGGAGGCCGAAGGGATAATTGTCCCTCAGGTCCTCCTTGGTAGTGAAGGGGAGCTTCTCGATGTCATCGATCGATCTTATCGAATCGGGCCATATCCCCCTCTCCCTCAGCAGCCTCCTGTAGAAGGCGCTCCCCTCGTATACCCTCCTCACGAGCCCCCTGAGCCTTTCGCTCTGGATCGCCTCTATCTCCTTGGGGCTGAGCTTCTCGGCCTCAGGCTCCCAAAAGGCGTTCTTTATGAGTGTTCCCGTGGCCCGTCCCATCATCCAACGACCCGCCTTAGGAACGGCCCAGTCAGGCTCTCCTCCAAGACCTTCTCCGGTGGCCTCCTGGTGGCCAAGCTGACCGCTATGAAGGCCAAGAGGCTCGCGAGGAAGCCCAGGACCGCGTAGTAGAACGGGAACCTGAAGCCAAGCGGGGGAGGCCATATCCCGCCCCCATCTATGGCCCCAGCGACTACTGTGGCCAAGAAGCCGGATAGCATCCCCGCTATGCACCCCTCCCTGGTCGCCCTCCTCCAGAAGAGGCCGCCCACGATCACCACGAACCAAGTTGAGAACATCATGCCCAATGCCGCCCATATGAGCCAGGCTATCAGCGCTGGCGGGGAGAGGGCGGCGAATATCGTCAAACAGCCCACTATGGCAACGGTCGCCCTGCTGATCATCATTATGGCCCTCTCGCTGGCATTTGGATTCAGGAGGTTCTTGTAGAGATCCCAGGAGAAATTGGTCCCTATGGTCAATAGGAGCCTATCGGTCGTGGACATCACCGCCGCCAGTATGACCACCGCGAACAGCCCCCAGAGCAACGGCGGCGTAGCGAATTTCGCGATAACCGGCAACGCCATATCCGACCACTTGGCCCCGGGGACCACCGGATGGCTCGGTATATCTATGAGCCCCTTGCTCCACGCCACCCTGGCGGCTATGCCCATCAGCTTCGTCGAGGAGAGCACTACGACCCCTATCAGGAAGCCGGCGACCGGCCCCCACCTTATGCATTTCGCGTCCCTGAAGGCGAATACGTTGTTTATTATATGGGGCGCGACGCTGAGCCCTAGGAAGACGGATAGCCCGAAGAGCGTCAGATTGTAGAGGGGGGTCGTGAGGAACTCGAATCCCCCAAAGGGCATATCGAGCCCCGGGGGCTTGAAGGGCCCGATGGGCTTGACCGAGCTCAAGGCCTCGTTCATGGAGGCGAAGCCGCCGACGGCGCCGATTACGAAGGGCATCATGAGGACCACCCCGACCACCAATATGAGGGCCTGGAATAGGGTCGTCCACGCCACGGCGAACAATCCGCCGGCCATGACGTAGACGATCACTATGGCGCCGGTCAGGAGAAGGCCCTGCCAATACTCCCAGCCCAATAGCACCTTCAATACGATGCCAACGGCAACGTATTGGCCTATCAGGTAGACTATGGAAACGAATATCGATATGAGCCCGGATATTCCCCTAACCAGCTTTGCATCGTAGTATCTGAACGCCAAGTAGTCCTGTATGGTCGCGAGCCCGAGCTTCCTTCCGACGGCGTTGAGCTTTGGCCCATATATGGCCATGCAAATGGCTATGGAGAGCGGGACCGCCAATTGCTCCCACCAAGTTTGATAGCCGGCTTGGAACCCCAGCCCGGCTACCCCCATCGCCGTCATCCCGCTCATGAGGGAGCCCGCCATCAGCAATACGTAAAGCCAGAACCCCAAGCTCCTCCCCGCGGTGGCGAAATCCAGGGCCGTCTTGACCTTCTTCGAGAATGGTAACCCTATGGCCAACATTAGGGCCAAATAGATCGCTATGGAGAGCAATACGATCTCTGCCCCAGCCGCGTTCATGAGCCCTCACCCTCCGCCCTGAACCAAAACGCCCAAGCTACCAGGGCCAACGTTATCAGCGCGGGCAATCCGAAAACTACGAAGGCCGTTATCAACGGTAGGCCGAAGACCCTTTCCAAGAGCATCACCTCTCGCCGTTTGTTTCCATTACGCGGAGGCGGGCAAGCCGCGCTCGCCATATGCGCTTCGGAAGAAGGCGCATACCGAGGGGGCGGGTCCGGCGCCCCAAGCGCTTTTGGGAAGCCGAGAATCGAGCTTCAAGATGCCCTAAGTGGATCAATGTGGAGATGGGCCGTATAAACTGAATCCCCTCGGAACTCCCTGCGCATCGCCCACCCTCCGCGTGCGCTCTTCGCGGAGCGAAGGCCATATATAAAATTTATTCAAAAAACTGCGCGATGGTGATAAGATCCCCCCTCATCGCCGGCGTTTTTTGAAATATTGAGAATATGCGCGCGCGCTCCGCGGCCTCGCCGATGAGCCCGCGGAAATTCCGCGAGATTTCTTTATATATGGAATTTATAAATTTTTCTAAAAGAAAGCTGTGATGAACGCAAAACGTTATCTATCCAAGGCCACCCTTAAGATCCGCGATCCAAGGGGCTGCAGCGATATGTCCCAAAGGCCGGCCGATATTTGGTCCGCGCACGTTTACGCCGCGCTCGGGGTACTTTCCTACCTCTTCGGCTTCCTGATCTCCCTCGGCATCTGCGTATGGTTCTGGTGGGCCTATTGGCCCTACCTGTATTCCGATATGACCATATGGTGGTGGCCGATAATAACGATCCCAGTTTATTACGTCGCCGCCGGGATCACGGCCATAGCCCTCTTCGAGCTCATAATCTTCCTCTTGGTTTACATAACAACCCTCAAGAGGATCGATGAGGGGAGGTTCGAGTCCGCCAAAACGCCATGCCTCTTCTGGGCGATCGTGAGCCTTTTGACGGGCTCCCTATTCGCCTCGATATTCTTCTTCCTAGCCTATACGAAGGCTGGGGAGCTCACGGCCAAATACGGCCCCGTGGCCATCCCGGCCCTCCTGGTCCCCACGCCTCCCCCGATCCAAACTTGCCCCAATTGCGGCAACCCATTGACCTACGATGCTAAGGCCGGGCGCTGGTACTGCGGCGTCTGCTCAACGTACCTATAGGGGAAAAGCCCATAAGCAGCGGCCGGGCAGCGAAAACGAGGGGGAGGATTGGCTTACTTCGGGATCCTGAGGCCGGATTCGATCGAGGTCCTCCGCGATGAGGCCTGCAGGGCCAGCCTATCGCGCTATTTCGATATCTTCGAGGGCAGGAAGCTCGCAAAGTTCCAGATATGCAAGCGGATGCCTTTAGATTTCCAAGAGGACGCCGCGGAGGGGGATCTGTGGGGCCTCCACGATAGGGCCATATCGAGCTTCCGGGAGTTCGAGAGGGGCATCGACCTCGGGGGGCCGCGCGCAATGGCGGGGGCCCCTGGGAAATCTCTCCTGGACCTCAAGATACATCTGGCCAAGAGGATCCTGGAGAGCTGCAGGCTTTGCCAAAGGCGTTGCGGAAGGAATAGGGCCAAGGGGGAGCTCGGATATTGCAAATGCGGCGCCGAGATCCACGTTTCATCCATATTCGAGCACTTGGGAGAGGAGCCCGAGCTCGTCCCCTCTGGGACGATATTCACGAACGGCTGCACGATGGCCTGCCTCCATTGCCAAAATTGGTCCATATCCCAATGGTATGAGGTCGGGAGGCCCTATTCCCCAAAATCCCTGGCCATGGAGGTGGATGCCCTCAAGGCCAGGGGGTGCAGGAACGCCAACCTCGTGGGCGGGGATCCGACGCCATGGCTCCCCCAATGGCTCGAGGCCTTCAAATATGTCAGGGAGAACATAGCGGTCGTTTGGAACAGCAATTCCTATTATAGCGAGGAGGCGGCCAAGCTCCTCGCTGGGTTCGCCGACGTATACCTATTGGACTTCAAATACGGCCCGGGCCGATGCGCCGAGAGGATCTCCTCGGCCCCATCCTATTGGGATGTAGCCACGAGGAACCTATTGGCCGCGAAGGAACATGGCGAGCTCATAGTGAGAGTCCTCGTCCTGCCGGGGCACATAGATTGCTGCGCCAAGCCGGTCCTGGAATGGATAGCGAGGAACTTGGGGGCCGGGACCAGGGTGAACATAATGGATCAATATAGGCCCGAGTGGAGATATTACGAGGTAGAGGAGCTTAGGAGGAGGCTGAGGAGGGAGGAGTTCCAAGAGGTCATTTCCTATGCGCGCGAAATAGGGCTAAAGAACTTTATAACATAATGTTGAGGAAGCAAATATTCCATTCGATCGTATCGAAATTGATTATATAAATTTACATTTTCCAACTATGGATCGGCCCGATTTCGTTGTATTTTCATAAAATAATAAATTTTTTAAAGCTTTGATTCTGAAAAAATGCCGAAGAGGTGCCTCCTTTGATAACCTACGATGAAATTCGAAGATACGTCGAGATGACGGCTTATTGGCCATTGGAATTTTGGCAACAGTTCGAGAACGATTGGTTGACCTATCGCGTCATACCGGCCGCGAAGAGGAATCCGGTTTATGAAGACGTCGAGAACATACGTGACATAAACGACCTCGAGGACTATCCAGCCATAGAGTGGGGGGATATCGAGAGGAAGGCCGATGAGGTCGGGGGGTTGGAGAAGCTCATAACGGCCGAGCCGGTGGCCTTTTGGAAATCGTCCGGAACATCCGGGAGGCAGAAGATCATATGGGCATCGGAGGAGGATCTGGACATGCTCAGGAGGATGATAGGCAGGGTCATGTGCAACTTCGGGCTGGGCCCCGAGACCAGGGCGCTCATCCTCGGGGCCCCAATGGGATACGTTTCAATGACCGTCCCTATGTTGACCCTGAATTGGATAAGGGAGGTCGTCGGGGTGCCCTTCACGGAGTTGGGGGAGAACAGGGACAAGGTCTTCGGCGGCGGCAGGTTCGACCTGCTCTTCACGCTTCCCTACGTCGCCCACCTCTTGGCCCTGAGAGATGAGAAGAAGAGGCTCCTTAAGAAATACGGCAAGATCCCCTTGCTATCCACCCTCCTATCCTTCATAGCCCAGAAGAAGGTGGAGAGGGCCTTCAAGAATTGCCAACTTTATATGTCCGGCGATTTCCGAACCGATTTTCAGGATGAGCTCTTCATGGAGTTCTTCGGGAAGCCCTCCTGCCTGATATACGCCTCGACCGAAGTCGCGGGTGGAGGGGGGGAGTGCTTCCTGGAGGGGGAGAGGTTCCACAAGGACAAGATGCACCCGGCCTTCGATAATTACGTACCCCTGATAATACCATTGGAGGAGATAGAGAGGGAGAGGAGAGATCCCGAATACGAGCCGAAGAAGAAGCTACTTTGGAACGTCCCGGATGGGACCATCGGGGAGGCCGTATTCACGGCCAATTCGGATTGCTTCGTTAGGATAAATTATAGGACTGGCGATATCATAAAGAAGATCCAGGACCCCCCGGATTGCCCAAAGAAGCTGCCGGCCTTCGAGGTAATGGGCAGGGCCTTGAGGAAGGTCGATGAGCCCGAGCTGGGCCTAGATGGATACGAGGCGACCTTGGTCAAGGTGGCGGCGGCTCCGTTCTGCGTGAAATACGTCTTCGGGGCGCTCTCCAAGGTGAGGGAGGGGGGGAAGATAAGGGACTGGTTCATGACCCTTCGATACAAAGGCGGCAAGCCGGAGGTCGTCCTGTACATAGAGGCGGAGTACGCGAGGAGCAGGGAGGCTTTGGAGGCCGAGATCTTGGAGGCCATGAGGGGGAGCGTGGAGCTGGAGCCATTCTTCATAGTCACGGACATGGGCATGGCGGAGTTCCGGATAGAGCATTTGCAAAGGGGCACGATGGAAGCCGTTAGGAACCAGAAGGTAAAGGCCTTCCGCTCCGGCGATATACCCCTCGGCCGGTTGAAGATCCCGAAGCTCGTGATCGATCGAAACTACTTCAGGACGCAGGGCTTATTCTAGGTCCCGATGCGGATCTCGAATTCGCAAAAATCGTTGCCCATGGCGGCGCATTTCAATTCCGATACCTTCACCTTCCGGCCGAGCGCCTCCTCGAAGAAGCCGGCGAAGAGGCCGCGGGTTACGTGGCATATGGGCCTCCCCTTCCTCCTCCCATCGGCTTCGAAGGATCCATAGACCCTCACGGAGGCGTATCCCCTCTCCAGGTCCACATTCACGAACTCCACGATGCCCATCCCCGCGGATTTGAGGTGGTGCTTGAATGCCCAAAGCTTCTCCTCGAAGCTCAGGTCCCTGCTCCACGCCATCGCATCCACGAACCTCTTCATGGCCCTCCCGTTCTCCAGCCCCATGTTGAAGAAGATGACGGCGGCCCCCGCTGGGGTGAGTATCTTCTCCATCCTGTCCATTATGAAATGCACGTGAGCCGCCCTGAAGAGCAGGACTCGGTTCTGGAAGTTCCTTATCGGGAACAGCATGGTTTCGTAGGGCAGGGGCTTGGGTTCGACGATTTCCAATTCTTCAGCCACGTTCAACGCCCCGAGGCCTTCCCTCAGCGAATCGACCTCGCTGGAGCCCTTCGAAAATGCCAAGAACATGACCAGGATCTTCTTGCCGGAGTCCCATTCGGACCTATACATCTCCATGCGCCTGATTTCGGCGCCTATGTCGCAGAGGAAGTCGAAGAGCCTCTTCAAGCAATCCGGCCCCTCCCTCAGGACCATTAGGACCTCGACGACCCGCTTATCCTCCTCGGGGAATACGAGCGTCTCGAGCTCCCTCGGGTAGAGCGCCCTCAGCTCCCCCGAGTATGCGGTTTTCAATTGCATGTATGGATCTATTCATTTTTATTGGGCATACTAATATTTTAAATTTTCCAGCGCAATACGCTAAAAAGGTGCTGCCTGTCGATATGGGATAGCGGGATGGTATTGGGTTAAGCGGCCATCTATCCTCCAAGGGCGGCGCGCGGCGGAGGATATGGAGAGGCAGGATAAGAAGAGGTCGCATATAACCTCGGTGGAGTTCAACCCCGAGGATTTCGAATACATAATGGGCCTACTCAAGGATGGGAAGATAAGATCCCTCAAGGAGTTCGTCGAGAAATGCGTGAAGTTCGGGAGGGATTATACGATAGATCGATGGAACGGCGGCCTCTTCTACTTCGGCCCGGTCAGGGTGGTGATCCTGGCCAAGAGGATGTTGGACGTGATGATCCAGAAGTTGAGGGAGGAGGATTACGAGATCATAGGGAGGGAGCTGGGGGACGTCCTCGGATCGCTCATGATGCTCAAGGGGATAGATAGCAAGGACCAGGCCAAGATCAAGGAGGCGCTGGATCTGCTGAACAAATTCGGGCTCGGGGTCTTCGAGTTGGCCGGCGATAAGATCCAAGTCGCCCATCCGGCCCTTCCATCCGAGATGACGAGGGCCATGCTGCAGCAAGTATTTGGCGTAAGGCTCGAGGCCATAAAGACCCTCTTGGACGTTCAATTCTATAGGATTATGAAGGAGAGGGGATAAGGGGGCGACGACTCAGATAAATGCCTTTCGATCATCGATCACCGTAACTTTGAGACATCATAGTCGTCGATGGAACCCCTGCGCCCCCTCTTTTTATGCTTTACTCCGCCTCCACCTCGAAGACCTTGCAAAGCAAATCGTAGAGCTCCCTCCCGCCCTCGGCCTTCAGGAAGGAATCCCTCTCGGCCCTGAGGACCTTCCTCATCAATTCCATGGTCTTCCTGAAGCCTATCTCCCTCCACATGATCTGGTAATTCTTCAGCTCTATCCAAGCCCTGAATATGAGCACTACGAACATGGCCACCGTGACCACCAGGTTCAATAGGTAGATTTGGACCAAATCCAAGCCCCGATCACCCCATGATATGGCGGCTGCATTTGGGTAAATTAAAATAGGGGCTTGGGGACCCAATCGGGCGGAGGGCACGGGGGAGGCTTGGTTACGCCGAGGGCTCGAAGGGAGGCCTTGAGGTCCATTTTGCTCGTGGCCATGGTGATCCTCGCCTCCTATGCCGGGTGGATCGCGCTCGGGTTCGCCCTGGGGAGCGAGTACCCCCTCATGGTCGTGGTCGGCGGGAGCATGCTCCCGACTTATGTGGAGGGGGATTTGGTGGTCGTAAAGGGGGTCGATCCCAAGGGTATATCCACCGGGGACATAATCGTCTTCAAGAGCCCATCGCATTTGGCGGACAACGCCATAATCCACAGGGTCATAGGGATCGTCGAGATAGGCGGGAAGCGTTATTTCATAACAAAGGGCGATAACAACCCAGCGCCGGATAGATTCGATCCCCTGCCCGGGATCCCGGAGGATTACGTCATAGGGAAGGTGATAGCGCAGGCCCCGAGGATAGGCCTCCTCGCCCTTTGGCTCAGGAAGCCCATCGGGATGGCCATGGTGCTGCTATTCGTTGTATTGGCCTTGGCCTTCGACCTCCGAGCCAAGAGATCCCAGTGATCCCCCAAGGCCCGCGGGCCCAAGGGCGGGAGGTCGATTTGGGAGGGGTCGAGATAAACATCGAGAACGTCGTCGCCTCATCGGAGCTGGGCCAAGGGATCGATTTGGCCTCGATAGCCAAGGCCCTCCCCGGCGCCGAATACAAGCCGACGGTTTTCCCCGGCCTGGTGTTGCGCCTTAGGAACCCGAGGGCCACAGCCCTGATATTCAGCTCCGGCAGGATCGTATGCACGGGCGCCAAATCCGAAAAGCAAGCGAGGTTGGCGGTGGAGGCCGCGATAGAGGAGCTCAGGAGGGGCGGCATAGTCATCCTCGGGAGGCCCGAGGCGATCGTACGGAACGTGGTCGCGTCCTGCAGGCTTGGGGTGAGCCTCGATTTGGATGAGGTTGCCCGATCCCTGAGGGGGGCGATCTATGAGCCGGGGCGGTTCCCGGGGCTGGTGTATAGGGCCAAGGGCTCGGGCGTCGCCATATTGCTCTTCCGAAACGGGAACGCGATATGCGCCGGGGGCAAGGGGGAATCCGATATACGCGAGGCGATCTCGGGGCTCGTGGCGGCCTTGCGCTCCTGCGGCGCATGGCCCCGCGGCGAGCCCTGAGCGGCCCGCATACCAATGGGTTCGGGGTTCCGATCCCCCGGACCCTCAGGGGCCCTTCGATTCCCTGGATTGGAACTTCCTATTGATGTCCTCGGAGGCCCTTTCCCCCGCCGCTAGGAACTCCTCGCCCTTCTGCGTTATCCTATATATCCTCCTATCCCTTCCGCCCTCGGATTCCCAAGAGCCCTCGATGTACCCATTGCTCTCGAGGGAATGGAGCAGGGGGTAAAGGGTCCCGGCGCTGAGGTAGACCTTGTATTCGTCCCTTATCGCCAAGTTTATCTCATAGCCCCAGCGCGGCTTCGTCTTCAAGAGCCTCAGGACTATGAGGTCCAGCATGCTTTTCACGAGCCTTTCCCTCAACGCTTTTTCGTAAGCCCTCTCCAACCCACATCAGCGGGCCAAGCCCATATATGCCCCGAGCTTCGGCCGGCGGCGGCGCCCTCGGAGCCGCCGCCGCGATCCGATTCGGCCATGCCCTCGCGGGGACCGCCTGGACGGCAGTTTATCGCCTTTGGGGATATTTATTATTTCGGTGGGCCTCCTTGGCCCCCACCGAAAAGCTGATCCATTGGGCCCCCATTGGAAAGCTTGACGAGGGTCGGGCGTAGCACGGGATGGGGTCGACCGATTTCGGAGCGTTCTCGCTCCTCTCCAAGCCCCTCCAGGAGGCCGTGAGGGACTTCGGGTTCTCCTCGCCCACGAAGGCGCAGGAGGAGGCGATACCCCTCATAATGAGGGGGGAGAACGTGCTGCTGATATCCCCGACCGCATCGGGGAAGACCGAGGCATCGATACTCCCGGTCCTGAACGGCCTCATAAACGAGCGGGCGGGGCCGGGTATAAAGGTCCTATACATAACCCCATTGAGGGCCCTCAATAGGGATTTGTTGGATAGGCTCGAGTGGTGGTGCAAGCGCCTCGGGCTCAAGGTCGGCGTCAGGCACGGGGACACGGAGGCGAAGGAGAGGAGCTCCCAAGCCCGCGATCCGCCGGATCTCCTGATAACTACCCCAGAGACTCTCCAAGCCCTGCTGACCGGCAGGCTAATGAGGAGCAATTTGAAGGCCCTCCGATGCGTCATAGTCGATGAGCTCCACGAGCTCGCCGAGGATAAGCGCGGGAGCCAGCTTTCCTTGGCCCTTGAGAGGATCAGGTGGCTCATAGGGAGGGATTTCCAATTGATAGGCCTTTCGGCGACGATAGGATCCCCGGAGGAGGTGGGGAAGTTCTTGGTTGGGACGAATAGGCCTGTGAGGGTGATCAAGGTCTCCTTGGAGAGGGAGGTGAAGATCGATGTCCTATATCCATCGCCGACGGCCAAGGACGAGGAGCTCGCGGCCAAGCTCTATACTAGGCCGGAGGTCGCGGCGAGGCTCAGGGTCATGCGCAAGCTGATAAGCGCCCACGAATCCACATTGCTATTCACCAATACCAGGTCGATAGCGGAGGTCTTGGCCAGCAGGTTCAGGATTTGGGATGGGGATTTCCCTATATCCATACACCATGGATCCCTCGCGAAGCCATCGAGGATCTCGGCCGAGAGGGGTTTGAAGAAGGGCGAGCTGAAGGGCCTCGTGTGCACTAGCTCCCTGGAGCTCGGGATAGATATTGGCCGCATAGACTTCGTCATACAATACATGAGCCCGAGGCAGGTGACGAGGCTCGTCCAAAGGATCGGGAGGAGCGGGCACGGGGTCTCTAGGGTGGCGAGGGGGGCCATAATCGCGATGGACTCGGACGACGCGCTGGAGGCGCTCGTGATCGTTAGGAGGGCTCGGGAGGGGGAACTGGAGCGGGCGACGATCCCCAGGAAGCCCCTGGATGCGCTGGCGCACCAAATAGTCGGGCTCTTGATCAATAAGGGGAAATGGTACGTCGGGGAGATCCTGGAGCTCTTCAGGAACGCCTACCCCTATAGGGATTTGACCGAGGAGGAGCTGCTTTCCGTGATCAATTACATGCACTCCAGGTACCCCAGGATGGTTTGGTACTCCCCCGACGATCAGGTCGTTATGAGGCCGAGGAGGATAAAGGAGATGTACGAGTATTATTTCGAAAACCTATCGATGATACCCGATGAGAAGCAATACTTGGTCATAAACGAGGAGGACGATTCGCCGATCGGGGTATTGGATGAGGCCTTCGTGGCCGAATACGGGATCCCGGGGACCAAGTTCATAGTCAGGGGCAGCCCATGGAAATTGATGAGCATCCACGGGGATAGGATATACGTCAAGCCCGTAAAGGACCCGAGCGGGGCCATACCCAGCTGGGTCGGGGAGGAGATCCCGGTTCCATTCGAGGTGGCGCAGGAGGTCGGAGCCATAAGGAGGTTCGTTAAGGAGGGGATCGCCGCGGGCAAGGGGGAGGTAGAGGTTTTGGACGAGCTATCCGCGAAGTACGGGGCGCCAAGGGAACTGATGGGCAGGGCCCTCTCCGAAACGCTCGAGCAGATCCGCAAGGGGATGCCCGTACCCGATGATGGCCTCGTGACCGTGGAGAAGGCGGGGGAGTTCGCGATTATCACATGCCATTTCGGCTCGCTCGTTAATAGATCACTCGGGAGGCTATTGGGGCATGAGCTCTCGAACAAGCTCGGCGAGGCGGTGGGGGTGCAACAGGATCCATATAGGATAGTTGTGCAATTCCCCGGCCCCGCCTCCGCCAGCGAGGTCATCGAGTGCCTCCAAAGGCTCGCCTCATCGGACGTCCCGGCCCTAATCAGGGCGGCCATCTCGAGGACCGGGATATTCAAGAGGAGGCTGATCCACGTCGCGAGAAGGTTCGGCGCCGTTTCCAAATGGGCCGATTTCACGAGCATCAGGTTGGAGAAGCTGGCGAAGGGCCTCGAGGGGACGGCCGTATTCGAGGAGGCGATGAAGGAGACCTTGGAGAAGGATGTCGACGTCGAAAGGACCTCCGAGGTCTTGAGGCGCATCGGGAGCGGGGAGATAAGGGTCGTCGAATTGATGGCAATGGGGGAGCCGAGCCCCATATCCAGATTGGGGCTGGAGAGGATGAGCATGAAGGTGGACCTGATACCCCCGGAGAGGCTGGCGAGGGTCTTAATAGAATCGACGAAGGCCCGGATAATGGGCGAATCGAGGACGTTCGCATGCCTCTCCTGCGGGGACTACGTCGAAATATTCAGGATCGCGGATCTCCCGGATGGGATCGCATGCCCGCTATGCCGATCCAAGAGGATCGGCATGTTCGAGGAGCCGGAGGAGGTCGTCGGGAGGATTTTGAAGAAGAGGGGGAAGCTATCCAGCAAGGAGGCGGAGATTATGGCATTCGCGGAGGGATCGGCCAAGCTCTATGAGAAATACGGGAAGGCCGCGTTCCTAGCGCTCTCCGCTAGGAAATTGGGCCTTAAGGATGCGGAAAGGATATTGAAGAAGGAGGCGGGGACTTCGGATAGGCTCTTCAAGCTGATAATGGAGGCCGAGAGGGAGGCCCTGAAGAGGCGCTTTTGGTGAGGCCCTAGGCGATCCCGAGCCATGGATCTCATCCAAGGCCATCGAACCGGTCCGCTCGCCGGATGGCCATCCCCTCGATTCGCCCCCAAACCCATAATTTCCGACCCTTTGGCTCGTCGAATATTTTTGGGAATTCAGGGCGCCGAGGGCTATCCCGAGCACCTCCGGGATGACCTTAGTGGCCAGCCTCTCCGTCGGATGGCCGAGGATCAAATTCGGGCAATAGGAATTAACGTAAACGTATAGCCTCTTCCCCTCATATTCGAATTCGGCCAATCTCCCCTTGCCATAAATCGGGCGATTGAATACGTGGAAGGGCCAGAGCTTGCATATCCTCGGTTTCCCGTCGGCCAGGGAGCAGATCCACGAATCCCCAAACCTCCATTGAAAGGCGCACCTCCCATCCCAACGCTTGCTCAGGTAGATCTTTCCTTGCTCGAATCGGACCTTGGGGGCCCCGCCCAAGGCGATGATCCTGGCAAAATCGTAAGGGCTGAGCTGGACTTCGAAATGCCTGCAACATTCCCCACAAGCCGAGCAGAACCAGTCGCTGACCTTCCTCCAAGGCATCAGGGGCCCGAATGGGCTATTTATCATCCTTGGGCCCCCTCAGCTGGGCGCGAAATTCGGGACTCCATATGGCTGGACCATCTCTCGTGGGCCTCCTCTAGGTCCCTAGACCTAATGACCAAGCTCAAATAGTCCGCATGCCTCCTAATGCATGCCTCGATCTCCTCATCGCTCACATCCCCCCTCCTCATCATGGATCTGAGGACGTCCAACGGGGTCTTCCAATACCTCCCCAATGGGAATATCTCCAGGGATATCCCCCTCCGCTCCAGCTCGAGCTTGAGCTCGCCTATATCCCCGTCGTATAGTAGGGCGCTCACCGGGTTATCCCCGATCTTCTCTAATATGGCCTCCAGGGCCTCGCCCCAAAACCTCTCCGCGCAGCTCGCCTCCTCCGATAGGACCTTCCTCCACTCGCCCACATCGACCTTGCCGCGGATCTTGGACCTGAGCTGCAGGAGGACTATCCTCTCGGCGATCCTATACGACTCCACGACGGAGGAAAGGCGCTGGTAGCAATGTACCTGGGATGCGCGCTCCTTGAAGCCCCTCAGGGCCCTCACTATCGGCTCCAGGGCCCTCATCGAGGCCCTTATGAAGGCCTCCGGGGCCCCGGTCAACATCCTATAGCCGTTCCAAAGCTCCTCCTCCGAGATCTCCTCCCTTATATAACTCCTCAAGAATACCTCAAAATCCTCGGCTAAATCGAATAATATCGGGCCCCTTCGGAAGGCCCTCAGGAATTCGGCTATCCTTTCCCCCCTGGATCTCAGGCCGTAGGAGGCCAAGGATATGACCTTGGACATCGCCGGCCTCGATCAATTTTATAAGCCACCCTTGCGTGCTCAATAAAAGCTTTTAGCCCCCGGGGCGATGACGAAAGCTGGTATTGGGAAAATCGGTGCCCGATGAAACCAGAGCCGAGCCCCAAAGGAGCCATCGGGTCGACCTAAGGGCCTTCCGGAGGATGATGCGGAAAGCTTGAGGGTTAGGATAAGGGTCGGCGGAGTGGTCCAAGGAGTTGGGTTCAGGCCGTTCGTTTATAGGATCGCGAAGGGGCGCGGCCTGAGGGGCTTCGTCAGGAACACCGGGGATGCCGGGGTGGAGATAGTCGTCGACGGCGAGCCGGGGGGAATAGAGGGTTTCCTCTCCGACCTCCGCAACCGCCCCCCTCCGATGTCCAGGATAGAGAGCCTATCGGTGGAGGAGATCCCGGCGGATCGCGGGTTCGATGGGTTCTCCATATTGAGGAGCGAGGATAAGAGGGAGGAGCTCGGCTCGATAATACCGCCGGACATATCCATATGCGACGAATGCCTCGCTGAGCTGAGGGATCGCGGGAATCGAAGGTTCGATTATTTCTTCATAACCTGCACGAATTGCGGACCGAGGTTCACGATAATCGAAAGGGCGCCATATGACAGAGCGAATACCACCATGAGGGAGTTCGACCTTTGCGAGGCATGCGCCAGGGAATATTCGGATCCCTTCGATAGGCGGTTCCACGCCCAAACGATCGCCTGCGCGGCGTGTGGGCCGAAGGTCTCGCTCCACGATAGGAACGGGGCGATTGTTGGGACCGGGGACCCGATAAGGAAGGCCGGGAAGTTATTGGAGAATGGGTCCATAATAGCGATAAAGGGCATCGGGGGCTATCACATCGCCATATCGACCTTGAGGTCTGATGCTATTGCGAGGGCGAGGAGGTTCAAATATAGGAGGCAGAAGCCTTTCGCGATAATGGCGCGGGACCTGGAGGCCGTGAGGACCTTCGCGCTAGTCAACGAGGTGGAGGAGTCGCTCCTGACCTCATACTCAAGGCCCATAGTGCTCCTGAAGAAGCGCGATGATTTCTATCTCTCCGATCTGATCTCGCCCGGCCTTCATAACATAGGGGTCATGTTGCCCTATACGGGATTGCATTCGATGCTCTTCGATGGCGTCGAGGAGCCCGCCTTCGTCATGACCAGCGCCAACTTCCCCGGGGAGCCCATAATCAAGGACGATGCGGAGGCCTTCGAGAGGCTCCGCGATATCGCAGATTATTTCCTAATCCATAACAGGAGGATCCTCCATAGGTGCGATGATTCCGTCGTAAGGGTGAATGGGGGCTCCCCGCTCCTCATAAGGAGATCGAGGGGCTTCGTCCCGCTCCCGATACCGCTATCCCGCGATTTCAAGGCCCATGCGATAGGGATCGGTGGCGAATCCAACGTCAGCTCATGCGTTTTGAAGGGGCGCTTGGCCTATCCATCACAATACATTGGCGAGGTCGAATCCCCGGATTCGATAAGGTTCCTGAGGGGCGCCACCGAGCATTTATTGAAATTGACCGGGGCCGAGCCGAGGGCCATAGGATGCGACCTGCATCCGTCCTTCCATACGACGGCCTTGGCGGAGAGGTTGGGGGAGGAGCTCGGGCTCGAGGTTGTAAGGGTACAACACCATCAAGCCCACATTGTGGGGCTGATGGAGGAGAACCGCTTGGAGGAAGCGATCGGGATCGTTTGCGATGGCTATGGTTATGGGGCGGATGGCCAAGCATGGGGCGGGGAGATATTCTATTGCGATGGCGATCGAATAGAGAGGGTCGGGCATTTGCAGGAGCACCCCCTCCCCGGGGGAGATCTGGCCGCAAGGTACCCCGCCAGGATCGTCGTGGGCGTATTGCGCGGCAGGGGGGATGCAGAGGAATGGCTCTTCGAAAGGGCCCATAGGCTCCCACACGGCAGAAGGGAGGCCGAGGCGATAATCTCACAAGCGAAAAGGGGCGCCATCAGAACGACGAGCCTTGGCAGGATCCTCGATGCGATCGCCGCGCTGTTGGACATATGCTGGGAGAGGACCTATGAGGGGGAGCCGGCCATGAAGCTCGAAGCTGCCGCCGAGAGGGGGAGGGATGTCCTCGGGATCGAGCCCGAATTGAACGGCGGGATCCTGAGGACCGACGTCCTATTGGAGCGCGTCTTCGAGCAAAGGGATCGATTCCGCAAGGAGGATTTGGCCAGGTCATCGGAGGAATACCTCGCCAGAGGATTGGCCGAGCTCGCCTGCGGGGAGGCCGAGGCCAGGGGGGTGAGGGCGATAGGCTTCACCGGCGGCGTGGCCTATAATGAGCACATAGTTAAGGCCATCAGGGAAAGGGTCGAGAAGGAGGGGTATGCCTTCTACCTGCCGAGGGGCATCCCAGCCGGGGACAACGGCATCTCGATAGGCCAAGCCGCGTTCGCCAGCGGGTTCTTGGAGGGGCGATGGGGGTCGGGCTTGCGCTATTGAGGGGAATGCCGACGCTCCCGGGCCCGATCCGTTGGAAGTCCGCTAGAGGGCCGGCGATCCTTCAGGCGTAGAGGGGGGAGCTCTCAGAAACGCACTTCTTGTATTTCTTCAACACGTCCTCGAAGATCGCCCTTAGTTCCTCCTCGGACGTGAGGCCGACCACCTCCGCGATCGGCCTCCCGGCGCAGAAGAACTTTATCGTTGGAACGCCCATTATCCCATATCCCATGGCTAGCTCGCTCTCGGAGGACGCGTCCACGATGGCGAACTTCATCCTGCCCGCATATTCCCCGGAGAGCTTCTCCAAGATCGGGGTCAATTGCCTGCAAAAGGGGCAGGTGGGCGTATAGAACTCCACCGCGACCGGGACCTCGGATTTCAACATCTCCTTCCAATTGGAGGATGTCGCCCTCTCGATTTTGGCCATCCGCGAACACTCGCGTTGGGCATATCGCAACGCGATAATAAAATATTTCGGCGATGGGGGATTTGAAACGCCCCTTACGGATCCCGTTAGACCGAGAGGTTTATGGCGATCTCCGCTATGTCCGCGCCGTAATCGGCGGTTCTGCAGATGCTTTCCAAGGCCAGCCTCAGGCCGATCATTGATTGGGCCCTTGAGCCGGACTCCAATATCCTCTTGGTTAGGGCCCCCTCGAACGCCCCCACCTCTTGGGCCAAGGAGATGGATTTTTGAGCCAGCTCCACATCCAACCTGCTCAGGGCCCTCATCGCATCCTCGCAAATACCCATGGCGAAGGCGCTCACCTCCTCGAGGGATTCCATAAGCTCCATTTGAACGGGCGCGTCCAACATGCGAACCGCCCGCGCTATATTGACGGCGTGGTCGGCCATTCTCTCCAAGCTCTTCGCTACAAGCCTATACCCCAGGCAATCCCTGGGCCCCCTAAGGCCCATTTCCCTTATCAGCGATCTATCCATCACGGCGGCCTTGAGCTGGCGGACGACGAAGAAGTAAAGGCGGTCCACGTCATCGTCCCGTTGCGCGACATCCTCGGCCAGCGAAGGATTCGCCTCCTTGAGGGCCCTCATCGCATCCTTGTGCATTAGCGAGGAGAGCATGTGAATGCGGCTTATCGCCGTCTTCAGCGGAAATTCCGAATGCCCCAGGAGGGATTGCACAACGATGCGATCCGCGGAGCCCTCCATTATCTCAACCCCAACGAGCCTCCTCCTTACGATGTCCTTGATGCGATGCCCAGCATCGGGGGAATATCTCTTGAACTGGATCGTTATTACATCGAATCCGGCCAAGTAATGCGCTATGAGGAGCCTGGCGGCCTCCTCGATGCGATCCGGGGAGGGCACCTCTATGGAGGCCGATTTGCCCCCCTCGTCATCGGATCCGATCCTCGGAACGATCACGAGGGAGGAATCCGGCTGGGGCAAGACCTGAACCAAGTCCCCCTGCTTCAGCTTTACGTCGTCAACCCACCATTTGGGCAAGGATACTATGAAGGTGGATCCGCCCGTGACCTGGACCCTTCGGATTTCCCCCTTTCTCAAGCCCATCTCCGGCCCATTTCTATATATTTTTCGTCTGGCTATTGAAAATATTATGGAAATATATATTATTTGCTGGGGCTACTATTGGCCTTGAGGAGGATTCGGCGAGGTGGAAGGAAAATGAGTATTTCGAGGAGGGCCGCAATAATCGCGGCGATATTGGCCCTGGTAATAATAGCGAGCGCGTCCTTGGCGATCCAACGCCCGATGGGCCCGAGCCAACCAACGGGCGCCAGCCAATCCGCGACCGGATCCACGCTTGGGAAAAGGGTGACCCTCCTGGGGGCCGGCGCCTCCTTCCCCTATCCATTGATAGCGAAATGGGCCCAGGAATACGAAACCCTGACCAATGGGATGGTGGTCGTCAATTACCAAAGCATAGGTAGCGGGGGCGGCATAAAGCAGATAACGGAGAGGGCCATCGACTTCGGGGCATCGGATGCACCCCTAACCCAGGATGAGGCGAAGAGGGCCCCGGGCATCCTCCACATACCGGAGGCCATCGGGGCCGTGGTCATCGTTTACAACCTCCCCGGGATCGATGGGAAGCTCAAGCTAAGCGGCGACGTCATAGCCGATATATATTTGGGCAAAATATCCAGATGGAGCGATCCCAGGATAGCCTCAATGAATGAGGGTGTGGGGCTCCCGGATAGGGAAATAGTGGTGGTGAAGAGATCCGACTCCAGCGGCACCACCTTCATATTCACCGACTACCTATCGGCCGCTAGCGGCGAATGGGCGAGGAGCGTGGGGAGGGGTAAGGTCTTCAACTATCCCGATCCCGTGGGCGCTAGGGGCGTTCAAGCGAAGGGGAACGAGGGCGTCACGGCCGTCGTCAAGCAAACCCCCTATTCGATCGGGTACGTGGAGCTCACTTATGCCATCCAAAACGATCTGCGGCATGCGCTAATTAGGAATAGGGCGGGGAGGTTCGTGGAGGCGAATTTCGAAACGATAGCCAATGCCGCCTCGGCGTCCGCGCCGAAGCTCCCGAAGGGGGACGAGCCATGGGATAAGGTGAGCATCGTCGACGCGGAGGGCGATGCCTCCTATCCCATATCCAGTTTCACATACCTATTGGTTTACAAGGACCTATCGTACATGGACAAGGACAAGGCCAGGGCCCTGGTGGATTTCCTGAAGTGGGCCGTGACGGAAGGTCAAAAATATTGCAAGGGCCTATATTACGTCCCGATTCCGGCCGAGGTGCAAAGGCTTAATTTGGAAACAATAGCGATGATCAGGATATGAAGAGGGCCGATAAGTTCAAATGCCTAACCCTTTCCTTTTCGATCCTATTCATGATATTATTCGCCACCTTCATTTTGGAGCTGTTCTCCGCCTCCAGCTTGGCTTGGGGCAGGATCGGGATCGCATTCATATTCGGCCGAAGATGGGATCCGCTCAATGGGGTTTACGGCGCCCTCCCGTTCATCTACGGAACCCTCGTTTCATCGACCTTCGCCCTGATGGTCGCTGGGGCCCTGGGGCTCGGGGCGGCCATATTCCTATCCGAGATATCCCCCAAGCCCCTCAGGGAGCCCCTCTCGGCCGTGGTGGAGTTGATAGCCGCGATACCTAGCGTGGTGATAGGCCTTTGGGGGGTCTTCGTCCTCGTGCCGTTCGTCAGGGATTCGCTCCAACCCCTGTTATCCCCGCTCTCATTCATACCGCTATTCTCCGGCAGGAGCCCAAGCGGCCTCTCAATGCTCACGGCCATAATCGTGCTCTCCTTCATGATAACCCCCATAGTCGTAACGGTGGCTAGGGATTGCCTCCTGATGGTCCCTCAGGAGCTTAAGGAGGCTGCATATGGCCTGGGCGCCGGCCGATACGAGGTCATAAGGCACGTGAGCATACCCTATGCCAAGAGCGGCATATTGGGCGGCCTCATATTGGGCTATGGGAGGGCCATAGGGGAGACGATGGCGGTCACGATGGTCATAGGCAGCTCCTATACGATATCGCCATCCCTCCTCAGCCCCGCCCATACCATGGCCGCGGTGCTGGCGAACGAGTTCGCGGAGGCCACCGATAGCCTTTACCTATCCTCCCTAACCGCCATAGCGCTCCTCCTGGCCCTCATCTCCATCCTCATAAACCTGGCCGGAAGGGCGGTGGTGGTGAAATGGCGAAGGGTCGGAAGGTGAAGGATTGGCTCCTCACGGCGTTCGCGATCTCCTCAGTGGCCATACTCGCCCTCCCGTTGGCCCACATAATCCTAACCACGGCCATCAACGGCATCGAATCGATAGATCTCGATTTCCTCACCTCCCTCCCGAAGCCCCCGGGCGAGATCGGGGGAGGGATAGCCCACGCGATCCAAGGCTCCCTGATCCTCGCGGCCCTAACCATGGCCATCAGCGTCCCGACGTCATTAATGATCGCCATATACCTATCCGAGTATCGGGACAGGGGGTTCGGCGAGCTCCTCGAGATCGCCAACGATGCCCTCGCGGGGACCCCGAGCATAGTCGCCGGGGTATTCGTCTATTCCCTCGTAGTCCTCAGGCACGGCTTCTCGGCCCTCGCCGGGGCGATGGCCCTCAGCGTACTCGCCATCCCGAATATGGTGAGGATATTCGAGGAGGCGCTCAAGCTCGTTCCCTTCGATTTGAGGATGGCTGGCCTCAGCCTCGGGGCCCCGAAGTGGCGGGTCATAATCCACATAGTCCTGGGCGCGGCGATTCCATCGATAGCCTCGGGTACCCTATTGATACTGGCGAGAACTATGGGAGAAACGGCCCCGCTGCTCTTCACGGCCTTCGGCAGCAATAGGTTCGCCCACGATATATTCCACCCGGTTTCGGCGATCCCATTGGTGATTTATACATACGCCACTTCGCCCTACGCCGATTGGCACGGGAAGGCCTGGGGGGCGGCCCTGATCTTGATGATCCTAGTGCTCGCGATAAACCTATCGGTCAGATATGGCCTGAGGAAGCGATGATCCATTCTTCACATCGTTTTAAAGTTTATTAGCAACCCCGGGGAAGCCATTATCGGGATGATCGCCTTGGAGCCCTCCGGGATCGGCGCTAGGGATGGGGGGCCTGGGGCCATCGCGATTGGCAAAGATGGGGCGGAGGATTTCGAGGAGATATTCAAGATGGTAAAAAGGGCAGTCAAGGCGTTCTTGGGCAAGGAGAGGTCGGGCCTGATGCTAGTCCTAGCCGATCTGCCGCCGGAGATCGGTGCCTTCCACAGCTTCGGATCCAACTCCATAGTCATGAACAGGATCGCGCTGGATGCCATCAGGGCCGGGGCGAAGGGGGATGTGGAGGTAGAATCCTATATATTCGTGGTCCTCCTCCACGAGTACCTCCATAGCCTCGGATATCTCGATGAATCGCAAACGAGGATGCTCGTATACGAAATATGCAAGGGGCTGTTCGGGAGGGATCATCAGGCCACCAGGATGGCCAGCCGAGGGCCCCTGGAGGCCTTGGACCGCCGGATCGCGCGCAGCGCCCGCTATGAGCGCCCGCCCAGTATAGTGAGGGGATTCGATCCCGCCTATAGGGGATACATACATTGATCGAATGGCCCATATCCAATTAGTTGACGCCCCCCTTTCCAAAGCATCGCATCGATACCATCGGGTTTCATTCGTAAGCGGCTTTCGCGAGCGATGGCCCTTTGCTGCGGGCCCTTGAGGCCATCGAAGGTTCCCAAGCGAATGATGGTCCCCAACCACGCTCCCTCGGCCAAGGGACCCCCCTCAATGCCCCTTCGCGAATTTGGCGGCTATGGCGTTGGCCGCCGCTGGGTCCCCCCATGGCCACATCGCCCCCAAAAGCCGGCTAAGCGGGGGCTTACGGCCCCGATGGGAGGTTGGCCCCCGTATTTGATTCAATGTTTAAAAATAAGTCGGGAAATTTAAGGCGGCCGTCCGCGGATTTGTCGAGCTCCATAAAATCGCTCGATGAGCGCCCATCACTTTATCTTTTCTATGAGCTTTATGGCATCTGGGTTCGATATACCATAGAAGACCCACTTGCCCTTCTTCTCATCCTTCACCAAGCCGGCGCCCCTCAAGACCCTGAGGTGATATGACGTGGTTGTTTGCGAAAGCTTCAGGGCCAACATTATTTCGCATACGCATAGCTTGCGCGCGCTCAATAACCTCATTATCTTCAGGCGCTCCGGATTCGATATGGCCTTCAATATTTTGCTTTGTTTTTTGATGATCTTTTCATCGATCTTTTCCTTTACCAATTTATTGAGCTCCCTCATGTACTCGGCCGGGCTCTCGGCTTTGGAAACTCCCAGTTTAATGAGCCGTTGGATCCTATTGGATCCGGATTTCCTTGGCATCGCAATCGCCTTTTTTATATTTTCATCAAAATTTTATTGAAACGAGGATATATTTAAACATATCTGAAAAATCTTTACTTATGGGTTATTTTGAAATCAAAAATAGGGAGGCTCAATTTGTTTTAATCCGTGAAGCCATCTTCATTTAGCTAGAGTCAATGCATAAAGTTTTTATTAGGGGGATCTTCAAAAAACAGGAGCTCCCCATCGTCTTGGTCCTTTTCCCATCGCAGTTCGGCCCACTATGGATCTGATCCCTTTCCATGGAAGACCGGATATCAAATCATCTAGGATCAAAGATTGCCTCCCCCTTAATCGAATAGGGGGCGCGGGAGGCCTCGGGTCCTAGCCTTTTGGTTCGTTCCCTAGCAAATGCGGTTGGATACGAATCCCCTCAGATCGGCAAATTCTGCTGAGAATCCCATGCGGAGTCGCTGCGCAGTGGAAGCAGTACCGGTGATCGCGGCCATAGGGAGGCTGTTGCCAGTTAATCCCCGGTTAATCAATGCCATCGTAGTTATCATATTCGCAACATCGTCGACCACGCATCCCTTGCAAAGCCAAAATCTCCGAAATCCAATGGAATCGAAATTCGATATTCAGAAATGTTTAAATATCAGTTCCGCAAGCCGGCGGAAAAACGGGGAATGGATGATGGTTGAGAAATTCCTGGATTTGGCCATGGGGGGGGTTGATCGCCCTGGAGGACTACATAGCCGCCCACGTGCTGACCTGCCTCATCCCGGCCTTCCTATTGGCGGGCGCGATGGTGACCTTCGTAAATCGCGAGGCGATCCTGGACCACTTGGGCGAAAGGGCGAACAAGGTCAAATCGTTCTCGATCGCGGCGGCCTCCAGCTTCTTCTTGGCCGCATGCTCCTGCACGGTGATCCCCGTTTCGAGCGGGCTTTATTATAGCGGCGCTGGGATTGGGGTCGCCTTCATAATCCTCTGGGTCGCGCCGGCGGCGAACATCCTGGCCCTAACATATACGGGGAGCATCCTCGGCGCTGAGATCGCCGCCCATAGGGTAATAGCCGCCCTCCTGATGGCGTTCGTGGTTGGCGCCGTGATGACCTTGGCCTTCAGGGGCGAGAGGCTGGATGTGGCAGCCCCGGGAGAGCAAGGTGCGGGGCGGGCCAAGGGGGAGCTCTTCGCCCGAAGGGATTTGATCCTCCTATTGCTGATCCTCCTATCCCTCCTCATGCCGAATTACTTGGTAAGGAGCGGGCCCTACGCTGATAAGGTCCTGGTCTGGTCCATCTTCACGGCCATAATGGCCGCATACGCCCTCAAGGCCATCCCCCGGGAGAGGCTTTCGGAATGGCTCAGGGAGACCTGGTGGTTCGTGAGGATCATAACCCCCCTGCTCCTCCTGGGGGTCTTCATCGTCGGCGTGATAGGGAGGCTGCTGCCGGAGGATTTGATCAGGGGGTGGCTGGGGGGAAATGGCCTCCTCGCCTCCTTCCTCGCCACCCTGATAGGATCGATAAGCTATTTCGCCACGATGACCGAGGCCCCGTTCGTTGATATGCTCATGAAGTTGGGCATGGGGAAGGGGCCGGCCCTGGCCCTGCTCCTCACCGGGCCCGGCCTCAGCCTGCCCAATTGGCTGGCGATAGCGAGGGTATTCGGGGCCAAGAAGGCCCTCGTTTACGTGCCCACCATAGTGATCCTCGGGACCCTCGTGGGATGGTTCTGGGGAAATTTTATATTCCAAGGGGGGTGAGGGTTGGCGTATGAAGATACAGGTCGTTGGGGCCGGTTGCCCAAAGTGCCAAGCGACTGAGAGGAACGTGATCAATGCCTGCCAAGAGCTTGGGCTGGCAGCCGATATATCGCACGTCTACGACGTAAGGGAGTTCGCGAAGCTCGGAGTCAGGATGACGCCCGCCGTCCTCGTGGACGGGAAGGTCGTGGTCTCGGGCAAGGTCCCGACGGTGGAGGAGCTTAAGGAGATACTCTCCAAGATCGGCCGATAACGAGTCGCTTTGGAAATGGCGACGGGGCCAGCGCCGAATCCCCTCCTTTTTTTACCTTCGCTCGATCACCTCAACCTGGCCCGGCCTTGAGCCGATCTGATCGAAGCTACGGCCCCTCTGGAGGGCCCAAAAATGGCATCTTCGGTTGAGGCGTTGGGAGATTCGGCATACGCCCTCAAGGGCCAGGCCGCCTCATGAATTTTGAGGCGCCCGCCCCGGGACAACTTTATTACGTATTTCGCGCCTCACATCTCGGACATATATGTGCGGGCGCGGGCATGGGGCCTGTCATTACCCCGGCAGGGGGCTGATCCAGCTCCTGATCCTCAGGATTATCCACGAGAGGCCATCCCATGGATATCAAATAATGGAGGATTTGGAGCGGATCACGTCGAAGGACTACGCCCCGGAGCCCGGTGCCATATACACCATGCTCAGGAGGATGGAGGAAAGGGGCCTTTTGGCATCGAGGTGGGAGAGCAAGGGCTCCGGGGCGGATCGGAGGGTTTATACGCTCACGGAGGAGGGCGTGAGGGCATTGAGGGAGGGGCTGGAGGCCCTCAAGAGAAGGAGGGAGTTGATAGATAGCCTCATCCGGTTTTACGATACGCACTTTTGAGGGCAATAAGTAACATTTATATATTAGACATTGATACACAAATCCTTGTCGTATATGGAGGTGAGAATGAGTTGTGCCATTGTTGCGGAGCAAGCCATCACAAATGGCATTGTCACCACGAACCGCTAATGGATTGGCCATATCCGATGTCGATCGACGATGAAATCAAGATGCTGGAGGAGTACAAAGAGGACCTTACAAAAAGGCTCGAAAGGGTCAAGGAGCGCCTAGAAGCCCTGAAGCGCTAAAAAGCCAATGGAGCATTCAAAAATCGCCATTAATGACAAAGGGTGTGCCAATCCATCGGAAGGTTTTTCACATCAATCTAATCCACCAAGGGGAGATGAAGAGCTAAAAACCGACTGGTTATGCTAGGGAGGTAAAAGGAGGGCCCGTGGGGCTTGTAGGATGGAGCCGGCGATCAAAGTCCAAAACCTAACGAAACGCTACGGGAATACCACGGCGATAGATCGCATAAACTTCGAAGTTAAAAATGGGGAAATCTTCGGATTCCTGGGACCCAATGGGGCCGGTAAGACGACGACGATAAGGATCCTAACTGGGCTACTGAGCCCCGATGAGGGGGTGGCCTTAGTAGCGGGGTACGACGTCATCAAGAACCCGATCGATGTCAAGCAACGAATCGGAGTCGTACCGGAGGTTTCGAATGCCTATGTGGACCTTTCAGCATGGGATAACTTAATGTTGATAGGTGAACTTTACGGCGTTCCGGCGCGAAGGCTCCGGGAGAACGCCGCGGGCCTCTTGAGGGAATTCGGGCTATATGAGGTCAAGGATAAGCTCGTTAAGGGCTTCTCAAAGGGGATGAAGCAGAAGCTGCTATTATGTATGGCTCTGGTGAACGACCCGGAAGTCCTTTTCCTAGATGAGCCGACTTCCGGGCTTGATGTCGAGAGCGCAAAGCTCCTAAGGGAAAAAATTAGGCAATATAATGAGGGCGGGAAAACGATTTTCCTCTCGACCCATAACATGGATGAAGCGAACCAATTATGCAACAGGTTGGCGATAATAAACCGCGGGAAGATAGCGGCCATAGACTCCCCAGAGAACTTGAGGGCCAAAAGCATGGATCTCCAATGCATCGAAGCCGTTTTCGATAGAAGCGTCGATATGCAGGAGATTTCTAAATGCCCGAGCGTAAGCAAGGTTTCATTTTCAGGAAATAAGGTAAGAATATATACGGCCGATCCATCCGAGGTTATTGAGTTCCTGATCTATTTCGCGAAGCGGAATGGCTCACGGATTTTAAGCCTGAACACCATGATGCCCTCGCTCGAGGATATCTTCATAAAGCTCATAAGGGAAGGGGATTTATCGATGAGCAGGATCGCGGAGCAATTTAGGCGCTCCCTCGTGATATGTAAAAAGAACATAAGGATATACTATTCGAAAGGGCCCGTAATCGTCTTCGGATTGCTCTTCCCGCTATTTTTGGCCTTGGCCTATATCGTGGGGAGGAGCATATCCCTGAGGGAAGTGCTACCTGGCCTGATCGGCATGACGGCATTTTTCACCGCAACCTCAGTGGGCCCCTCCATCGTCCCTTGGGAGGCCCGCTCGAAGACCCTTGAGCGGCTTTTGTGCTGCCCCGTTGCTATTTGGGCCATCGTCGTGGGGGATATGCTCTCCTCATTCCTCTTCGGCCTCCTCATATCCGCGATCCCGATAGCGTTTGCCCTAACCCTCAATATAGGGTTGTTGAAATTCGCAGTCCTGCTCTTCGGTCTGATCATCGCGAGCCTTTGCTTCTCGGCCTTAAGCGTCCTCTTATCGGCCTATCCCCCAACGGATGTCCCGGCGACATCCATGATGCTAGCATCGTTGATAAAATTCCCGCTAGTTTTCATAAGCGGCGTATTCGTTCCGGTCGAACGGCTTCCCAGCTGGGGGCGATACGTGGCTTCGCTTTCTCCGCTGACGTACTTCACCGATTTGGCGAGGCATTCGATCCTCGAGGAGGGCTTCTATCCAATGGCGATCGACGTCGCGATGACAATCGTTTTCGCAACGATATTCATATTCGCGGCCATAAGGGTAAATGAAAGGACTTTAAAGAAGAGGCTAACTTAACGCGCCATGGAGGGGGTTTCGTGGGCAACGCGATAGAGGCATCGGGCCTGACGAAGCGCTATGGCAACGTCTTGGCGGTGGACCACATAAGCTTCAAGGTGGAGGAGGGCGAGATATTCGGGTTCTTGGGCCCGAACGGGGCTGGGAAGACGACCACCATACGCCTGCTCACCGGGCAGGCCAAGCCCGATTCCGGGAGGGCGATGGTCGCCGGCTTTGATATGGCGCGCGAGCCCATCGAGGGAAAGAGGCGGATGGGGGTCGTCCCAGAGATCTCCAACCTATACGACGAGCTGAGCGCGTGGGACAACCTAATCTTCGCCGCCCAACTTTACGGCGTGCCCAGGGGCGCCCGGGAGGAGAGGGCGAGGGAGCTCCTCGAGCTAATCGGGCTCTACGAGAGGCGGGGGGATCGGGTCGGCGGGTTCTCCAAGGGGATGAAGAGGCGCCTCACGATAGCCGCTGCCCTGATCCACGAGCCGGAGGTGCTCTTCCTTGATGAGCCGACCGCCGGCCTCGATGTCCAAAGCTCCAGGGCGATCCGGAGCCTCGTTAGGGAATTGAATGAGGAGGGCATGACCGTTTTCCTGACGACGCATTATATCGAGGAGGCGGATCAGCTATGCGATCGCGTAGCCATAATCGATCGGGGGAGGATAATCGCCGAGGGCAAGCCGGAGGAGCTGAAGTCCAGGATAGGGGAGAGAGCCGCGTTGGAGGTTTCCTTCAATCCAAAATTGGAAATATCGGATGGGCTCGCGGCCCTGGAGCACGTTAGAGGGGTCTCCAAGCTCGGCGATTTCTTCAGGGTTTACGTCGACGATGTAACGGGATTCCTCCGGGCCCTCGCGGATTTCGCCAAGAGTAACGGCCTCGAGGTAGCCTCGATAAGCACCGTGAGGCCCAGCTTGGAGGATGCCTTCGTTATGATAACCGGGCTGAGCCCGGAGGTCATGAGGATCGAGAAGGAATTGGCGAGGAGGAGGGGGGATATTGGCTAGGCTTTCGCTCGAGGGGCTCGCTAGGGCGTTTTGCATAGCTAAAAAGGACGCGAAGGCCTATTACTTCAAGGCCCCGAACTTCACCTACGCCCTATTGATGCCCGTATCGCTCTTCCTCGCCTTCTCGATCGCGGGCACTGTGGATCCGAGGTCCATCGCCCCGGGGCTGACGTCGCTCGTCATCCTCTTCGGGACGACGTCGATAGAGGCCGTGGCCGTGGTCTTAGAGAGGCAGACGGGGACGTTCGAGAGGTTGCTCGCCGCGCCCATCTCGCTATCCACCATACTCCTCGGAAAGGTCTTGGCCGGCCTGCTGTTCGGATCCGTCATAGGGGCGGCTGTCTTCGCTCCGCTGGCCTTGGCCTCCGGGGCCTCGGCCGACCCCCTAATGGCCCTGCTCGCCATCGCGTTCTCCTCCCTCTCCTTCTCGGCGCTCGGGGTATTGGCATCCGCCCATGCGAAATGGGTCCCCGAGGCCCAGATGTTCGCCAATCTCCTCAGGTTCCCGATGGCATTCCTCTCCGGGGCATTCCTCCCCTTGGAGCTTATGCCGCCCCAGTTGCGGCCCATAGCCCGCCTCATGCCCCTAACGTACTCGGTCGAGGCGCTGAGGATGTCGATGGAGGGGGCGAGGGCGGCATCCGCCTACTCGATGGATCTGTTGATCCTGGCCCTCTACACCCTTGCGTTCCTATCGATAGCTACGAGTGTTCTCAAGAGGAAGATCGAATGACGCGCTCATCAAACGAGGTGGGGCGAGCGATGCCATGGGCCGTCGGACGTTGAATAGGGGCATGGGGATGGGCCCCGCGGAATCCCGAGATTCGACACTAGCATTCTTATGTATGAAGGGCCGGATCCGGGAAACGCGATTTGGGAGCGGAGTTGGCTATTTAGGATGAAGCCAACCGAAATCGGAGTATATCCTCCTGCCATCCTCCGATGTTAGGAAATCCACGAACTTCTTTGAAAGCCCCTCGTCTTTGGTATATGAGATTATAGCAACCCCCGTGCTCCTGAAGACTTGAAGATCGGGGGGCAACTCGATAGCCTCGCAAGTCTCGGGCCATATGGAGTGGAACGCATTCCAACCGAACGCCGCATCGACCTTTCCCCAACTTATCAAACCCATGAGCGAGCCGCAAGCGTCCGCGTGGTGGGTAATGTTCCTCCGGATCCGATCGATCAATCCGGCCTTGCTGGCTATATCCTCCCATACCCCCTTCAAGCACCCCTCCGTGGCTATCCCTATCCTAACGCCCTCCTTGCATAGGTCCTCGATGGAGGCTATCCCGGCCGGATTTCCGGCCGGGACGATTATCACGGATCTCCTGAGGCCCAGGCTCCTCCTCGAGCCCTTGATCACCAATCCGCGATCCTCGGCCTCGTCGAGAATATATTCTGCTCCGCAGGAGATGACGTCGCCGATTTTGGATGAGGCGATCTCGGCCAATAAATCCCCCGGTTTTCCTATTACCAGGTTGGAACGTATCCCATATTTGCGCTCGAATAGCTCGATGGCCTTTTTGAGCGGTGGGGCGACCGCCCCAGCGGAATAGACGCGCAACAATCCCTGCTCCGACAAGGCTCCCTCTAATCAAAGTTTTGGAATCGGAGTTATAAAAGCGTTGTTGGAAGGGGCCCTGATCGGGGAAGGAAAGATTTAATCCGCCCTTGAGGGGCTTGGCTTCATATGAAATTAATCGCCGTAGCCACCACCGGGGGGGATGCCCCGGGCATGAATGCGGCCCTGAGGGCGATCGTTAAGGCGGCCATCCCGAGGGGCCTGAGGGTCATCGGGTTCGAGAGGGGATACGCCGGGCTCTTGGCAAACGACTTCGTCTTCTTGGACGATGTCCTGGTGGACGGCCTCATGCACTTGGGCGGGACTTATCTGAAAAGCTCCAGGGCCGAGGCCATGAAGACCGAGGACGGCATATCCAGGGCGGTCGATGTCCTGGAGGGGAATGGCGTGGACGGCTTCATAGTGATAGGCGGCAATGGCTCCTTCAGGGCCGCATGCGAGATCCAAGAGGCGAGCGGGATCCCCATAATAGGCGTACCGGCATCGATAGACAACGACATAGCTGGGACCGAAACCACGATAGGGTTCGATACGGCGGTGAACACAGCCCTCGAGGCCATAGACAAGATAAGGGATACGGCCACGTCGCATGAAAGGGTCTTCGTAGTGGAAGTAATGGGCCGGAACAGGGGGTTCATAGCCCTGGAAGTCGGCTTGGCGGCTGGGGCGGAGGTGATCCTCGTGCCCGAAGTGGAATACGATATCGAGGAGGTTTGCGAAAGGCTCAAGGGGATAAGCCGGAGGGGGAAGAGGTCCGGGGTCGTGGTAATGGCCGAGGGGGCTGGCGATTGCATGCGGGTCAAGGGGGCCTTGGAGGAGAGGACCGGTTTCGAGGTCAGGCTCGCGAGGCTCGGCCACATACAGCGCGGCGGGCGGCCGACGGCCCGCAGCAGGCTCCTAGCTTGCGAGATGGGCGCGGCGAGCGTCGAGTTCCTGCTCGAGGGGAGGAAGAGGGATATGACTGCGGTCCAGGCGGGGCGCATAGTCCCAGTGGATTTGAAATACGCCTCCACGGTCGAGAAGCCCTTCGATAGGAGGCTATACGATCTGGCTATGGCGCTATCGTCCTAGCCCCGTGGCGCCGCCCCCATCGGCGATGGTCTTACTTCAGAACCCTTCCGGTCATCCTATACCAAATGTAGAGATCCAGCTCCCCGGCGCTGATCCCGAGCTTATCGGCGATCGCCGATAACAGCCTTTCCAATTCGAGGTACCTCTCACGCCCAAGGGATCTCGGGATCTCCCCTATGAGCCCCTTCTCCCTCAGGAACCTCAGGACGTGCCTGTCTATTATGGCGACGTCCTTGAAGCCCACGTTTCTCAGGAAATGGCTCGCCTCCTTATATCCAATGCCCTTAACGTTCTCGACCAGCCACTCCCTAATGGCCTTGGCATCGCGAAGCTCCAATTTCCGCATCAAAGCTCCATAGAACCGCCTAGCCTCCACGATATATCTGGCCCTCGCCCTGGGATATCTATGGCCCAGCTCCCCCAGCCTCCTCGAGAGCTCCCCCTCATCCAATTTCAGGAACCCGTCCCCTATGGCTCCCTGGATCCTGATCCCGCCCTCGGCCGAGAAATTGGCGGTCAATATGCAAAAGCATAGCTCCTTGAAAACATCCCCCTCACTCCTCCCAATCCTCTCGAATTCCTCCATCCGATCCCTAACTAGGTCGCCGACATCCGCCATGGCCCCCTTCAATTCCTCGAGGAAATCCAACCTAACGATCCTTGCCGCGAGGCCCCCCTCCGAACCCACGGCGCCCCTGATATCCCAGATCGCATGCGGAACGCCCGTCGCTTCCTCCAAATCCGAGATCAATTCCTCAAGGAATGGGCCCGCATCGGATTTACGCCGAGGATCTGGCGAAAGCTCTATCTCGAAGGCCCCGATCCCCAAAGGCCTGAACTTAAAGGGCGCGATCTCGCCGCGCCGCCCCAGGATTTTCCGCAAGACCCCCTCGAGCGAGTTCCCTCGAGGCATTGGGGAGCGATTATTCCCTATCCATCGCCAAAAATAAAACCTTCCGGCCGATCCCCTCGGGATCCCCTTTGAAAATTGCATCGCTATAATGGAGGATAGTAAAATATATAAAGCTATGTCGCCCTTACCAATGATAAGGTGAATGCAGTTTGGCGAAGGAGAAGGTTCTGGAGTTATTGAACCACGCGCTAGAGCTGGAGCATGCGGCTTTCGTCCAATACCTAAGCCACGCCGAGGTCGTGGACGGGATCAACGCCGAGCCCATAATTGAGAGGCTAAAGGAGATCGCCGAGGACGAGAGGAAGCATCAGGAGAAATTCAGGACCTTGATAGGGATCCTCGGAGGGGTGCCGAGCATGAGGATAGCTGAAACCCATCCGGCTAAGAATTTGGACGAGATACTCAAGCAAAACCTCAAGGACGAGAAGATCGCGGTCGATACGTATAGGAAGATCCTGGAGGAGATAGCGAAGGAGAGGGGGCGCGGATATTATGACTTCTTGCTGGAGCACGAAGTGAGGCACATATTGATGGAGGAGCAAGAGCATATAACGGAATTGGAGCTATTATTAGGAATTCAGGGAAGCAGTTACTGAGGATCTCCCGTTTAAGCCCTCCCTTTTTTCCTTAATTCCTATTTCCTTACAAGGGCATCCTCTCGATGCCTCTTGAGGATATCATCCGCCAGCCTATCCAGGGCCTCGAAATCCCCCTTCCCGGGATATCCCATAGCGAGGACGGGCTCCAGGAATTCCACCTTGAGGTGGCCCAACGTCGCCTTGATTTGCTCAAGGGCCTTTTCCCCCCATCCGTATGAGCCGATCATGGAGGCGTATCTCAATTTCGGCCTGAGCGCGCTCACCAAGTATGCTGCGTAGAGGGCGGCGGGGTGCGGCCCGGCGAGGACCGTAGGGGATCCAAAGACGATCGTTGCCGCATCGACCAAAGCCATCGCCAGTTCCCCTATATCAGTCCTCGTTAGATTGAAGGGCTTTGCGGTTATCCCCCTTTCGATTAGGGCTTCTACGAAATGATCGACCATCCTGCCCGTGCTGCCGTGCATGGAGACGTAGGGTATGACGACCTCGTTCTTCACCTCGTCCGAGACCCAATCCCCATAGGCCTCCAAGATGAAGCTCGGATCATCGTAGATCGGGCCGTGGCTCGTAGCTATTATCTCTGGCCTCAAATCCCTTATCCTCTCCAAATGCTTCCTTATGATGGCCCTGAATGGCATCATTATTTCCGCATAATATCTCTTCGCGGCTTCGTAGACCTTCGCCCTATCGATGGCGTAGAGGTCCGAAGTGGCCAAGTGGGAGCCGAAGAGGTCGCAGGTGAACAATATCCCATCCTCCTTCAAATAGGTCAGCATCGTTTCTGGCCAATGGACCCATGGGGCGAGGATGAATTGGAGCGTCTTGTCCCCGAGCGATAACTCCTTCCCCTCATCCACCGTTGCGAATTTGTCCTCGGGTATATGGAGGAGGCGTACGAGCATGTCCTTACATTTCGGATTCGTCACGACCTTTGCCTTGGGGAAGGCCCTTAGGACGTCGGGTATCGCCCCGGAGTGATCCTGCTCGGCGTGGTTTGAGATTATATAATCGATCCCCGCGATCCCGGTCCTTTTGAGGTTCTCGATGAGCTCATGCGCCTTCGTTGGATCCACCGCGTCTATCAGCGCCACCCTTTCGCTGCCCTTGATTAGATAGGCATTGTAGCTAGTGCCATCCGGCAAGGGTATTAGCTCATCGAAGAGCCTCCTATCCCAATGGATCGCGCCTACCGAGTAAACGCCCCTTTTCAATTCCCTGACGGCCATATCAATTCAACCTTTCGAACGAATCCTTCCCGGCCCCGCAGAGGGGGCAAACCCAATCGCTTGGCAACTCCTCGAATGGCGTCCCGGGCTTCACGCCGGATTCGGGATCGCCCTTTTCGGGATCATAGACGTATCCGCAAATCGTGCACCTATACTTTTTCACGGAGGATCACCTAATTTCTATTCCTATCTCATAGTTATAAATTTATCTGAGGTTCCCAATGGCGATCGGGACAATGGTTAGCCTATGCTGGCGGACCTAAGGGCCGGATCGGCGCGGCCTTCGAGCACGGCGGAGGGCTTTAGCCCATTCCGTAACAATGTTGCACAAGCTTATTATATTGGCCCTCCTTGGGAGGGCAGGAGGCGTGGAAGTTGGCCAAGCCCATAGCACTCCTCTGGATATGGAGGGGGATACTCGGCACCGCGTTGATAGCGGCCGCGATATACCTCATCTACAAGCTTTCCCAACTCATAGACGCGTATAGGGCCAAGGTCAAATCCTAATTAGAAATCGACCGCCGATGCCATATCCAGGGCCACCTCATATCGGCGGAGGCAACGAAGGAGAAGCCCACGGGTGAAGGGGATGGGCTTCGGAAAAAGGTTATTACCGCCGGCGGGCCTTCCCAAAGGGGGATCCCTCCCTATGCGGGGCCCTCGGCGGCCATTCCTCCAGGGTGCGGTGGCGATCCTATTGCTCGGCGCCACCTCGCTCGCCATCGGCCTCCCCCTGATGGGCGAGAAGAGCCCGATCGATCCCTATCCAATCGCCATCCCGGCATTGGTCATGGCGATCGCGATCTACGGCGCCCTCCGGGGATCCCCATCGGGCGATTACGCGATGGCCCTGGCCTCGGCCATAGGGTTGGCGTCCTTGATAGGCGGGCCGACTGGATCGGAGTTGATCGCCCTCCTCGCCGCCCTTCGCCCCTCCCCTCTCCTGATCCCCCTACTCCTTTATTCCCTGGCCCTGCCCGCCTCATTGGCCGCGCTGAGGCCGGCGGCCGCGGCCCTTGAGGGGCCGAGGCCCCAATCGACAGCGATCGATGGGGATTTGGCCGTCAAGGTCGTCGACCTTACGAAGGTCTATAAGACGGGATTGGTGGAGGTGCCGGCCCTCAGGGGCGTGAACCTGGAGGTGAAGAGGGGGGAGTTCGTGTGCATAGTGGGCCCCTCGGGATGCGGGAAATCCACCCTGCTCAACCTACTGGGGGCGCTCGATAAGCCCACGAGCGGGAAGATCTACATAGATGGCGTGGATATCTCCGAGATGAAGGACGGGGAGCTCTCGAAATTCAGAAACGAGAAGATAGGGTTCGTCTTCCAAGCCTATAACCTCGTGCCCAGGGCCAAGGTCCTCCAGAACGTGGAGCTCCCATCGATAGTGAAGGGGCTTCCCAAGGCGGAGAGGGCCAGGAAGGCCAAGGAACTATTGGAGGCGATGGGGATCGGCTCCAAACTCCAGCAAAAGCCGATGTCCCTGAGCGGGGGGGAGCAGCAAAGGGTCGCGATAGCCAGGGCCCTGATGAACGATCCAACCTTCATATTGGCGGATGAGCCGACGGGGAACTTGGATTCGAAGACCGGGCTGGAGGTGTGGGAGATGCTGAGGAAGGCGAACAAAGAGAGGGGCGCCACCATAATAGTCGTCACCCACAACCTGGAGCTGGCGAGGAAATCGGATAGGATTATATACTTGAAGGATGGCCGGGTGGAGAGGGAAGAGGTCCTGGCCGGTGGGAGCGGATGAGGCGCCTCAAGCCCCTGTTAATTCTCGCGATCCTCATAATCCCGCTCGGGATGCCCCCCGCCTGCTCGGCGGAGGTGCTCAGGCTGGAGGTCACGGCATCGAGGAATTTCGTGGTCGCCGGTTTCAATGAATCGCTCTACGTGAACGTATATAACGATTATGAAGACCTATACGATCTAACCATAACCCTGAGCGCCCCCTCGCCTTTGGTCCTCATAGGGCCCAGCAGTTGGAGGATGGATTCGCTCAAGAGGGGGGATTCCAAATCCTTGCCGATCACAATATATGCGCCATCGAGCTCCGTGGGGAGCACGTATTCCTTCGCGCTCACTATCACCTACAAGAGGCTGGGCTATGTATCCTACTATACGGAAAAGTATAGCTTCAATATATTCGTTCGGGGCTGGATAAAGATGATCGTGTATGGGATATCAATCGATCCCAAGCCAGCCTTCCCGGGGGCCAGGCTATCGCTGGCGGGAACCGTTTTGAACCAAGGGAATACGGCGGCGATGTACGCAAACGTCAGCGTCATAGCCCGCCCGCCCTTCGAAGCCTTGGACGAGAGCACAAGCTACCTCGGCCAGATAGATCCAAATTCCCCGGCCCCGTTCACCCTTTACGTTAGGGTTGGGGCGAGGGCCCAGAATGGCACCTATCCCCTAACGATAGTATTGACCTACCTCGACGATCTTTCGGAAAGATATTCGATATCCATCCCGGTCGAGGTCCCGATATCGCAGAGCCCCCAAGTCAGGGGCGGCGCACCCAGCGGGGCCTCGCCCCTGCACCTGCAATGGAACTTCGCGCTGGCGGTTTCGATAATCGTCGGGGCGGCGATCGCCATCCTATACCTCAAGAGGGGCCGCAGTCCACGGTGACCCAGATGGATGGCCTCGAATTGGTGAAGTTGGCCTTCGAGGCGATAAGCGAAAGGAAGCTCAGATCGGGCTTGACGATCCTGATGGTGCTCGTCGGCTCGGCCCTTATGACGACCCTAAATGGGATGAACGCGGGGACCTCCGCCTATGTCAACGAGCAGTTCAGCAGGTTCGCCGCGAACGTCCTCATCGTGAGCCCATCGCCGTTCCGGGGCCCCGCGGGAGCGGGAGGGGCGGGAATAACGTTCAACGATCAAACGGTCAATACCATAAAATCCATCGCAGGCGTTAAGGAGGTCGTACCGTTCTTCTCGGACTCCGTGGAGATCAGCGCTGGGGGGAGGAGCAGGAGAATCAATTTGATCGGAATAGATCAATCCAAGATCCTGAGCATATACCCGGGCCTTCAATTGGAGGAGGGGTCCTTCTTGGCCAAGCACGACTCCATAGGGATCGTTTTGGGATATGAGGTCGCCCATCCGCCCGCCCTCTCCGCCCCCTTCGCCACGTTCGGGCAGAGCGTATTGGTGAGGCATTCCAAGGTGGAGACCTCCGGGAACGTCCAAAAGACCGTTACGGAGAGCAGGGGTTTCCAGGTGAAGGGGGTATTGGCGGCTTATGGAACGCAAACGGATCGAGTGGCCTACATATCGCTATCCGCCGCCAACTCCCTATTCAAGAAATCTGGGAAGTACGATGGGATGTACGTGGTGACGGTCGATCCATCCGTGAACGATGCGGTCGAGAAGAGGATCAGGGATAGATATAGTGGAAACATAGGCGTGATCTCCCCCAGGGCCATAGCGCAGAACATCCAATCGCTCCTAGCCGGGATATCGACCTACATACAAAGCATAGCCATAGTCTCGCTGGTGGTGGGGGCCGTTGGCATAGTGACGACGCTTTATACCTCGGTGACGGAGCGGATCAAGGAGATAGGCCTATTGAAGGCCCTGGGATTCAGCAACTCCTCCATATTGCTCCTATTCCTGGACGAGGCCATAATAATAGGCCTGATTGGGGGCACGATAGGCATAGCGGCCGGGGTGGTCTTCGCCAACCTCGGGCTGGGGGCCATGCCCATGTTCAGGTTCGGCGGGGCCGCCGCGGGGATGAAGCCCATATTCTACCCGCAGGATTTGGCCTCGGTATGGGGGCTTTCGATCCTTCTATCGATAATCGCCGGACTTTATCCCGCGTGGAGGGCTTCCGGGCTGGAGCCCGTTGTGGCCCTGAGGAAGGAGTGAGCAGCCCCGGAGGCGAAGCGGGGGCGCTTGGATCGCCACCATGGGAGCGCGGGGGGCCATGGCCCGGAGGTGGATTGGGATCATCGCCATATTCCTCCTCCTATCCCCATCCGCCCCATCGGCGCTCGCCTCCGGGGAAAGGGCCCAGGTATCCCCCGGCCGCCATTCCCTGTTCCTGGGCAATTCGTCGGCCCTCGTGCGCATGGGTTACCCGAATAGCTCGATCCTCGTCGGCGCCAAGGGGGACCTCCTCTTCGAGCTGAGCCTGAGGGGCAATTATAGCTCCATCGACGTTTACATCCCGCCCGAGTTCGGGGGGCTGGATCAGGGCGATACATCCAACGTTTGGACGAACGCCACGAACGATTACAACCTGATCTCGGTGAGAATAATGGATCAGTGGGACGCGAGGGCGCCGGGTTGGTGGAGGGTCAGGGTTTCGAGCGTCACATCCCCGAAGGCGGGATACGATGAGTACGGTATGGCCCTAAGGCTCTTCAATTTGACGGCGCCCTCGGTGGCCGGCAGGTACTTCTTCAAGGTCTTCCTCAATGAGACTACATCGATAGGGGCCAAGAATTTCCCAACGGTCGTCGTGGAGGCCGATATAAACCCAGCATATATATCCGGCACGGTGCGATATGGCGGACCAGACCTAAAGCGCTATGGGGCCCCATTGGACAAGCCCGGGAAGGTCCTGGCGAGCGGCCTGACCCCGGACGGGAGGAGGGTCGAGGCCGTCGCCTATTTCAACGGGAGCGCCAGGGGCTCTTATACGCTCTATGGCCTGGCCGAGGGCACTTATAACCTGACGTTCTCCGCGAGCGGGTTCCCTCCCCTGACCCTCGATCGGCCCATATCGGTCCACAGGGGCCAATCGCTGGAGGGCATCTACGCCTACATAAGCGAGGGGCTCATCGCGAACATAACGATCTGGTCGAAATGCCGCGGGAGGCCGATCCCCTGGAGCGAGCCCTTGCCGATAGCGGTGGAGCTCCTGGACATGGGGCTCAGGTCCGTGGCCCGCACCTCGCCCCCGGGGACCCCCTCGCCCTTCCATATAACCGATCCCAATTCATGCGCCCACGCGCTCTCGGTGGATGCGACCGAGTACACGGGCCACGTCCCCCAGGATTACGCGGCCTATGTCTCCGGGATTCCGCCCGGCGATTATTACGTAAGGGCCTACGTATATGGGTACATACAAACGAGGGACTACGTGATAAGCGCCCATAACAAGACTTCGTCCATAGATCTCCAAATGGATATTCAAAGGAGCGGATGGTTGAATATCACCCTGAACTTCAAGGACCTCCCGGGGTCAAAGGCCCCATCCCGCTCAAATGAGGCGATCCTGGTCCGGGCCAGGGCCTATGATTCCCAAGGGAGGCTTTCGGCGTTTAATGCATCTCGCGTTATACCGAATTACAACGGGAGCATTGTGCTGAGGGGGCTCCGCGCTTATCGAGGGTCCTACGATTACGGCCTGCCTCCGGGCGATTATTGGATAGAGGTGGATGCGGGGGGCTATCTTCAAATAGAGCCCCTGGTGGCTACCGTTGGCTCGGGGTGCCAGCCCACGAAGGTCAGCCTCGAGATGGTCAGGGGAGGGCGCTTGAACGTAACGATAACCTCGATGGATTGGGAGAGGCCCCGGATCCCGAGGCCATGGGCCCATCCGGGCTCCAGGATAAGCGTCGAGGTCATAAATCAGCTCGGCGAGGTTGTGGCGATCCTGAACGCTACGCAAACGGCATCGGCATCATCGGTCACCCTGGAGTATTGGGGGAGTTATACGGGCTTGAAGCCGGGGAATTATATGTTGATGGCGTATACGGTTGGATACATCCAGAGGTCGCCCGTCTTCGTTCCGGTGAATTTCAATTCGACGAGCCATGTGGAGATAGATTTGGAGAGGGGCGTCGACATAGATCTGGCGGTGGTCCTCAAGGAGGAGGGCATCCCGAGGCGGATCGATGGATATCCCCCAATAAGGGTCGAGGTCTACGATGGGACGGGCTCCCTGGTCGGCGCGAATATATCGGCGCGTTACTACAAATGGCATTTGAATACCACCATATCGGGGTTCGAGAAATACGCCGGGAATCCGGCCATGAGGTGGGCCAACTTCTACGATGCGACGGATGGGTATCCGCAGAAGGATTGGGGGCTCCCCCCGGGCCGATATTCCCTCAGGGTCCTGATCCCTGGATATGAGCAAACGGGGAAGGTGGAGTTCGAGGCCCGCGGCCCCGGATCCGTTTCGATCATCGTAAGCCTGGAGAGGCTCGGGCGGGTTAGGGGGAGGGTATTCGGCTTCGACTTCCTCGGAAGGCCTAGGCCGATATCCTGGGCCGGGGTCAGCGCGCATAGGACCGAGGCCTTCACGTGCTCCCTCGATGGGGGATTCGAGCTATGGCTCCCAAAGGGCGATTACGCCATAGGGGTGGCGGCGGAGGGGTATGGCTCCAAATCCATCGAGCTCCGGGTGGAGTGGGCATCGGAAACCTACTTGGAGTTCTTCCTAGGGGGCGCGGGGCCGCCCCAGCGCTGATCGAGCGAGGGATGCCCCGGGCACCCCATCTCGGCAACATCCGAGAAGAACGGGGCCCTCAGCCCGATGGCCTCCAAAAAGGCCGCCCTGAGCCTCTCCCGGCTCGCGCCATCCCTCATGGGGCCGATCAAGTCGACTAGGCCGTCAGCCCTCATCAAGCACGGCTTGAGCTTGCCATCCGATGTTACCCTGATGCGCTTGCAATTCATGCAGAACTCCGAGTTATGCATCGGCCTCACGACCTCGACCTCCCCGCCCCCCCTCAGGAAGTACCTCCGCCTATGGTGGAGCGGCCTAACCTCCACCCTGATGGATAGCCTCTCCAATTCCCCCTCAATGCCAAGTAGATCGACATGATGCCTTTCGTATATATCGTTGTTGAAAAGGGCCTCGAGCTCTATCAATTGGAGGACCGCGCCGATCCCCTTCGCGAAATCCACCATCCTCCAAACCTCGCCATCATTTATCCCCCTCATTACGACCATATTCAGCTTGACCGGGCTCAACCCAGCCCCTATCGCTTCCTCTATGCCGGAGACGACCTCCTCGAGGAGGTCCGATCCCGTTATGCGCTCATAGGTCCCCCTGTCCAATGTATCCAAGCTGACGTTCACCCGATCCAACCCGGAGGCCTTCAAATCCCGGGCGTACTCCGCCAGGAGCGTCCCATTGGTGGTCATCGAGAGGTCATCCACGCGCGCCTCGCGCTTGATCCCGCCGACGATCTCCAATATATCCTCCCTCAGGAGCGGTTCCCCTCCCGTCAACTTCACGGCCCTTATCCCCAAATCGCTGGCCAATCCGACGATTCTAGATATCTCCTCAGGGGTCATCTCCTCCCCCCGTTCGAGGGCCTCACCCTCCCTGTGGCAATATAGGCAGCGAAGGTTGCACCTTTGAGTCAGCGCGATCCTGATCCCCGTCACGGGCCTACCATAACGGTCTAATATGGCCAATGCTCCCCCCGATCCTCTATCGCCGTGGATAGAAATACTTTTCCATGGCCGGGGTGGAACGGCCGGGACCGGAGCGGCGGGGATCCATCAGGGCGCCATGCTGAATGGATCCGCCCTCATGGCGAAATCCCTCAATTTCAAGATCGGGACGATGGCCACTCCATCCTCGATCCCGATGCCATGGTCCTGCAGAGTCAAAACCACGGGGAACAAGGGCGCATCATCCGATAGGCCCATGGCCCGGCCAGAGCCGGCCATCCCGAGCCACATCCTCAGCTCCATCGTCCTCCTCTTTTGGGCCTCCGCCGCTTTCAAGATCTCCCCCCTGCTGGCGCTCCTCCAGCGCTTGCAATCGATCGAGAGCGAAAATAGCGGGCCGATGGCCAATAGATCGATCTCGGATCTCCTATCGACCTTGAACCTGAGGTGTTTGAAGCATTTGAAGCCCATCCCCTTCAATATCTCCCCCGCCAGATCCTCGAACCCCCTCCAATCCATGGCCCTCCCAACGGAATCGAACGCCGCGCCATTCTCGATCGCGAAAAGCGCCAGCTCCAGCTTTTGCGCGGCGCTGGCGTAGACGAGATCCCCCTCCAAGCGCACCAAGCCCCCCTCGGCCATCTCGGATAGCTTTTCCCTCAGCGAGGAATCCGGGCATCTGGATCCGAGCTCCGAAACCCTGGCCGGGCCCTCCCCGGGCCCGAGCCTCTTGAGGATCTCGAGGGCCAATAGCCCCCTCAGGAGGCGCTCGCTCAACCCATTAGTTTCAAGGCCGCCCGGGGATTAAAGGATTCCCATAATCGCTAACCCCCTGGCCTGGAAAGGTTTTTAGTGGCCCCAGCGGGTGAGGACCCGGGCGAAGATGGCCTCGATCGAGATGGGGCCCTTCCCGGGGCGGGATGCCAGCGAGGCTCGCCAGAGGGCGATGGCGCCTCGGCCGAGCTCGCGCTCTTGGTGAGCGGCATGGCCGATCGTTGCGCGCTTGGGAAATACGTTTTGAGGAGGTTCTCCAGGGACGATCTGGAGAAGGTGATAAGGATAAACGAGGAATGCCTCCCGGAGCATTATACCCCGTTCTTCTACCTGGACCTGCACCAAAGCTTCCCAAACTCCTTCATAGTCGCCGAGCTGAACGGGGAGGTCTTGGGCTACATAATGTGCCGAGTCGAATGGAGCCTATCTGAGTTCGATAGATGGAGGCTCGTGAAGAAGGGGCACGTCATCTCCATAGCCGTCCTCCCCGAGCATAGGAGGAAGGGGATAGGGAGGGCCCTGATGGTGGAGGCGATGAAGGCCCTTAGGGACTACGGGGCGAGCGAGATATATTTGGAGGTCAGGGTTACGAACCATCCGGCCATCAGCCTTTACAAGGGGCTGAAGTTCGAGATAGTGAATAGGATAAAGCATTACTATAGCGATGGGGAAGACGCTTACGTGATGGCCAGGAAGTGCGATGCGGGGATCGAGGATTGAGCCGGGCCAGATTGGGGGAGAAGAAATCAATATAAAGTTCGAGCAAATCTCCCCTTAGGCCCATTCGGGGGATGATTGCGAAATGAGGATACCGGGCATAAGGGAGGATGTCGTGGAGAAGCTCAAATTCATGTTCGAGCCGGATTCGGTCGCGGTCGTTGGGGCCTCCAGGGATCCCGAGAAGATAGGCTATCAATGCCTGAGGAACCTCGTCGAGGGCGGATACGAGGGGAGGATCTACCCGATCAACCCCAACGCCAGCGAGATAATGGGCTTGAAGTGCTTCCCATCCGTGCTCGAGGTACCTGGGGAGATCGACCTCGCGCTCATAGTGGTCCCGGCCAAGATAGCGAAGAGGGCGGTGGAGGATTGCGCGAGGAAGGGGGTTAAGGCGATAGCCATGATAACCGCCGGGTTCAGCGAGATCGGCAATAAGGAGGGGGAGGATGAAATAGTCAGGATATGCAGGGAGAACGGCATCCCGCTCCTCGGGCCCAATATAGTGGGGATCGCCAATAGCTGGAAGAAATGCAACGCCAGCTTCTGCCAATCCCTCCCCTACGCCGGCAAAACGGCATTCATATCCCAAAGCGGGGCCCTGGCGATCGCCCTTATAGGCTGGACTTGGCTATATAGGGTGGGGCTCTCCTCGATGGCGAGCATAGGGAATAAGGCGGATGTGGATTTCTCGGAGCTGATACTCTATTTTGGGGAGAGGGATGAGCGCACGAATTGCATAGCCATGTACATAGAGGGCTTGGACGCCGGCCCGGAGTTCATGGAGGCCTGCAGGAGGGTTAGCCCGAAGAAGCCATTGGTCGCGCTCAAGGCCGGGAAATCCGAGAGGGGCGTGGCGGCCGCCGCATCCCATACGGGGTCCTTGGCTGGCGCCCCGCTGATATATTCGGCGGCGTTCAAACAATGCGGGGTCATAGAGGTCAACTCATTGATAGAGCTATTCGACAGCGCCTTGGCCCTTTCCCTCCAACCCCCAATGCTCGGGGATTTCCCCTTGATAATAACCAACGGGGGCGGCGCTGGGGTCTGCGCGACGGATGCCGCGGAGCGGTATGGCATACCGATATCCGATACCCCGCCGGACCTGAGGGAGAGCTTGAGGAAGTACATGCCGGAGTTCGGGAGCCCCAAGAACCCAGTTGATATAACCGGGATGGGCACCGCGGATAAATACGAGGGCGCCATAAGGGAGGCGCTGGCCCACCCCGGGGTCAATGGCTTGGCCGTATTATATTGCCATACGGCCATAACCTCCCCCATGGGGGTCGCCGAGGCCATCTATCGGCCGTACTCGGAGCTGAAGCCCCAAAAGCCCATAGTAGCGGCGTTCATAGGGGGGAGCGAATGCGAGGAGGCGTCCTCTTGGTTGAAGGAGAGGGGGATACCGACCTTCCCCTCCCCGGAGCGGGCCATGAGGGCCTTAAGCGCCCTGAGGGCATATGGAAAGATAAGGGAGCGGTTCGGGGGGGCGGGGGCCATCAAGCGGGCCTGAATTTATATCCATACTCTATGAACCCTCCGTCCTCCCTGATCCTTCTCATAACGGCCTCCACCTTGGCCCCCTCCCTCAATTCCGCGGGATCGCAATCCGTTATTTGGGCCAATACCCTGACGCCCTCCTTCAGCTGAACTATGCCGATCGCATAGGGGGCTTGACCCTCGAAGCCCTTTGGCGGATGCCTTATGATCGTATACGCCAACAACTCCCCCTCCCCGCTCAATTCCCTCGCCTCGAAATCCCTGCCGCCGCATCGATCGCACACGGCCCTTGGGGGGAAATGGATCGCGCCGCAGCCCTTGCACGCGGCCCCCTCCAGCCTATATCTCCGCGGCGCCTCCCTCAAATAGCCAGAAGCGCTCAAATCAATCGACCCTTCCCAATATATGCGCCGTGATTGTCGTCCCGACCCCGCCGATGTTCTGGGCATATCCCCTCTCTGCGCCCGGGACCTGGTTCTTCCCGGCCTCCCCCCTCAATTGCCTCACCAACTCCACTATTTGGTAAACCCCGGTAGCGCCCACGGGATGGCCCCTCGCCTTGAGCCCCCCGAACGTGTTCGTGGGTATCTCGCCCCCGATCTCTATTCCCCCCTCCCTTATGAGGTCCGCCGCCTTTCCCCTCTCCGCGAACCCCAGATCCTCGAGGGCTATCAAGCCCAGAACGGCGAAGGCGTCGTGGACCTCCAAGACGTCTATGTCCTCGGCCCTCAGCCCGGCCTTCTTGAAGGCGGCCTCGGCAGAGGCCCTCGTCGCCCTGAAGCTCGTGAAGTCATCCCTTTGATGCAGCGAGAATTTATCGGTGCTCACGGTTGAGGCCAGCACCTCCACCGGCGAATCCGATGCCCCCCGGGCCTCCTCGAGGGGCATCAACAGCACGGCGGCGGCGCCATCGCCTATCCCCGCGCATTCAAGGAGGTGGAGCGGGTCCGCGACTATTGGCGAGTTCATCACGGCCTCGACCGTTATTGGGAACCTGAATTGGGCGAATTCGTTGTTCAACGCGTGCTTATGGCATATGACCGGGAAGAGCGCTATATCCTCTTGTTTAACGCCATAGGCCCTCATGTAGGCCCTCGCCACTAGCGCATTTAGCCCAACGAAGCTCGCGCCCATATACGCCGAGTATTCCTGATCCTCCGCCATCGCGAGCGCCTTGGTAACCTCGGGGGTCGTTGCATCGGTCATCTTCTCGACCCCGACCACCAAAACGGAGTCCGCGCTCCCGGATGCCACCAATTGGCATCCGATGTGCACCGCCATCCCGCCGGAGGCGCAAGCCGCCTCGATCTTCGCGGCCCCAGCGCCCCGTAGGCCGAGCGAATCCGCAACGAGGGCCCCGAGATGTTCTTGGTTCTGGAGGTAACCGGACATCATGTTCCCAACCAGGACGTAATCCACATCGTATAGCTTTGCATCATCCATGGCCCTCAGTGAGGCCTCCACGGCGAGGTCCCTCAACCCCTTATCCCAATGCTCCCCGACCTTCGTGCACCCCACGCCGACTATGGCCGTTTTCCTCAAGCTCGGCTCACCGAAACGCCTAGGAGGAGCCTTGAATAGCCCGCGTAATCCACATAGCCCTTCCTCGAGAGCTGGTTCAGGAAATCCCCCCTCTCGCGCTCCTCGATGGCGTCCTTAACCAAGAGGCTGAAGGAGTCGCTGCCCGCCCCGTTGCCGAACGTCGCCACCAATATCCTCTCCGAGGGCTTCGCCACATCCAAGACCGCCACCAAGCCGAGCATGCCCGATAGGGCCTCCACGTTGCCCAGCTTGGGCAGTACGAGCCCCGCCTCCATTTGCTCGGGCTTGAAGCCAAGCCTCTTGGCCAAGCCCGATGCGGATCTCGGATCGCTTTGCGGCAGGATTACGTGATCGAAGTCCCCGGGCCCGAGGCCGAGCTCCCTCAGGAGGGCCTCAACCGAAGAGGTTACGCATTGGACCATGGCCCTTTCCGCGAATCTCCCGCTGTTCCTCCTCTGGGCCGAGCCCCTCAAGGCCCAAGTGTCGAGCGCATCCATCACCCACGTCGAGCTGCCCTCCAAGGAGGCTATCGAGCTCCCGCCATCGCGCCCCAGCACGAACGCGGCGGCCCCGCAGGAGGAGTATACCGCCCCCTCGTTCCAAGGCCCCCAGGGGATCGAATCCGAGCCGGCGGCGATCGCGCGGCTCGCCATCCCGCTGCCCACGAGCCCCGCGCATAGCAGAAACGCCTCGGAGCAGGATTTCCCCGAGAAATTTATATCGGCAGCCAGGATCGGGCCCTCGATCCCCAAGGCCTTGGATAGAACGCTCCCGATGGGCTTCCCCGAATAGGGATTCGAGGTGGTCCCGCAGAGGATCGCCCCTATGCCCGCCTTCCCAACGCCGGCCATCCGGAGGGCCCTCTCGACCGCTTCCTTAGCCATCGTAATCGCATCCTCATCCGGTCCGCAGATGGCCTTCTCGAAATCCTGGGGAACGGCGCCCTGGGCCAGCGGCAGGTCCCGCAACCTTATCCTATACTTGGGCAAATAAGCACCAAAGCCCTCTATCCCTATCGGGACGTTCGCCCTCAACAACTTAATAGCCCTCTATGGCCCTTATGCCCTCCTCGAAGGCCTTCAGGTTCGCCTCCTCCGTCCCCTTGGGGACGTTCCTCCTTATGGCTTCCTCAAGAGCCCTTTTCGAGATCGGGGGCTTGGCGGCCGCGTAGAACGCGCCCACCATAACCGTGCTGAGCATGTTTGGGTTCCCGAGCCTCTTGGCGATTCCGGATCCATCTATAATGTAGATCCTATCGGCCGATCCCATGATCGCGTCCATCATGGCCCCATAATCCGGGTATTTCTCCAAGCCGATCCTGGCTGTGACGGGGAGGATCGGCTCCTTGTTGACCACCCCGAACCCCCCGTTGCCCTTAAGATATTCGCAATGCCTCAGGAACTCCATTGGCTCGAACCCCACTATGCCATCCGCCATCCCCTTGGGGATCAAGGGCGAATAGATCTCCCGCCCTATCCTTATGTGGCTCGTCACGATGCCGCCTCTTTGAGCCAGCCCCCTGGATTCCGCGATCCTAACGCTTAATCCCTCCTCAACGGCCGCCTCGCCTATGATCGTCGAGGAGAGTATGACCCCCTGCCCGCCTACGCCAGCGAGTATAACGTTGAGGCCCCCCTTCATCATCCCTCCACCCTGATTATGGCCTTGGACGGGCAAATCTGGGCGCATACGCCGCACCCGGTGCACGAGTATTTATCTATGTATATCCTCCCATCCTCGATTGAGATCGCCGGGCATCCGAATTGCGATAGGCAGATCTTGCACGCGGTGCACTTAGTTGGATCCACCGCATACGGCTTGGGCCGCTCTCCCTTCCGCCTCAGCCTCCCCATCTCCCTAACGGCGCACTCATGCCTCGATACGACCACGGCCGGTCCCGGGAAGTTTATCGCGGATTCTATGGCATCTATTAGCTCCTTCACGTTGAAGGAATCGACGACCCTGATGAACTCGACCCCGCAGGCCTTGCATATATCCTCCACGTTCAACCTCCTTGTTTCCTCCCCCATCGCGTTCACGCCGGTGGCCGGATTGGGCTGGAAGCCGGTCATGGAGGTCCAACTGTTATCGAATATAACAACCGTTATCTTCGCGTTATTATGAACGGCGTTTATAAGCGGCGGGATGCCCGCGTGGAAGAATGTCGATTCGCCTATCACCGCAATTATCGGCTCCTTGACGCCCGCCTTATAGAAGCCGCATGCCATCCCTATGCTCGCCCCCATGCATATACAAGTATCATAGCCGTTGAGCGGCGGATATATGCCCTGGTTATAGCAACCCCTATCCCCGGCGATTATCCCCCCCTTATTGACCCTCCTCAGGGCTTGCTTGATGGAATAGTAGCTGGCCCTATGCGGGCATCCGGGGCATAGGAAGGGCGTCCTTCTACCGACCTCCAGTTGAACAGCCTTCGGCTTGGCGAGCAGGCCGCCGGGGTTATTCAATCCGGCGATCTTCGATATCGCGCCCGCCACTATATCCGGGTTCAGTTCCCATTGGAGGGGTATATGCCCCGTGGCCCTGCCGTAGACCTTGACGTCGAGCCCCTCCGCTTGCGCTATCGCTTTAACGCCGTCCTCCGTTATCGGCTCTATTTCCTCAACTACTAGGCAATCCCGGAGGCCCCTCAAGAAGCTCGCCACGAGCCTCCTGGGGAGGGGGTTCGCCGAGGATAGCTTGAGGACCGGGGCATCGATCCCGAGCATCCCCAGCGCTTCCTTGACGTATGAGTAATTCAGCCCATTTGCTATTATCCCGAAATCCCCGTTCGACTCCTCGACCCAATTGAGCGGGAAGCCCTCCATGGCCTCCGCGGCCTTTGCGTATTGCTTATTCAGCCATGCGTGCCTTTCCCTCGCGTGGGGCGCTATGACGGCATATCTCTTGGGGTCCTTTTCGAATTTGGGAACCCTCTCCTCCCTCCTCATCTCCCCCAGCTCGACATCCCCCCTGGAATGGGATATCCTGGAGGTGAGCCTGACGACTACTGGCAATTGCAAGGATTCGGATAGATCGAATGCCATCGGGATCATCCTCCTAGCCTCGTCTGGGCTGGATGGCTCGAGGCAGGGGACCTTCCCCATTTTGGCGTAATATCTCGTATCCTCCGCGTTTTGGGAGCTGTGGGGGTGCGGGTCATCGGAGACTACCACGACCAATCCGCCGTTAACGCCAGTATAGGCCGAAACCAAGAAGGCATCGGAGATCCAATTGAAGCCCAGGTGCTTACAAGCCATCAGCGCCCTTACGCCAGAGAGCGAGGCGGCGAATGCGACCTCGAAGGCGACCTTCTCGTTTATGGACCATTCCGCATGGATGCCGATCTTCTTGGCGACGGCGGATATGGAGGTGAGGATCTCGGAGGCCGGCGTGCCCGGATATGAGGTCGCGACCTTGACCCCGGCTTCTATCGCCCCGCGCGCCACCGCGCCGTTCCCCGTCATCAGGACCCTCTTCCCAACGGAATCGAGGGTGAGGTAGTCGGTTTCCATTCGGAATGCCTCTCTCGCTTTCTTAAGATTCCCGGCTCATTGCACTGGATTGAAAAATAAATCTTCCGATATACGTCAAATTTATAGTGAACTGAAATTTAGCATAAGTAAATTTTAAATTTGGCAAGGCGTGCGAGGATCGCGAGGGGCGATGGAATGGGGCTCAAGATCCTTTCGCTAAGCGGCATATTGGGATATGGATATGCGGAGGTCTCATTGGAAAATGGATTGAAGGAGGATCCGGATGTCATAGGGGTCGATGCCGGATCGACCGATCCGGGGCCCTATTACCTCGGGGCCGGCGTCTCCTTCACATCTAGGGCGGGGGTGAAGAGGGATCTGGAGCTGGCTCTGCCCGAGGCTGTGAAGAGGGGGATCCCATTCATAATAGGGACGGCTGGCGGATCCGGGGGGGAGCCGCACATAGAGTGGAATAGGAGGATAATAGAGGAGATAGCCAAGGAGAAGGGATTGAGGTTCAGGATGGCCGTGATCCATTCGGAGATAGACAAGGAGTACCTCAAGGAGAAGATCAGGAGGGGCGAGGTCAAGCCCCTGGGCCCGATAAAGGAGCTGGAGGAGAGGGATGTCGATGAGGCTGTCAGGATCGTGGGGCAGATGGGCTCCACGCCCTATATGGAGGCCCTCAGGGGAGGGGCCGAGGTGATATTGGCGGGGAGGTCCTGCGACACCGCCATATTCGCGGCGCTGCCTTTGATGAAGGGCTATGACCCGGGTCTCGTTTGGCATATGGCGAAGATAATAGAATGCGGCGCGATGTGCGCCACGCCGGGATCCGCGGCCGATTGCATAATGGCATATTTGGAAAGGGATTACTTCCTGCTGAGGCCATTGAACCCCATAAGGAAATGCGTCCCGGTTTCGGTAGCCGCCCATACGCTTTACGAGCAACCGGACCCATATTATATATACGAGCCGGATGGGATGATGGACCTCTCCCAGAGCAAATTCGAGCAATATGACGAGAGGACCGTCAAAGTGAGCGGGAGCAAGTTCGTCCCCGCGAGCGGCATTTGGAGGATAAAGCTGGAGGGCGTGAAGATGTCCGGATATAGGACCATATCGATCGCCGGCGTCAGGGATCCCATAATGATATCCAAGATAGAGGAGGTGACGAAGGCCGTTGAGGAGATAACCAGGGAGGACCTGAAGAACAAGTTCCCGCCCGGGGACTATAGATTGCATTTCAGGATATATGGGAAGAACGGCGTCATGGGGGAGATGGAGCCCTTGGACGCGAAGGCCCATGAGCTCTGCATAATAATAGAGGCGATAGCCAAGACGAAGGAGATGGCCGACGCCGTTTGCGCGGTCGCCAGATCGACCATGTTGCATTACCATTACGAGGGCAGGAAGGCGACGGCTGGGAACTTGGCGTTCCCATACTCGCCCTCCGACATATCGATGGGGCCAACGTATGCCTTCAACATATATCACCTGATGGAGGTCCGAGATCCGAATGAGCCGTTTCGGATAGAATATGTGGACGTGGGGTGATGGGAAAATGGTGAAATTGATAGAACTCGCGCGCGTGCTCAGGAGCAAGAACGCCAAGGTCCTCCAATTGACGTTCGACATAATGTTCGATAAAAGGGAGAATTACGAAAGGGTGAAGAACTCCGGCGTATTAACCGAAAAGCTGATATCGAAGCTCTATAAGGTCAGGGAGGAGGATGTGAAGATAATAAATTATGATTTTGCAATGGCGATAAAGATAACAATACCGAGGAGGTATCCCTGCGGGGACGAGATGGACACGGATATCTACGGGGCCCAGCAACATGCGCCCTTGATCGATATAGAGATCCCCTAACCCTCTTCCTTCCTCCCGAGGAGCCATTTGAGCGGTATGTTCTGGCTCGTGCCGTCCGGCAAGACCCTCCTTATGCTGATCGGGAGGACCCCCTCCTCCAGCTCGAGGAGGGCTATCTCCCTAGGGGACATCGATTCCGAGGGTATGTCTATCAAGGGCCGCGCGCCCATGGATAGCTGAAGGGCCCTGGCGCCCACGATCCTCGCTTTCTCGAAGCGAGTCAATCTCGGGGGCCCTATCATCTGCAAGCTCATTTCGCCCATCGCGTCCCCCCCGGCTCCCTCCTTTCCCTTTTTATCCCCCTTATCGATCCCCCTCCCCCCAAGTTTATTGGATTGAGCGCAATTCCCCCTCGAATTATGGCCTATGAATCCGTCACCGACCAATTTTTAATGGAAGAGAAGGCGAAAGGGTGAAAATATAAACCTATTGGTCTGGGAATGGCGCGAGGTCCGGGGCGGGGCCCTCGGCGGAGGGCGCGCCGCGGTCACGAGCCCCGCAACCATCGCCCAGGCAACCGGCCCATCGAAGCCTCGGGATCGCCTATTTCTTCGATAGCCACCATTGGAGGTAATCCCTTTGCCTCCTCCTTTTCTGATCCTCCTCTTCGCCATAGAGCCTTTCCTTGCGCTCGAGCAGCTCCTCGTAGGTGTACGTGGCCCCGCAGGATTTGCATGCGAAATTCTTCAGGGCCGGGTCGTACGTCAGCGTACCCCCGCATTCGAAGCAATAATGGGGCATCGGCATTACCGCGATCTCATTGCCCAAGCCATTAGTAAATCTTCCCCCAATCCCTCAAGCGTAGTAATACTCCCCGGACTCCTTTTGGATCCTATCGAGCCTGCTCCCGGGCTTGTTGACCCTGGGCCTCCCCGTATCGGGATCCCTGCGAAACGTCACCCCCAAATCCTTCAGGAAGGAGTTCATCCCATCCTTTAGCGATTGGGGCCCCCCGGCGAAGCCCTCCCTCCCGGGCTCCCCGAGGAATACCATGAGCCGATCGGCCAGTAGGTCCTGGAGGATTATATCGTGCTCAACTACGAAGCCAAACGCCTTCGATTCCATGACCCTCCTCTTTATCGCCTTTGCCGCCGAGAACCTCTCCTCGACGTCCAAATAGGCGCAGGGCTCGTCCAATAGGTAGATCTGCGCATCCTTGAGCAAGCAAACAGCTATCGCGAGCCTCTGGAGCTCTCCGCCGCTCAGGTTCTCCGCCCTCCTTTCCATCAACCCCTCCAAGCCCAGGGCCTTCACTAGCTCGGCCGCCTCCGGAGCGCCCATGGGATCCGCGCCGAAGGCCTCCTCGAGGATTTCCCCAACCGCGCCCTTGTAAAGGCCCGCAATATATTGCGGCTTGAGGCTTATCTCATATCCCTCCAATGGGGCCCCGCCGACGTCCGCCTTCTTGATGCCGGCCAATAGCTCTATGAAGGTCGTCTTACCTATCCCATTCGGGCCCATTAGGCCCAGGACCTCCCCTTGGAATATGCGGCCAGGGCTGGCCTCGAGGCGGAATTGGCCGTAATCCTTCACCAGCCTGGGCCATTCGACGTAGGGGATGTCCAACTCCTCGGCTTTCCTGGGCGCTTTAGGATTGAACCTTATCGGCTCGTCCCTGAATCGCATGTTCTCATCCGGCATATAGCCATCGAGGTAGATATTGATGCCATTCCTGACGCCCTTCGGGCGCGATACTATGCCATACGCCCCGGGCTCGCCGTATAATATGCAAACTTGGTCGGATAGATAATCCAGCATCGCGAGGTCGTGTTCGGCCAATAGCACGGTCTTCCCCTCCTCCGCCAGCCTCCTGATCTCCCTCGCGGCTTCAAGCCTCTGATAGACGTCTAGGTGGCTCGAGGGCTCATCGAATATGTATACGTCAGCCTCCCTGATCAAAGCCGCGGCTATCGCGAGCCTTTGGAGCTCTCCGCCGCTCAGGTCCTTGACCTCCCTCCCATATATCGGCCCCAAATGGAGCCCATCCTTGATTCGCGGCAATTTGTTAGCCTCATCTATGCCCTCGAGCACTTCCCCAACGCTGCCCTTCACGACGATCCTTATGCCGTCCACGTATTGCGGCTTCCTGACCACCTTAAGCTTCCCATTGCTCAACTTCCTGAAATATTCTTGGAGGACGGATCCCCTGAACCTCTTGATTATGCCGTCCCAATCCGGGGGGGATTCGTAATTCCCCAAGTTGGGCTTCAGCTCACCGGAGAGGATCCTCAGCGCCGTGCTTTTCCCCATGCCGTTCCTGCCTATAAGGCCCGTAATGGCCCCTTCGCTTGGCTCGGGAAGCCGCAGGAGCTCGAAGGAATTCGGGCCATACCTATGGACGCATTCGCCCTCCAGCCTCTCGGGCAAGTTTATTATGGATATGGCCTTAAAGGGGCATTTCTTCACGCATATCCCGCATCCGGAGCAAAGGGCTTCCGCTATGAGCGGTTGGGATCCCTCGCCCTCTGGGAATTTAACGGCCTCGATCCCTCCCCTAACCTCCGGGCAAAAGCGCATGCATTCGCGCCCGCAATCCTCGGGCTTGCAACGCTCCCTATCGAGGATCGCTATCCTTGGCAAATCCGCTCATCCGGATTGGGCGATTCCGCAGCAAAAATTAGGATGGGGAGCCAAAAATCGGGGGACTTTGGGCTTTCTTCCTCACTCCTCTTCCTCTATTTCCTCCTCGTCCCACTCCTCTTCCTCTATCTCCTCTTCCTCCCACTCCTCCTCTTCAGCTCCCCAATCCTCCTCCTCTTCCTCTTCTTCCTCGAAATCCTCCTCGGGCCATTCCTCTTCCATGAAATCCACCAGCGGTTTCTGGATGCCGCCCAAATCTTTTTTTAAAGCTTTTGGTGCCCTTTGCCCGGCGATGGCTAGGATCGCGTCCGGGGAATGGGCGATCGAGGAGGGCGCCAAGATAATCAGGAATGGGGGCGTAGTGATATATCCGACGGATACGGTCTACGGCCTGGGCTGCGATCCCTTCAGGCCGGAGTCGGTCGAGAGGATCTTCAGGATCAAGGGCGAAAGGGCGAAGCCGGTCCCGATACTCATTGATAACCCCGAAAGGCTCCGGGGGTTGGTGGAATTGAACGAGGCGGCCGAGGGGTTGATGAGGAGGTTCTGGCCGGGCCCATTGACCCTCGTTCTTCGCAACGTCGGCTTCCCACCGGAGGTGACCCGCGGGGGGTCGACCGTTGGGGTCAGGATCCCGAACAATTCTATCGCATTATCCCTGATCTCCAAGAGCGGGGGATTCCTGGTTGGCACGAGCGCCAATAGGACGGGATGTCCGCCGTGCCTCACGGCCGAGGAGGCATTGGAAAGGTTGGGGGATGAAGTGGATTTGATAATAGATGGCGGGAGGGCGGAGCTCGCCATCGGATCAACCGTAGTCGATGTATCCTCGGGCGAGCCGAGGCTCCTGAGGCCCGGTCCCTTGGATTGGGGATCCATAGGCGCGGCGATCCGCCCGTCGAGGTCGGCCGATCGCGTGGACGAGCCAGCTTAGGGAATAGGCGAGCGCGCTCGTCGCCTTCACGATGGGGACCAGCGCCAAATGCGAGCGCTCCCCGGAGATCCGATAGGCCCCCAGGGCCGAGGGCAGGAACCTGAGGAGGTTTATGGCGAATAGTGAGAAGAAGGCGAGGAGCGCTAGCGGGTGGATCGCCGAGGATATGAGGGATGCCAGGATTGCGTAATTCAAAGCGAAGCAGAGCTTAATCCTATTGTCGAAGAGCTCCGGATGGCGATCTATCAGCTGCGCGAACCCCTTCCCCCATTTGTATCTTTGCTTGAACAAGGCGAATAGGCTCTCAGGGTTCTCGGTCCTAGCGGAAACGGATTTCGCCATGACGTAACCATAACCGGCCTTCCTCATCCTGAGGAATAAATCGGCATCCTCCCCATACTCCATGCCCGTATCGAATCCCCCGAGCCTTTCCAATACCTCCCTCCTAAACGCCACGTTCGCGCCGAAGGGCCATTTCCTCGGGAATTCGTTCTGAATGAGCTCTATGGTCCGGGCTATGCTCCTGGAGCCGTTCAGCGCCCTCACCTCCCCCCCAACGCAGCCGAGCCCATCCCCGCCAGCCTCGAATATCCCCAAAACCCTTTCCAGGGCCCCCCTTTCGAGGATGCAATCGCCATCCAAGAATAGGACTATGTTCCCGCGCGATGCCCTTATCCCCTCGTTTTTGGCGGACGATATGCCATTATGGGGCAATTTGAGGAGCCGGAAATTCTCAAGGCCGGAGAATTTGGAGGCCCTCTCGAGGGAATCGTCCGTTGAGCCATCGTCGACGACGACCACCTCCAAGCCGTCGATCGCTTGGTCGTAGATCGAGGATATGCAAGCCTCAAGCGTGCGGGCCTTATTGAAACAAGTTATCACCACGGAGATCCTGGGAGCGCCCAACCGCCCTCCTCCATCTATTATTTAAATTCCCCGGGCCCTCTATATCCGGGGGAAGCGACGCCCGGTGTTAGATTCATGCCCCAGGATTTTAACTTGCTGCTCTCGACCTCGAGGGGGAACGAGGGGAACGCCCGAAGCGAGATCTGGTACTTGCTCAAGGAGGCAGGGGACGAGGATCCCAGGGCCGATCTCACGGGAATCTCGGGCCTCCTGACCGCCAAGACCGGGCTGGAGCCGAAGGAGGCCGTAAGGAGGCTTAGGGGGATCCTCGTTGAGAGGCCATGGGAGTTCCGATACGTCCTCAAGGTAAAGCCGATAGAGCTCGTGGTGAGGACGGACCTGGAGGAGATGATCAAGGCCGTGGATGGGCTTAAGGGATCGATAGCCGAGGGGGAAAAGTTCAAGATATCCGTTGAGAAGAGGCGCTCGTCATTGGAATCCCGACAAATAATAGATGCCTTGGCATCGAGGATAAATAGGAAAGTGGATCTGGAGGACCCGGATTGGATAGTGCTCGTGGAGGTCATAGGGGAGGTCACCGGCCTATCCATCTTAAGGCCCGAGGATATCCTCTCGGTGGAGAAGGAGAAGAGGGAGATGTATAAGCGCTAGGCCCTTATCGCCAATAGGGCGGATCTCTCTATTAAGGCCTTCCTCACGGTCTCCAGCGCCCCTCCGATGAAGCCCCCCATCTCCTCCCGGGATATCCCAAACGCCTCCACTATCCGCTCCAACTTCTCCTGGCTCGATATTGAGAGGATCGAATCGCTTTCGCGCCCGCCCAAGGCCCTCGATATGGCCACGAGGGATTCCAGGAGGCGCCCCTTGTCCTCATCGATGGCGAGGATCGCCAAGTTCCTACTACTCGGCTTCAAGCCGACGATCCTTATGGCCGAATCTATTTGCCTTTGTCCGGATGCGTAAAGCAACAATTCCGTCTCAAGGGCCCTGGATATGGGCTTGGCCTTGAACCCCCTTACTGCGTTGGTAGCCGCGCAAATCAAATGCTCCGGGCCGGCTATGAAATCAGCATCGAATGCTTGAACGCATCTCGAGGCCGATGCCGCCCTTATCGCGGCCAGGGTCTCATCGACCCCCTTGCCCTCGACCCCCTCAAGCCCCATGACCGCCGCGTAAAGCCCGAGACCCCTCAACTTGACTATCAGAGCCATCGATCGAGCGCGATGGGCGGTCCATTTTTATAAGCCTTAAGTGGCTTATCGGGAAGGGCGATCCGCGCCATCCGGCGCATGAAGGGGGGCCGATCTCTTGGGGATGGAAGCCGCGCGGCGCCTCGGGGCGGGGGGCCTACCGAATGGGGTTCTTGATACTTAGTTGGGACGAGGTATACGATCTTTGCATGCGCCTAGCTCGCAAGATAAGGGAGAGCGGATTCTCCCCGGACGTAATAGTCGGGATCGCGCGAGGGGGGTGGATACCAGCCCGGGTGCTTTCCGATCTCCTCGATAATCCGAACGTGATGAGCATGCGGATCCAGTTCTATGTCGATATCGGGAAGACGGGCAAAAAGCCAACGATAATACAACCCCTGGACGATTCGGTGAGGGACAAGGCGGTCCTAATAGTTGACGACGTGGCCGATACAGGGAGCAGCCTGAGGCTGGCGGTGGAGCACGCCAAGGACCTCGGGGCTCGGGAGGTGAGGTCGGCCACGCTGCATTACAAGCCCACGAGCTCCATCGTGCCAGATTATTACGTGGAGGAGACGAGCGATTGGATAGTTTATCCCCACGAGAGGCGGGAGTTCTTGGGGAAGATGGCATCGAGGCTGAGGGGGGAGGGGAAGGGGCTCGAGGACATCATAGAGGAAATGGCGAGGATCGGCTTCCCGAGGGGCCTCGCCAAGGCGCTTCTAGGAGATCCCAGCTGGGGGGAGGGGTCGGATCCCCAAAAGCCTATAAGGGGGCCAAGGAAAGACATTAAGGCGGATGATGTGGACTGACCTGCGCGGAAGGGCTCCAGCCCGGATGTCGATATGCAACCTCCACTGATCTCGCCTCCGAATATCGCTTCTATCGCCTCGAACGAACCCAATAGCCCTTAAAATGGATCGATGGGGTCCGAGCCCCCGATATCGACCGAGATGCTCTCGGCCAGATCGATCATCCTGAGGAACTCCGCTCCGGCCCTCTTTCCATGGGCTATCAACATCCTTATCTGAGCCTCCGATGCCGCCCCGCAGTTGAATTTCACATGGGCCGGCATGCGATACGTTTTCGGCAATCCGGATAGCTCCCAGGGGTGGACATTGCAGATCACGGGCATGCCTCGTCTCCATATGGCATCGAAGCCTATCTTGCAGATGCGGGACCCGAAGTTCTTCCGGAACCACCACCAACCGACCGGGATTCGAAGTATGGGAGTCACGGAGATCGGGATCTCAACCAACCTCCCCTCGCCCCCTAAATCCCATGAGAACGGGGATGCTTTCATCCCCAGCCAATTGAACCTCCCGGGCACGTAGGTCGGCAGGATCGAGCTATCGTAAACGTAGCCAAACCTTTTTAGGGCTTTGATAATCCCGGGCCCGATCCTCAAGCGAGGCGCCCTATATCCGAGCGGCCTCGCCCCGGAGATCCGCTCCAAGATCTCCCCGCTGGCTCGAAGGCCATCCATTCCATCGCGCCCAGCCGCCGGGCCATGCCGGAGCCCGTGGTTCGCGATCTCCCACCCCATATCCGCTATCCTCCTCACGAGCTCCGGCCGCTTGGATGCGAAGAAGCCGGTAATGAAAAACGTGGCATCGATCCCCTCGCGCTCGAGCACCCTCAATAATCGATGGGCGCCCTCCTCGGATGGCTTCAGGGATTCTTGTTCGCTGAGCGGGCACCCGCGGAGTTCCAGGGGGGCCGTGCATTCCTCGAGATCTATCGTTAGGCAGATTGCCCTTCTCGATCCAACCATAGCTTGGCCATCCTATATAGGAATAAGGGGATTATCTTCAAGGTGCGAACCTTCGAGGATCCGTGGAGCCTATTCCTCAAGGAGATCGGGATCTCGCCGATCCTAAGCCCCATTCGCTTAGCCTTGACCAAGAGCTCTATGTCGAAATCGAAGCCGTTCGCGCTTACGCGCAGGTTTGAAATGGCATCCCTCCTGAAGGCCTTGAAGCCCTCGTTGGGCGTCGTGAGGCGGAACCCGAAGAGGGCGTTGAAGATCCAACTGAATGCTTTTGAGAGGATCCTCCTATAGGGGGAGTAGTTCCCATCCACCCTAGCGGCGACCACCAGATCGAGGCCGCCCTCCGCGATGGGTTTTATGAGGCTCGGGATCAATCGCGGGGAGTGCTGCATGTCCCCATCCATCGTTACCACGACATCGCCCTTGGCCTCCCAAATCCCGGATTTTATGGCGGCGCCTTTCCCCGCCATCCCATTCAGCCGGATTGCCCTGATGAAGGGATATCTCCCCGAATAAGACTTGATCCTCTCGTAAGTATCGTCCTCGCTATTATCGTCCACGAAAAGCACCTCTGCGGAACCCATCCAACCATTGCGATTAATGAACTCGCAGATCTCCTCAGCAAGGGGGGGTACGTTCTCGCCCTCGTCCCTCATTGGAATTATTATCGATATCCTCAAGGCACGGCATATGGAGGATTGGCCGAATTGTTTAAAAATATTAAGTCGAGATGGGGGTTCGTGCGAAAGCGCGATCGGAGGCCCAAGGGCGGGGCTTGGAGGGTTAGGGAATATTTCGACGGAATCGCCGAAAGGTATTCGAAGATCTTCTCATTTGGCATCCTGAATTCCATAAGGAGGAGGGAGATGGAGAGCGTGTTTAGGATGCTTTCGCCAAGGCCCGAGGAATCCATATTGGATGCGGGATGTGGCATTGGCCATTATTCGATCCCCCTCAAGGCGCTAGGCGCGAAGGTCGTAGGCGTGGATCTTTCGGAGAGGATGGCGAGGATGGCGAGCGCTGGGGGGGTTGATGTCATCGTCGCGGATCTCGGATCCACCCCGCTCAAGGGGGGATTCAATAAGATCCTATGCGCCGGGGTCCTGGAATTTTGCGAGGACCCATCGGCCGTCATAAGGAATTTGAGCCTTAATTTGAAAAGGGGCGGCCACTTGGTCTTCCTGATACCAAAGCGCTCCCCAATTGGGATCCTTTATAAGCTATACCACTTATCTCATGGCATAAGGGTACGCCTTTTCTCCATGAGGGAGTTTTTGGATCTCCTCGAGGGCGCGGGATTGAGGCCCATATCGGCCGAGGAACCCACTTGGATGAGCTTGGTCATCAAATGCGCCAAAATGTAACGGGGTATGGATGGCGCATTGCTTCGCAGGATAAAAATCCCGTTTCGCGGCGCGGCCGCTCGGATCGCGGTCCCTATGGCAATATTTGGATCGGCACTCTCGATCAGGGTTTGTCACATGGCCATCAGGGGGATCGACTATTATGGAGATAGCTATCACCACTGGTTGGTTAGCTATTTGACCGCCATAAACGGCTACGCCTATACATCTTTCAAGGGGGACATGCGCATCGTATGGTTACCGCTATATCATTACATAAGCGCATTTCTCATGAATTTAACAGGAATTTACGATCTAACGATGCCGCACTTCGTGAACGTGGTTTCCGGGTCCCTGACGTGCGTGTTCTCATATTTGATCGCGAAGCGCTTGAGCGAGCGCAATATATTCGGGATCGCGGCCGCTTCAGCCCTGGCGCTTCAACCATGGTTCGCGGATCTGAATACCTTGGCGTTGACCGAAAGCCTCTCATGCCTCCTCATAGTCTCGGCCGTATTCTCATACCTAACAAGGAGGCATTTGTACTTCACGCTATCGATCGCTCTCGCCATGCTGACCAGATATGAAACCTGGTTCCTCGCGATCGTCCTCCTGATCCTCGCGTTCATCCAGCGAAGATTCGACGCCAAGAGGGCTTTCGCTTCGGCCCTCTGCGCTGGGGCTGTTGTGGCGTTTTGGTGCCTTTGGAGCTACCTCAACACAAGCGACCCATTGGCTTGGCATAGGATGCAAATGACCATGACCAGGTGGGATATTAGATATTTTTATGGGGGCCCCGGGCCTAGCTCCCAAAGGCTCGCGAAATTCCTTATATCGATGCTCAATATGACCGCTTGGCTCCTCCCGATCGGCTTGGCCGCCGGGCTCCTGAGCAGGGCGGAGGAGATTAAGGCGGTTGCGATCCTGGAATCGGCGTTCCTGGCCTATCTCGGGGCCCAGATCCTATTCGGGGGCTCGCTCCCGGAACCAAAGTATTCCATATACGTATTCCCATTGACCTCGATTTTGGTTGCATCGACCCTGGGCCGCATGCGCTTGGAAAGGTCCGGGATGGGCAAAATCGGCATTTTCGTCCTCATCCTATTGATCGTATTATTGCCCTTCGGGGACTTTTGGATATTCCCGCTCAAGACGTATGTCGCGAAGCCCGAGTTGGAGGCCGGCCTAGCCCTGGCGAAGATCTACAAGGGCGGCGGCGTGATCTCGGATAGCCCCACGGTCATATACTATAGCAAGATAGATCCCAGGAAGTTCCACCCGAGCGTGCAACTACATTGGTACGCCAAGGGCTGGAGCAGGGAGAGGCTCAGGGAGTGGTATTTGGGGAACGATATCCGCTACATGGTTTGGCAGAACTCCTCATACTCCAGCCTTTGGTGGCTTTACCCGGAGCTATCCGAGGGCAAGAGTAGGATCGATTTGACGGATCCAAGATTTCCGATAGGATATTTCGTGGAGTATACCAAAATACATCGCCTGGTGGATAGGACGGTGAAAATCCACATATATAGGATCGTTTTGGAGGATCCTAGGCCATGGATTGCGCCAGATATCCGGCCCCATTAGGTGGGACGGGGTCGCAATCCCCTCCCTCTTGGCGGGGCCGGGTCCCCTCAGCCGCCGGCCCTTCCGAATTATCGCTATCGCTGGGCCTTTTCCCCAGCCGTTCTGGGCGGGCTATCGCCACCCGCCCCTCGCTTTGGGCATCATAGGGGCATTGGGTTGTGAAAGCGCTCTTCATCGGATCGCATGGAGCAATGGGGATCATTGCCCGAGGATCTCCTTGGCCGCCTCTTCATATACCTTCAGATCCCCTTCCGTGAAGAGGACGAGCCTCACCTCATCCAATCCCCCCTCAGTTTCGAGGAAGTCCTTTATAGCCTTCAAGGCGACCCGGCTGGCCTCCCTTATCGGATATCCATATGCGCCAGTGCTTATGGATGGGAAGGCTATCGTCCTGATCCCCCTCGAGGCCGCCAGCCTAAGCGAACTCAAATAGGCCTCGCGAAGGAGCTCCGGCTCGCCCCTACTCCCTCCTCGCCATATGGGCCCGACTGTGTGGATCACGTAGCGGGCCTTCAAATTCCCCCCGGACGTTATGACGGCCTTCCCGGTTGGCAAGCCATCCGGCCATTCGGTCGCCCTTATCCGCTTGCATTCCTCCAATATCTTTGGACCGCCCTTTCGATGTATCGCGCCATCGACGCCGCCGCCCCCCATCAGGCTCGGGTTCGCGGCGTTCACGATCGCCTCCACATCCTGCTCGGTTATGTCGCCGCGCATGAGGATCAGCTTGGCCCCGCCGATCGATATCTCCAAGGATTCCCCCTCCAGATCGCGATCAGCGCGCCCCATATCTCTCCCAATGCACCACCTCATCCAAGCCCTTCCTGCTCGGGGGGGATGGGGATTCATTCGGATAGCCCAGGGAGATAATGGATAGGGGCCTCACCCCCCTCGGGATGCCCAGGGCCTTGGCCACGGCCGCCTCCCTGAATTCAGAAACCCAGCAGGTCCCAAGGCCCTCCTCATAGGCCTTGAGCATGAGGTTCTGGATCGCGGCGGATGCCTCCTGGATCGAGTAGAGCTCCCTATCCCTGGCCTTCGCCCCCTTCAAATTGGAGCAAACGACTATATCCACGGGGGCCCTCCCCACGTGCTCGCTCCCCTTAGCCGCCTTGGCCAGCTCCCCCCTTGTCCTCGCGTCCCTGACGACTATGAATTCCCATCGCTCCCAAGCCTTCGGGGCCCAGATCGCCGCCTCCAAAACGGCCCTTATTTTATCCTCCGGGATCGGATCCGGCTTATAATCCCGGATCGACCTCCTATTCCTTATGGCGTCCATAAGCTCCAAAAGGCGAACACCCGATCCAAATTCCGATGACCCATCTAAAAGCTTTTTGATCGCCGGCATCGACCCCGATCCCGGCCCCCGGCGCTCCCCCTACCCCCGGGGACAGAAAGGCATTAATCGAATGGGGCATATTCCATACCCCATGCAGAAATTCATAGCCGGGCTGGCGAAAAGGGCTGGGAAGGAGCTGATGAGGTATTATTGCAAGGACTACTCCTTGATAAGGCTCAGGGGGAGGTCTAAGGAGATAACGACAAAGTACGACAAAATGATCGACGAGATGTTGATATCCGCCATCTCGAGGAGGTTCCCCGATCACAATATATTGACGGAGGAGAGCGGGTTCATGGATAGGGGATCCGAGTTCACGTGGGTGGTCGATTCATTGGATGGCAGCAGCAACTATGCCGTCGGGAACCCGTTCTTCTCCATATCCATCGCATTGCTCCATTTGGACGATCCGATATTCGGGGTTGCGTATGCCCCATTCCTGCGCGAGCTATTCCTGGCGGAGGAGGGGGGCGGATGCACGATCAATGGGAGGGCGGCGGAGGTGACGGACATCTCGAGGCTCAAGGATTGCTACCTGGTGGCCTGCGAGGGGGGCGAGAAGAGGGCATCGAGGATAAGCAGGATAAACGCGGCCCTCCTACTGAGGGCTAGGGATGTCAGGAAGCTCGGATCCGGATCCTTGGAATGCGCATGGGTCGCCTGCGGCAGGGCGGAGGCCTATGTGACGGAGCAGATAGATCCCTGGGATGTGGCCGCCGGGGTTTTGTTCGTTAAGGAGGCGGGCGGGAGGGTCACTGATTTCAAGGGAAGGGAATGGGTCCCCAGGAGGAGCGACTTGGTTTTCTCCAATGGCAGGATCCACGATCAGCTCCTCAGGCTGGTCTCCAAGCTTTAAATGGCTCCGGGCCCCTTTCGGAGCGATCCCTCGGGTGATGCCCAATGGTCAGGATCGTCCACGCCTCAGATCTCCATTTCGGTCCTCAATTCCAGCGCGATGTATTCGACCTAGCCGTTGATGAAATAAACTCCCTCGATCCTGACCTATTGGTGATAACTGGCGACCTGAGCGAGGATGGGCTGATATCCCAGCTCAGGGACGCGAGGGATGGCCTGAGGAGGTTCCGGGCCAAGGACCTCGTGATCCTGAGCGGGAATCACGATTATAGATCGACCGGCTATCTCCCCTTCAAGAGGTTCTTCGGCTTCAAGCGGGTTCTCGAGGGGGATGGCTTCGCCCTATTCTCCCTGAGCACGGCTAGGCCGGATCGGGATGAGGGCGAAGTGGGCTATAGGCAGGGGCTCTGGCTGGAGAGGGAGCTCTCCAAGCGCAAGGGCCAAACCAAGATAGTGGCCATGCACCACCACCTAATCCCCATACCCGATACCGGGCCGGATAGGCTGACGATCATAGACGCGGGGGACGTCCTTCAAACTTTGATAGAGGGGGAGGTCGACCTCCTGCTCTGCGGCCATAGGCATAGGCCTTGGAGATGGAGCATCGAGGGCATGGAGATAGTCCACGCCGGGAGCCTTTCCTCCGCGAGGTTGAGGGGGTTCTTCGCCAATTCCTATAACATAATCGATTTGGAGGGAGGCCATGTGAAGGCCAAGCTGAAGGTCGTTGGCGGGGAGGAGCTGGACTTCGGGGAATTGAAAAGAGCGGGGATTGATTACTTGGGGATTTGAGGGTTGTCGAAGGGCGAGGGGCGCGATCGCGGCGGTTTGGCCATGCGGATCGCCGTTGGGTCCACGAACCCGGTGAAGGTCAGGGCTACGGAGAGGGCCTTCTCCAAGGCCTTTCCGGGGCTCGAGGTCATCGCCTTCGGGATCGATGTGGAATCCGGTGTGCCGCCGCAACCGATAGGCGAGGAAACCATAAGGGGGGCCATGAACCGCGCTGCTGAGGCCCTGGAGGGCTCGGGGGCGGACTTCGGGGTTGGCATAGAGGCGGGCCTGTTCCCATTCCCGGGCACCCTGACGGGGTATCTGGAGCTCCAATGGTGCGCCATCAGGGATCGGATCGGCCGGGTTTCCCTGGGATGCGGACCGGGATTCGAGCAACCGCTCGCCATAATCGATGAGGTATTCAAGAGGGGAAGGGACGTGGAGGGGGCGATCGAGGCCATCTTCGGGATCGGGGGGATCGGGAAGAGGGAGGGGGCGATCGGGCTGCTATCGAAGGGGCTCATGGATAGGGAGGGATTAACGGAGATCTCCGTCCTGATGGCTTTGATACCGATCTTGAACGAGGGGCTATACTTCAAAAATGGCCCCTTTGGCGATCGGACGAGCCCCGGGGCGAGATGCATTTAAGTTAGGCTTGGGCCGATGGATCGTTTTGGGATCGGGGTTGAGGGTGCTCTTCGTTTGTACCGGGAATATGGAGAGGAGCCCGACCGCCGAGGAGCTGTTCAAGAACGAGGAGGGGTTGGAGGTAAAATCGGCCGGCATATCCCCAACCGCGCCCAATTTCCTAACGGAGGATTTGGTGAATTGGGCGGACAAGATCTTCGTGATGGAGGACGTTCACAAGGAATACATAGCCAAGAAGTGCCCCTGGGCCATCCACAAGGTCGTGGTCCTCGGGATCCCGGACGTTTACTTTCGAAATGATCCGGAGCTCAAGAGGTTATTGAGGGAAAGGGTATCGCCGCATTTGCGGAGATAGGTCAGGGCCCAGCGAGGACCCTATCCTCGATCGGCGGGGCGCCGATCTCCAGAAACTCGAAATCCTCCTCCCCCAATACCTCCAGGATCCCGTGCCTTTCCCCGGGCCTTATCACGATAACGGCGTTCGGCCCGACCTCGCGCTCTTCCCCCTCCAAGAGGACCCTCGCCCTCCCCTTCAATATGAAAAGGACCGTCTCCTTCGTTTTGTGGTAATGATAGCTCGTTGGGCCGCTTCTCGGCTTCAGGCTTTCAAGGTGTACGAAGAAATTCCTCACCCCGCGCTCCTCGGATATCAGCTCCCTCTCGGAGCGCCCCCCATCCCGAGAGACTTTAGCCTCCACCTCCCGGGCATCGAAGACCAGGACCATTTTCACACCTCATCGCTTCAAATATCCGAACCTCCTCTCCAGGAGGTCCTCCCTGAGGGGGGAGAAGACCTCCACGAAGACGAATTCGCCCTCCCCAACGTTTTTGATGCGATGGGGCGAGTTCGGGGGTATATAATAGGCGCATCTCTCCCCCACCAGCTCGACCCTCCCCCCTATCTCGAACTCGGCCCTCCCCTTGAGGCAGAACCCTATTTGCTCATGGGGGTGGCTATGCTCGGGGAAGCTGGCCCCCCTCTCGAGGACCCCATAGAGCATCATGACCCTTTCCCCGACCGCGAGGACCTTCCCCCTCAGGCCCGGTTGGATCTCCCAGAAATCGACCCGATCCTCCCCAACAACCGGCATATTTCAGGGTCTCCATTTTCGCCAATATAAAAGCCGCTCCATCGAGTTTTTATAGGAGTGCGAAGCAAAACTTCGCCGAGGAGAAAGGGAGTTCTCGATGGAGAGCATCAGAAGGGAGCCCTCCGGGGCGATCGTAGGGTGGATAATAGTCCTATTGATATTGCTGTTGATACTCATGGCGTCCCTGATGCCGCTTCGCTTCGCCCCGATCCTCGAATACCTCCCCTGGATATCGGCCTTCGCGATCGCGCTCATATTGGTGCTCGCATCGGTTAAGGTCATGAGGGAGTACGAGAGGGCCGTCCTCTTCAGGGTGGGGAGGCTCGTCGGGGTCAAGGGGCCCGGCCTTATATTGAAAATCCCGATAGCCGATAGGCTGGCCAAGGTGGATCTGAGGATAAAATCGATAGACGTCCCGGTGCAGAGGATCATAACCAGGGATAACGTAACGGTGGACGTCGACGCCGTTGTATATTATAGGGTCTTCGACCCCACCAAGGCGATAGTGAACGTTGAGGATTATATGCTCGCCACGAACTTGCTCAGCCAAACGACCCTCAGGGACGTGCTGGGCCAATCGGATTTGGACGAGTTGCTCTCGAAGCGGGAGGAGTTGAGCAAAAGGCTCACCTCAATACTCGATGTATTGACGGACCCCTGGGGCATAAAGGTGACGAACGTGACCATAAAGAGCGTAAGCTTGCCCGAGGCGATGCTCAGGGCGCTCGCCAAGCAGGCCGAGGCGGAAAGGGAGAGGAGGGCGAGGATAATAGTGGCCCAAGCCGAGGAGCAGGCGTCGAGGATCTTGGCCGAGGCGGCGAGGGTCTACGGGGATCCGAGCTTGGCCATTAGGTTGAGGGAGCTCCAAACGCTCACGGAGATAGCCAGGGAGAAGAACATGATAGTGATAGCCCCCTCGGCCTTATCCGATATCGGGGCCGCCTTGGGCATCGCGAGGCAGGTGGCGGAGGCGCCCGCGAAGCCGAAGGGAGAGGGGGAGGCCAAGCGATGAATCGCAAGGCGAGCTCCTTAGCCCTGCTCCTCCTTTTGGCATCCCTCTCGGCGTGGCGCCTTCCGAGCCCCATCGCCTCCCCCTATGGCCCGAGGGCCCTCCTGGTCAGGATAGAGGAAACGATAACGCCCGCGACCTACGAGGCCGTTAGGGAGGCCATACCCTATTCCGCCCAAGTGGGGGCGAGCGCGATAATCCTCCAATTGAATACGGCCGGGGGGCTCGTGGAATCGATGATCGGCATAATGGACGCGATAGCCGCATCGAACATCCCCTTCATAGGGTACGTATATCCGGAGGGGGCGAAGGCTTGGTCGGCCGGGACCTATATCCTATTGGCGACCCATCTGGCAGCAATGGCCCCCCACACTGTGATCGGATCGGCGCATCCCGTATCATCGACTGGGGCCCCCGTGAACGATACGAAGGTCGTAAACGCCCTCGCGAAGCTCGCGGTGGAGCGGGCGAGGATGCATGGCAGAAATGAGACGGCCGCCGAGCTCTTTGTGAGGAGGAACCTGAACCTTGGGGCGGAGGAGGCCCATAGGCAAGGGGTCGTGGAGATAGTGGCGAGGACGCTGCAGGACCTATTGGAGGCGGCGGATGGCAGGGTCGTTAGGACGGTAGCGGGGGAGGTCAAATTGAGCACCAAGGGGGCATCGGTCCTTGAGTTCTCGCCGAGCCTGAAGGTCAAGGTCCTCAGGATCGTATCCGAGCCTATGGTGGCCTATATGCTCTTCACGTTCGGCTTCATGAGCATATTCTTCGGCTTGATGGCGGCCATGTACCCGATGATAATAGCCGGGGCGATCCTGATGATATTGGGCATAATAGGCCTAGGGATGGCCCAGGCGGATTTGGGCGCGATCCTCCTGTTCTCGCTAGGTTTCGTCTTGTTGCTGATCGAGGCCCTGACCCCTGGCTTCGGCCTCTTCGGGACCTCCGGGGTCATATGCATATTGTTGGGCAGCTTCCTCTTCCTCTCGCTAAGCCCGGAGAAATGGGCCGTATCCCAAGAGTGGGTCGTATCGTTCCTCATGGCCGTGGTGGCGACCGCTGGGGTCTTCCTGGCCTTCATCGCCTTCGTCGCCTTCAAGGTCCTCAGGGCCAGGAGGAGGCCCCCCATCCACAGCGAGGGCGTGGGGGAGATCGCGGAGGCCCTGGACGACGTCCAAGCCGGGGGGGAGGGCTTCCTGATTTGGAGGGGGGAGGTTTGGAAGGCCAGGTTCCAAGACGATGTCAAAAGGGGGGATAAGGTCATCCTAATTCAAAAGGAGGGGCCGCTATTCGTGGCCAAGAGGGCCGATGGGGGGCGCGCCTAAAGGGCGTCCGCGGCTGGGCGGACGCGGGGGGACCCCCTATTGCTGCGGGGCCCCCATCGAGCGGATCGGCCCCGGCATCAATTCCGCCCTGAATATCAAGTTGGCCTCGACCAATTCCTCGAAGAGCTTATACAACGCCCTCTTGGCATCCCTTTCCCTCTTGGCGCCGGAGCAGATCACCCTGCCGCTGGAGAAAACCAGCATCACGACCCTCGGGTCCTCGGATCTATATATGAGGGCCGGGAATTGCTCAGGCTCGTAAAGGGTTCCGCGCTTGGATTCGGCCATCCCCTCAAGGTCTATCTGGCCCCTCATATCGGCCGATGCCACTATGTTATCTATGCGAACGAGGGGGTTCCCCGCGATCACTATCCCCTTCATCTTCAGCTCCTCCACGACCTTATTTATGGCCATCTTGGCCTGGCGCTCGGATTTGGCCCCGGCGCAAACGATCTTCCCCGATGAGAATATCAGCGATACGGACTTGGGTTTCCTCAACCTATAGACGAGCCCAGGGAATACCTCAGGCCTGTACTCCGCCGATGGCGCTACCCTGCTTATGAATTGGAGGTCCAGCTCGTGATCGAGCTTTCCGGACGCGACCACGTTCTCGATCCGTATCGATATATCCGGCCTCTGGATTCGCTCCCCCCTCTGGGGGTATTTGATCCGAGAGGCCTCGACCTTGGCCAAATCCAGCGCGAAGCCGTTAGGGGCCTTGAGGAGGCCCAAGCCCTCCAGTTCCCTCAGCCCCGCCTCGACCTCCTCCGCGGTCTTCCCCACCTCCTTAACCAGGGATTCCAGGGAGCGGGGCTCGTGGGGGTTCCTTTGGAATATGGCAAGCAACTCCGCCCCCGTTCCGGAGAGCGGCGGTTGAAGGAGCGAATCCTTTACTTCCGCCAAGGCGCATCAACCGGATAATCGCGAATTGGAAAAGGCCTATCCCCTTACCCTTTATTATTTTTTAACAAAAATGTTTAAAACTTCATAAAATTGAATAAAACTTACTTCGCGGGAGGGTTAAAGATAGCCGCGCCAAACTAGGGGGATGGCCCCTCCCGGCGATCCTCGGCCAAGGGATGGGGCGCCCCACCCATATATATATGGGTATCCCAATGGCGTTCCGCCTCTAGATATTTTTGCGCCTTCCGAGGGCGGAATCGTCCCCAAGTGTCGGGGATGAGACCCATAAACGCGCCATCCGGCGATCCTAACAATAGATTTTTATTGGCCAAAGGCTCGGCCATCGAGCGATGGCCCATGGATTTTTACGAGGTGATCAGGACCAGGAGGAGCGTGCGCTCCTTCAAGCCGGACCCCATCCCCGATGCCGTCATTAAAAGGGTATTGGAGGCCGCGAGGATCGCCCCCTCCGGCTCCAATCGCCAGCCTTGGAAGTTCATATTGATCAGGGATGAGCGGGCGAAAAAGGAGGTCGCCAAGCTTTGCCATGGCCAAAGCTTCGTGGCCGAGGCCCCGCTCGTTATAGTGGCATGCGGGAGGAGGATAGATTTCAACAGGGGGGATTATATGGGGGACATGAGCATGCTGGTGGACGTCTCCATAGCGGTCGATCATTTGGTGCTCGCCGCGAGGGCGGAGGGCTTGGGGACTTGTTGGATCGGCGCATTTGACAACTCCGCGTTGAAGGGCTTCCTCGGCATCCCGGAGGAATATAACGTGGTCGCCGTAATCCCGATCGGGTATCCAGCCTACGATGCCTTCAGGGAAACATCCGATAGGAAGCCCTTGGAGGAGATAATATGCCATGAGAAGTTCCAATGAGGCGTTGCGGCGCTGGGCGCCGCAATTGGCCCCCGGAGGGGATGGAGGTGGTTGAGCTCGCCTCGATCGGCGCGATAAACATCGACGTAAGCCTATTCGTCGAGGATTTCGCGGAGGTCGGCGGGGAGGTCCCGGTAAAGAGGATCGCGATCGTCCCGGGCGGGAAGGCCGCGAACGTCGCGGTGGCGGCGGCGAGGATCCTCGGGCCCGGCAAGGCGGCGTTGATAGGCTGCGTTGGCGATGACGAAATCGGCTCCGCGCACCTCAAGGACCTCCGAGGGGAGGGGGTCGATACCTCCGGGGTAATGGTCCTAAAGGGCGTTGGCTCCGGCCGGGCCTATTTGATCATCGACGAACGCGGGAGGAACTCAATATATACCTTCTTCGGCGCCAATGCGATGCTCTCGCCCGGGGACCTGGATAGGCCGAGTATAGCCAGGATCCTCGAGGATAGTTCCATAATCGTTTTGATGGATCCGCCGCTCGATGTCTCGGAGAAGGCCATCGGGATTTCGAGGGAGCGCGGGAAGAGGATCCTATGGGATCCCGGCGTCCGCAGCAGGCTCGGCCTGGCGGAGCTGGGCCGATTATTGAGGGGGGTCGATTACTTGATCCTCAACGAGGTGGAGGCCGTCGCACTTTCCGGTTCGAATGACCCGATGGGGGCGATCCCGAGGATCTTGGGCGCCGCGCCATCCCTGAGGGTCATCCTGAAGCTCGGCGCGAGGGGGTGCCTCTTGGCGAGCTCGCGGGGGGTCGCCGAGGTGCCGGGAGTTGATCTCGACCGGATCGGGCTGAAACCGGTTAATACCGTGGGTTGTGGGGATGCCTTCCTGGGCGCCTTCTCGGCATCATTGGCCATGGGCATGGAGGAGCTCGAGGCCCTGGAGAGGGCCAACTACGCTGGCGCTTTCAAGGCCTCGAGGCCGGAGACCAGGGGGAGCCCGAGGCTGGAGGAGCTAGAATCCTTCATCAGGGCCGTCAGGGATGGGCGCGGGCCGGGGGCCCCTTGAGGGCCCTGAAGAAGGCCCTTGAGAACCTCCCGATATCCACCTCCCTAACCACCCTTATCCTATTCCCCTCCACGCCCCATGGGCCCCTATAGGCCACCGTCTGCCCGGTCGTTATCTCCCCCTTGACCTCGACTTCCACCCTCCAAAGCTCCTCCTCCAGGACGAGGGAGTCGTCGATCGCTATCGCCATCGCCAGGGGGTCGTGGAGGTACCCCTCCTCCTTGCCCAAGCGATCCCCATGGGCCCGGATGTAATATTCCAAGGCCCTGATGGCGAACTCGGAGGCCATCGAGCCCGAGCCCCTCAGGGCATTCAAATGCTCCCGGCGCACGACGGCCCTCCTGGTCACCTCCAGGGGCAGGAGCCTTATCGGGAGCCCCGAGGCGAAGACCGCCCTGGCCGCGTGGGGATCCGAATATACGTTGTACTCGGCCACGGGGCTCGCGTTGCCCTCGCCCTCGAATGCGCCGCCCATTATCACCAATTCGCCCACCCTCGCGGCCGCCGTTGGGTAGCGGGTTATCAACTTGGCTATGTTCGTCAGCGGGCCCGCCGCCACGATTTTCACGGGACCGGGCTCGCGGCTTAGGATATCGGCGATAAGCCCCACGCCCTCCCTCGCCTTGGCCAAGTACGGCCTCGGATCGAAACCCGGGAATAGATCTTGGGTTTCCCCCAGGCCATCGGAGCCGTGTATATGCTCGGAGGTCCTGAGGGGGGCCCTAAGGGGTTTGGCCGACCCGATCCCGATCTCGGGCTCATGAGCGATGCCATCCCGCTTGGATAACTCGATTAGCTTGGCGGCGTTCCGGAAGGACTTCGGGACCGGGACGTTTCCGGCGACGCAGGTGATCGCCCTGAGCCCCGCGCCAATGGTCCTCAGGGCGAGGAGTATGGCCAACGCGTCATCGATGCCGGGATCGCCGTCGTAGATCAGGGCCGCGCCATCGCCCGTCGACAATCGCGCTCCCGAGGGGAGTCCCGGGGGGCTGGATAAAAATGTGCGCCATCGGGACGCGACCCCGGGAAACCTAGGGCCCCCTTTCCGAGAAAGGTTTTTTGAGGGGATTCCGCCTTTCTTTTAACCGGATTCCTCGGGGAGTGAGCGGCGCTTGGACGTGATGGAGGTAATAAGGGCCAGGCGGAGCATAAGGAAGTTCAAGAAGGACCCGGTCCCGGAGGAGGCGCTGAAGAAGCTCCTCGAGGCCTTCAAGAGCGCCCCATCCTCAAAGAACACCCAGCCCTGGAGGCTGGTGATAATAAGGGATGGGGAGACCCTAAAGCAATTGGCCGATTTGACAAAATATGGGAAGTTCCTGGCCGATGCCCCATTGGCCATAGCGGTCGTCGCGTGCCCCAAAAAATCCGATTGGGCGATAGTGGATGCGACCCTCGCGACCTATAACATGGTCCTGGTGGCGGCCGAGATGGGGCTCGGGACATGTTGGATAGGGACCATGGATAGGGAGAGGGCCAAGGAGTTGCTCGGGATACCCGAGGACATGTTCCTCCTAACGGTCATACCGGTAGGCTATCCGGCCGAGATCCCGCCCCCAACCCCGAGGAAGCCCGTGGAGTGCATAGTATACTACGAGAGGTACGGGCGGAAGGCCCCCCCGGCCGCGATGGCCGCTTGAGGGCCATCCTAGGGCTTCGGCCCCCTCAGCCAACCAAGGCCTCGAGATCGATCCCCTTCTGGGCCGCGAGATCCCTCAGCTGCTTCCACGTCTCCCCATCGATGGGGATCCCCTCCTTGGCCCTCTTATCGGCAGTTCGGAACTCCGGCTCGCCTGGCATGAGGATCTCGCTGACCCCCGGGGCCTTCGGGACCCTCTTGATATCCTCGATCATCTTATCGATCTTGGCCTTGAACTCCTCCAGGGGTATGAAGGCGTCGACCTTTATGGCCATGAAGAAATTCCCTATGTTCGGGGGCTCGGTCATGCTGCTGCCTATGGAGATGACGTCCAATGCGCAAGCGGAGCCGGTCAGGGCCCCGGATAGGGCGTCCACGGCTACGGCGAGACCATAGCCCTTGGGGCCGGCGGCCGGCAATATCGCGCCCTTCAGGGCCTCGGCCGGATCGGTCGTCGGCCTCCCCTCGGAATCGAGGGCCAGGCCGGGCGGTATCCTCTCGCCCTTCTTCGCCGCCAGGAGTAGCTTGTTCTTAGGTATCGCGGCCGTCGCCATATCGACCACTATGGGCCTATATCTCCCGGCCGGTATGGCTATCGCGATCGGGTTCGTCCCCAGGGCGGGCTTCATGCCGCCGGTGGGGGCGATCCCGGGGCTGGCGTTCGCCGTCACGATCCCTATCATCCCCCTATCCGCGGCCATCATCGCGTAATATGCGGCTATGCCGAAGTGGTCGACGCGCCTCACGCCGACGGCCCCTATGCCGCATCGATCGGCCTTCTCGATGGCCAATCCCATGGCCCTCTTCCCGACGACGGCCCCGAACCCCATCCCGCCGTCGATTAGGGCAGTGGCCGGGCCGTCCCTCAGGACCTCTATCTTGGCTCCCGGCTTCACCAAGCCCCTCTCGATCCTGATCAGGTATCTGGGCAGCAATTGGAGGCCGTGCGAATCGACGCCCCTGAGGCTGCCGGCCACGAGGACGTCAGCCACGATCCTCGCCTCGGGCTCCGGAGCCCCATAGGCCTTGAGGAGCTCCTCGCAAAGCCTCCTGGCTTTGGCCTCGGATATGATTTTCCCGGATTCGCTCATGGTTCGATGCCCCTTTGCTTTATGGGGGTTGATTCTAAATAGCTTTTCCGATCAGATCCTCATGTGAAGGCTTCGGCCATCGGGGCTCTAGCTCCCATTTCGGAGAATAGGAGCTCCTATAATGAGGCAAGCGAGGTGGGCTGATGCCCTTCGGGGGGCGATACTCCAAAGCGGCCCAATTCCCGCGACCATCGCATGGATGGGGCGCGCCCGAGCGATCCCTAGCCTATAGGCCCAAATACGCCCTCTTCACATGTTCATTGTGGAGGAGATCTTCCTTGGAGCCCTCCAGGACTATCCTGCCGTTCTCCAGGACGTAGCTCCTGTCGGCCATGCTTATGGAATGGTATACGTTCTGTTCCACGAGCAGTATCGAGACGCCCTCCTCCTTTATCTTGCCGATCACCTCGAATGTCTTCCGGACCAACTTCGGCGCCAGCCCCAATGAGGGTTCGTCGAGCATCAAGAGCTTCGGCCGGGACATGAGGCCCCTGGCTATCGCCAGCATCTGTTGCTCCCCGCCGCTCAGGCTGCCCGCGAGCTGCTTTTGCCTATCCTTCAGGATCGGGAATATGGAGAAGACCCTCTCCAGGCTCTCCCTCCTCCCCTCCCTCGCGACCTTGGTATAGGCCCCCATCTCGAGATTCTCGAGGACCGTCATGTATGGGAATAAGCGCCTCCCTTCCGGCACTTGCGATATGCCGAGCTCCACTATTTTATAGGGGGGGAGCCCTTGGATCTTCCGCCCCAGGAACTCTATCTCGCCCCTCCTTGGGCGCAGGAAGCCGGAGATCGTATTTAGGAGCGTACTCTTGCCAGCCCCATTTGAGCCAACTATGGAAACGATCTCCCCAGCTTCGACCCTTAGGGAGGCGCCCCAGATCGCTTGGATATCCCCATAGAAGACATCTAGATCCTTGACCCGGAGCATCGACCCGCCCTCCTATAAGAGGTACTTCTCCCCCAAATACGCCTCTATGACCTTCTCATCCGAGGCTATCTCCTTCGGCGTCCCTTCGGCGATCTTTTCCCCGTGGTGCAATACTATTATCCGCTCACATAAGGTCATTATGGCCTTCATCACATGCTCCACCATGAATATCGTTATTCCATCACCATGGATCTTCCTGATCAACTCGATCATATCGAGGGTTTCCTTTGGGTTCAACCCCGCAGCGACCTCATCAAGGAGAAGCATTCGCGGCTTGGTCGACAGTGCCCTCGCGAGCTCCAATCTCTTCCTATCGGCTATCGTCAGGGCCGAGGGGACCTCGTTCCTCTTCTCAATAAGCCCGACTAGCTTCAGGACCTCTATCGCTTCCTCCCTCGCGGCCCTGTAATCATTGGTCCTGGAGAAGGCGCCAACCATTACGTTGCGGGTGACATCTATATTGGAAAAGGGTTTGACTATTTGGAATGTGCGCGCTATCCCCATCTTGCAGATCCTATCCGGCCTCAATCCCGTTATGTCCCTCCCTTCGAATTTAATGGATCCGGAGTCGGGCTTATGGAAGCCGGTTATCAAGTTAAAGAGCGTGGTCTTCCCGGCACCGTTTGGCCCTATGAGGCCGACCAATTCCCCCCTTTTTATGGAGAAGCTGACATTGTTAACGGCCATGAGGCCCCCGAAGCTCTTCTTCAGCCCTTCAACCTCGAGCAACTCAGCTACCCCCCTCTCGCATTGGGTGAGGGACTTTTTTCTCGAAGCGTAGCCTTAAGGATGGGATTATCCCCTTAGGCAATAGCATTATTATCACAACCATTATCACTCCATATACAACGAGATGGCCCGCTGCCAACCTCCCCGATAGGAATACCCTCAAAGCCTCGGAGGCGGGCGTCAATATGAATGAGCCTATGACGGGCCCCCAAACGGTTCCCATGCCGCCTAGTATGGTCACTATGGCCATCTGGACCGAGAACATCATATTGAACATTGTATAAGGAGTTACATATCTTATGTATATTGCGTAGAAGGACCCACATATGCTTGTGATGGCCGCGCTGACGGCGCTGGCGTAAAGCTTGTATCTCAAAGTCGGTACCCCCAGGGCCATCGCCGCATCTTCATCTTCACGTATGGATTCCAGGAATATCCCGAATTTCGAGTTCTCAACCCTATGCGAAACATATAGGACGATCAGCATGAGGGCCAAAGCGAAATAGTAGTATGGGATCTTGGAAACGAAGTATAAATACACGATGGGGTCGCCCTCCAGGGCGTAGCCCATGGACCTCTCGCCGATGAACGGAACCTCGCCTATCGCCGGTACCCCGAGCCCTACGGCCCCTCCGGTGATATCCCTGAGGAGCAGGAAGATTATCCTAATGGATTCCCCAAAGGCAAGTGTGGCCAAGGCGAAGTAAGGGCCCCTGAGCCTCGATGTCGGGAAGGTTATGAAAAGCGCGGCCAAGATCGATATCAAGGCCCCGAATAGGGCCCCTATGAGGGGGGGTATGGCCCAGAGTATGAGGAGGAGCACGCAAGCATATGCCCCCAGCCCAAAGAAAACAGCATGGCCCAATGAAAGCTGGCCGGAGTATCCGCCCACGATGTTCCATCCCCCTCCAGCCGCCGCCCAAAAGGCGCTCATTATCAAGACATGAAGCACAAAAGGATCCCTCTCGATCATAGGTATCGCCAAGAGGATGGCTATGAACGCTATCTGGCACAATATCGCCTTTGAAGGTTTGAACCCAATGAAACCAGTTAGTCCCTTCAAAGCGGAATCACCTCTAACTTATCCTTTCTCCAAAGAGTCCTTGGGGCCTTACTATTAATATGAGTATGAATATTGCAAAGGCCGCTAAGGACTTGGCCTCCGAAGCTATCAAGGTACCCCCTATCCCCTCGGAGACCGCTATTATGAAGCTACCCACCAGCGCTCCCGCGATGCTCCCCAGCCCACCCAGGACGACTATGATAAAGGAGATCACGCCGAACATGGAGCCCATGAGCGGTTGGGTGAAGTAAAAGGTTATCAAGAAACATCCCGCGCAGGCGGTCATGGCTATGCCTATGCCAAAGCTATAGAGGTAAATCCTATTCACGTTTATCCCCATTAGCTGGGCGGCATACCTATCCATGGAGGTCGCCCTGATGGCCTTCCCGAGATCGGTCCTTTTCAAAAGAAATGTCAGAGCCGCCACGGAAACCAAAGATGCGATGCATGCGATCAACCTGGGATAGCTCACAGCGATCCCCAAGACGTCTATGGAATACATGCTATAGCTCGTGCGGGCGGTTCTAAAATCCGCACTCCAGGCCAGAAGCGCTAGGTTTTCGATTATTATGGACAGCCCCAGAGTAAGGAATATCTGAGCATAGTCTGGAGCATTGAGTATGGGCTGTATCAGGAGCCTTTGCACCGCTACCCCCACTATGAAGAAAATCGGCAGGACGAAGACCATCGACAAAAATGGGTCTATGCCGAATATGAGCCATAGGAAGAATGAGCTGAACATCCCGAGCATGAGGAATTGCCCATGGGCGAAGTTCACGATTTTGATCACCCCGAAGATCAACGTGAGCCCAACTGCCACCATCGCGTAAACTCCGCCGAGCAAGAGGGACGAAACAATCAATTGAATCCAAGTCGATGCTTCCATCGATCAGCCCCCTTCGGTCCTTTTTTTTTTAAAAAAAATAAAGAAAAAAGGGATTTCACCGGATTACATGGGCTTGCGGAGGGATGCCGTTGGCTGCTTAGCCCAATCCGGCCATATCGTCACCATTTGCCCATCTTGCCATTGCATGACCACTACCTTGGCGTATATATTCTGGCCGGTCTGGTCGAACTTGACTCGAAATACGCCGCTCTTCTCATCGTATGAAGGCAGCGCACAGGCCTTGTTCGGCTTCTCTCGAGTGGAGATTATATCTATGGAAGCTAGAGCATCCCTGACCTTCTCCGGATCGGCGGATCCCGCCCTCTCTATGGCCTCATAGATCGTATAGAAGGCGGCATAGAACGTGCCTGTATTCTCCTCGGGCCAACCCTCCTCCGGGTAACGCTCCTTGAACTTCTTTGAGAACTCTGGCACACCCGGTATGTTCATGTCGTATTGCCATAGCGAGGGGCTCAGGACGTTCTCAACCGCCGCCCCCAGGGACTTCCCGAACTCCTTGAGCAGGAAGCCCCCTCCTCCACCGAAGACCAGAACCGGGACTTTGAGCTCGTGGATGGTACGGATTATGAGCATTTGATCGTTAAGGTATCCTATCGGAAATAGCATCTTTGCCCCAGAGGCCTTGACCTTTAGAATCAAATCGGATACATCCGTGACATCCCTCGGGTAGGACTCCTTGAGAACTATGGATATACCTGGGTGGTATTGTTTGATAAGCTTCTCAAGCTCTGCGGAAGTGCTCGTCCCATAGTCCGTATTCTCATAAACTATGGCTATCTTATCCGGACTCCATCCATACAACCTGCTCAGTTCCCCTAAAACGATCGCCTGGGCAGTCGCGAAGTCAGTCGCGGTCCCGAAGTTCCTGAAGCAGTATTTGTATCCCCTTTGGGTTATCTTCAGGGCTATCCCGCTGTTTATGCTTGGGATCTTATACCTCTCGGTGACCTCCGTGAAGGCCAAGGTCAGCACGCTGCTATATGGGCCCAAGAAAGCCGTCGGCTTGTAGGCGGTGATCAGCCTCTCGGCCTCGGCCTTCGCGACCTCAGGATCGCTCTTACAATCGCCCTCGACCAGCTTGATCTTGGCCCCCCCTAGGGACTTTATGCCACCGGCCTCGTTCACTTCCTCCGCCGCCATCCTTATCGCCTTTACTATGGGGAGACCGTGCCTGGCCATCCCGCCCGTCATAGGCTGAACGACTCCGATCACCACCTCTTTGACGGTTGGCGGCGGGGCGGGCTTGGGCAGGGTTGCATAGTAGGCTCCAGCGGCCACCGCAGCAATGATTATCACGACAGCTATTACCATAGCTTGGACTTTTGTTATAGCGGACCTATCAAAAAAATAGCTTGCGTGCATCCACATTCCCTCGGTGGGAAGTATTACCGAATGCCCTATTTAAACTTTTTGCCAACTTACGTTATAGGAGATGTGGATGGCCACCCCTTGAACTCAAGCATAATTAAAGGCATTGCCACGCGGTGAGGATGGCGAAGGCGCCCCCGACCCAATCTCGCGGATCCCTAAAGTTGATAACTACGGCCATTTCGCGGCCATTCTTCAAAATGGGCTTGTTTGGCCGATAAGGTTAAATCTCGGATGGTTTAATGTTGATATATGAACAATGAAGAAATTGAGGGATGAAAGGGATTTGAAAATAACCGATATTGAGCCCATATGCCTCGTCGCCCCTTTGAAATCGCCCCAAAGTATTGCTGGGCACACATTCACTTCAAAACAAGCTACTTTGATAAAAGTTCATACCGACGTGGGCTTGGTGGGAATAGGTGAATGTCTAACGAGGTTTGCTCCAGAGGCCGTCAAGGCCATTGTAGAGGCCCTCAAGCCCGCTCTAATTGGATCTGATCCAACGGATATTGAAGCGCTTTGGGCCAAGATGTACTCGCTCATGAGGAGCAGGGGCCATTCGAAGGGCTTTATGATCGAAGCCATGAGCGGCGTTGATGTAGCCCTTTGGGATCTGCTCGGGAAGGAGTTGGGAGCGCCGGTTTACAAGCTCTTGGGAGGGCGCTTCAGGGACAGGATCGAGGCTTACGCAACGGCGCTCATGCTCGGCGAGAAGGAGGAGTTGAAAGGACAGGCGCTCAAGTTCTTGGAGGAGGGATTCAAGGCCATGAAACTGAAGATAGGGCGGGGATTGGAGGAGGACGTGGAACGCATAAGGGCCGTGAAGGAGGTCGTGGGCGACGATGCCAAGCTCATGGTCGATGCGAATTGCGCCTATAGCGTCCCAACGGCCATAAAGCTTGGGAGGTTCTTGGAGAGGGAGGAGGTTTACTGGTTCGAGGAGCCGATCCCGCCCGAAAACTTGGAGGGCTATGTTGAGATCTCCAGGGCGCTCGACATCCCGGTGGCGGCCGGTGAATCGGAGTTCACAAGGTATGGATTCAGGGACCTCATCTCGAAAAGGGCCGTGGACATAATCCAGCCCGACGTCTGCAGGGCCGGCGGCTTCTCGGAGGTGAGGAAGATAGTGGCCATGGCCAGCGCCTACGATTTGGCATATGCGCCGCATACGGGCGTCTCATCGACCATATGCTTGGCGGCGACCCTCCACCTCGCGACCTCCACTCCGGACTTCTTGATCTTCGAATACGAACGCCTGCCGAACCCGCTGAGGGAGGAGCTCTTGAAGGAACGCGTGGATAGGTTCGAGGGCGGATACCTTGAAATCCCGAGGGGCCCCGGCTTGGGAGTGGAATTGGATGAAAGGGCCATCCAAAAATACTCAGTTGGGTGAAAACCTTTATCACAAGGTCTCCGCCAAGATTTGGCTGTGACCCCATATGGCGTCCCAGATCGGGCTCGAGGGATATGAGCCCCTCCTAAGGATTTCCACCTTCCAAACGGTCAGGAAGGGCCTATTCTTCGGATTCAATTCCATAAGCCGGATAGGGCCGGAGCTCTTGGATCTGGTTGGCGAGGGCGCGAAGCTGCTCCTAGTGACCGATAAGGGCGTGCGCGGCGCCGGTATCGTTGACAAGGTCTTGGCGAACCTGAAGGGCTTCGAGGTGGATGTATTCGACGAGGTGGAGGCGGAGCCCAGCATCGAATGCGCGGAGAGGGTGGCGGCGATCGCTAGGGAAGGGGGCTATAAGGCCGTGGTGGGCGTCGGAGGGGGCAGTAGCCTCGATATGGCGAAGATCGCCTCCATAATGGTGACCAACCCGGGCAAGGTTGCCGATTACTTGGGCAGGGGTAAGCTAAAGCGATGCGGCCTGCCGATGGTCCTAGTCCCGACCACGGCCGGGACGGGGAGCGAGACGAGCCCCAACGTGGTCATGGTGGTCGGGAGGGCCAAAGGGTGGATAAGCGATCCCCGCGCCCTCCCGGACGTCTCCATAGTGGATCCGATGCTGACGATCACCATGCCGCCCAAGCTGACCGCGGGGACGGGCCTCGACGCCCTTACGCACGCGGTGGAATGCATCATGTCCCTGAACTCCAGCCCGCTGGACGAGGCCATAAACCTGGCAGCCGCCGAGATGGTGGGCAAGTACTTAAGGATCGCCTACTCGAACGGCAGGGATTTGAGGGCCAGGTATCATATGTCCTTGGCGGCCGCGATGGCGGGGATGGCGCTAGGGACCGCCGGCGTGGTCTATGGGCATAGCATAGGATATACCCTATCGACCCGGTATCACCTCCCCCACGGCATCGCATGCGGCTTGGCCCTGCCCTACGTAATGGAATATAACGCGATCGCGTGCCCAGAGAAGCTCGCGAGGGTGGCAGGGGCCATGGGCGTTGACGTACGGCACCTGCCCCCCAGGGAGGCCGCGGTGGAGGGGGCGAAGGCCGTCAAGGCCCTGATGGAGGACGTGGAGCTGCCGACCTCCTTGAGCGAGCTCGGTGTCCCCAAGGGGGATCTCCAGGAGCTCGCGGTCGAGGTCCTTGAGAAATACCCGAGGCCCAATAGCCCCAGGCAGCTAACGAAGGAGGGCGCCCTGAGGCTCTACGAGAGGATGTGGGAGGGGAAGATAGGAGATTGATCCCGGTTGATGCCGAAAGGGAAAGAAGGGGGAACGGGGTCGGGAACGACCCCGCGATCACTTCCTGCGGACCCACGTCTCCTTTATCGGCTTCTCCGCGCCCGGCGGCGTGTAAATGAATAGAAACTCGAGCGAGGTGTCGCCCACGCATTCGAGCATGTGCTCCTCGCCCGGCGGGAAGTAGAGCAGGTCCCCCGCAGAAACTATTACTGACTCTCTCCTCGTCGCGAACCTTCCCTTGCCGTGGAGAATGAACATGGTCTCCTCTCCATCGTGCTTATGCCAAGGCGCGGCCATTCCGGGCCCGTAGATGGACATGCCCACGCTGAGCCCCTTGGTCCCGAGGTCCTCCGGAGTGGCGTAAAGCTTGACCCTCCTGGTCTCCTGGCCAGGCGCATTCCAAACCGGCGTTTCATCATATCTGACCACTTTCATCCTCTTCCGCCCTCCTAGTTTTTGGTGATTACATCACCCAAATATCGATATTTACGTTTTACGGAGGCGGCGGCCCATCGATCCCCCATACCAGAACAGGGCTCTTGAGGGTTCCGGCCGGATCTAGCGAAGGGCCCGCAAGATTTTTTAGCAATTTCAATCGTTACCCAAACGCCATGAAGTTATTGGTGACCGGGGGGACCGGTTTCATAGGGTCTTATTTCGTCAGGGATATGGTCGAAAGGGGGCACGAGGTCATAGCCTATGACGCCGCCCCAAACGAGAGGGCCCTGGGGGAGGCCGCCGGGGAGGTCGAGATAGTCAAGGGCGACGTGCTGGACCTAGCCCTATTGCTGGGGACGATGAAGCGCCAAGGCACTGATTGCCTGGTCCATTTGGCCTATTTGCTGATCCTGGATTCGGATCAAAACCCCACGAGGGCCATAAAGGTGAATTGCGAGGGGACGAACAACGTCTTCGACGCCGCCCTATTGGCCGGCGTCGGGAGGGTCGTTTGGGCGAGCTCCGTTTCGGTCTACGGGAAGGCCAGCTATTACGGCGGGCGGGCCGTCAACGAGGACGATCCGCCGAAGCCCTTCAACGTCTACGGCGCTTGCAAGGTTCTCAACGAGTTCATGGGCCATTATTACTATGAAAAGAAGGGCTTGGACAACATAGGGCTGAGGTTCACGGTCGCGTATGGGCCTGGGAGGATCAGGGGCGGGACGGCCTTCGCGAGCGCGATGATCGAGAACCCGGCCCTCGGGAAGCCCGTCAGGGTCCCGAACGGCGATTCCCTCGTGAATTGGCATTACGTCAAGGACATAGCCAAGGCCATAAGGCTCGCCTGCGAGGCCAAGAGCCCGAGGTATAGGGTCTATAACGTCGGCGGGGATACGCGAACGGTCCGCGAGGCGGCCGATTACATAAGGTCCCTATTGCCGGATGCCCGAATAGAGCTCGAGCCGGGCGATTGGGGTTGGCAGATGAGGTTCGATTTCACAAGGGCCAAGGAGGACCTGGGATACGAGCCCTCATATAGCATGGAGAGGGGGATAAGGGAGCACATAAACGTGGTTAGGAAAAGCGCCGGGCTCCCCGAGGTATGAAAGCGCCAAAGCTTTATTAATCTTCCCGACTTTACCCTAAGGGCCATTTGGGGGAGAGGGGGACTGATCGCGCCCACCACCCTCGCGCAGGCGATCGTAAGCGGCATCCTATTGGGCGGCATATATGCCCTGATGAGCATAGGGTTGAACCTCATATTCGGCGTCGTCAAGGTCGTAAACTTCGCCCACGGAGAGTTCCTGATGCTGGGCATGTACATAGCCTATTGGGCCTTCACGTTATACGGGTTGGATCCCTATGTCTCGCTGCCCCTCGTGGCCCTTTTGATATTCGGGCTCGGCGCTTTGACCCAGGGATTGATCATAAACCCGCTATTGAGGGCGAAGGACATAAATCAAGTCCTAGCGACGATCGGCCTCATGATATTCCTCCAGAACTTGGCCCTATTCCTTTGGAAATCCGACTTCCGCTCGGTCCTGACGGCCTATTCCGCCGAGAGCATATCCATAGGTGAGATGAGGTTCAGCCTAACCAGGATGTTCGCCTTCGCAGTCGCCATGGCCACGGCGCTCCTGTTTTACATATTGCTCACCAGGACCGATGTTGGGAGGAGGATAAGGGCCGTGGCCCAGGATGCTGATGCCGCGGAGCTTATGGGCATAGATCATAGGAGGGTTTATATATTGACCTTCGGGATCGGCGGGGCCCTGGTCGGCATAGCCGCGGCGGCCATGTCGCCCATATACTACGCCTTTCCGACCGTTGGGGCCCTATTCGGGCCCACGGCTTTCATAGTGGTAGTATTGGGGGGCCTCGGGAGCTTCATCGGGGCGATCGTCGGGGGCTTGATAATAGGCATCGTGGAATCGGTCGCCGGGGTTTTGACGAACGCCGAGCTTGCGAAGGCCGTGGCCTTCGCCATATTCCTCCTAGTCCTATTCAGGAAGCCCACGGGCTTATTCGGGGAGAGGGCACGTGTCTGAAAGGGTTGGGAAATTCAAAAGGGCTTGGGCCTTCATCGCGATCGTATTGGCCTTGGCCATCGTTCCGCTCCTCAGGCCGCCGCCATACGTGACTCACGTGTTGATACTCACCCTCCTATTCGCATATTTGGGCACTGCTTGGAACCTCATTGGGGGATATGGGGGGCAGTTATCCCTGGGGCATGGGGCCTTCTTCGGGCTCGGCGCCTACGCATCAACGCTGTTGTATATCAATTACGGCCTGTCGCCATGGATTGGGATGCTCATAGCCGCAGGGGTCGGGGCGGGATCCGCGGCCCTGATAGGATATCCCTGCTTCAGGTTCGGCTTGAAGGGGCCGTTCTTCGCCCTGGCGACATTGGCATTCGGCCTCATAGTGGTGGAGTTGCTTACGTCCTTCAGGGAGATCACCGGGGGATCCTTGGGTCTATTCCCGCCATATCTAGGGGAGGCTCCCCACCTATTCAAATTCGCCGAGAAGGAACCCTATTACTTGATAATATTGGTGCTTTGGGCTTTCGTGGTCTTGCTCGTGAGGGCCTTGAGGAGGACCCGGTATTATCTGGTCGCCATACGCGAAGACGAGGAGGCCGCGGCGGCCCTGGGCGTGCCCGTCGGGAGGTATAAGCTATTGGCCGCGGTGATCAGCGGGGCGCTGACGGGGATCGGGGGCACCTTTTACGCGCAATATTTCGCTTACATAAACCCGGAGTCAGCGGCCGGGTTGGATCTCTCGGTCGAGATCCTCACGGTCGCCATATTCGGCGGCATGTACGGCCTATTGGGCCCGACCATAGGATCGGCCATATTGACGCCAATATCCGAGTTCTTGCGAATATGGCTCGGGGGCACGTATCTGGGAGTGCATTTGATGATCTACGGCCTCCTGCTGATACTCATAATAATCTTCATGCCCAGGGGGATATTGGGGAAGCTCGAGGAGATCCTGAGGAGGGGTCTGGAGTTTTGACGGCGATTCTCGAGGGGAGGGGCCTCTCCAAGCGGTTCGGGGGGCTCTGGGCCCTCAGGAAGGTGGATTTCCAATTGGAGAAGGGTGAGATCCTCGGCCTAATAGGGCCTAACGGATCCGGCAAAACGACGCTCTTCAACGTGGTAACAGGCTTCCTGAAGCCCACGGAGGGGCGGGTTATGGCCTTCGGGGAGGATATAACGGCGCTTCCGCCTTATGAGATTTGTAAGAAAGGCATAGCCAGGACCTTCCAAATAGCCAGGCCGTTCAGCGATTTGACGGTCTTGGACAACGTCGTCATAGGATCCCTCCTCAGGACGAGGGATGCCGATGAGGCCGTGGAAAAGGCCAAGGGGATCTTGGAATTCATCGGGCTCTCGAGGAAGGCCGGGGATCTGGGGAAGAACCTGACGACCATCGAGAGGAAGCATTTGGAGCTGGCCAAGGCTTTATCGACCGAGCCGAAGATCCTGCTATTGGACGAAGTCATGGCCGGCTTGAAGCCGGCGGAGATGGATGTCGTCTTGAAGACTTTAGCCAAGATAAGGGATAGCGGCGTTTCGCTGCTGGTCGTTGAGCACGTCATGAGGGCCATAGAGGCCATATGCGATAGGGTTTTCGTTTTGGATTACGGCGAGAAGATAGCCGAGGGAAGGCCGAGGGAAATAATGGCTGATGAGAAGGTCATAGAGGCTTACTTGGGGAGGGAGTATAGGGTTGCTTAGCGTTAAGGGATTGAACGTTGCCTATGGGGAGATACAAGTGGTTTGGGATTTGGACTTGGAGGTGGGGCGAGGGGAGAAGGTCGCCATAGTCGGGCCAAACGGCGCGGGGAAGACCACGACCCTGAAGGCCATAATCGGGCTGTTACCCCCAAAATCCGGGAGGGTGGAGCTCTCCGGGGAGGACATCACGGGGAAGCATGCGCACGACATCGTCAGGAAGGGCGTGACCCTGGTCCCGGAGGGGAGGCGCCTCTTCCCGAAGATGACGGTCATGGAGAACCTGATGCTCGGCGCCTTCACGCCGGAGGCCAAGGCCAAGATTGGGGATACGCTGGATTGGGTATTCCAACTCTTCCCCGTGCTAAAGGAGCGCAGGAGCCAGACGGCCGAGACCTTGAGCGGGGGCGAGGGCCAAATGCTCGCCATAGCCAGGGGCCTCATGTCCCGGCCGAAGCTCTTGATGCTCGACGAACCCTCATTGGGGCTGGCGCCGAAGCTCGTATCCCAAATATTCACCGCCTTTGAAAGGTTGCATGAGGAGGGCATGACGATCCTATTGGTGGAGCAGTTCGTGGCCAAGGCCCTCTCATTCGCGGAGCGGGGATACCTCCTCGAGAGGGGCAGGATCGTGAAGGGGGGATCGGGCGAGGAGCTCCTGAGGGATGAATATATAAGAAGGGCGTATGTAGGCGGTTGAGGAGCTTCTAGTTTTTCCTAATTCCTAAATTGGAAAGATTTATAAAAGGAAATTACGAAATCTTCTTTGGGGAAAAGGTTTGTTGTCCAGAAGGGCCATAACCAAGATCCAGGCCGCGATAGCCATAATTATTGTCCTCATAGTGGTCATCGCCGGGGCCGCGTATTATTATTACGCGGCCGCCCCGCCAGCCGCCCCAAAGGTGATAAAGATCGGGCTCCTGTACCCAATTTCGGGAGCACAGGCCCCCCTCGGGAACGAGCAATGCGAAGGCACCAAGATGGCCATAGATATGATAAACGAGAGGGGGGGAATCGAGGGCTATAAGGTCACCTATATAGTGGCCGATGCCAAGAGCGACCCGAAAGTAGCGATCTCCGAGGCGGAGAGGCTTTGCACGATCGAGAAGGTACCGATAATAATTGGGACCTATGCCAGCCCGCTTTTGCTGGCCGCGAGCGAGATCGCTGAGAAGTACAAGACCGTCTATTGGGAGGTCGGAGCTATAACCGATGGTGCCACAAAGAGGGGCTACAGGTATCTGCTGAGGCCACAGGTCATAGGCGGAGACTTTGGAATAATATCTGGGAGATTCATAGCGGAAGTAGTGGCCCCCAAGCTCGGAGTGGATGTGAAGAGCTTGAGGACGGCTATAATATTCGAGGATGGTCCCTATGGAACGAGTGTAGCCGAATATAACAAAAAGACTTGCGAAAGGTTCGGTATCCCCATCGTCCTCTACGAGGGATATAAAGCTACTGCCACAGACCTCTCCTACCTAATAACTAAGCTGAAGGACGCGAAGCCTGATGTAATATTGGCGACCAGCTACTATACCGATACGGTCTTGTCTCTGAGGCAGGCTAAGGAGCTTGGCCTCAAGTTCAAGGTGTTCATAGGCCATGGAGCTGGCCACGGACTACCCGATACCTACAAGGCCCTCGGCGAGGACTTGACCTATATATTTAACACGGATCCGCCGCCGCCAGCTGGCATCAATCCCGAGGCCATAAAGCCCGAGCTGCGCCCGATCCTAAAGGAATACATCGATAAATGGAAGGCTAAGTTTGGGAGGCTTCCGCTGACCCATTCCCATATGGGCTTCAGCCACACATGGGTCCTCCTGACCGAGATCCTGCCCAGGGTCATAAAGGAATACAAGGAGGTCACGCCGGATAACATAGTGAAGGTGGCGTACGCGATCGACATACCCGAGGGCGGGACCACAATGGGCTATGGCGTCAAGTTCTCCACGCCGGATAAGCCGGCCGATACGATAACCGGCGATTGGTTCGGAAGGGGCGACAAGCACGTGGGCCAGAACATAAGGGCTGCACCGGTGGTAATGCAATGGGTGCCGGGCGGGGAGCTCTATGTCGCCTATCCGACGAAGTACGCGCTAAAGCCACCGGTAATACCGATGCCCCCGACCAGCCCCTACGGAGCCGCTTGAGGAGCTTCAAACTCCCTCTTTTTTTGGCCAATCATTATTTATTCCTCCAGCCAATCCTATAATCCACGGCCATGAACCTCCCAGATGATATAATTCTCAGCCTCTACGAGAAGATGGTTGCTACTAGGCTATTCGACTTGAAGGTGAAGGAGTTGGTCGAGAAGGGCCATCGGATACTCTATCACTCGGGCATAGGACAGGAGGCCATCCCAACCGGGGTTTGCGCCCATCTCCGCCGGGAGGATTATCTCATCCCCTACCATAGGGGCTGGGGATATATGATCGCGAAGGGGATGGATATGGGCCGGATCCTGGCCGAGCTCATGGGCAGAGTCGATGGCTATTGCAGGGGGAAGTCTGGGACCCACATGGCGTGCTTCGAGCTCGGGGTATTGGGCAAGACGGGCATAGTGGGCGCCGGCCTTCCGATAGCCGTGGGCGCAGCCCTCTCGGCCAAGATGAGGGGGAGCGGCCAGATCGTGGCTTGCTTCTTCGGCGAAGGCGCTTCGAACACCGGGGCCTTCCATGAGGCGCTCAACATGGCGGCCGTATGGAGGCTACCGGTCGTCTTCGTTTGCGAGAACAACCTATACGATATGTATACGCCCTATTTGGAGGTCACGTCCGTCGCCAACATAGCCGATAGGGCATCGGCGTATGGGATGCCGGGCGAGGTCGTCGATGGGCAGGACGTATTGGCCGTGTACGAGGCCGCCAGGAGGGCCGTGGCGAGGGCCAGGAGGGGCGATGGCCCGAGCCTATTGGAATGCAAGACCTATCGATGGTACGGCCATTTCGCGGGGGATGAGCATCATTATGGGGGCTATAGGAGCGTTGAGGAGGTCGAGGCCTGGAGGGCCAGGTGCCCGATAAGGGGGCTCAGGGAATATGCGATCTCCAAGGGGATTCCGGCTGAGGAGCTCGATTTGATAGAGGAGCGGGTCAGGGCCAAGGTGGAGGAGGCCGAAAGGTTCGCGCTCGGGAGCCCGGAGCCGGGGCCGCGGGTGGCCCTCGAGGACGTATACGCATGAGGTGGGCGGTATGAGCTCCAGGGAGATAACCTACGCGGAGGCCATCCGCGAGGCCCTCAGGGAGGAGATGGCCAGGGACGAGAGGGTCTTCCTAATCGGTGAGAGCATCAACTATGGGCTCTTCGGCGTGACGGCGGGCCTTAGGGAGGAGTTCGGGAGCGAAAGGGTCAGGAACGCGCCCATCTCGGAGGCGGCGATCGTGGGGGCCGCCTTGGGGGCCGCCATTACGGGCATGAGGCCCGTCGCCGAGATAATGTTCGCCGATTTCCTCTTCTGCGCAATGGACTCTATAGTGAACCAAGTGGCCAAATGGAGGTATATGATCGCGGGCCAGGCCAACGTCCCATTGGTGATAAGGGCCCCGCAGGGCTCGGGCTTTGGCATGGGATGCCATCACTCCCAGAGCCCGGAGTGGGTCTTCGCCCATTTCCCGGGCCTCAAGGTCGTCGCGCCATCGACCCCGTACGATGCGAAGGGCCTCCTGAAGGCCTCGATAAGGGACGATAACCCGGTCATATTCTTCGAGCACAAGATGCTATATCGCATGAGGGGACCCGTCCCGGAGGGCGAGTACCTGATACCCCTCGGGAGGGCGGATGTGAAGCGCGAGGGCTCCGATGCCACCATAGTCGCGACGTCCCTGATGGTCCATAGGGCCCTGGAGGCGGCCGCGGAGCTCGCCGGCGAGGGCATATCGGTCGAGGTCATAGACCCCAGGACCCTATCGCCCCTGGATAGGGGCGCCATATTGGGATCGGTGAGGAAGACCGGGAGGCTAATAATAGCCGAGGAGGCCTGCAGGACCGGCGGGTTCGGGGCCGAGGTGGCTGCGATCGCGGCGGAGGAGGCGATAGACGCCCTCGATGCGCCGATAAGGCGGGTGGCGGCCTTCGACGTCCCGATACC